>Ga0081538_10001569_pt1 | contig 23451 bp, 26 predicted proteins | sample TabmetS5T2R1_FD_71022 | JGI IMG/M metagenome (GOLD analysis project Ga0081538, IMG submission 71022) | Tabebuia heterophylla rhizosphere microbial communities from the University of Puerto Rico - S5T2R1 | ecosystem: Host-associated > Plants > Roots > Rhizosphere ... | reverse complement strand
TCCGGCCGGCCCTAGCGCCCTAGCGTCCGGTCAGTGGCCGACCCCGACGACGACGCAGCCGCCCCCGTGCCCGATGCCGCCACAATCGTCGGTCTCCTGGCCGACGACGACCGGCGGCGCGTGTTCGCCGCCCTGGTGCTGGGCGGGTCGACCCTCGACGAGGTGCGGGCAGCGACGGGCCTGACGTCGCGGCGGGCGGCCACCGCACTGGGCCGCTTGATGGCCGGCGACCTGGTGGTCCGCAGTGACCGGGGGGAGCATGTGCCGCTGGGGGAGGCCTTCCGGCTGGCGGCCGTGGCCGCGGCTCCCGCGCGCCCGCGCCCGGACCCGACGGACGACGTGCCCGAGGACGACGCCCGCATCCTGCGCCGCTACTTCCGGGGCGGCCGGCTGACGCACATCCCCTCGCAGCTGTCGCGCCGGCGCGTGGTCCTCGACCGGCTGGCGCAGGAGTTCGACGTCGGGTCCCGCTACTCGGAGCGTCAGGTCAACGCCATCCTGCGGCGCTTCCACGAGGACGTTGCCTCGTTGCGCCGCTTCTTGGTCGACGAGGGGTTCCTCGACCGCGCCGAAGGCGAGTACTGGCGCTCGGGGGGAAGCGTCCGCACCTGAACGAAACCGGGGGCGGCGATGCGGTGGCAGAGTCGTCGGTCCCGCCCGGCTGCCGCTAGCGTCGTGCGTGTGCCGGACCCCGCCACGGTGACCACTGACGACGGCACCGCAGCCGAGAAGCTGCCGATCAAGATGCTCAACGACCGGGTGCTGGTGCGCATCGCGGGTCCGGAGGGCGAGCGGCGTTCGTCGGGCGGCATCGTCATCCCGGCGACCGCCCAGACGTCCAAGCGCTTGGCGTGGGCCGAGGTGGTGGCCGTGGGGCCCAACGTGCGCGCCATGCAGGCGGGCGACCACGTCCTGTTCGCACCCGAGGACCGCTACGAGGTCGAGGTCCGGGGCGACGACTACGTGATCCTGCGCGAGCGTGACGTCCACGCCGTGGCGTCGACCCGGCTGGGCGAGGCCTCGACGGGCCTCTACCTGTAGGCGTTCCGGGCCACGCCTCGTTCACGCCCCCCATGTAGGCACCTTCCGTAGCGATCCGCACACAAGATGTGGGAGTATGCGCCAGATCACCCGTGACGGTGCGCCCGATCGCACGTTCCGTTGACACGGAAGGCGGTGGACGGGGTACACCTACGGATGAGCACGACGAAGGGAGGGAGCCGGTATGGGACCCGCGATCCTCATCGTGTTCGCTCTCCTGGCCCTCGCCTCGGTGAACGGTTGTGATTCGATCAACAGCGACGGCGACTTCGACTTCGGTGTAAGCGAGGAGACCGCGAGCGGCGACACCGGCACGAGCAGCGGGCTGTCGACGTGCGACGGCGTCGTCGTCATCAGCGTGGACTCCGAGTCCGTGCGGGTGCCGGGCGACACCGGCATCTTCTCGTCGGCCTCCTCGGCGTGCGGCATGTCGGAGGGGCGGGGTTCCGCGGACGCCGTCGTCGTGTTGCAGGACGCGTTGACGCGCTGCAACCGCGAGGAGGTTGCCGCCGACGGCGAGTACGGCTCCCAGACCGCCGCCGCCGTGGCCGACGTGCAGCGACGGGCCGGGATCCTGGCGGACGGCGAGTACGGCCCGGCGACGCTCGAGGCAATGCGCTGGCCGACGACGTCGGGCACCGACTGCGTCGCGGGCCCGGCGTCGGGGACCACCGGCGGTGGCTCCTCGTCGTTGCCTCCGACGGACTGAGGCGATCCGGCAATGATGGTGTGAGATGCGACGTCAGGAGAGGCGGCTGAGGGGCGGCGGTCGCGTCAGGACCGCGATTGCCGCCGTTGCCGCAGTGGGCGTGGCCGCCCTCGGCATCGGCTATTGCTCGAACCAGTTCGGCTTCAACGAGTCCGAGGAGGGTCGGGGCGTGAGCAGCCGCCTCGTGTTCCCGGCTTCCGAGCTCGAGACGACGCTGGGGCTGATGGCCGTCCACAACAACGTCGAGCTCAGGGTCACGCACGACATCGAGATCCTCGGCCGCACCCAGGACGTCTACACCGACGTCTTCCCTGCCCAGGTGCCGGGCCTGCTGGAGTTTCGCGTCGAGGACCTGCCCGACGTCGAGGTGTCGAGCGACAACCAGGTGAAGGTGACGATCCCGAGGGACAACGTCTTCGTGCAGGAGCGGGTGGAGCAGCTGCGCGAGCCGGTGACGTTCACGGTCGAGGATGGGCGCATCGCCGAGGCCGGCGGCCTCCCCATCGAGCGGGGGACGCGCGTGTTCCTCGAGGACGGCACGTACTCGACGGGGGCGTTCGTCTTCGATCCCGAGGGGTCGGAGAGCATCCTGACCAAGGCGGTCGACGGCATGACGCTCGGCCTCACCAACATCAACGCCGGAACCGCCGAGAACGTCCTCAAGATCGGGCAGCTGGCCACGCTCAACCCCGCCTGCATCAGGCTGGCCGCCGAGCGGGTGGGTCTCGAGCAGCTGTTGGCTGCCGGCATCCGCGACCACCTGCAGCGCGATGGCTTCGGTGCCGAGGACATCGACATCGAGTTCACCGGCGATTTCCCCGCCTACGACGAGTTCCCCGACGAGACCGGCGCGACCTTCGCGGAAGCCCGGCGCCGCGTCGAGGCGGGGCTGGCCGGCGAGAACCAGAAGACGATCCAGTTCTCGACCGACTGCGACTCCGACTCGATCGCGGAGCCCGACAGCACCGTCTCCATCACGGCTGCCGCCGCCGGCTGACGGGAACCGGGTTCTGCGGCCCGGAGGCCGGGCCGTACCATGGCACGGTGCCGGCCACACCTCCTGCGACATCGATCGAGGCGACCGACGAGCAGCTGGCGCAGGTCCGATACGACGCCGATGGGCTGGTGCCCGCCATCGTGCAGGACCACGCCTCCGGGCAGGTGCTGATGCTGGCGTGGATGACCGCCGAGACGCTGCGGCTCACGCTGGCCGAGGGCCGCACCGTCTTCTGGAGCCGCAGCCGCCGGGAGGTGTGGCGCAAGGGAGACACCTCCGGTGACGTCCAGTACGTCCGGTCGGCCCACTACGACTGCGACGGCGATGTCCTGCTGTTCGTCGTCGACCAGCACGGCGGCGGGGCCTGCCACACGGGCGAGCCCTCGTGCTTCTTCCGGGCCTTCGGATCCGGTTCCGGTGGGCCGGCAGGTCGGCCGGCGACCGATCCGGTCGCCGGCGTCGGCCGAGCGCCGTGATCAACCCGTCGCGCGACCAGTTCAGGTCGCTGGCGCGAGTCCACACCGTCATCCCGGTCTGGCGCGAGCTGCTGGCCGATCTCACGACGCCCGTGGCCGCCTACGCCCGGCTCGTGGGCGAGGGGACCGGCTTCCTGCTGGAGTCGGTGGAGCACGGCGAGGCGCGCTGGAGCCGCTGGTCGTTCATCGGGCGCAACCCGCTGGCGACGCTGACCGCTCGGGGCCGCACGGTGGACATGGCCGGCTGGGTCCCGCCCTCGGTCCCCCGCGACCGTGGGATCCTGGCGGCGCTCGAGGAGCTGCTCCGGGTGTGGCGGGCGCCGTCGCTCCCCGACCTGCCCCCGCTCCACGGCGGGGTCCTCGGCTATCTCGGCTACGACGTCGTCCGCGAGGTCGAGCGCCTGCCCGACGTGCCCCCGGACGACCTGGGTCACGCCGATGCCGTCGTCTCCGTCATCGGCCAGCTGGCTGCCTACGACCACTGGCGCCAGCGGGTGGTGCTGATCGACAACGTGGTCGTGCCCGACGACGCGACCGAGGGCCAGCTCGACGTGCTGTACGACGGCGCCGCCGCCCGCCTCGCGGAGCTGGCCGCCGACGGCGCCCGCCCGCTCGACGAGCCCCTCGTCGAACCGCCGGCCGACGACGATCCGCTGCCCGACGTGCGGTCGACCATGGGCACCGACCTTTTCGCCCGGGCCGTCGAGGTCGCCCGCGAGCACATCCTGGCCGGCGACATCTTCCAGGTGGTGCTGTCGCAGCGCTACGACTTCGACCTCGACGCCGATGCGTTCGACGTCTACCGGGTGCTGCGCCAGGTCAACCCCAGCCCTTACATGTACTTCGTACGCCAGCCGGGTCGGGGGAGCGGACGGGGGTTGACGCTGGTGGGGGCCTCGCCCGAGCCTCTGGTGCGGCTGACCGACGGGCGCGTGATCTCCCGGCCCATCGCCGGCACGCGTCGCCGGGGGACGACCGACGAGGACGATGCGCGCCTGGCCGCCGAGCTGCGTGAGCATCCCAAGGAGATCGCCGAGCACGTCATGCTCGTCGACCTGGCCCGCAACGACGTCGGACGGGTGGTGCGCTTCGGGACCGAGCGCCTGGACGAGTACATGACGCTCGAGCGCTACAGCCACGTGATGCACCTGACGTCGCAGGTATCGGGCGACCTGGCCGAGGGCCGCAGCGCCATCGACGTGCTGCGGGCCACCCTGCCGGCCGGCACGGTGTCGGGCGCGCCCAAGGTGCGGGCGATGGAGATCATCGACGAGCTCGAGCCCACCAAGCGGGGCCCGTATGCCGGGGTCGTCGGGTACCTCGACTTCTCGGGCAACGTCGACACCGCGATCGCAATCCGGACGATGGTCGTCGATGACGGCGGCCGGGCGTCGGTCCAGGCCGGCGCCGGCATCGTGGCCGACTCGGTACCCGAGCACGAGGACCTCGAGTGCCGCAACAAGGCCCGGGCTCTGCTCGCCGCGGTGCCCGCGGCGCGCCGCATGACCGCCGCCCGGCGCGGCCGGTCGACCTCGCCGACAACGGTTCCGACCGGCGACTGAGCGTCCGCGCCGGTCCTTCCGGGTGCCACGAACCGCACCGCGTCCCCCGGTGCCAGACTGGCCGCATGCCAGCCGGCAACCCGACCGACCTCCGCACCGTCCTGGGTTGGTTCCCCGAGGACCGGGACGTGCTCAGGGTGGCGGGGCCGGACGCGATCGCCTACCTCCAGGGCCAGGTCAGCCAGGACATCGACGCGCTTGGCGTCGGGTCCAGCGCGCGTTCGTTCGTGCTGGGGCCGAACGGCAAGGTGGACGCATGGGTCCGGGTGACCCGCATCGCCGCCGACGAGGTGGTTATCGACGTCGACGGGGGACACGGCGAGCCCCTGGCGGCGCGCCTGCGGCGGTTCCTGCTCCGCACGAAGGCCGACATCGACGCACTCGACTGGCGGGCGCTTGCGATCCGGGGACCCGGGGCCGCCGGGGCGGTCCCGGCCGAACTGCGCAACGGTGCTCTGGTGGCGCCGGCTGAGTGGCCCGGCGTGGACGGCATCGACCTCCTCGGCCCGGCCGTGGAGCCGCCGCCTGGCGTGCCCGAGGTCGACGCATCGGCGTACGAGAGCCTGCGGATCCGGTCGGGAGTGCCGCGCATGGGTGCCGAGCTGACCGGCGCCACCATTCCCGCCGAAGCCGGCCGATGGGTCATCGACGCTTCGGTCAGCTTCACCAAGGGCTGCTTCACCGGCCAGGAGCTGGTCGCCCGCATCGACAGTCGCGGCGGTCACGTCCCCCGGCAGCTCCGCGGTCTGGTCGCCGGCGCCGGGGCCCAACCGCCCGTGGGCGCGTCGGTGGTGGTCGAGGGCGCGGAGCTCGGCAGGGTGACCTCGGCGGCGCCGGCGCCCGGCGCCGGTCGTGCCCTGGCGCTTGCCTACGTCGGCCGGGCCGTGACGCCACCGGCCCCCGCCGAGGTGCGCCATGACGGGGAAGCCTTGCCCGTCACCGTCGTCGACCTGCCGATGGACTGAACCTTGATGCCGCGGAGCACGATGACAAGGCAAGATTCATTCGACGGCCGACTGGCAGCCGGCGGGATCAAGGTTCGCTGACGGTGGCGACGCCCAACCACTACGACGTGCTCGGCGTCCCCGCCAGCGCCACGCAGGCCGAGGTGCGGGCGGCGTACAGGGCCGCCGCCCGTGACCACCACCCCGACGCCGGCGGCGACCCCGCTCGCATGCGGGCGGTCAACGTCGCGTGGACGGTGCTCGGCGACCCCGTCCGGCGGGCCGCCTACGACCGGGCCCTGGCGGGAGGGGCTCTGGACGCGGGGTTCGTGGTGTCGGACACCGTGTCGCCGGCCTACGCACCCTGGGACACCGATGGTGACCACTGGCCGGTCGATCCCGACGCTCGCCTGACGGCCGACGAGTGGGCCGACCTGGCCGACGGCAGGCCCATCGCCCCGACCCGGGCGCTCCGGGGCTGGTGGGCGATCCTGCCGCCGGCCATGCTGCTGGCGGCAATCGGCCTCTTCGTGGCCGGGATCTTCTTCACCTCCCCGGCCCTGATGGCGTTCGCCACCGGCGCCTTCATCGTGGCGGCGGGGCTGTTCGTGCTCGCGCCACTGCGGGCCATGGCCCGCGCGCCGAGACGCTGAGCTCGGCGCGTCTCATCATGCGGGGGTGCCCGTCGGAGCATTCCTTCAGCTGTGCCTCTAGGGTTCCGGCCCATGTCCGAAGTGGCTTACATCGCCAAGCTCACCGCGGCCGACGGCAAGCGCGACGAGGCCATCGCCGCCCTCGGCCGCCTGGTGGAGGCCGCCGAGTCGGAGCCGGGGACCCTGCAGTACGTCCTCTACGCCGACACGACCGACCCGGCGACCATCTGGTTCACGGAGCTCTACGCCGACCAAGCGTCCTTCGAGGCCCACATGTCGAGCCCGGCGATGGCCGAGGTGGTCGGCGCCCTGGGCGGCCTCATGGGGGGTCCCCCGGACCTGCGCCGCCTCGAGATCGTCAAGCGCAAGGGCGACGCCGCCGCCCGATGACCGCGGTGCGCGACGGCTGACCCGCGGGTGGCGACCTACCTCGATCGCATCGTCGCCGCCCACCGGGACGCGGCGCGTGCCGACACCCGGAGGCTCGACCCGCTGATCGCGGAGGCACGGGCCGGGCCGCCGGTCCGGGGGTTCACCGCCGCCCTGGGTGTTGCCGCCGGGCTGAGCGTGATCGCCGAGGTCAAGCGGCGATCACCGGCGAAGGGCGAGCTCGACGCGCGCCTCGACCCGGCGGAGCTCGCCCGCGCCTACGAGCGGGGCGGGGCCGCGTGCCTCTCGGTCCTGACCGACCGCGAGTTCTTCGGCGGCTCGCCCGACGACCTCCGCGACGCCCGGGGGGCCACCGCCCTACCGGTGCTGCGCAAGGACTTCACGGTGGCGGCGGCCGACGTGTGCGACGCGCGGCTCATGGGCGCCGACGCCGTGCTCCTCATCGTCGCCGCCCTCGACGACGCCGAGCTGCATGACTTCCACGCCCTCGCCGACGAGCTGCACCTCGACGCGCTGGTCGAGGTGCACGACGAGGCGGAGCTCGACCGGGCGTTGGCCGCGAACGCCCGCCTGGTGGGCGTCAACCAGCGCGACCTCGTGACCTTCGAGGTCGACGCCAACCGGGCGGTGCGGGTCGGGCGGGCGCTGGCCGGACGCGGCCGCGACGTCGCCCGGGTCGCCGAGTCGGGCATCCGGGGCCCGGAGGACGCCGCCGCCCTCGCCGGCGCCGGGTTCGACGCAGTCCTCGTGGGGGAGTCGCTGGTGACCTCCGGCGACCCCGCCGCCGCCGTCCGCGCGCTGCGGAGCAGCGGGTCCCGGTAGCGGCCCCAACGGCCGGATCCCGCTTCGGCGGCTGCGGGCCGCCCCACTAGCCTGCCAGCGTGTTCGTCAAGATCTGCGGCGTCACCAGCGAGGAGGACGCTCTCCTGGCCGTGGCCATGGGGGCCGATGCCGTCGGCTTCGTCTTCGCCCCGTCGCCGCGTCAGATCGCCCCGCAGAAGGCGGCCGACATCGTCAAGCGGCTGCCCACCGAGATCGTCACGGTGGGCGTGTTCCGGGACGAGTCGCGCCAGCGAGTGGTCGACACGATCCACCACACGAAGTTGCGGGCGGCGCAGCTCCACGGCCGGGAGACGCCCGCCGACTCGCACTGGATCCGCCAGCGCGTCCGGCTGGTCATCAAGGCGTTCGCCGCGGGTGACCCCGAGCTGGACGCGGCAGACGACTACGGGGCCGACGCCATCCTCGTCGACTCGGCCACCCCCGGCTCGGGCGAGGTCTTCGACTGGTCCCTGGCCGAGGGCGCACCGTCCAACCGCCGGGTGATCCTCTCCGGCGGGCTCACCCCGGCCAACGTGGCCGACGCCGTGCGGGTCGTCCGGCCGTGGGGCGTCGACGTGGCCAGCGGCGTCGAGACGGCGCCCGGCCGGAAGGACGCCACCAAGATGCGCGCGTTCGTGGCCGCGGCCAAGGGGGCCGAGCCGCCGGAGCCGCTCCCCCAGGGCGACCGGCTCGACCGGCCCTTCGACTGGATGGTCGACGAGCGCTCATGAGCCCGCCGAGCGCCACGTTGATGGGTGACCCCGGGGCCCGGGGACGCTTCGGCGACTTCGGTGGCGTGTTCGTCCCCGAGACGCTGGTGCCGGCATGCCAGGAGCTGGAGCGGGCCTTCCGCGAGGCGTGGGCGGACCCGGGCTTCCGTGGCGAGCTCGACCGCCTCCTGCGCGACTACGCGGGAAGGCCGTCGCTCCTCACCGACTGCGCCAACCTCTCGGCTGAGCTGGGCGTGCGGGTGCTGCTCAAGCGCGAGGACCTCAACCACACCGGGTCGCACAAGATCAACAACGTCCTCGGCCAGGCGCTGCTGGCCCGGCGCATGGGCAAGACCCGGTTGGTCGCCGAGACCGGGGCCGGCCAGCACGGCGTGGCCACCGCCACGGCGGCCGCGCTGCTGGGACTCGACTGCACCGTCTACATGGGCGACGTCGACATGGAGCGCCAGGCGCTCAACGTCTTCCGTATGCGGCTGCTCGGCGCCGAGGTCCGGCCCGCGTCGTCCGGCAGCCGCACCCTCAAGGACGCCATCAACGAGGCCCTGCGGGACTGGGTGGCCAGCGTCGAGTCGACGCACTACTGCCTGGGCTCGGCGATGGGCCCCCATCCGTACCCGTTCCTGGTGCGTGAGCTACAGCGGGTCGTCGGCGACGAGGCGCGGGACCAGTGCCGGGCGCTGCTGGGCCGCGACCCCGACGTGGTCGTGGCCTGCGTGGGCGGCGGGTCCAACGCCATCGGCATCTTCTCGGCGTTCGTGGACCTTCCCGGCGTCGACCTGGTCGGCGCGGAGCCGGCCGGCGGCGCGGCCGTCGGCCACGGCGTCCCGGGCGTGGTCCACGGCTCCAAGTCGTTGCTGCTCCAGGACGAGGAGGGCCAGGTGCTGGAGGCCGAGTCGGTCTCCGCGGGCCTCGACTACCCGGGCGTCGGGCCCGAGCATGCCCACCTGGCCACGATCGGCCGGGCGCGCTACGTCGCGGTGGCCGACCCCGAGGTGCTCGATGCCTTCGCCCTGTTGGCACGCACCGAGGGCATCATCCCCGCGCTGGAATCGGCCCATGCGCTGGCCTGGATCAGCCGCGAGCGGAGGAGCCTCGCCGGCAAGGTCGTGCTGGTCAACATGTCGGGCCGCGGGGACAAGGACGTGGAACAGGTCGCCAGGCTCGTGGGCGCGGCCCGATGACGACCGGGGTGGCCCTCACCGGCGCCCTCGAGTCGCGCCTGCGAAGCGGCCGCTCTGTCGGGCGCAAGCTCCTGGTTCCGTACGTGACCGGTGGGTTACCGGGGTGGGAGCGGGTGGTCGAGGCGGTGGCCGACGCCGGCGCCGACGCCATCGAGGTCGGCATCCCGTTCTCCGACCCGGTCATGGACGGGCCCACGATCCAGGCCGCCTCGGAGCGGGCGCTGGCGGCGGGCACCACACCCCACGCCATCGTCGATGCGCTCGGTCGGCTCGACGCAGGGGGTGTTCCGCCGGTCGTGATGACCTACTACAACACCGTCCACCGCGCCGGCCATGAGCGCTTCGCTTCGTCGTTGGCGTCGGCGGGCGTGGCCGGGGCCATCGTGCCGGACCTGCCGCTGGAAGAGCTCGGGGACTGGGCGGAGGCGGCTGACGCCGCCGGGGTGGAGACCATCCTGCTGGCAGCGCCCACGTCCCCGACCGAACGGCTGGTGCGGATCTGTGCCCGCAGCCGCGGCTGGGTCTACGGCGTCGGCCTGCTCGGCGTCACGGGCGAGCGTGACCGGCTGCAGCGCAGCGCGCTGGACATCGCCGCGCGCCTCAAAGCCGTGACCGACAAGCCGGTCCTGGTGGGGGTGGGCGTGTCCAACCCCGCGCAGGCCGTCGAGGTGGCGGCGGTGGCCGACGGCGTGATCGTCGGGTCTGCGTTGGTGCGGCGGCTGCTCGACGGCGGCGGGCCCGACGAGGCCGCCGCGTTCGTGCGCGAGCTTCGCATCGGCCTGGACGATGTCGTGTGAGTGACCGCATCCCGCCGCGCCCACCCCCGGCGCCGCCACCATCTCCGCCCCCGGCGTTCCCGCCGCCCCCTCCGCGCTGGTCGCCGCTGCCGCCGCTGCCGCCCCCACCGCTGCATCCCCGGCGCTCGGGGCTGCTGACGACCATCGCGATCGTCGCCTGTCTCGGCGTGACGGGCGTGGCGATCTACCTCGTCACCGACGACGGGGGAGTGGAGCATCCCGACGAGTGGGACGAGCGCGTCGTCGACCTCGTCGCCTTCGTCGAGGACGAGCGTGGGCTGCCCTTCGAGCATCCGGTGGCCGTGGACTTCCTCACGCCCGAGCAGTACTCGGAGCGGACCCGCATAGACGAGTCCGAGCTCAGCCGCGAGGACCGGCGGCTGATCGAGGATGGAACCGCCCCGCTCAGGGCGCTCGGGCTCGTGCCGGCCGGCTTCGATGCACTCGAGTCCGCGAACGAGCTGTCGGACACGGCGACGCTCGCCTACTACGACCCCCTCCGGGAACGCATCACCGTACGCGGCACCGAGATGACGCCCGACCTCCGGGTCACCGTCGCGCACGAGCTCGTCCACGTGCTCCAGGATCAGCACTTCGATCTCGACGTCATGCTGGACGACGGCGATCCCACGGCGGATCGGCTGTCCGGTTACCTGGCACTCATCGAGGGCGACGCCACCCGCATCCAGGAGGCGTACGTCGACTCGCTGTCCGGCCCCGACCGCGAGCGCTACCTGGACGCGATGGGCCGGGCGTCCGGCGACGCGGAGGAGCAGCTCGGGAACATCCCGGGAGTGCTCGTCGCCATACAGGGTGCCCCGTACGCGCTCGGGCCCGCCCTCGTCGAGCTGATCGCCGCCGAGGGTGGCAACGACGCCGTCGACGATGCGTTCGAGGACCCACCGGCGTCGACCGAGCACATGGTCGATCCGCGGTCGTACTTCGCCGGCGACTCGGCGGACGAGGTGACGGCCCCGGTCGTGCCGACGGGAGGCGAGCAGATCGGCGAGGACGACAGGCTCGGGGCACTGCCGCTCTTCCTGTTGCTCAGCGAGCGGATCGATCCCCTGGAGGCGCTGTCGGCGGCCGACGGCTGGGGCGGTGACGCCTACGTGGCCTACGACCGTGGGGGGACGCCGTGCATGGACCTCGCGGTCCGGGGCGACTCGACCCGGGACGGTGAGGAGGTGCTCCGGGCGTTCGAGGCATGGGTGGCCGCCGGCCCGCCGGGCGCCGCCCAGGTGCGCTCCGACGGCGACCTGGCCGTGGTCACCGCCTGCGACCCCGGTGACCGGGGCGACCCGTCGGGCCTGGCGGTCGACGCCCTGACCCTGCCCGCGGCCCGGGCGCAGGTCATGTGGGCCGCCGGCGGGTCGGCCGGCGACGTCGACTCGGCGTTCGCCGCCGCCGACTGCTTCGTACGGACCGTGCCCCTCGACCAGCTGGTGGAGGCCAACGAGTCTCCCGAACCGCCGGCTGGCGTCATGGCGGCTATCGACCGGGCGGTTGCCGACTGCCGGGTGCGCTGAACCGACTGGTGAGGTGCGTGCGGAAGAACGCCAGCGTGCGATCCCAGGCGAGCTCGGCCGCGGCCTCGTGGTAGGCCGGCTGGTCCGACTCGAAGAACCAGTGGCCGGTGCCGGGGTATCGGTGGAACGTGACGTCCTTGTCGAGGATGTGCAGCTCAGACTCGAGCAGCGTCAGCTCGTCGTCCGCGACCCACGGGTCGGTCTCGGCGAAGTGGCCCAGGAACGCCGAGCGGGCCGGTGCCATGTCGATCGACTGTGAGCCGTAGAAGACGGCGGTCGCGTCGACCATCTCGGGCATGCGCCCGGCCAGCCACAGGGCCCAGGATGCGCCCATGGAGAACCCGAGCACGCCCACAGGCGCGTCGGGGGTCGCGGGCATGCCCCGCAGCGTGAGGAGGCTCGACCGCACGAGGTCGAGGGTGGCGTTCATGTCGGCGTTGGCGAGCATGTCCTTGGCCACCTCGGGATCGCGGGTGGTCCTGCCGCCGTAGAGGTCGGGCGCGAGCGCGACGAAGCCGTGGTCAGCCAACCGGTCGCAGAGCCCCTTGAAGAACGGCGTGAGTCCCCACCAGGCGTGGAGCACGAGGATGCCGGGCCCCGATCCCTCGTCCGGGACGATGACGTAGCCCGTACCGACGGATCGCGAACGCATCGATGCGACGGTAGCGACGCGGAGGCGCCGCCCCAACCGTTGGAATGGGGGGATTCTCAGGCGCCGGAGCCCGGTCGGGAGCGTGTGAGGCGCCGCCTCGCAGCCCCTGTACGCTCGACCGCCGTGCCCCCCGGCAAGCGACACGACGGCTGCCTCCTGTGCGCGGCCGAGCGCATCACCCCCTGGTACCACGAAGACGACGTGTGCTGGATCGCCGACTGCGAGATCTGCGCCACCCCCATGGTCGTGTGGCGCTGGCACGGGATCGATCCGTCCGCTGCCGACCTGGAGCACATGCTCGGCCGGCTGGCCGACGTCGCCGGCCGGGTGTTCGACGGACACTACGTCGACGACAACATGCGCAACATCCCGGACCACTTCCACGCCCACGCCCGTCCCCGGGGCGGCTTCTTCGGCCACGGGTTCCGCCGCGACCGCGGCGCGGAGGCCTCGTGAGCGAGCACGAAGTGCGAGCGAACCATGAGCACAGTGCGGTACTCGGCCCGAAGGGCAGCGAGGTCGAGGCCGGCGGCGAGCCCTCGGTCCTGAACGTCTACGAGGCGCTGGGCGGACAACCGTTCTTCGACGACCTCGTGGACCGCTTCTACCGGCGCGTGGCGATGGATCCCCTGCTGCGGCCGCTGTATCCCGACGACCTGGCCGGCCCGAGGCGTCACCTGGCCCTGTTCCTCGGTCAGTACTGGGGCGGCCCCACCACCTACTCCGACGAGCGCGGGCATCCCCGTTTGCGCATGCGCCACGCGCCGTTCGTGATCGGGGAGCCCGAGCGGGACGCCTGGCTGCGCCACATGGGGGCCGCCCTGAACAGCCTGGTGCTCGAACGCGGGGTCCACCCGGTGGTCGAAGCCCGGCTGCTCGACTACTTCGCCATGACCGCCGACGCGATGGTCAACGCTCGCTGACGTCAGCGTCTCGTCAGACCGTGCGCCGCTCCGCGCGGGCGACCGGCACGTCCCAGTCGGCTGCGTCCCGGCGGGTACGCAGGCCGGGTCGACGGACCGCGAGCGCCAACGACGACACCTTGCCGACCAGCCCCTTGCGGGCCCGCAGGCGAGCCGGTCGCGACAGCCGGTCGTTCTCCGCTTCGGCCGTCAGCGCGTCACGGCGCTCCCGGCCCATGACTTCGAGGGCATCGAACGACATCATCGGTCCGTCTCCTTGCTGCTCGACTCGCCGCCTTGCTTGCCGCTCGATCATCGGGAATCCCGCGTCGACGTTGGTCGTCAGCTGACACCGAACCGGTGTGTCATTCGGCGCAGGCCCGGGAGCCGCGCCGCGGCCCCGCGCCGCCCGGGTCCATAGGCTCTCGGCACGCACCACCAGCGAGCGCGGGATGAGCGAGAGGGGACGGGAAACAGTGGATCCAGGCGAGTTTCGGGGCAGGATCGGCCGCTACCACTGGGAGTCCGAGCCGTGGTGGCCGCCCGAGCCGGCGCCCCCGCCGGGCGCACCCAACGTGCTGGTGGTGCTCCTCGACGACGTCGGGTTCGCCCAGCTCGGCTGCTTCGGGTCCGACATCGCCACCCCCACCTTCGATCGCCTGGCCGCCGGCGGGTTGCGCTATGGGAACTTCCACACGACGGCACTGTGCAGCCCGACACGCGCCTGCGTCCTCACGGGCCGGAACCACCACACCTGCGGGATGGGCAGGATCATGGAGCTCGCCAGCGGGTTTCCCGGCTACGACGCCCGCATCCCGCGCTCCTGCGGGTTCCTCCCGGAGATGCTGACCCGCCACGGCTACGCCGCGTACGCCGTGGGCAAGTGGCACCTCACGCCGGAGGAGGAGCTCCACCTCGGCGCCCGCCGCGATCGCTGGCCGATGGGCCGGGGCTTCGAGCGCTTCTACGGGTTCTTCGGGGGCGAGACCCACCAGTTCGTGCCGGCGCTGGTCCACGACAGCCACTTCGTCGAGCCGCCGCGCACCCTCGACGACGGCTACCACCTCACCGAGGACCTCGTCGACCGGGCCATCGAGTTCCTCGATGACCTGCGCCACGTCGACGTGGACAAGCCCTGGCTGCTCTACCTCGCGACCGGCGCCTGCCATTCGCCCCACCAGGCGCCCCGGGAGTGGATCGACCGCTACCGCGGCCACTTCGATGCCGGCTGGGACCAGTGGCGGGACGCGGCGCTGCATCGCCAGGTCGCCGGCGGGCTCCTGCCGGCCCACACCGCGCTGTCACCTCGGCCGGACTGGGTGCCCGCCTGGGACGACCTCACGACGGAGGAACGCCGGGTCTACGCCCGGTACATGGAGGCCTTCGCCGGCATGCTGTCCCACACCGACGCCCACGTCGGCCGCCTGGTGGGATGGCTCGAGCGGACCGGTGAGTTGGACCGCACGCTCGTGCTGGTCCTGTCCGACAACGGCGCCTCGTCGGAGGGCGGGCCGGTGGGCTCGCTGAACGACGCGCGCGCCTGGAACCTGGTTCCCCGCACCATGGAGGAGGCGGCGGAGCGCCTCGAGGAGATCGGCGGCCCCCGCATCCACAACAACTACCCGTGGGGCTGGACGGTGGCCGGCAACACCCCGTTCCGGCGCTGGAAGCGCGAGACCCACGAAGGGGGCGTCGCCGATCCGCTGATCGTCAGCTGGCCCGGCGGAATCGGCGCCCGCGGCGAGGTGCGCACGCAGTACGTGCACGCGATCGACATCGTTCCGACCATCCTGGAGGTGGCGGGGATCGATCCCCCGGCGACGATAGGCGGCGTCGAGCAGAAGCCGATCGAGGGGACCAGCTTCGCGTACTCGTTCGCCGACGCCGCCGCGCCGGAGCGGCACACGACCCAGTACTACGAGATGTTCGGGTGCCGGGCCCTGTACCACGAGGGCTGGAAGGCGGTCACCTATCACCCGATCCAGTCGGACGCCCCGGGCCTCGACCGCATCGCCTGGGAGCTGTACGACCTACGGGCCGACCCGTCGGAGTGCAACGACCTCGCCGACGAGCACGCGGACCGGCTGCGGGCCCTCGTGGAGCGCTGGTGGATCGAGGCGGCGCGCCACCAGGTCCTGCCCCTCGACAACCGGCCGTTCTCGGAGCTGGTCTTCGGCCGGCCGCCGGCGGTGCCGCCCAGAGCCCGGTATGTGTACCGGCCCGGTCGGGCGCCCGTGCCCGAAAACGTCGCCGCGCACGTGAAGAACAGGCCCCACTCGGTCACGGCGTACGTGGAGGTCGACGGGCGGGGCACGGTCGCCGGCGCGCTTGCTGTGCAGGGCTCGGTGCTCGGGGGATGGTCGTTCCACCTCCTGGCCGACGGCCGGCTGTGCTACGTCCACAACCTGGCGGGCTGGTGCTCCTACCGGATCGAGGGTCCCGTCGGCGAGCGGCTGGGCCCGGGCGCCCACGCGTTGTCCTTCCGGTTCGTCCCCGCTTCCGATGGCGGCGCCCACCGCGGGGTGCTGTCGGTGGACGGCGAGGAGATCGCCAGCGGGACGATCGAGCGTGCGACGTGGAGCAGGTTCTCGCTGACCGGCGCCGGGCTCACGGTCGGGTGGGCGAGGGACTTCTCACCGGCCGATGGCGACTACCGGGGTGCGTTCCGGTTCACGGGCCGGCTCGACCGGGTCGAGATCGACGTCGACGGCGATGCCTTCCTCGATGTCGTTGCGGAGGCGGCGGACGCCCTCCGGTCCCAGTGAGCCGGATGTTGCCGGCCGACGGCCTGCGGTTCTGACATCGTTTGGCCCGTGGACGGGTCATCTGCGGACGTCGGGAGTTCGGCCACGGTCGTGGTCGAGGCCCCCGCTCCCGGGGTGGAGCGGTCGCCCTCCGACTTGCTGCGCCTCGGCGTCGCCACCGTGCTCCTGGCCGTCCTGCTCCTGGTCCAGGCCGTGTTCGGGGACACGCTGGTGGCGTTCGCAGCCCAGCTGCTGCGAGGGCTCGACGCGTTGCCGCACTGGATCGTCCACACCGTGGTGGTCGGCACCCGGGTCCTAGCCATCGTCGTTCTCGGAGGCGGGCTGGTGGTCACGCTGTGGCATGGTCGCCTGCGCCTGCTGGTCACCGTCGGGGTGGCCGGGCTCGTCGCCCTGGGACTTGCGGTCCTGCTCGACACGTTCGCGCCCGGGTCCGCCCGCGCGGTCGTGGACGTCGACAACGAGCTGGTCGGGCCGCTGACCGCAGCCGGCTTCCCGACCTCCTCGGGCGTGGCGGTGGTGACCGCCGTCCTGACGTCGGCTGCCCCCTGGCTGACCCGCCGCTGGCGGCGCATCGGATGGCTGCTGGTCCTCGGTGTCATCCTGACGCGCTTCCTGTCGTCGCCCGTGTCGTTCGACTCGCTCCGCAACGCGTTGGTCGGCTGGGTCGCCGGCGCCGGGGTGTTGGTCCTCCTCGGGGGACCGCTGCGGCGCCCGTCCGGCGAGGCACTGGTCGAGGGCCTGTCCGCCGTCGGTGTGCCGCTCGCCCGGCTGGAGCAGGCGAGCGTCGACGCCCGGGGGTCCACGCCCTACTTCGGCACGGGCGCCGACGGGCGGCCGCTGTTCATCAAGGCGCTCGGCGAGGACCAGCGCAGTGCCGACCTGTTGTTCCGCCTCTACCGCTGGCTCGACCGCCGCGACCTCGGTGACGAACGCCCCTTCTCGTCACTCCGGCGCACCGTCGAGCACGAGGCGCTGGTGGCGCTGGCGGCCCGCGACGCCGGGATCCGCACGCCCCGGCTGATCGCGTTCGCCACCGCCGATCCGCACGCGTTCGTGCTTGCGTACGAGGCGATCGAGGGCCGCAGCCTCGATCGGCTGGAGCCGGACGAGGTCACCGACGCCGTGCTCGCGGCGATCTGGGAGCAGGTCGGCCGCCTCCGGGAGCACCGCATCGCCCATCGCGACCTGCGCCTGGCCAACGTCTTCCTGGCGTCCGACGGTGCCGTGTGGCTGATCGACTTCGGGTTCAGCGAGCTGGCGGCGTCCTCGCTCCTCCTCGCGACCGACGTCGCCGAGCTGTTGGCCTCGTCGACGCTCCAGGTCGGGCCGGGCCGGGCCGTGGCAGTCGCCCGGGAGGCCGTCGGGGTGGAGGTGCTGGTCGATGCCCTCGAGCGGCTCCACCCGTGGGCGCTCAGCGGCGCGACCCGCAGCGGGATGAAGGAACGCCGCGGGCTGTTGGACGACCTCCGCCACCAGGTGACGGCAACCGTTGCGTCCGCCGGCCCCGGCCAGCCGGGCGGGGCGGCGATCACGGAGCAACGATCGGACGCCCCCATCGCATGACGTAGGGTCGCCGAAATGCTGACGCAACGAGACCTCGGTGCCGGCGTCGCCCCGGTGCGGACCCGGAGTGCGGCCCATGGCTGAGATCCTGCTCCTCCACCACGCCCAGGGCCTGACGCCCGGCTGTCTCGCCTTCGCCGACGGGCTGCGCGCCGCCCGGCACGTCGTCCACACCCCGGACCTGTACGACGGCAAGACCTTTGCCGAGCTCGACGACGGCATCGGCTATGCCCGGGAGGTCGGCTTCGACACCGTCCAGGAGCGAGGTGTGCGCGCGTCCGACGCCCTACCCGACGAGATGGTCTATGCCGGGATGTCGCTCGGGGCCATGCCCGCACAGATGCTGGCCCAGACGCGCCCCGGTGCAAAGGGTGCTGTGCTGCTCCACGCCAGCGTCCCGCCCTCCGAGTTCGGGGGTCCCTGGCCGCAGGGCGTCCCGCTCCAGATCCACACGATGGAGGACGACGAGCTGGGCGACGCCGACGTCGCCCGCGAGCTCGCGGAGACGATCGAGGATGCGCAGGTGTTCCTGTACCCCGGCGACCGACACCTGTTCACCGACAGCAGCCTGCCCGCCTACGACGAGGCCGCGACATCGCTCGTCATGCAACGCGTGCTCGCCTTCCTCGACGGCATCGAGTAGCTGCGCGCACTGCAACGAGGTTCTGCCACCACCCGAACTTGCCGCAGGAGGCGACGCCATGGCAGCGCTTAGTGCGGCAAGTTCGGGTGATCGGGCCCGGGTGAGCCCGGTGGCGTTCGGGCGTAGGGTTGGTCCCATGCCGCTCAAGCAAGGTGACAAGGCGCCGGAGTTCACGCTGCCCGACCAGGACGGCAACAGCGTCAAGCTCTCGGACCTGAAGGGCCGCAACGTGCTCGTCTACTTCTACCCGAAGGCCGACACGCCGGGTTGCACCACGCAGGCGTGCGGTCTGCGCGACGTTCTGGGCGACATCGGCGACACCGCGGTGCTGGGCATCAGCCCCGACAAGCCCGAGAAGCAGAAGCGCTTCGACGACAAGTACGGACTGGGCTTCCCGCTCCTCTCCGACCCGGACCACGCCGTCGCCGACGCCTACGGCGCGTGGGGGGAGCGGTCGATGTACGGGCGCAAGTTCATGGGCATCGTCCGGTCGGCGTTCCTGGTGGACGAGAAGGGCAACCTGGCGGAGGTATGGCCCAAGATCAGCCCCAAGGACACCCCGACCAAGCTGCTCGCCGCGCTCGAGAGGTAGGCGTCACGCCGGGCCGCGGGCCGCGCCGCCGGGCGGCGTCTCACGCGGAGCGGCCCCGGGGCGTTGAGAGATCGGTGACGCTTCCACCGTTCCAGTCGCTGCTCGACGCCCACGCACCGGACCTGCACCGGTTCCTGGTCGCCGCCGTCGGTCGCCACGACGGCGACGATCTCTTCCAGGAGACGGTGATCTCGGCGTTGCGGTCCTATCCCGGCCTGCGCCACGCGGACAACCTGCGTGGCTGGCTCTTCACGATCGCGCACCGCAAGGTCATCGACCAGGCCCGCAGGCGGGTCCGGCAGCCGGTGCCGGCCGCCGATCCGCCCGTGGTCCCGCAGCTCGACGCCGACCCGCTCATGGATGCCGAGCTGTGGGACGCCGTGCGGCGGCTGCCACCCAAGCAGCGATCCGCGGTCGTCCAGCGCTACCTGCTCGATCGGCCGTACGCGGAGATCGCCGCGGTCATCGGGTCGAGTGAGGACGCCGCCCGCCAGAGCGTGCGGGCCGGTCTGCAACGCCTGCGTCAGGAGGTGACGCGATGAACGCCACGAACCCCACCAACGAGCCTCGCGGGCGGTCCGACCGTCGGGGGCTCGACGGTGCCGACGGGGACGACCTGGGCGAGAGGCTCCGCCGGGTCGACACCACCGACGTCGCTGCACTGGTCGATACCGCCCTACGGCGGGCGGACGTCGAGGGCCTGGTCGACGTCGGCTGGGTCGTCGAGGACACGCCCGTCGGGCCCCTCACGCTCGCGGCCACGCCCGCGGGCGTGGTGCGCATCGGGTTCGGCGGCGACGAGCGGGTGCTGGAGGAGCTGGCGAGCGAGGTGTCACCCCGGGTCGTGCGGCTTCCGGGCCGGCTCGACGAGGTGCGCCGCGAGCTCGAGGAGTACTTCGCCGGGCGGCGCCGCACGTTCGACGTGCCGGTCGACCGTCGGTTGTCGCGGGGCTACCGACGCACCGTCCTGGAGGCGCTGTCCCGGGAGGTGCCCTACGGCCACACCGTCAGCTACCAGGAGCTGGCCGAGCGGACGGGTAACCCCAAGGCCAGCCGCGCCGTCGGTTCGGCCATGGCGACCAACCCGATCCCCATCGTGGTGCCGTGCCACCGCGTCCTGCGCACCGGCGGGGCGCTAGGCGGCTACGGCGGCGGCCTCGACACCAAGGTCTGGCTCCTCCGCCACGAGGGAGCGTTGCTGGGCTGAGGGGTCAGCTCAGCCCGATGCGGCGCCGCCCGAGTCGCCGCCGATGCCGAGCGTCCGTTCCCAGCGGTCGATCGTCCGCTGCCGGTACACGACCAGGCCGGCAATCGCGACCGTGGCCACCAGGAGAAGCAGTCTGCGCACCGGCTCAGGCTACGCTCGTCGGTTCGTCCGCGGGCGTAGCCCAATTGGCAGGAGGCACGGGCCTCAAAATCCCGACAGTGTGGGTTCGAATCCCACCGCCCGCACCCAATGTGAGCGCACCTCATCCGGGTTCCTGCCGCGGTTCTGGTGGTGCTGGCCACAATTTCTGCGGCAGGTTTCCGCGCTGCGTGGCAACTTCCATCGTGTCGAGGGGCTCGACCGGGGGAAGAATGAGTGTGTATGGCGGTGGTGTTCGCGGACCGCGTCGACGCCGGCCATCGGCTGGCCGAGGAAGTGGCCGACCTTGCCGGCGAGGACACCGTGGTGCTGGGGTTGCCGCGCGGGGGCGTGCCGGTTGCCGCCGAGGTGGCGCAGGCGCTGGGGGCGGCGCTCGACGTGCTCGTCGTCGGCAAGATCGGCGTGCCGGGCCACGAGGAGCTGGCGCTGGCCGCCGTCGCCGACGACGGCCAGGTGGCCTACAACCCCGGCGTCATGGCGGCCGTGGGGATGACCGACATCGACGTCGACGTCCTCGCCCGCCGGCACGTGGCGGCGCTCGCGCATCGGGCCGAGCAGTTCCGGGACGGGGCGCCGGCCGTTGCGGTCGAGGGACGGACGGCCGTCCTGGTCGACGACGGCATGGCCACGGGGGCGACCATGCGCGTGGCCGTAGATGTCGTTCGGGGCCGGCGGCCGAAGGAGCTGGTGGTGGCCGTGCCCGTGGGCTCGCCGGAGGCGTGCGCCACCGTGGCGGAGACTGCGGATCGCGTGGTGTGCCTGGCGGCGCCCGCCCACTTCCGGGCCGTCGGCACGTGGTACGACGACTTCTCCCAGGTACAGGACGCAACGGTGCGCGAGATCCTGGCCGAGGCTCGATCCCACGGCGCGGGACGGACCACGCTCTAGCGCCGCAGCGCCGCCGCAACCCGGCCCACCAGCGGGTCGACCAGTGCGTCCTCCAGCGGCAGCGGCAGTCCGAGCGACCAGTTGGGCCGCTCGGTGGTGGTGCCCGGCAGGTTGGGCCGCCGGCATAGCGCCAGTGCGTCTTCGAACGTGCCCCCCACGAGCGCGCACGGCGACGCGGCCAGCCTCCGGTGCACGGCGACGATCACCTCGTCCACCGGCGCGTCCCCATCGAGGCCGCTCGATGCCACCAGTTTGCTGCGAAGCCGCCCGAGGGCGGCCTGGTCGGGTTCGACGCCCGCCGCCCGCTGGTCGCTCGCATCGTCGCCCGACCACACGCCGGCGATCGTCGGCAGGTCGTGGGTGGTGACGGCGCCCAGCGCCTGCGCCGGGAAGTGGTCCGGCCCGGCCTCCTCGAACCAGACGAGCCGGTACGACAGCAGCCCGGCGGCGTGCAGCCGGTCCCGCACGCCCTCCTCGACCGTGCCCAGGTCCTCGCCGACCACCACCGCCCCCGCACGCACGCTCTCGATCGCCAGGACCGCCAGGAGCTCGTCGGCGGGGTAGCGCACGTACGCACCGTCGGTGGGCGAGCCGCCGGGCGGCAGCCAGAAAAGCCGGAACAGGCCCATCACGTGGTCGATGCGGAGTCCGCCGCCGTGGCCCATCGCCGCCCGCCACAGCGACGCCAGCGGCTCGTACGCGACCGCCCGGAGGGCGTGGGGCACGAAGGGGGGCAGCCCCCAGTCCTGGCCGGCCCGGTTGAACTCGTCGGGCGGCGCCCCCACCCGCACGCCGAGCGCCAGCAGGTCCTGGAGGCACCAGGCGTCGGCGCCGTCGGGGTCCACGCCCACGGCTAGGTCCGTGAGCAGGGCAAGGGGCTCCTCGGCCCTCTGGATCTGCTCGTCGACCAGGAACTGGACCCACGCCCAGAACGCCACCCGATCGGCGCGGTCGGCGGCGAAGGACGCCACGCCGGCCGCCGACGGATGGCGATGCTCGCTCGGCCAGTCGCGCCACGTGGACCGGTGATGCTCGGCCAGGGCGCAGAAGCGGGCGTACGCCTCCAGCTCGCCTCCCTGCTCCGCCCGCCATCGCTCGAAGCGCAGGTCGGGGCCGAGCGCGTCCCAGAGATGGCCGAGCGCGCGCCGCTTGAGCGCCCACACCGCGTCCCGGTCCACGACCGGTTCGGCGTTCAGCGCCCGCGCCTGAGCGCCCAGCGCCTCGACGGTGGCGCCACCGGCGCCGGGCAGCTCCTCGATCCGCAGCAGCAGGGGGTTGAACCACCGGCGGCTCGACGGCGAGTAGGGGCTGGGCTCCACCCGGCCGCTCGGTTGGGGTGCGTGCATGGGGCTGACCCCGAGCATGCCGGCGCCCCGTTCGGCGGACCAGGCGCCGATGGAGCGGAGGTCGGCGAGGTCGCCGATGCCCCAGCTCGCGGTCGACCGGCAGGCCGGAAGCTGAACCGTGAACAGCCAGGCCCGCAGCTCGTCGGGGAGGTGGCAGCGGCCGGGCGTGACAATCAGGCGGGTGACGGGCCCTCCGTCCAGCGGACGGAGATCGTGGTAGCCGATGGGGAGGTCGGGGGGCAGCTCACCCGCGGCGCGGAGCTCGCTGCCGTCCTCCAGGGCCAGCTCGCAGGGATCGAGCAGCGGCTCGGCTCGGCCGGCGTGCACGACCCAGGCGGCGGGACCGTCCGGCGGCCTGTCGGCGGCGCCTCCACCGCCCATCGCCTCGCGCAGGGCGGCGACGGTCTCCGGGGAGGTGGTGTGCCACCTCCCCGAGGCGTCCCAGTACCCGTCGTCGATGCCCCAGGCGTCCGTGGCCATGCCCGGCGCACGGTACCGGCGTCTACCGCCGGGGTTCAGGGCCCGATGACGGTCGGTTCCGCCACGCGTGCCCGAGGCGTGGAGTTGACGGCGGCGATCCCGGCGACCGTCAGCGCGCCGCCGATGAGCAGCCGCGCCTCGAACGCCTCGTCCAGCACGAGGATGCCGACGACCACGGCCACCACCGGGATGATGTAGGTGACGAGCGAGGCCTTGGTGGCGCCGATGTCGGCGATGATCCGGTAGTTGAGGACGTACGCGACGCCGGTGCCCACGACGCCGAGGAGCAGGATCGACGCCACCCGGGTGGGGGTGAGTGACACGCCGCCGGCGAACGACGTGGCCATCGCCACCGGGAACAGGAGCACGGTCCCGGTGGCCAGCTGCCCCGTGGCCGCCACGATGGGCGGGTAGGACACCAG
>Ga0081538_10001568_pt1 | contig 23463 bp, 20 predicted proteins | sample TabmetS5T2R1_FD_71022 | JGI IMG/M metagenome (GOLD analysis project Ga0081538, IMG submission 71022) | Tabebuia heterophylla rhizosphere microbial communities from the University of Puerto Rico - S5T2R1 | ecosystem: Host-associated > Plants > Roots > Rhizosphere ... | reverse complement strand
TAATGAGGTTCAGCATTCTTGCTCCAATTGCCATGATGGTTAGGCTGCTATAGCTTTTTTGACATCAGAAATAACATTGAGGGTATTGACAGCAATGATGGCAGCAAGTCAAAGAACCTGCTAAACAAGAAGACTCTGCATTGACAGCTCTTCAGTAGGCTAGAGGCAAAAAGATATGTTGGAGATAATGTTAAGACAGGGGTAAAAATATCACACAATATTTTGTTATTTCTCACTTGCATTCAGCTTCATTCCATTCATATAAAAAAGAGGTAGCTCCACGTGATGATATGGCTTTTCATTGTTGGTAATAGAGAAACAAACAAGATACAATATTCTATCCAAAGGAGGAAGGGTTTATTATAAAAGAAAGAAGCGGGAGATTGAATGCATTAAATTACCTTCTATTTTTCATTTCTATATTTGCCAAGTCTCTGATTCTTCTTCACCATCTATTTATTATCCTGGGTCGCTGCTGATGAATGCATCAGTGGCATTAGTTGCTGCTGATCCAAGTCGTGAGACAGGAGGAAGGCCTCTCTCTTGAAGTACCTGATCTAGAATTGTCAGGTCATAAATTCCAGATAAATCAGGATTCTCTGGAAGGAATCCTAGATTGTATGCATCGGCTGCGTCCTGGAATAAAGATAGTCGTATTGGATCATATGTGAAGTCAATCCTTGAAAGTGACGAATTCAACACATCCTCAGGTATTGTTTGTCCAGTTAGTTTTTGAAGCTCTACGTTAAATGCGCCTATTGCGGCAGCTTTGTTATTATTTATCCAATTTGTTTCATCAATGTGTGCCTCAAGTAGTTTCTTTATTACATCTGAGTTACTCTCCAAATAGTCTGGATTGACAATTATGTTTGTTGTCACAAATTTTCCTTCTGGTGGCCATAAATCTCGTTCATCTATGAGTATCTTGCCTCCTCCTTCTTTTACCAGTCTTTCTCCCCATGGCTCTGGAACCCATGCACCGTCAATTTGCTTTGTCAAGAATAGCGTCACTATGTCAGGGTTTTTGACAGGTAATACCTCCACATTTCCACCTTTGTCTTTAGTATTGTAGCCATTGTCAAACAAGTAATTCCTGAGCGCTACGTCTTGTGTATTGCCAAGCTCAGGCGTTGCAAATTTCTTATTGGCAAGGTCTTGAGGCGAATTAATACCGGAATCATTTCTTACAACGAACACTGCACCGCCACTAGCAGCTCCAGAAATTACTCTTAGAGCTTCTCCACCAGATCTCACATATCCATTGATTGCAGGGTTTGGACCGATGTATGTAACATCAATCTGGTTTGCAAACAGTGCTTCTATTGCTGATGGACCCGCATTGAATATTTGTGTTGTGACTTGCACATTATCCCCAAGAGCTCTCTGAAAGTCTCCATTACCAAGTCCTATGACTGCCTGTGCGTGGTTGATGTTTGGAAAATATCCTATTCTTAGAGTTTTTCTCGGCTGATTCTCTGACTGAGAGAATGCAGGTGTTGAAATGGAAGCTGTAACTAGTGTCACCACGATTGCAACAGCTAATACAACACTTATTGTTCTATCATTCATTATTATACAAAAATGTTATTTCATAAATAATATTCCTCTTCTCTGTGCAAGAAAAGGACGATATGTGCAATGTGTTTCGTCATCAATTTTGTCTGAGTGAAGATTATGGTAAGCAAATGGCATTTGAGGTACTTAGGACGCACGAATTGCATCAACAAAACAATTTAAGCATCTTTAAACAGAGTTAAATTCTACCTCAATTAGTGAACTAATTGTGTAATGTGATGGTTTATAGAAGCACAAGTAATAACAAAGAATTATTGCTGTGATAGCAGGCTATATACAAACACATCCTCATTTTTAAATACCTTGCAAGTTAATTGAACAGGATAGATTTCCGAGATTGGTTAAAGGATGGTCCATAAGATGAAGCTAGTAACTGATTCAATATCGACGGAGAAATAACCGATAGAAATATTTAAAACAGTCTAAAAGCACATAATCTTTCAGCTTTTTACACATCTGCGTGAACTCGAGCATTTCGATATGTCCTTTATCTGGTACTTCTTCCTCTTTTTCGGGAAGGTAAAGGAGAACTATCATTTAAACTTGAGACATATGCCAATATTGCACTATCGTCAGAAAATATTGCCACCTGCTTGCATAGATACTGCATTTTCTGCATCAAAGGATGCAATATTATTTGTCAATCTTTCACACTATGTCATTAATGAAGAATGCAATAAAGTTTAGTATTGCCATAGCAATCATCATTGCTGTTATCGCATCATCTGGAGTAATATCATTTCCCTCCTTAAGTACAGGTACAGAGCTTGGAGGTGGCAACGACAACAGTAGTACAAACATACAGACAGGCGAACAAAAGAGTCTAAGAATAGGATATTTCCCAAACATCAACCATGCACAGGCAGTCATAGGACTTGGTAATGGAGACTTTCAGAGAGCTCTTGGAGATGTGCAAGTCACAACACAAATATTCAATGCGGGTCCATCAGCAATAGAAGCACTGTTTGCAAACCAGATTGATGTTACATACATAGGTCCAAACCCTGCAATCAATGGGTATGTACAATCAAATGGAGAAGCTCTAAGAATAATCTCAGGAAGCACATCTGGAGGTGCAGTGTTCGTTGTAAGAAATGATTCCGGTATTAATTCGCCTCAAGACCTTGCCAATAAGAAATTCTCATCTCCACAACTTGGCAATACACAAGACGTAGCGCTCAGGAATTACTTGTTTGACAATGGCTACAATACTAAAGACAAAGGTGGAAATGTGGAGGTGATTCCTGCAAGGACTGCAGATATCGTATCAATGATGACACAAAAGGATATTGACGGTGCATGGGTTCCAGAACCATGGGGAGCCAAGCTAATCAAAGAAACAAATGCCAAAGTATTGGTGGATGAGCGTGACTTGTGGCCAGACGGGCAATTTGTCAGTGCCCATATCATTGCAAGAACTGACTATCTTGAAGAGAATCCAGATGTAATAAAGAAACTACTTGAGGCGCACATTGATGAAACAAACTGGATAAATGACAACCCTGACGAGGCACTTCAGATATTCAATGAAGAGCTTGACAAGCTTACAGGAAAAGTTATCCCAGAAGACGAATATAGAGAAGGGATGTCAAGGCTTGAGTTGACGTTTGATCCGATAAAGGAATCACTGTTCAAGTCTGCAAACGATGCATTTGACATCGGATTCCTGGGCAAAACAAGGCCTGACCTATCTAGAATATATGATCTAACGATTTTAAATGAGGTGCTCAAAGAAAGGGGGCTACTCGAGATAACTTAGTGAAGGATCAAGGGTCATTCATTCCCCGTCGGAAATAAGATTCTGCCTTGATTTTCAAGAGTACAGTCCTTGCTGTTATCTCCTTGATGCTTGATCCTAGGTTTATTTTTCTCAGGAGAATGAATTGAGTACCAGTAGTAGGTCATCCTGCTAGATATCTTGGCAGATTCCGCCTATCAATGTGTTAAAATTGCCTCAAAGGAGCAAATCTTGCATCTTTGAATTACATTATATCTTCTTACTTGTTTATTGATGCTTCAAATGGCACTGATAGAAACATCATCATATACCAATAAAATTAACAATTGCAGCAGCCATCAAGAGCGACAAGAACAACAAGAGCAAGAGACTTTCGATTTCATTCCAATCCTTCATGTCAAGGATGTGTACAAATCCTTTGATTACAAAAATAGCAAGAACAATGACAGCGGCAAAATTACCAATTATGATCATATTAGTTCGGAGCATCATCAACAACAACCCTTGAGTAACTCCACAAGGAGTTTAAGGACTTCTACACACAAAGTTCTCAACGGAGTGGACCTAAAAATAAGAGAAGGAGAATTCGTGACAATTGTAGGACCCTCTGGATGCGGAAAAAGCACGCTGCTCAATATAATTGCAGGACTTGATAAACCTGATTCTGGCAGCCTACTTGTTAGAGGAAGTGTCAACGATACCAATAATGCCTCATCAACTAAAAGGATAATGATATTTCAAGAAAGCGCTCTGTTTCCATGGCTCAATGTACAGGAGAACGTAGAGTTTGGGCTAAGACTTGCAAAGGTACGTAAGGAGAGGAGGCGCCAGGTCGCCCACAAGTATATAGAAATGGTAGGATTGTCAAAATTTTCAGAATCACTTGTATACCAGCTATCTGGGGGAATGAAGCAGAGAGTGGCAATAGCTCGTGCCCTTGCCATGGAACCAGAAGTTCTACTCATGGACGAACCATTTGCTGCGCTAGACGTACAGACTCGAGATTTGCTTCACGATGAGCTGGTAGGCATTTACAAGACAACCGGCAAGACCATCCTATTTGTCACTCATAACATCAATGAAGCAATACTTCTTGGGGATAGAGTAATAGTTCTGTCCTCTGTGCTTAAAAATATCAAGAAAGAATTCCAAATCGACATACCACGACCTAGAGACCCAGAAACTCCTGAGCTATACGAAATAAAAAAACAAATTCTGAGAGAATTTGAAGGTGATTTGCAAATTGCTAAAAGAAAATGATAACAATAATTCTGCAGCTATCCCTGCTACTAGCTTAGCTGCAGGAGAAAGTAGTCTGAGAAATGAGGGCAAAAAGAAATATCGCTTTGATACAACAGATGTAGCGAATGTTGCACTTTTCTTGGCAGTATTTGTAGGTTTGTGGCAGCTTGTGACTCTTCTTGAGCTGTGGCCAAAGACATTACTACCACCTCCTGCACAAGTTGCGATTTCTATCAGCGAGTTGATAACAAATAATTCTCTCATCATAGGCATTGCTACGTCATTGTGGCGACTTGCAGCTGGATTTGCAATATCTATAGCAGTGGGTGGCATGGTTGGTCTTGCAATGGTAAAATTTCAAGGCTTTGGCAAGACCATGAGCTCATTTGCTGTGGGGCTCTTGACATTTCCAAGTATTGCGTGGATTCCATTCTCTATATTGCTCATTGGCTTTAATGACTTCGGCATATTGTTTGTAGTTGTAATGGCATCCGTGTTTTCAGTGATGATATCAACCTACGGTGCAATCAGAAATGTTCCTCCCCTCTACATCCGTGCATCAAAGAACATGGGCGCTCATGGTTTTGCTCTTTTTAGACATGTAATGATTCCTGCAGCTACACCATCTCTGATAGGGGGCATAAGACAAGCATGGTCATTTGCATGGCATGCACTCATCGGTGCTGAGATGCTCATAACTACTCTGTCTGGATTGGGGTATATTCTTGCAGTAGGAAGAGAATTCAATGACATGAGCCAAATAATCGCAGTCATGATTACAATCTTTGTGATTGGCCTTTTATTTGATAGAATAATCTTTCTTCGCCTAGAAGAAAAAGTACGGTCCAGGTGGGGATTAAATCAACACGCAGAATAGGTGAAGATTGTCTGTGAGTTGATCTCATTTACCAGGTTGGCTCAAATATACAGACCGATATTCTGCTAAAGAAGCAATGTCATTATCATCATGCCCTATAGGGCCTACTTTCTTTTAAATGCCAAAGATAATGCATACTATTACTTCTATCTTTAGGCTTCTGAAATTCTTCCACTAGGCAAAGATGTGGATAATGTCCCAGCATGGACATGAATTGAAATATCTCCCTCCTTGTTACAGCCAAAACACTTCCACTGTACAGTCTCTTTGCACATGGCACAAGCTCTGATAGGGTCTAACTCTTGACCGCATGACCTGCATAGCATTGGATTATTATTGTCTACATGAGAAGCCTTTTTAATGGTCTCATACACTTAGCTTTAAATATTTTGGAGATATTAATTCTACATTCTTCAAATATAAAAAAATTAGATATAAGCTGCTATAAAATAACCATACAGCTTCCAGAAGCTGCGCTTATGAACAATAGAGTTTAACCAATTAACACCTCACACAGGAAAATTTTATCTTATAATTAGTCAGAGCCCTCATCTACGTCTATCCAAGGTATATAATTACAAACATGGGCATCTATGTTAATTAATTCGTCATTGACAAAAGATTGAATGTTTATTCCCCATGGAATCGTGACAGCATATGTTGTATTTGAAAGATATACCATATTAGCTATTTGTGCCGGAATGTGAAGATTCAATAGTTGCTTTTACCTTCTGAATGAAATGTTTCCTATCAATAGGTTTTCTTATTACATCTGCAGTCTTTACACCATCCAATATACTTACAAGCTCATCCGTTGCTTCAAGAGCAGACAAGAAGATGACCCTGACATATGGATCTACAGCTTTCAGTCTCTGATACAACTGTAATCCATTTATTGTTGGCATTCTAATATCAAGAACTAGCAGGTCATAATGACGAGGTTCTGATCTTGCAAAGGACTGTAATGCCATGTACGAGTCAGAAAAAGCTTCTACATTGTAACCCTCAGAAGTTAAGTAAGTTTTAAAGATTGCAAGTATATCGGGTTCATCGTCTACTAGCATAATAGTAGGACGACTTGTTTGTTTAGGATAAGAATGGGAGAGTATGTCATCTCTTGGTTGCAAAGGTTTTCGATGATAGACAGATAGTGTTTCTTCTCCGAATTTTGGTTTGAGAGGTTCCCTCTTGAAAACATTCAACGCGTTATCTCTAGCTAGTACTTCATTCTTTCTTACGACCGAGTATACAGGATAAGAATATTTAATTCCAATAGGCTGTTTCTTTCCTACTTTTTCAAAAGAATAATCCTTAAATGAAAAGCGTTTCACTATTTCATGTAAATCTCCACCTATTACTATTCCATTTGGTTCTGCCTGTGAATTTATCTTTGCACACATGTTAACTGTAGGACCAAACAAGTCTTCTGCACCTGATGTGACTGTTGTGGCAACCTCAACTCTTCCATAATCGCCGCTAATTCTATAGCTGACAGGAGGTAGTGCTTCTGCTTCAAGTCTTATATTGATAAATTCATGAGCTGCTATAATTGCAGTGCAGCATTCAAACACCTCTTTGAATGCAACCATATTCTCGCTATCCGATGTATCCGGAAAATAGAATAGTAATGCATCTCCTACGTTTTTGATCACTTTGGCACCAAAGTTCTTTGCCAATGCAGCCATGGCATTGAGGAATATTTCATAGTACTTTTTGATCTTGTTACCATCTGCAATTTTAGCCGTAATCTGACTAGAATTTACTATATCTACAATGCATACGCAATAATACCCATTTGACTGGTCTGCAAAATAGATTTCTTCAGTTCTAATATCGAAGTCGATAGATTTTTCCTTGTCAGTCAAGGGCGAACCATTCCTGTCAGAGTCGTAAGATGATGTATTCATACAGCAACTATTAGCATGATGCTAGAACAAGAACTCTGCTTCGTATTCTCTCAAACTAATCATACATTTAGTAAAATAATAAGGTGCGTCTTAAAGGTATCATAACTAATTTTTACACTTTTTCCTGAAGAAAGCTATCAGAATTATCGGCTCACTTTAACCGTAGATAGTAGCAAGAGTATCTCCTTAAGATTCCCATTTCTACCATATTCTGCTTATGCTACGGCAGCAGGTGTGAAGCATGTAACGTTATTATCCAAATATTCTCTTTTATTTGTCTAATCAATACCCTCATCTATAATCATACGCTTTTCATATCATCAAACCAGCATAATCTCCGTTCAATAGAGGCAGAGATGTCTCATTTCATTGATATTATATAAATACGCAATAGATACTGCCGGTTACGTTAACTATGGATGCGGGAGAAGCTAAGTCAAAGGTGACTGAGGCAGTCAAAACGGTAGCAATTGACGTTGACTCAGTCCTTGCCGATGTAATGCTTGTCTGGACTGACGAATACAATAAGCGTAATAAAGCACACATCACAAAGAAAGAAATCGCCAAGTGGGATATACCTACAATACTACCAGTAACGCCTAATCAGGTCTACCGATACTTCACTTATGTATGGAAGTACAGATGGCGCGAAATACCCCCTACAGAGCCCAAGATTGGCGAAGTGATAAAACGCATCCACTGGAAGGGGTACAGGATATCTATAATCACAAAGCGTGAGAGGCCTACAGCTCCTTATGTATCCAAATGGCTCGATTTCTATCGTATCTACACTGACGAATTATTGTTTATCTATGATGCAGTGCCAAAAGCCAACTATCCTTTTGATATATTAATAGACGATGCGCCAAAGAACCTAATAGACATTATCTCTCCCAAGTCGGCAATACTATTCAACCAGCCATGGAACAAGAATTTTAATTGGCCAGTGAGAGTAAATTCCCTAAGCGAAGCAGAAAAGCTGCTTTAGGCAGTTTAATGACAATAGCTGCATCAGCACCAAACAAAGAAGCACTTTGAAACTCTTGTAATTGATATTTGAGCATTTATTGTATTGTAATCTCAATATAGCATCTGCATGCTGTCAGGCAGAAGTGGATTCTGCAGATGGCTATCACTTACTCTTATTTATAATCAATGAATCTCACCCACTCCGGAAACCATAGGTCATTTTCTGACACACCGATACCTTTTGCTAGAACAGCTGCTGAGTTATAATATAAGGAATCTGCGCCTAGCTCTCTGGCAATATTTTGATTGAGCTCATTGATGGATGATACCTTGCCCATGTACTTATTCGCAATGAGGTCGCGATTTTGTGTATACAACCCAACCTGTCTTCCATCTATTGTGGGCACATAGCTTACCGCTACATCGATGCGCTTTGCGCCAGTGTTCTTTAGATAATATATCGTCTCACGCGTTGTGCTGCCAGTCTGGATTGTACCCTGCACTGTAGCTATCTTCTTTCCCTGCACTAGATTTTGGATAACAAATTTGAGTGATCTGCCGGTGGTGAGTAGCTTATTTTTGCTCACCTGCTCTGAAAAGTCGATCATGTGGTCTGCATCATCGTATCTATCCTTAATTACGCCTTCTGCCAGTTCAAACATCTTTGAGTGCTTTTGATATTCGAGGCCAAAACCTAGAGTCATTGGGCGAGTATAATCAGGCTCTGCAAAGGCCAAGTCCACATCCAACTCCTTAGACAAAAAATTGGCCTGCTCCTTGCCGATATTCTTGCGGATCTGGTAGATACTCTTGCCATTAACTGTCGCTACGACATTTGACTCCCTTATGAACTCAAAAGGATCCATCATTAAGCTTATTGTAGACTCGCTCGTGAGGACTTCAAGCCCGCCGTTCTTGTCGATCTTCAATAGTTGACCAGGCTTGACATCCACAAATTCCATGTTAATGAGAGAGGTCCTAAGGGAGTTTTCAGATGCTATGATAATTAGGGTCTTGTCTCTATTGGTTGCACTTACAAGTGGCTTGAATCCAGTCCTGTCGCGGTATGCGTAAATTCCGTCGCCTACCTTAATCATTAGATTCCCTCTGAGATGCCTGTCTAGAAACTCAGCAGCCCGCTCAGGGTTTTTTTCAAAAATTAAGAGTTCAGTGAAAATATGGTAGATCTGGAAAAGTGAATCAGAGCCCCTTGCAGAACCTATGTAAGGATGAAGATGCAGCTTTTCAGTATCTACGAAGAACCCATCAAACGCAATCCAAATGCGGTTCATGCTGGGAAAGGGCGGCGGCCTTTTTGAGAGGTAGCCAATGCCGTTGTTTCCAAGAAGCTTTTCCTTTTGTGCGATGCGTAGGATCGTTTCATCTGCAGGAAGAGACCCCTCTGCACCGGCATCAGCTTTGCCTACTATCATTTTCCAGTATGCCTTGCCTCTGTGTTGCAACCTCCTCATTGAATGTGCAAGATAGTAGATGATATTGTTGTTCTTGATATCTGAGCCGTAGCTATAAATAGCCACAATGCCAGCCAACTACCTTCGTCTTCCCTTAATGAAGTTAGGATAAAAATCTTGTTAGTTCCTGTGCAAAGCGAACATCTGCTTCTGTCTTTCATACCTTGCAATATAGTCTTCAAGCTGCAAAGTTAGCCCAATGCTGTCCAAGCCTTCAAGTAGCAGTTTCTTGTGGAAATTGTCTATCTCAAAATGCATGGTGTGAAGGCCGGCCGTAACCTCCTGTTTTGCCAAATCGATCTCAATCCAAAGATCTTCGTTACTGAACAAATAGTCTACTTCATAATTTGGAAGCCGAACAGGAAGTATTCCGTTTTTAAGGCAGTTGTTATAGAAGATATCTGCAAATGATGGTGCAATTATCGCTTTAAACCCATAATCAACTATGGCCCACACCGCATGCTCTCTTGAACTGCCACTACCGAAGTTATCACGTGTAAGCAGTATTTGCCGACTAGAGTATTTTAGGTTATTTAGCACAAAATCTTTCCTTGGCTTGCCGTCTGTATCAAAGCGCCAATCGTAAAACAGGTACTTGCCAAAGCCAGTCCTATGAACTAGCTTCAAAAACTGTTTTGGTACTATCTGATCTGTATCTACATTTACCCTGTCAAGTGGCGTTGCCTTACTTCTGACAACTATAAAAGGTTCCACTTAGAACCACTCCCTTATATCTACAAAGTGTCCTTCGACTGCAGCTGCTGCCGCCATAATGGGACTCACAAGGTGTGTCCTTCCTCCAACGCCCTGCCTTCCTTCAAAGTTGCGGTTTGAGGTGCTTGCGCATCGCTCACCGGGTGCAAGTATATCAGGGTTCATACCAAGACACATACTGCATCCTGATTCGCGCCATTCAAAGCCGGCATCCTTAAAAACTATATCAAGTCCAAGTCGCTCTGCAGCTGTCTTGACTTGTTGGGAGCCGGGCACCACCATTGCACGTACCTTTGGTGAGACCTTCCTTCCCTTTAATACAAATGATGCCTCCAGCAAATCTTCAAGCCGCGAGTTTGTGCAGGATCCAATGAATACCCTGTCAACATTTATGTCTGTAATTGGCGTTCCTGGCTCTAGTGCCATATATTCAAGTGCACGAGTCGCAGCCTTGTACTCGTTCTCATTTCCCTTAGAAAATTGATCTGGATGTGGTACCGTATCAGTAATGTCTACCACCATCCCGGGGTTGGTCCCCCAGCTAACCTGTGGCGCAAGACCACTGACATTGAAGGTAATAGACTTGTCAAACTTTGCACTTGGGTCAGTCCTCAGGCCCTTCCAGTATTCTACTGCTTTCTCAAACTGCTCGGTGTTGGGCGCGTAGCGTCTACCCCTTATAAAGTCAAATGTCTCTTCGTCAGGTGCTATGATGCCAGCCCTTGCACCTGCCTCTATTGACATGTTGCATATCGTCATCCTGTTCTCCATAGAAAGATCTGATATTGTTTCGCCTCGGTATTCAAGCACTGTGCCGCTACCGCCTGCAGTGCCGATAGTCCTGATTATATAGAGTATGATATCCTTCGCGGTGATGGTATGAGGGTTTTTGCGCCTTCCTTCGATATTTATTGCGAATGTCTGGGGTTTGTTCATCCATATAGTCTGGGTGGCAAGAACATGCTCCACATCGCTTGTACCAATTCCAAGTGCAAAGGCGCCGAAGGCACCATGGGTTGAGGTATGGCTGTCACCGCATACAATGGTGGTACCTGGCAGAGTTAGCCCAAGCTCTGGTCCGATGATATGCACAATCCCCTGATCTGGGCTATGCATATCAAATAGAGTTATGCCAAACTCCTTGCAGTTTTGAACAAGCGTCTGAATCTGTATCGACGATATCTGATCTACAATTGGAAGCGATCTGTCGCTTGTAGGGACATTATGGTCCATAGTGGCAAAAGTCAGATCTGGCCGCCTGACGCGTCTTTTACTCATCCGAAGCCCATCAAAAGCCTGAGGCGATGTCACTTCGTGAATAAGATGCCGATCTATATATAGCAAAGATTCGCCACCCTCATCCGCTTCTTTTTCATACACTATGTGACTATCCCAGATCTTCTCAAATATTGTCTTTGGTTGCAAGCTACTTAGAGAAAAAATACATCATAAGAGAAATATAAAACAAACAGACTGGCAGACAAGCAGATAGTTTTAAATCAGGTCGCCTCACTCAATTCCATAAATGTATCCTTACGACAAGAGATATCCTGATTATATTGCAGATCAGATAAAGAAAGGAACTACCACATGTGCCCTAATTTGCAAGGACGGAGTGGTTTTGGCTGCGGATACGCGCGCAAGCGCAGGCTTCTTTATCGCCGACAGGCATGTGATGAAGATTCAAAAGGTTGACCGTCATCTGGCAATGACTATAGCCGGCGGTGTGGCAGACGCGCAGAATCTTGTCGATGTCATGCGTTACAATTCCAACATCTATAGGCTGCAAAACAAGGAGCTGATGCCAATTAAGTCTGCTGCAAGGCTCTGCTCAAATGTGCTTTTCAACCAGCGATTCTTCCCATACTATGTCCAGATAATAATGGCAGGTTGGACAAAAGAAGAAGGTGGCCAAATCTATAATATAGATCTGTTTGGGTCAATGACTACAGAGAAGTTCATCTCGACTGGCAGTGGTTCTCCTGTTGCATATGGCTATCTAGAATCAGAGTACAAGGACGATATGAGCGTAAATGATGCTTACAAAGTAGCAATGCATGCGATAGCAGCTGCTATTAGGAGAAATGCTGGAACAGGCGACAATATCAATGTTGTCATTATAGATAACGATGGCTACCGCGCCCTGACAAGGGAAGAAAAGGCCGAAGTAGGCGTAGTCTTCTAGTAAGAGATTACAAAAACAATGCTTCCACTTAAATCATAAATTGCTTACGCAAGGGAAATTGCATGTCCAATGCTATGACTTCCACATAGTCAATTATCATAAGCGGCGTGTATATATTTAGTTCCAAAAAATTTTTCAACCATTGCTGTAGATAGCAGTAGACTGTTCTAGTATAATAATTTCATAATGCTGCAACAACTCTTTTTCTTTTTGGTCTCTGCATAAAATATATCGACAAATAACTAATCCAGAATGCGAGCCATGATCGAATATATGTTTTGTAGTCCTTTTTTATTGCTATAGAAGACTTCTATAAGAGAAACTACTAAATTATTTGCTTCTTTGCAATAGTTGACTTCTCGTCGAGTATAGGTCTTTTTACGTTATGTAAAATATACATTTCCTTAAGAGATGAAGATAAGTTATATATGCTCTTATTTACATGCTGTCAATGTTTGTTAGCTCGTTCATGAACAGGCTGCTATCAAGCCGAGAGAATGTAGATAAGTTTATCGCGGCTCCTGGCTGCATTATTTCGCGAATATACTTCCCTGTTTCCACTTGTGTCCACCATTTCTCTCCAAACCTATCTCGCAGGTGATGATCGAGCTCAACAGCACGAACTGCGGCAATCAAGTAGCTTGGCACATACATTATTGCATCTGGTAGTATGTGGTGTAGCATCCAATATTCACCTGGCATTTCAAACCCGGTATATTCCTTTATCAGTTGCGCATATACATCGCTTGCCTTTTCTATCGATAGTTTCTTATGCCAAAACTCAGCCTTCATTAGCGAATTGGCGGTATAGAAGGTGGCAAAGAACAGATCCATGAAGTTGTTCCTTGCTTCGATCTCTTCAAGAATGTGGTTGTTCTTAATTCTAAGCGATGATAAATATTTCCTATTCTTTGTCAGTCGCTCTAGGAATATTGAGAATATCTCAGCTATTCCCATTGAAAAACAGTACCGATTCCAATATTCTGTCTGCGCGCTTATTGAAGAGGCGTGTACTGCATGTCCCATTTCATGGTAACACCCCTGCAGGTCAAAATAGGGGCTTTCACTTTTATACAACACACGAATATCGTTTGGCACCTTTACAAAGAAACATATCGGCGATGGGTACTTATTTTTACGCTGTTCCGTATCGATGTGGATTGAAGACAGATCAAATTGCATTCTTGCAAGAGTGTGTCTGACTTGCGCTGTTGGATTTACACCTACAAACTCTTTCTCAAGATCGGCATATACCCTGTTGCGGAAAAAATAGAAATCATCATAATATTCTGCTTTCCTCCCCCCAAGCACCTTTTTAGAAATTGAGTGAAGCGCTTCTTGGAAGGGTTTTCTTGCTTGTCGTCCCATAGACTTCACAAAGTTTTTCAAATGGGAATAAGATATCTTTTCGTTCTCGAGGTAGCCCCCTAAAGGTGTCAATTTGTTGTCAGAGTACTTTCGATAGATTTCATCCATCTGGTCAAAGCGCTGCTTGATAACAGGTGACATGAATCTTGTCTTTGAAATGAATTCGTCAAATACATGCTTGCGTTTTTTCGAATCCTTCTCAATACTGTTGAACTGGCGCCATGAGCTCCAGTTAACTGGAGCTCTGGCAAACCTGTAGCGCGAAGAAGTAATCTTTTCATTGCGTAAATTGTACAGCTTGAGCTCAAGCTTTTTCGTTGATGAATCTGCAATGTTTTCGAGTGAGCTCAGAAACAATTCCCTTGGTTGCAAAAAGAAGTTAACAAATGTCTCTGCACTAATAGTCCTCATTTCTGCAAGCCGCTCTATCAGGTGTTCGCTATAGGCTAGGCCTGCATGCTGTTTATATCGCTCATCCATTTCTGCAATGTAAATCTGCTCATCGAGCTCACACCATTGCTTTAGGTCCATATGGCTTGGGCATACGGCCTGTCCAATTTTAAGTTTCAAAATGCATCATTCATATTTTTACATCCGATAGCGGTAGACTCAGAGACCCATATAACCAATAGCGGCCGAGTAATAGGATAACATAGCAGTCGCAAAAAAAATTCTCGTAGTTGTGTTGAAGATTATTCTAGTTATAACAAACTACCTGAGCACTAATAAATGCAGAATCTGCAAACACGAAGATAGGTTGAACAATTATCCACACATCTGCTACTGCAATAGCAGAGCACTTTGTTTCTGCATATAATTCAGCGTTCTTCTTGAGTAAAGAATGTCATCATCATATTATAATAGTCATCATAACAATTGAAGCACCTACTTTTACATTTAAGACTAGTGTAGGTGCAGGATATATATATGATTGTTCGACAATAAAAGAAGAAGAAAAAGGTGTATGTCTCTCTGCTTACGCACCAGCCATATTGTTGCGCAGCTCTATTCCTTTATGATCGTCTGCTTGCTCTAAAGCAGCTGCCTTGTGCATTTCGGATAGAGCGCAACCCATCTGGGCTTCTGACTTTCCCCTTCTCATTAAGCCTCGATAGAGGCCTGCTTCCAGGGTCTGACCGTGAGCCTTCTCCCATTCTTCGACTGGGATGCTATACTTCTTCTGGATTCTATCGCGGTACCATTCTGGAATGACATTAAATGCACAAAATGGGATGATTCTGAGGTCTGGAGTAAGATAATGGATGTCACACCTCTGGAGTCTTTCAAGATCCTCGTTGTACTTATCTTGGAAGTGCATCATGCCAAGGAAGAGTGACCTCACGTGCCATGAGCCTACAGAGTCAAAATTGCGCTTGAGTAGGATGCTCGAGAACATTCTTGCTAGATCTAGGCCTCTTGGCTGCTTGTCTTTATTAACAAATTGCTTAAGCTTACGGACGACTTCAAGTAGTGCCCAGTATCTATTAGCACCTGACTTGATATCGTCAGCCTTTTCTTCAAAGTACTCAAGGACTCCCTTGATGTCAACGAATGATGTGAGGGGTATCAGTTTTTTTGTATCCCTATCTTCAAATACGTAGGTTCCTGCACCGCAGGCAAAGTGTATTGACAATTCATATTTGGGCTTCTTGCTGAACGCCTCAATCACATTTGTCATAGGCATGCAGGAGGGAACTGGAAACCATGCGTCTTTTGAAATTTCACCATTAGTCTGCTCTTCGATTCTTTCAATGCAGTCGGGAATTGTAATTCGGTATTTTTCACGCTCTTTCTTTGTCATCCTGCCTGTAAGGGATACAGGTTGGAAGTTGACAGCGTGAACCACATCTAAGTTCTTTTGGGCGTATCCTATGATTTCACCAAGCTCATGGTCATTGATCGACTTGATGACGGTTGGAACGAACACTACAGTCATTCCGCACTTTCTTGCCGATTCCAAGGTATACGGGATTTCCCAGTGATTCTTGGGGTTTGTCCTTGGACTTACTCCATCAAATGAAAGGTACAGGTTGTTGACACCTGCCATTCTTACTTGACGCATAGTTTCTGGAGATATGGCCAGTTTGATACCGTTGGTGTTAAGTTGGATATGGTCGACTCCCTCCTCCTTCATTATATTGATGATTTCAATAATGTCATCCCGGAGCATGGGTTCGCCGCCTGTGATCTGAATAGAATTACCTGCAATCGGTTTTTCAGCTTTGAGGGTCTTCATCATAGCCCTTATCTGCTCCATGTTTGGCTCATACAGATAAGCTCCTTCAAGACCCTTCTTGACGTAAAAGAAGCAGTACCAGCATGTCAGATCACATCTGTTGGTGATTATCATGTTGGAAAGCCCAGAATGTGAAAGGTGGTTCGTGCAAAGTCCACAGTTGTTGGGGCATGAGCACTTGTCTATCATGACATTTGGTGCGTGCGCTCCTTTGCCATCCATCCAATAAGTACTGAACTTCTTATACATTTCATATGAGCCAAAGTATAGCTCTTCGCACTCACCGTGAGTTGGGCATGTCTTACTCATAAAGACCTTACCCTCCCTTTCAAAGACCTCCGCATCCAGAATCATATTGCAGTCTGGACAGATGCTTTGTGTGAATCTAATTGTGCGTTTAGTGCTCACACTTCTGCTAGACATATTCGAAATTTGGATTAACTCCATACCACTGCTACCTTTTGGACACAATCTTCGCTTTGATATAAAGCTAACTTACTAATTCCTACGGTGATGAATAGGTTTATAACCATCTATAATTTTTGAGAAAACAATCAAGTTTCATATCTTGAAGTAACAGCGTAGATCTCTCTTCTCGTTTTGAGATAGTTACCATTTTAAACCTACCGGACATATATGTAGCGCTTACCTGAAGCGGACACATACATTTAAAAAGCAAAAAATATACCATAGTTGCCAGTCTGAGAGGAAGTGAGTATTAGTGACAGGTCAAGGAAGGCGATGGAAAACCTTGGCTTGACAGGTTATGAGATACGTGTTTACCTTTCACTGCTTGACACAGGTTCCATGACTGCCGCAGACATTTCAAAAAAATCAGGCGTTCCATACTCTAAGATCTATGAAGTCCTCAACAGCTTGGAAGAGAAGGGATGGCTTGAGTCAGGCAGCTCTAGGCCGCAAAAGTTTTTCCCCAAATCTCCCTCTACAGCTCTTGGAATCATGAGGACGCGCCACGAGAACAACTTCCGCGAGAGTCAGAGTACTATCGTAAACGAGTTGATGCCAATGTATACAAAAAGCGGTATGAAGGAGAGACCTGAGATATGGGTCGCAAGAGGAGTCTATAACATAATCGCCAAGGTCAATGAGATAATCCAGAATGTACAGGAAGAACTACTGGTCGCGCTACCTTTTGTTGCGGTGGACATAGCCAAGCCACTTCAGCCGGAGCTCAGGACGCTGCATGACAGGGGGGCAGTCAAGATAAACATCCTTGCATCTGCCAAGATAAGCCCTGATACGGTTAAGACACTGTCAAGGGTAGCAGAGGTGAGGCTCAAGGATGGGCTTTTTGGAGGCGGCATAATAGGGGATGCAAAACATGTAGTGATACTACTTGGAGAAGGCACTGGAGAGAACGGTAGCTTTGAACCGATAGCCATCTGGGCTGACCACGCAGGCCTTGCAGGCTTTGCAAAAGGTTACTTCCAATACCTATGGGAAGACGCGGGCGAGAAGAAACATTCCAGGTAAAAACAGCGTTATACACGTGCAGATAAAGTTAATACAGTTTGGCGAGAACAGAATAACCACTGTGGAATCTGTCGTTGCGAGGAAAAAGCAGCAAGTGACCAAAGATGAAGAGCTATATGTAGGTACAGCAGAGTCTGAGCATATTGAGATGTACCTGAAAGCAATATGGTATATCCGCGAAAGAGGCGAGGAAGTTAAGGTAAGCTCAATAGCTAAGCTTCTAAATGTCACTCAGCCATCTGTTGTACAAATGCTTCGCAAGTTGAACGTATCCCAATTTGTGCGCTACAGCAAAGGTAGCGTAGAAATGACTACTAAAGGAGAACATATTGGCAAGAAGATGATGCGAAACACTAGGCTGCTTGAGGTCCTAATGAAGGATGCTCTCAAAATAGAGGTGGATGAGGAAATGATCTGTGGGATAGAACATCATATGAAGGATATGTTCACAGATGCACTATGCACACTTTTGAAACACCCACGGAAGTGTCCTCATGGCCACAAAATTCCAAGGGGCAAATGCTGTTCGTAGATTTTTATTCTTGCAGTCCCTCATTTTTAGTGTGGACAAGCGATGACTAGATAGCCCTACTGACTTGGTGAAGGAGATCTTGAGTAAGGAGTTTGTCCACTCTCTTACATCTCACAAAACTTGATAAATGGCGATGTGGCTTTTATATATCTACATTGGTTAAAATAGAAACTACAGCTTCATTGGAAAGCTTTAGAAAGTTTATTATCATAAGCACCTGCAGGTCCTTCATACCTGAAAGTTATCTGCGCGATTATGAAGTATTTCCAGAGCGCGAAGAGGGTCCTGGAGCAATCTACATTGAAGCTGCAGATAAGGTTACACTGAAGAAAATAAGAGAGATGACGTTTGTAAATGCAAAGGAAATCCTTGGTATCATTTATTCATCAAAAAGCGGCAACACTCAGCTAAAGTGGAGGCAGACTCGCAGACGGATAGGTAAGGTACAAGGGTTTGCATCGCCAAATGCCCTAGTCAACCTAGTTGAGTCAGGTGTACTGACACAGGAATGGGTTGACAACTATTTGAAATTGATCCAAAACCAGCAGCAACAGCAAGACCAAGATCCATCGTCTGCTGTAACTGCAAGCGAAAAGACAGTATGATAGTAAAGCCAAGCGGCACATCAAACAATGCTTTTTTTATAATCCCCGAAGACGCGGATGACCTCTTTACCTTGCGCCGTATCATAGAGAAGGGCGATCGTGTCATTGCAGACAGTACTCGTCTAGTCAAGCAGGTCAAGGAATATGGCCGGCCTGACAAGGGTGAACGCGTTAAGGTGCGTGTTGCTATCAAAGTAGAGCAGAGCAAGCTTGACTCGGCAGTTGATAGGCTTCGAATATCTGGCATCATCACAGATACAGACAACGAAATGGTGCCAAAAGGGACTCACCACTCGCTTTCTATACATGCAGGAGACATGGCAACAATAGACAAGGGAAGAAGGTGGCGGGATGTTGAGATTAGGATGTTAAAGCGGTCTGTCAGCAGCTTCAACTTTATCCTAGTGGCAATAGATACGCAGGAAGCAGCAGTTGCCAAGGTATCTGGCACGCATGTTAAAGTGATCCCAAATATCTATTCTGGTCAGAGCGGCAAGCGCTATCAGACGAAAAACCCTAATATTGAGACTTACTTTGTAGACATCGCCAAGACTGTTTCCTCAATAATTTGTGAAAATGACAAGGTCATCATATTTGGTCCAGGGGAAAGCAGACGTAGATTCTTCAATATATTGGTAAGCAGGCAGTATATCCTAAAGGACAGGGTGCAGATTGTTGAGGGCATAGATGTTGCAGGCGAGGATGGAATATTTGTCTTCCTGCGGTCAGCAGCAATGAAGCAGATCATGAGCACAAGCAAGCTTGCTGAGGTGTCTTCAATGCTAGACACAGTAATGCTGATGGTAAACAGAGGAGAGAGAAAATTTGCAATAGGGATGAACGAAGTCTCAAATGCAGCTGCATTGAAGGCAATAGAGGCAGTAGTATTCTCCGATTCCATCTTCAAGACCGCAAATGAAGAAGAGATAGTCAAACTACTCAATTTGATTGAAAGCTATGGAGCGAAGATGTTTGCTGTCGACTCATCGACGGACATTGGCCTACGTGTCTCGTCACTTGGCGGCATTGTGGCGCTTCTTCGCTATGCGATACATTGATTCTGCGGCGAGCCATGACAGATAGGGTTTTGATACATTGCTCATTTTAAGCTCCACTATCTCAGGCACTTCGTATGGATGAAGCCTTGCAATTTCAGTCCTGAGCTTTCTTGCGGATTTTGAAGTTGTTTTAAAAAATACAATGAATTCGTGTTGATCCTCTACCTTTCCATGCCAAGAGTAGATTGATCGGATCTTGGTGAAATTGACACAGGCACACAACTTTGTGCTGACGACCTCATTGGCAACCCGTACAGCCAACTCTTCGCTTGGAAACGTTGACAGGATTATGACTCCAGTGCTGGTCATATTTCACATATAGCTGCTAATGCAATTAATTATTCCTGCACTGTTTCGCAAAGAGGGTTTGCCTTTATGACTATAAACTCCTGGTTTGCCACATTCTTTGATATTACTTTTTCAAAGTCTGTCTTGGAGCAAGCAATGACAATAGTTGTCTTGTCTGTGTGATATAGATCAAACGTTTGACCTTGATGCCGCTCTACATCACTAATATAGTCTTTGACTTTTGTCTCAAATGAGGAGAGCAGTTCTATCTTGTCTCCTCTCATTTCATGCGGGTCAAGTGTCCATGCTATTGCCACTTTTGTTCTGCTTGCCTTAAGGTCGCGCTTTTTCAGTGTTGCTCGTATTTGGTCAATAAGAAACTTGACGTATCCATCTACGCCCTTAATGCTACCATTGACCAGATACATTAGCGGCCCTGTGCCATCAAGCGACGACCCTATTATTCTGAGGTCATATAGCCCGCTTGTCACATCGTCGATATAGAGGTCGGCAAAGGTGCTGCGCATCAATTCACTGAGGATATTGTTGTCAGTGGCCTTTTTGCAGATTTCAAGGATGCTGGCCATCCCAGAATAGTGGCTCAACGTTTTTATGACATGCACTAGTTCGGCTGTATTGACATCTACAAACTTCAACCTGCGACGCGTGTCCGGGTCGTAGAGCATCTTGGAAATATGATTATCGTGTTTAGATTTTACTGACCCTATCAGGGTCTCGGAACTGGGAGTAGTAATAGCACTCATGGGGAGGTAATAATATGATACATCCTTATCAACAGTCATTCCTGTTATGTGTTCTATAAGAGCAATATTTTCATTGTTGCCACCTACTCCTGTAGGAAGCATATAGATTAGAGAGGCGCCCGGCTTGAGCGCCTTGATAGCGTCCTTGAACTTTGTCATAACGTCGCTCTTGACATCTGGACCAACCTTTCTTATTCTGGGAGCGAAATAGACATATGAGGCATTACTTATAGCAATGTCAATAGGCTGTAGATCAAGGAGAGGCTCATCCTCCATAAGCGAGCTTACGTTTGGATATGTCCTTGCTATATCTGGCTTGAGCAAAATAGCCATCCTGACTGATTCATCGATTAATGAAACCTTGGAGCCGTTTCTAGCTATTGAGGAAGCTATTCTATATCCTTCAGTGCTCAAGCCATATACCGCAACAGAAGCGGTGGTGGAAGAAGATGATGATGATGGCGTAGCACTCAAAGTGTAGAGTGAGCTCCCCCTTTCATTCCCTCCGTATATACCTCACGTGGTCTACAAAAGGTTTTTCCAATGGCTTTCCAGCTACATTGTATATTTGAAGATCTGGTTTGACATTTTGACTCCAAAGCAGGTGTTGTTTTTCAGGCGCGCAGTCAACTTGCTGCACAATTCTGGTCATGAGGTTCTTTGTACCTCAAGAAAATACAGAGAAGCAGTTGAACTTGCAAGGATTAAAAAGCTCGATCTTACATTCATCGGAAACCACGGCGGAGCTGATAGATACAGTAAGCTGCGTGAAGGCGCTCGCAGGACGTACGAGCTGGCAGAAGTCGTAAAGCAATTTGGGCCTGATGTGGCGTTCACATTTTCGTCACCTGAGGGCTCAAGGGTAGCTTTTGGTCTTGGAATCAGGCATATTGGATTTAATGACTCGCCTCATGCAGAAGCTGTCGCAAAGCTTACGATACCCTTGACAAGCAAGCTGTATTGCCCTTGGGTGATACCATATTCTGCATGGTCAGTTTATGGCATAGCAAAGAAGAACATTCTACACTATAGGGCGCTTGATCCAGCAGCGTGGCTTAAGCACCAAAATAATGACTTACAGGAAGTCAAGCAGGAGAAAAAGATGGTTCTTGTTCGACTCGAGGAAAGCAAGGCATCATACATTGCAGACAAGAAGATTAGTACAACAAGAATGATCGATAGCTTTGTAGACAAATTATGGCAGTCAGCTAACATTGTAGTACTGTGCAGATACGAAGACCAGATAGCAGAAGTAGAATCACGCTATGGCAACAAGGTGCAGGTGCTAAGAGATGTAGTTGAGGGCACCACTCTCATAAAATCTACACAACTTTTTGTTGGGGCAGGTGGCACAATGACTGCTGAGGCAGCGCTCATAGGCAAGCCTACAATATCTATAGCGCCTATCCAATTTTACGTTGAAAAATACCTTGTCAGATCAGGGTTAGTCAAGAGAGCCAGCAACTCCAGATTGCTTGTAAGACTTTGCACGAAAATGATCTCTGACGAACGGTATATACAGACGCAACAGAGAAGGGCAGCGCAGATCCTTGAAAGTATGGAAGACCCGACAGAGAGGATGATTAATGCCTTAAGATTATAAGTATGTCCCAAATAGTTGAAGTTACGCCCGGAAGCCCGGTAGAGGAAAAATTTTCTTTTCCTGCTGAATGTAGTGGCCAAGCATAGGGGCCTTTGGAGCCCTTGACCCCAGTTCGAATCTGGGCCGGGCTACTATAATTAACAAGCAATCAAATAAATATGAATAATTATATCAATGGTTTTGTTCAAGAGTAAGATCTTCTTGCTAGGAGTCTTTATTGCTCACATGTCTTCATGACTTGAGGATATTTCTTGTATATTTTTGATTAACTCATTTTGTTCATCAATCTTTTCATGCATTTTATTAATCAACAGATGTTGTTCATGAATCATTTGATGAATATGACAGTCGGAAAGGAGAGGGAATCTTACCACCATAGTATGGGAATGGAAATGAGCTTTTACTTCAATACCCGTAGTTAACCATATTGAAAGAAGGACCAGGTTGGATTTGAACCCAGGATCTAAGCAGTAGCTTTCTTAGGCTGCACCTTAGTATCTAAAGGATGGGTATAGTTAATGCGGTAGAAGCTTCAAATTCCACCGTCTACTGCCTCAAAAAATTTTCTATTAACCCCAATCTTTGTATTAATATATTTTGTTGCTGATATATACATTGCCATGACTAATGGTTCAACAGGAGAAAAAATTAAGGAAAAAGTAATGGGAACCAAAGACAAAGTGAAGGAAACAGTGGGAATGGGAGAAAAAGGTGGACAAGAAATTAAAGACAAAGTGAAGGAAACAATTGGAATGGGAGGAGGAAGAGGAGGCGAAGGCGGTGAAAGGAAGGAGGGACAGCTAGGACCAGGGGCAGCGTCTCAACTTGAAGAAGAG
>Ga0081538_10001567_pt1 | contig 23466 bp, 21 predicted proteins | sample TabmetS5T2R1_FD_71022 | JGI IMG/M metagenome (GOLD analysis project Ga0081538, IMG submission 71022) | Tabebuia heterophylla rhizosphere microbial communities from the University of Puerto Rico - S5T2R1 | ecosystem: Host-associated > Plants > Roots > Rhizosphere ... | reverse complement strand
CGTCGACGGGTCGGTCTGGAGCCGGATCCATGAATCGTCGAGCGGGTTGCTGATATCGATAACGATCTTCCCGTCCAGCTCGGCGGCGTGATCGCCGGCGAAATCGGTCGTGCCCGGGTACCACAGCGCTAGCACGACCACGTCCGACGCGAGCGCGTCCGACACATCCCCGGCGCGCACGCCGTCGCCGCCGATTTCGGTGACCAGGGCCTCGGCCTTGCCGGGATTCCGGTCGCTAAGAGTCACGCCCTCGCCGGTCGTGGCGAGCTGGGCGGCGATCGACCTTCCCATGTTGCCGGCGCCGACGATCCCAACGCTCATCGCGTCCTCCTTCGCTGTGTGTCCAGGCTCGTGGTGATAAGTGGGTGCGCCCATTGATACGCACGCGCCATCGCGAGAATTCGCATGCGCGTTGTCTACCAGGGCGGGAGGGCCGCGTCAGGATCTCGCACGGCGAACCGCCGGCCGAGCCGCCGCATCGCTTTGCGAGAAGAGCACTCGCTGGCCGAGCCTTTCCAGGACCGGTCTGGCTCGCGGCTACGGCTACTGGAGATCGCGGCTTCCTGGACGTGATCTCGAACGTCAACCGGCACGTCACAGAGGACGTGCGGAGCTGCGAGGACTGCGCGATCCGCCGTAGGAAGGGTGGCTGCGCATCCGCGGCTTGGGCGCTTCACCCGTGACAGGAGCAGCGCGGTGAGCACGAGCTCACGCGCAGCTCCTCCTGTGGAAATCAGGAGCGCCGTCAGGGAACGGCGGCAGGCTTCGGTGTGGTTCGCGAGCTGATCGCCGAGTACGTCGAGAACGGCCGACGCCTTCAACGACCACTACTGGTCGCTGCCGACGATCCGCAGGTTGGGCCGGTTCGCTTCTGACTTCAGGATCGCCGCCTGCCACTTGCCGGGCAGATCATCGAAGGCGTCAGCGTCGAGCAGCGACTCGAACTCTCGGCGCTGGAGGTCGCTCATTTCGCAGAGCGGCGGGTAGCCGACGACCTTCCGGACGCTGCGGCTGAGCGCGGCGCTCGCCATTGGTTGAGCCTAGATCGAGAAGGAACGCCCGCGCAACCGAAGCCACGCGGGCGTTCAGAATTGGGCCCTGAACATCGGCCGAATCACGGGGCCAGCCAGGGATATGTAGCGCGGAGCCCACTGGCGCTGATGGGCGCTAGCCCGGGTCCGCACGGTAGGTGCTAGGCGTAGCCCCTCTCTCGCATCCCGTTGGGCTTACGGCCATTCTGGACTCCGCCCCTTGCGGGATACTGGGCGGGCGATGTCGCAGCAGAACGTGGAGGCAATCAAGTGTGGGCTGAAGGCCGACAGCCGATCCCAAGCGGGAGTAGCGACGTCGGACGACAGTGTGGAGGTCGTGCGCAAAGCGTGGGAGGCCTGGGAGCGGGGAGACATGCAGGCGGTGTTCGACTTCTACGACCCTGCCGTTGAGTGGGACATGTCCGAGTCAGACGTCCCAGACATGGGCGTCTTTCGAGGACACGACGGGGTGCGGAGATTCTTCCGCGAGTGGATGGCACCCTTCCACGACTACTACGCGCATGCAGAGGACTTCAGGCTCGGCAGCGAAGGCGTGCTCGTACGAATGAGGCAGGGCGGCCGCGGGAAGGAAAGCGGCGTCGACGTGGAGATGCCCCCCTTGTGGCAGCTCTACAGACTCCGGGCTGGCCGGGCTGTGCGTGTCGAGATCTACCGCGACGCGGACCGCGCGCTCGAAGCTGCGGGGCTGCGGGAGTAGGCCGATGTCGCAAGGCGGCCTGCGCGGATGACGCTCGCCGGAGGCGACCTTCGCCTCGAAGCGCTCGAGCCACCAGCCGGCGACGGTCGCGAAGCGAACCCGCGGCGAGACCGGCACGCTGCCCTCGCGCGTCGCCGCGATCAGCGCCAGCCGCTCACGCCGCGCCTCATCGAGCTCGAAGCCGACCGTCCGAAAGCGCAGCCTGCCCGCCTGGCGCCAGCAGACGGTGTACTTGCCGTTCGGCTGGCGGTAGATGCCGCGCTCGACCGGAACGCGGCCGGGCCGCTCGATCCCATCGCAATCCTCCTTGCCTGGGATCGCGACCCTCGCCGCGCGCGGCGCCTCCGGACCTCAAGTTGACCGTTGACGAGCCGAACACGGCCAGCCGCACGGCCGCAGCGACCGCGAGCAAGCAGCCGCGTTTGCAGGGCCTTTGGATGGAGCTAGCCGGACTCGAACCGGCGACCTCCTGGGTGCGATCCAGGCGCTCTCCCAACTGAGCTATAGCCCCGAGGTCGTCCCATGGTAGCGGTGCCCTCGTGGTCGGCGGCGGTCGCGATCAGCGCTGTCGGCGGCCGGCTGTCATCGCTGCGGGGCGACCCGGCTTGCCTCGATAAGGTTCCGCGCGATGGGCGTGCTCGACGACGCCATCCGGGAGCATTTCGAGCTCAGGCGCAAGCACGGGGCGCCGGAAGAAGAGCTTCAGCGCCAAGAGGAGGAGGCGCTCGGGCCGGTGCGCCGTGAGGTCGCGCCTCCCGACGAGCTCGAGATGGAGGGCGATGGCCAACCGGCGCCCGAGCCGGCCGAGCCCCTCCCGGAGTCGGAGGAGCCCATCGCGGAGCCCGCCGAGCCGGTTGCCGAGCCCGCCGAGCCGGTCGCGGAGCCCGCCGAGCCGGTTGCGGAGCCGGCCGAGCCGGTCGCGGAGCCCGCCGAGCCGGTTGCGGAGCCCGCGCCCTTCGATGCCGAGACCTCCCTCCTGACCGAGCCGGAGGCCGAGCCCTTCCCGGAGGAGGAGGCCCCCGCCGTACCGCAGGCCGCCGAGCCGATCGAGCCGCTGCCCGAGCCTGAGGAATCCGAGGAGGATGCCGCCTTGGAGTCGCCCGAGGAACCTGTACTAGGGGGCGACCCGCGGACCGCGCCGGCGATCGAAGGGGACGAGGACGGCGACCCGGCGGATGCGCACGAGCCGTCCGGGCGCGCCGGTGACGTGCTCGAGGACACCCCGGACTTTCTCGAGGAGACCCCCGAGCACGACCGGCTCTGGTTCGAGCAGAGGCCGCCCCGCGATTTCGACTTCGATTAGGCGGCACCGCCATCGTGGAAGGCCCGGCCGGCCCTCACCTACCATTGGGTGGCCCACGGGGCCATAGCTCAGCTGGAAGAGCGCCGGCTTTGCAAGCCGGAGGCCGCCGGTTCGAGTCCGGCTGGCTCCATTTGGCGCGTCGTCGCTACGAGGTCGCGAACGCCGCGTCGAGCAGCTTCGGCGCCTGCTTCGACGGGTCGCGGGAACGGAGGAGCACAACCCCCAGGGTGCGTCCGCGGCGGCGCGCCACGCCGACGAAGCAGCGCCCGGCCGCCGACGTGTAGCCCGTCTTCAGGCCGATCGTCCCGGGATAGCGGATGCGCTGGAGCGGGTTGTGTCCGGTCAGGTAGATGCGGCCCCCCTTGGTCGGGAAGCGGAAGTCGACCTGGCGGCGACGCACGATCCGTCGTATGCGGCGCTTCGACATCGCGAGGCGCGTCAGCAGCGCCAGATCGCGGGGGCAGGAGCGGTTGCCGTCCTCGAGCCCGTGGGCCGACGCGAAGCGCGTGCATTCGAGTCCCCACGCTCGCGCGCGGCGGTTCATCTCCCGCACGAAACGCCGCTCGCTGCCCGACACGTGCACGGCCAACGCGATCGCCGCGTCGTTCCCGGAGACGATCATCATTCCGTTCAGGAGCGTCTCGAGGCGCACGCGCTTGCCGGGCCGCAGCAGCCCGATGCCCTGGCCGCTGTAGCGGAGCGCCGCCCGGGTGATGCGGACGGGCTCGTTCGGCCGCGTCCGGTCCACCACGAGCAGCGCCGTCATGATCTTCGTGAGGCTCGCCATCGGTACGCGAGCCAGAGGCCGCCGGCGCCACAGGACCTCTCCGGTGCGGACGTCGAACACGAGTCCCGCACGCGGCGGTCGGCGCAGGTCGACGTGGAAGGCGTCGACCCCTCGGAGCGGGACCTCCGGGACCGGCTTGGCCGGCGCGGGCGGCGCCGGTTCCGGGATGACCGCCGGCGGCGGCGGGTGGGGCGGTGAGCTTACGGCGAGCGGTGTCGGCGATGTGCCGGATGACCCGTCCTCGAGCCCGAAGGAGACGTAAGCGGCCGCGGCAACCGCGACCGGAGCGAGGACCACGCCGAGGAGGACGGCGAACCGGGCCCGCGCTTGCCGCCGGCGGCGGCGTCGACCGCCCGAGAGCAGGGGCCGGTGGGACGCGGCCCGGCCGCCCGGCACGGGTGGAGGCCCGCCGCTACTCATCGGGCGGCGCCGAGACGAGCGCTCCGAGCACGCCAAAGCCCAGCAGGGCGACCACGATCAGCGACAGAATCACGAGGATGTCCACACCGTCGTCCACCATCACCGAGATCGTCAATACGGCCAGCAGGCCGATGATCGCCAGGCTGCCCAGGAGAGCCGCTGTTCGAGCCATCAGTACACCGGGAGGCGGCGCACAGCGTCGTAGTCCTCATGCACCCGGTCGGCGAACACCCTGATGAGGAGCAGGCCGAATATGAAGCCGCCGATGTGGGCGAAGTAGGCGACCCCGCCGCCGCTGTCCACCACGGGCTCGCTGAACGCGGGGAGCAGCTGCAACAGGAACCAGAGGCCGAGCACCACCAGGGCGGGCAGCTCGATGACCGTGATGATGATGATGATGAACACGAGCGTGATCACTCGGGCGCGCGGATAGAGGATGGCGTAGCCACCGAGGACGGCGGCGATGGCGCCGCTGGCGCCCACGGTCGGAACGGTCGAGCCCGTGTCGATGAGCACCTGTGCCAGCAGCGCGGCGATACCACCCAACAAATAGAAGAGCACGAATCGGACACGCCCCATCGAGTCCTCGATGTTGTTGCCGAATATCCACAGGAAGAGCATGTTGCCGCCCAGGTGCAGCAGGCTGCCGTGCATGAACATGGAGCTGAAGACGGTGACCCACCACGGCGCCTGATCCGGCGCCGTGCCGCTCACGCCGGGCTGGCCCTCACAGGCGATCTGGCCGCTCGTCGTCGCGCCGCACTCGTCGCCCGGGTGCGTGATCTCGTACGGGATCGCCCCGTACTCGACCACCCGCTCGTTGCCCGTGTCGCCGAGGGTCCACAGCCCCTGCTCGAACACGAAGTAGACGACGGCGCAGGCGACGATGATCGCGACCGTCAGGATCGGAAAGCGACGGGTCGGGATGTCGTCCTTCAGCGGGAACACGGTCTGCGGGCCATGATGCCCGATGGCAGGCGTCCGTCGTGACCGCTACCGCCTCCGCGGGACGTCCAGCACCTCGATCGCGTTCGAGAACGAGAACCCGGGCGCGACGCCTCCTTCGATCGCGTAGACGCGGTTGCCGACGGCGACTCCGGCGAGGCCGTGACGCGGGGTGCGCATGGCGGGCAGCCGCGCCCAGCGCCTGCGCCGCGGGTCGAACAGCTCGACCTCCCGGATGGTGGTCCCGCCGGGCGCCAGGTCCTCGCCGCCGAATACGGCTATTCGCCCATCGTGCAGCCGGGCCGATGCGAGCCCGCCGCGTGCGATGCGCATATCCGGCAGGCGCTCCCAGGTTCGGCGCCGGGGGTCGTAGCGCTCGACGGCCGTGTAGTTGCCGGCGTCGCGGCCGGCCAGGACGTAGAAGCGGCCGCCGGTCGCCACGCCGGTCGTGTGGTTGCGCGCCGGGCCGGTGAAGCTCGGACCGCGAACCCAGCGCCGGCGGCGGAAGTCGTAGATGTCGAGCGAGCGAAGCGATCCCGAGTCGTTCGCGCCGCCCGCCGCATACAGCCGTGACCCCATCACTGCGAGCGCGTGCGCGGCGCGCGGGGTGGGCGCCGGCGGCAGCCGGCGCCAGCGGTTTCGCGCTGGGTCGTACTCGAGCAGGGCGGCGGTCGGCGCCGAGAGGCCGCGGGTGTAGCCGCCGTGGACGTAGACGCGGCCGCGATGGGCCGCGGCCGCGGGATGGTCCAGGGTGAGCGGCATCGACCGCACGCGCCGCCAGCGGTCGCGGCGGATGTCGTAGCGCTCGACGGCGCCGGTCGGCTGCCCGCTCGAGCGCTCGAAGCCACCGACGACGTAGATGAACCTGCCGACCCGGGCGGCGGCCACCTCGGTCCTTTCGAGCGACGCCGGGCTGAGCGCGGTCCAGCGGTCGCTGCGGGCGGGCGCCTCCTCCCGTGCCGCGAGCGCCGCCACCGTCCCCGCCGCGACGAGAACCCCGACCGCGGCGGCGATCCCGACCCGGCCCGCCGTTGCGCCCCAGAGCCGCGCTCCGGGCGTCGTCTCAGGCGCCGGCCGCCGCTGCGTCGGGGGCCTCCCCGCGGGCCTGCTCCAGCGTCTGCTCGGCGTGGTAGCTCGACCGCACGAGCGGCCCGGCGGCGACGGACTCGAAGCCCAGAGCGTAGGCCTCGCGCTCCAGCTCGGCGAACTCGTCCGGGTGCCAGTAGCGGACCACCGGTAGGTGGTCGCGGGTGGGGCGCAGGTACTGCCCGACGGTCAGGACCTGCACGCCGTGCTCGCGCAGAATCCCGAAGGCCTCGAGCAGCTCGTCCTTGGTCTCGCCGAGCCCGGTCATGAGCCCGGACTTCGTGACGATCTCGTCGCCGCCCATCTCCTTGGCGTTCCGCAGTACTCGGCAGGAGCGGAGGAACCGGGAGCCGCGGCGCGCGAGCGGGTAGAGCCGCGGCACCGTCTCGACGTTGTGGTTGAAGACGTCGGGCCGCTCGGCGATCACGCGCGCGAGGGGCATCTCCTCGCCGCGGAAGTCGGGGGTGAGCACCTCGACCTTGCACCCCGGCGCCAGTCGCCGGATCGACCTGATCACGCCGACGAACGCGCTCGCCCCCAGGTCCGGGAGGTCGTCGCGATCCACGCTCGTGATGACCGCGTGCCGCAGGCCCATCTTGCGCACCGACTGCGCCACCCGCAGCGGCTCGAGCGGATCGTTGTGCGTGGGCTTCCCGGTCTTGACGTTGCAGAACCCGCAGCGGCGGGTGCAGGTGTCGCCGAGCATCATGAACGTGGCCGTTCCGCGCTCCCAGCACTCGCCGATGTTCGGGCAGGCGGCCTCCTGGCAGACGGTGTGGAGCCCCTCGCCATCGATCATCCCGCGGAGCTCCCGGTAGCGCGGCCCGCCCGGGGCCGGCCGCTTGAACCAGGCCGGCTTGCGGTCGCGGAAGGGCCGCACCGCGCCCATCTCGAGGAGGCGGGCGCCGCCCGGGTTGGCCCTCGAGCGCGTGCTCATGCCGGAACGAGCTCGCGCTCGAGGAGACGACGCCGGGAGACGAGCCGCTGCCGCCTCCCGAACGCCTCGGCGAACCGGTGCGCCATGCGCTTTCGGAAGCAGGGAAGCGAGCCCGTCCGGCCGGTCTCGTGCGCGACCGAGGTCATGCGGACGTGGTCGATGCCGCACGGGACGATCCACTCGAACGGCTGAAGGTCGTTGTCCACGTTCACGGCCAGGCCGTGCGTGGTGACCCCTCCGGATACCCGCACTCCGATCGAGGCGATCTTGGAGTCACCGGCCCATACGCCCGTGTGGGGAGCCTCGCGCACCCGTGCCTCGATGCCCTCGTCGGCCAGCGCCGCGACGATCGCGTCCTCCATCGTATGGACGAAGTCGGCAACCCGGTCGATGGCCATGATCGGGTAGGCGACGAGCTGTCCGGGCCCGTGATAGGTGACCCGGCCGCCGCGATCGGTCCCGCACACCTCGATTCCCCGGGACCGGTACCAGTCCTCGCCCATCGGCAGGTCGGCGGGCGTCGTGCGCTTGCCCTTCGTATAGACGGGCGGATGCTCGAGCACCAGCAGGAGGTCCGGCACCTCGCCCGCCTGGCGGCGCGCGCGAAGGAGCGTCTGGAGCTGCACCCCCTCCACGTACGGAGTCGATCCGAGCTGCGCCACCCAGAGTTCGGCCACGAGGTGAAGGGTACCCGCCGTCCCCGGACTACCCTCAGACCGGTGAGGAGCGAAGAGCGCTTCTGGCCGGCGCGGCTGCGCTGGCGGCTGCGGGGAGCCTGGATGTGGCCCACGTTCGTGCTGGTCACCCTGCTCGACGGGCTCGTCCTACACCTGCTGCCGCCGATTCGAACCGGCGTGGATCTGGTCCCGGGCATCCTGCTCGCCACATTCGGCAATCTCATCCTGGTCGGCGCGGTCGGGCCGTGGCTCGCCCGCCGGATGTGGTCGCGCCGGGCGGCGGCCGATCCGGCGACGCCGCCCAAGGCGCAGCTCGAGGTGCTCTCCGACCGGGTCGGGACGGGCCTCCTGGTCGCGAGCGTCCTCGCCGTGCTCGCGGCGGGCCTCGCGGCACGACCCACCGTGGTGTCGGAGACGCAGGACACCGAGCGGAACGCCGAGGCGTTCCGCTCGTTCGTAATCCGCACGGGCGACGACGAGCTGGTGCGAAACCTCGAGACGGCCAACACGGTGCGGCTACGCGAGGACTACTTCCGGACCTGCATCGCCCGCGACGACCGCCGCCACTACTTCTGCGCCTTCGTCGATACGCGACGCGAGCCGGCCCGGGTGCAGCCGGACCGGAGCGCGGAGCCGAACTCGTCCTACAAGAGGTACTAACCCGCTCGCGCCACCGGCACGAGCCGGCCGCCGCGCCGCACCTCGAACAGCTCGACGAGATTCGGCCCAGGGCGGAGCGAGTTCTCCGGCACGACCATGGAGAAGTACTCGGTCCTCCTGTGCCGGAGCCGGAAGCTGCGGCCGACCGCGCGGATGCGCCCGTTCACGGCGACGGCCAGGTCCCTGAGGCGGCCTCGGCCGTTGCGGCGGAGCACGCCCGTCACCCGTGTGGGGCGGACTTCCTCGCCGAGGGCGACGTGCCGGAGGAGGCCGGCGTTGGCCACGGCCGCACGGGCCAGGCCGACCCCGCGGACCTCGAGCGCGGCGACACGTCGCCCGAGCAGGCGCGCATTCGGCCCCACCCGGTAGACGGTCGCCCAGGGGTCGCCGAACAGCAGCGAGCTCTGCGCCCCCGTGCCGAACGTCCGCGCCCGGGCCACGCGGATCGCGCGCCGGCGGCGATCGAGCTCCTCGCGCCCGATCCGGACGGTGCGGCTGAAGTCGCGCGTCCGGAGCCGCACCTCGCCGCGCCGCCTGGTGGCCGCCGAGAAGGCGGGGCGGCCGTCGTGGGGCCAGGTGACGCGGGCGCCGATGAGGTCGGCGATGGTCGGCACGACGTCGACGGTTCGAACGAGACCGTAGTCGACCCGGCCCTCGAGCCGGCCCGGCGGCTTCACGAAGAACGGGACGGGGGCGATCTCCTCGACGTTCGTCTCGGTCACCTTCCGGCGGCTTCGTACCCCGACGTCGAACGAGTAGCCGTGGTCCGCCACGACGATGAGGAGCGACTGGCGGAGCAGGCCGGTGCGGCGGAGGCGCCTCAGGAGCAGCCCCAGCTGCCGGTCGACGTAACCGACCTGGAGGAGGTAACGCGCCTGGTTGTGCTCGGTAAGACGGGCGTCATGGAAGCCGACCCAGCGGTTCATGCCGGGGATCGGGTCCTCGCCCGTCGGCCTGCTGAGCCGGCCGGAGGGCAGATAGACCCACGGCTCGTGCGGAAGGAGCGCGTGGTTGTAGTAGAAGGTGGGGCGCTCCCGCTTGCGGATCGCGCCGATCCACCTGTGAAGCCGCTCCGGCCGGCCGCCGCCGGCGAGTCGGGCCAGGATGCCCGGGCGGCGAGCGCGAGCGCCCGTGCAGATGCGCGGTGGGCAGACGGCCGTCGCCGATTCCGACTTGACGATGTCGTACCCGAGCCGGTGCATCAGGTGGAACACGCTCGGCTGGTGGTTGCGCACGTCTGCCGCCTCACCGGGGCGGGGAAGCCGCGCGTCGAGGATCGCGGGGACCGAGCCGAAGGTCGAGTCGAACACGGTGTGTCCGTTCGGGAACCAGGTCGAGATGCGCGCGAGCGCGGCGAAGTTCGGGAAGCGCTCGGCGTCGATCCTCCCGTCCGGGCGAAGCAGCGTGTCGGTGGGGAACTCGTCGAGCGAGAGGACGACGACGGGCGGATGCGCGACCGCACGCACCGGGTCGCTGTCGCCGGCGCACCCGGCCGCCGCCGCCAGGACCGCGAGGAGCAGTGTGGCCCGGGCCCACACCGCATCAATGCTAAGAGCGCGGTTGCGAGCGGGCGAGCAGAAGGAGCTTCCCGCCCGGCGTCACCTCGAAGACCTCGACGCGATTGCGTCCCTCACGGAGCGATTCCTCGGGCACCATGACCGCGAAGTGCTCGGTGGCGTCGCCGGCGAGATAGAAGGACCTGCCCACCGCCTCGATCCGGCCGTTCACGGCGGCCGCGACGTCACGGCGCCGGCCGGCGCCGCGGGCGCCGAGGTCACCGGCGATCTGGGCCGGCACGAGCCCCGCCGCTCGACGAACGCGCCCGAAGGAAGGGGCCATCGCGATGCTTGCCCTTCCGCCCGCCGCCGCGGCGCGCGCGGGAGCCGCCGGTCGCAGACCGATCAGCGAACGGTTCGGACCGATCCCGGTGTAGAGGCTCGCCCATTCGCCCGATCCGAGCGGGCGCAGCCGGCGTCGGGCCACCAGCCGGCGACGCGCCTCCCAGCGCCGCCCGGAGATCTGCACCATGGCGTCGAAGTCGCGCGTGGGAATGGTGATCGTGCGCCGCCGGCGGACGGCGCGAGAGAAGGCCGAGCGGCCGTCGGGCCGGTAGCCGAGGCGGAACCCGAGCACATCCGCGATCGTCGGCGCGACGTCGACCGTCCGCGCATACGCCGGACGGATGCGTCCCCATCGCTGGCCGGGCGCCTTGACGATCAGCGGCACCGGGGCCAGCTCCTCGACGTTCGACGGGCTGACGCTCCGCCGCGTATCGACTCCCACCTGCCACGCATAGCCATGGTCGGCCGTCACGACGATCAGCGTGTCGTCGAGCATGTCGAGCCGGCGGAGGCGGCGCAGCATCCGCCCGAGGAGCCGGTCGACGAAGCCGAGCTGGAGCAGATAGCGCTGCTCGTTGTGCCGGGTGAGGAAGGCGTCGTGAAACCCCGGGACGGTGAGCATGCCGGGCAGCAGATCGGTCGACCCGCGGCGGGTACGCGCCCCGGACGGGAGATACAGATAGGGCCCGTGCGGGAGGAGGACATGCTTCATCCAGAAGGTTGGACGCCGGCTCGGGCGGATCGTGCGAACGAAGCGCGCGAAGCGCTGGGGCCGCCCACGGCGCAGGTTGGGGAGGATCGCCGGCCGCCGGGCGCGGCCACCGCGGCAGAGGCGCGGCGGGCACAGGGCCGTGGCCTCCTCCGAGCTCACGATCCGGTAGCCGCGGCGCGCGAACATGTCGAAGATCGAGCGTGGGTGGTCCCGGCGGTCGGGAGCGGTGCCGGGGCGGGGCAGCATGCCGTCGAGGATCGCCGGCACCGCCTTCGTGGTCGAGTCGTAGATCGAGTAGGCGTTCTTGAACCAGGTCGCGCTCGCCGCCAGCGCCGCGAAGTTCGGGTAGCGGACCGGATCGACGCGGCCGCGCTCGTCGAGGAGCGAGTCGCCGGGCAGCTCGTCTAGGACGATGAGGATGGCGTGCGGGCGGCGGACCGGGCGCCACGGCCGCGGCGCCGCCGCGAGACGCCGTTTCGAGTCGAGTGCAGCCTTCGGCGTCAGCTCGCTGTCGGAGGTATCGACGGCGTTCGACGCGAAGGCGACCGTGGAGCTGACGACGACGAGGGCCGGGAGGAGGAGCCTGCTTCTGGGAGCGCGCATGAACCCCACCTACGTCGCGGGGCGGACGCGAAACCGCCGTTATGCGGGGAGATCGCAGCCCCGTAACAGGCTGGTGTCAGACGCGTAACAGCCCGTTCTCAGGCTGGTAACGGGGCGCGTTCCGCGTGCCGCCGAGAGCTAGCCCGCAGGGCGCGTGAAAACTCGCGAGCCGGAGCCTTCCCAACCCACGAAGTGAAGTAAGGTCCCGGGTGCCCCGTGGGTTGATCGAGGGGTTCGCGTCCGAGCCTCGGACGCAGAATGTAAAGCCGTTTCGCGGCGCCCCGCGCTCGAAACGCCGATCGAAACGGCTTCGATGACAGCTCAAACTTTGACACTTCCGGAATTCGCGCGGGAGCTCCCCCGCACCCGAGACGCCCTCGCGTTTGCCGCCGCCCGTCACGCCGGCCAGCGCCGCGAGGTCGACGACGCTCCGTTCGTGATGCACCCGCTCGAGGTGGCCCGCCTCCTTGACGAGGCCGGCTACCCCGACCACGTCGTCGCCGCCGGCGCGCTGCACGACGTGCTCGAGGACACCGACACGGGTGCGGGCGACCTCACGCGGCGCTTCGGGCCGCAGGTCGCCCGGCTCGTCAGCGCGGTGACCGAGGACCCATCGATCACGGATCGGACGGAGCGCAAGGCGGCGCTTCGCGGGCAGGTGGCGGGGGCCGGAATCGAGGCGGCCGCGGTCTTCGCGGCCGACAAGGTGTCGAAGGTGCGTGAGATGCGCGAGCGCGCGAGCCGCGGCCTGCTCGACCCCGAGCGCGATCGCCCCCGGCTCGAGCACTACGAGGAGAGCCTCGAGATGCTCGCCGAGCTGCTGCCGGGCCACGAGCTCGTCGAACGGCTCCGGCGGGAGCTCGAGGCGGTGCGCTCGGTGCGCGGCCGATCAACCCTTTGATTCGTCAGGCCTCGCGCCGCTCGAGCGGCTGCACGGCGGGGCCCTCGAGCACGCTGCCGTCGACGGCGAAGCGGGAGCCGTGGCAGGGGCAGTCCCACGAGCGTTCGGCGGCGTTGAAGCGGACGAGGCAGCCCAGGTGTGTGCAGCGCAGCGAGACCGCGTGCGCGTTGCCGTTCTCGTCGCGGTAGATGCCCTTCTTGCCGAGCCCGTCCGGTACCACGCGCGCCTCACCGGGCGGTACGGCGCCGGCCGAGAGAGCCTGCGGGGGCCGAGCTCGGTCGCCGACGAGGTCGATCGCGTACTTGGCGCCGAGCTCGGCCAGCTCATGCGCGGAGCGCAGTGAGATGCGCGTGGGCGCGAAGGCATCCGCCCATTGGTTGTCGCGGCCGGCGATCCGGTCGGCGAGGATCATCGCCGCGAAGGTGGCGCTGGTGAACCCCCACTTCATGAAGCCGGAGCTCACCCACAGGCGTGAAGAACCGGGGCGGTAGGCGCCGATGACCGGCAGGTGGTCGTAGGGGGAGGGGTCCTGCGCCGACCAGTGGTGGGTTATCTCCTCGACGTCCCAGTGCTGCCGCGCGAACGCCTCGAGGCGCACGAACCGTTCGACGTTCGCCGTCGGCGAGCCGGTCGAGTGACCTTCGCCGCCGACAATCAGGAACTCGCCGTAGGAGCGCACCGAGCGGGTCGGGCTCCCGGCGCTGATCGACATCCCCTGCGGCGGCCGCCCGCGCGCCAACCGCGCCGCGATGCAATAGGACCGCTGCGGCCTCAGCCGCGCGAAGTAGAGGCCGCGATCGAGGAAGGGGTAGTGCGTCGCGACGACCACGTGGTCGGCCCGAACGTCGCCGTGCGCCGTGCGCACACGGCAGGGCGAGCCTTCGTCCACCGCGAGCGCGCGCGTGTCCTCGAAGACGTCCGAGTCGTCGCCCTCGATGCTCGCCGCCAGGCCCTGGACGTAGCGGACCGGGTGGATCTGCACCTGGTCGCCGAGGCGGAGCGCGCCATACACGCGATAGGGGACGTCGGGCGCGTCGACGAGCTCGACCGCCAGCCCGGCGCGGGCCGCCGCCCGCGCCTCATGCTCGACCCCCGACACCTCGGACGCCTGGGCGGCGTAGGTATAGGCGGAGCGGCGCTCGAGGTCGCACTCGATCCCCTCCTCGGCGACCAGCGCCGCCAGCCGCTCGACCCCCGCGAGGCTCGCCTCCCCGTAGGCGGCGGCGGCCTGCTCGCCATGTCGGTGGCGGATCGTCGAGTAGGTCGTCGCCTGCAGCGCGCTCACCTTCGCGGTCGTGCAGCCGGTCACGCCGGTCCCCACGCCGGCCGCCTCGAGGACGGCCACCCGCGCGCCTTCGCGTTTCAGGAGCAGCGCCGCGGTCAGCCCCGCGACGCCGCCACCCAACACCGCGACGTCGACCCGAACGTCGCCCGCGAGCGGCCGACGCTCGGCGCCCGGAGCCGTATCCAGCCAGAGCGATCCGGCGGCCGAGGTGGTATCAAGCCGCGCTCGGGCCACGGGCCCGTTCCCCGGCGCTCAGGGCTCGATGTTGATCATCACGTGCTTGACGACCGTGTAGTCCTCGAGCGCGTACATCGACATGTCCTTGCCGTAGCCGGACTGCTTGTACCCGCCGTGCGGCATCTCCGTGGCCATCGTGATGTGGTCGTTGATCCACACCGTGCCGAAGCGCAGCGCGTTCGCCACGCGGTGCGCGCGCCCGACGTCGCGGGTCCACACCGAGGCGGCCAGCCCGTAGCGGGTGCCGTTGGCCCACTCGACGGCCTTGGCCTCGTCGTCGAACTTCTGCACGGTCATGACCGGCCCGAAGATCTCGTTCTGGATCATCTCGTCGTCCTGGTCCAGGCCGGCGACGACGGTCGGCTCGAGGAAGTACCCCGGCAGGTCGGGCTCCCTGCCGCCGGTCACGATCTCGGCGCCCGATGGCTTTCGCTCGAGGAAGCCCTCCACCCGCTCGCGCTGGCGCTCCGAGTTGAGCGGCCCGAGCGTCGTGTCGGGGTCCATCGTGTCGCCCATCTTGTAGCCCTTGGCCTCGTCGGCGAGCCCGTTCACGAGGTCGTCGTAGATCCTCGCCCCGGCCAGGATGCGGGTCGACGCCGTGCAGTCCTGGCCCGCGTTGTACAGGGCCGTGGCGGTGATCGTCTCCATCGCCGTCTCCAGGTCCACGTCGTCGAAGACGACGACCGGGGCCTTTCCGCCGAGCTCTAGGTGCACCCGCTTCAGCGAGTCGGCGGCGGCGCGGGCGATCCACTTGCCGGTCTCCGGCGAGCCCGTCAGGGAGACCATCTCGACGTCGGGATGGGTGACGATCGATGACCCGGCTGGCCGGCCGTGTCCGGTGATCACGTTCAGGACGCCATTCGGCAGGCACTCGCCCGCGTACTCGGCAAGCTTGACCGTAGAGATCGGGGTGGTCTCGGCCGGCTTCAGCACGATCGTGCAGCCGGTGGCGAGCGCCGGACCGATCTTCCAGATCGCCATCATCAGCGGGTAGTTCCAGGGCGCTATCTGGCCCACCACGCCCACCGGCTCGCGACGGATCAGCGAGGTGCGGTTCTCGACGAACTCGCCCGCCGACTTGCCCTCGAGCACGCGGCCGGCGCCCGCGAAGAAGCGGAGGTTGTCGCACAGGAACGGCATCTCGTCCTCGAGGAAGGTGTTCCTCGGCTTGCCGGCGTCGGCCGCCTCGAGGTCCGAGAGCTCCTCGGCGTGCTCCTCCAGGAGATCGGCGAGCTTGATGATCGCCGCGGCCCGCACGCCGGGGGTGGTCGCCGACCAACCCGGGAACGCCCGCTTGGCGGCCGCCACGGCGCGATTCACGTCCTCCTCGCCGGACAGCTGCATCTCGGCGATGACCTCACCGGTCGCCGGGTTCGTCACGTCCGCGGTCGCTCCGTCGGCGGCGTCGACGAACGCTCCGTCGATGAAGTTCTGCAGCTTCGTCTTGGTCGCTGTAGCCATCCTCGTCCTCTCCTCTCCGGTCAGGCGGTCACGCCGAGCGCGTCTTCCACCGGCACATACGGCAGGCCGACGCCCTCCGCCACCGCCGGATGCGTGACCTTGCCGTCGGCGACGTTGACGCCCGACTTCAACCCCGGCTCTCGCTCGATCGCCCCTGCTACGCCGTGGTCCGCAAGGGCCAGGACGTAGGGGAGCGTGGCGTTGGTGAGGGCGAAGGTCGAGGTGACCGGCACCGCGCCCGGCATGTTGGCGACGCAGTAGTGGGTGACCCCGTCCACCTCGTATGTCGGGTCGGAGTGCGTTGTCGGGTGCGAGGTCTCGAAGCATCCGCCCTGGTCGATCGAGACGTCGACGAGCACGGCTCGCTCCTTCATCAGCCGGAGCTGGCTGCGCTTGATCACGTAGGGGGCGCGGGCGCCGTGGATGAGCACCGCGCCGATCACGAGGTCGGTGCGCGGCAGCATCTCCTCGATCGCGAGCGTGGACGAGTACACGGTCGATGCGCGTCCGCCGAAGGCGACGTCGAGCTCGCGCAGCCGGTCGATGTTGCGGTCGAAGACGAAGACGTCGGCCTCCATGCCGATCGCGATGAACGCGGCGTTCTGACCGACGACGCCGCCGCCGATGATCATCACCGTGGCCGACGCCACCCCGGGGACGCCGCCGAGCAGGACCCCCCGGCCGCCCAGCGGGCGCTCCAGGAAGAACGCCCCCGCCTGGGTCGCGATCTTGCCCGCCACCTCGCTCATCGGCGCCAGCAGCGGAAGCCGGCCCAGCGCGTCCACGACCGTCTCGTATGCGATGCACGTCGCGCCCGTCTCGCCGAGCCCCTTCGTGAGGAGCGGGTCCGGCGCGAGGTGCAGGTACGTGAAGAGCGTATGCCGCGGCCGGAGGAGCTCCACCTCCTCGGGTTGCGGCTCCTTGACACCGAGGACGAGCTCGGCCTCGTCGAACACGGCCTTGGCGTCCGGGAGGATCTGCGCTCCCTGTGCCTCGTACTCGCGGTCGGGGATCGTGCTCCCGACCCCCGCGCCGGCCTGGATGTACACCTCGTGACCGTGCTCGACGAGCTCGCGCGCACCGGCCGGCGTGAGCGCCACGCGGTACTCGTCCGTCTTGATCTCCGTCGGTACCCCTACCTTCATCGAACTCCTCCCTCCCTATGTCACGAGCTCGCGCGCCCTCAGCGCGAGCCAGAACTCGATCCGGTCGCGCGCGCTCGACAGGTCCCTCCCGGTGAGCTGCTCCACACGGCGGATGCGGTACCGCAGCGTGTGCCGGTGGCAGTAGAGCTCGCGCGCGGCCCGCTCCCACTGGCCGTTCGACTCGATGAACGCCTCGAGCGACCGGATGAGCTCGTCGCCGTACTCCCCGCTCGCGTCCTCGAGCGGGCCGAGCACGCTGTCGCAGTAGAGGCGCAGGGCCTCGTCCTCCTGGAGCGAGAGCAGCAGCTGGAAGGCGCCGAGGTCACGGTACGAGGCGACCGGCGGCGACGAGCCGTTGACGAGCGCCGCCGCCTCGAGCGCGCAGCGCGCCTCGTGGAAGCTCCGCCGCAGCGACCCGACCGGCGCCGGCCGCGATGCCGCGGCGCGAAGCTGGCCGTGCTCGCTGGCGAGGGCCTCGCGGGCGCGCCCCGCGAGCGCCACCGGATCGACACCCTCCTGGGCATCGACGACCGCGCAGAGAAGCCGCTCGCGCGCCGCGACCAGGGCCCCAACGCCCGCGTCCCCCAGCAAGCGGTCGAGGTCACCCTCCGCCGCCGCCGGCGGAGCGCCGTCGCGGGCGGCGAACACGAGCACCGCGGCCCGCGCGCCGACTCCGAAGGGCCGCAGTCGGGTCCCGAGCTCCGACTCGGAGAGCCGGCCGGTGAGCGCCTCGGCCAGCACATCGCCGGCGAGCCGGCGTTCCGTGTCGCGCATGGCCCGCTGGCGCATCAGCTCGAGCGCCACGACCGTCACGGCCTGCTGCAGGATCAGCCGCTCGAAGTCCCCGAGGCCGCCCGCGTCGCGGGCGGCCACGAGCCAGGCCTGCGGCGCGCCCCGCCCGCGGATCGAGACCGGCAGGACGAGCGAGCGGCCGGCGATTTCCGGGTGATCCGGCGCGAACTCGCTCGTCTCGGACGATTCGCTGTCGGCGCCGCGCCGGCGGACCTCCTCGCGGACCTCCTCCATAGCCGCTCGCGGGAGCTCGCGGCGGAACGTCTTCGAGACGATCGTCTCGCCGCGTGCGGATAGCACGAGCACCGCGCCGCCGGTCGCCGCCGCGAGCGCCCGGACCACCTCGTCGAGGCCGGCCTCCTCGAGCACGAGCCGCTCGAGCCGCTTGTGGAGCGCGATCCCGCGCTGGAGCACCTCGTACTGCTCGTTCACGAGCCGGGTGAAGGCCTTCTCCGTGAGAGCGATGAACGGCAGCTCGTAGGGAACCTCGAACACGGCGAAGCCCAGCCGCTGCGCCTCGTCCAGGATCCCATGCGGGATCTCCGAGTGGTCGAAGCCCGTCCCAAAGCCGAGACCGGCGAGGTGACGCCCGGCCAGGAGCCGGATGAACTCGCGCTGGCGACCCTCGGTGTCGAGCTGGATCCCCGTCGTCAGGAGCAGCTCCCCGCCCGACAGCCAGGGGGTGGGGTCGGGGAGCTCCGAGATGTGAACCCAGCGAATCGGGGCGTCCGCGCCGTCGTCGCCCGCGGCGAGGTCGAGCCCCATCTCGGTGACGAGCCCGCGTACGGTCAGCATCGACCCGTCTCGGCCGCGGGGCTCAGTGCCGGACGACCCGCTCCCAAGCCTCCGTGAGGACCGATCGAAGCACCGAGTCGATCTCCTGGAACTGCTCGGTATCGGCGATCAGCGGCGGCGAGAGCTGGATCACGGGATCGCCCCGATCGTCGGCGCGGCAGATCAGGCCGCGCCTGTAGAGCTCCCCCGAGAGGAAGCCGCGCAGGAGCTCCTCCGACTCCTCGTCGTTGAACGTCTCCTTGGTCTCCTTGTCCTTGACCAGCTCGAGCGCCTGGAAGTACCCCGCGCCACGGACGTCGCCGATCATCGGGAGGTCCTCGTGCAGCCCCTCGAGCATCTCGCGGAACTCGCCCTCCTTCTCACGCACGTGCCCGCAGAGGTCCTCGCGCTCGAAGATGTCGAGGTTCGCCATCGCCACCGCCGCCGACACCGGGTGCCCGCCGAACGTGATGCCGTGCGTGAACATCTTCGTGTCGTGCATGAACGGCTCGGCGAGCCGGTCCGAGACGATCACCGCGCCCATCGGCGCGTACGCGGAGGTCAGGGCCTTGGCCGTCGTGATGATGTCCGGCTCGACGCCGAATCGCTCGACGCCGAAGTAGTGCCCGAGCCGGCCCCACGAGCAGATGACCTCGTCCGAGATCAGGAGGACGCCGTACTCGTCGCAGATCTCGCGGACGCGCTGCCAGTAGCCGTCCTGGGGCACGATGCAGCCCCCCGAGTTCTGGACCGGCTCGAGGATCACCGCGGCCACGGTCTCCGGATCCTGGAACTCGATCACGTGCTGGATCTGCTCGGCAGCCCACAGCGGATCGCGCCCCTCGGGCCAGCGATAGCTGTTCGTGTTCGGCGCGTGGTAGGCGCCCGGGACGAGTGGCTCGAACGGTGTGCGCAGCGGGGTGATCCCGGTGATCGACAACGCCCCGAAGGTGGTGCCGTGGTAGGCGACCTCGCGGGAGATGATCTTCGTTCGCTGGCCGTCGCCGTTCATCCGGTGGTACTGGCGGGCGAGCTTCCAGGCCGACTCGACCGCCTCCGACCCGCCCGAGGTGAAGAACACGCGGTTGAGGTCACCGGGGGCGAGGCTCGCGATCCGCTCGGCGAGCTCGATCGCCACCGGGTGCGCGTAACTCCAGTTCGTGAAGAAGCCGAGCTCCTTCACCTGGCGCGCGGCCGCCTCGCCCAGCTCGACCCGGCCGTGGCCGGCGTTGACGCAGAAGAGCGCCGACAGCCCGTCCAGGTAGCGCTTGCCGTGCTCGTCGAAGACGTAGCAGCCGTCGCCGCGGGTGATGACCGGGACCTCGTGGTCCTCGTCGTACGCGCCCATGCGCGTGAAGTGCATCCACAGGTGTCGGCGAGCCTTCTCCTGGAGCGCGGTCGGCGCGCCCGCTTCGGGCTCGGTGACGGTCTGGGGAGTGGTGGCCATACAGGAGTTCTCCTCAGGTCGTAGGCGGCTAGACGCTCCGGACAACGGTATCGGCGCCGCCGGCACGACACAAGGGAGCGGAAGTAGAAAGAAACCGCGCGTCCATGCGCCGAATCGTCCAATTAAGCCGCGATGATTTCGGCGGTCTGTTACTTGCGCTTCGTCCCTCGCGGACATAGGTTGCCGTCCAGGATGAGCCAGGAGGGCCAAGGGGGTGCGCCGCCGAGCGTTCAGCTCGATCGGGTGACGAAGCGCTTCGGCGACTTCACGGCCGTCCGCCGGCTGACGCTCGACATCCCCGCGGGCGAGTTCTTCACGTTGCTCGGCCCCTCCGGGTGCGGCAAGACCACCACGCTGCGGATGGTGGCCGGCTTCGAGGAGCCGACCGAGGGCCGTGTGCTGCTCGCCGGCGAGGACGTCACGGGACGTCCGGCCTTCAAGCGCTCGACCAACACGGTGTTCCAGAGCTACGCCCTGTTCCCGCACCTGAGCGTGGAGAAGAACGTGGCCTTCGGCCTCCAGCGCAAGAAGCTCGACCGGGACGAGATCCGCCGCCGCGTGGCCGAGGAGCTCGACCGGGTCGGCCTCGCCGCCGAGGCCGGGCGCCGGCCGGCGCAGCTCTCGGGCGGGCAGCAGCAGCGCGTGGCGCTCGCCCGGGCGCTCGTCAACCGCCCCGCGGTGCTGCTGCTCGACGAGCCGCTCGGGGCGCTCGACCTGAAGCTCCGGAAGCAGCTTCAGGTGGAGCTCAAGCGGATCCAGCGCGACGTGGGCATCACCTTCATCTACGTGACGCATGACCAGGAGGAGGCGCTCACGATGTCCGATCGCATCGCGGTCATGAACCGCGGCGTGATCGAGCAGCTGGGCGAGCCCGAGGCGATCTACGAGCGCCCGCGCACGACGTTCGTGGCCGGGTTCATCGGCGTCTCCAACCTGATGCCGGGTGAGCTCGTGTCCGCGAACGGGGACACGGCGCTGCGCCTCGACGCGGGGCCGACCGTGCGCGCGAGCGACCTCGGCGGCGCGAACGTGGGAGAGCGCTGTCACGCCGTGGTGCGCCCGGAGAAGCTCGGCCTCGAGCGAGCGGACGCGTCGGCGCCGTCCGGTCGGGCCAGCGTGGAGGGCCAGGTCGAGAGCTCGCTCTACATGGGGACGGCGACCCAGATGATCGTGCGGCTCGGCGACGGCACGCGCATGACCGTGCTGGTCCCGAACGCCGACGTGGAGGCGCGCCACGGGCTTCCCGCCGCCGGTGAGCCGGCCCGGCTCAGCTGGTCCCAGGAGAACATTCACGTCGTGCGTGACGCCGCCGGCGGCGAGCCCGCGCGCGCGAAGGAGGAGGCGGCGGCGTGACCCCGATCGACGACGAGCTCGAGCGCCTGCTGCAGGACCCGCTGACCCGCCGGCGCCTCGTTAAGCGCGGCGCCGCCGGTGCGCTGAGCGTCTCGGCGCTCGCGTACCTCGCCGCCTGCGGGCCGCGCACCGGCGGCGTCGTCCAGTCCGAGGGCGAGTCGGACGTAATCGAGAAGGCGAAGATCTCCGACTCGCTCTACTTCGCAAACTGGCCGCTCTACATCGAGGAGGACCGCGGCACGCTAAAGGAGTTCGAGAAGGAGTACGGCGCCGCGGTCAAGTACGTCGAGGAGATCAACGACAACGTCGAGTTCTTCGGCAAGGTGCGCCAGCAATATGCGCAGGGGAACTCCGGCGGGCGCGACATCCACGTGGTCACCGACTGGATGGCGGGCCGGATGATCCGGCTCGGCTACGTGCAGCGGTTCGACCCGGCGGAGATCGTCACGGCGCAGCAGAACCTCATCGACCGCCTGCGGACGCCGCCCTTCGACGCGGGCCGCGACTACTCGATGCCCTGGCAGTCGGGCTTCGCCGGGATCGTCTACCGCAAGGACAAGGTGAAGCGCGAGCCGGAGAGCGTCGACGACCTGTTCGACCCGGACTACAAGGGCAAGGTCACGATGCTCACCGAGATGCGCGACACGGTCGGCGTGGTGGCTGCCTCGCTCGGCCACGATCCGGAGACCGCGACGCTCGACCAGTTCATGGAGGCCGTCGACAAGATCGGCGAGGCCGCCGAGTCCGGTCAGATCCGCGGCTTCACGGGCAACGAGTTCACCAAGGACATCACCAAGGGCGACTCCTGGCTACTCATCGGCTGGTCGGGCGACGCCGTGCAGCTCGAGGCCGACAACCCGAACATCAGGTTCGTGTCGCCCGAGAGCGGCGTCCACCTGTGGACCGACAACATGCAGATCCCGGTGGGCGCGCCGCACGCGTACACGGCCCAGAAGATGATCGACTTCGTCTACCGGCCCGAGGTACAGGCGGACATCGCCGAGTACGTGAACTACATCTGCCCGGTCGAGGGCGTGCAGGAGATCCTCGCGAAGCGCGACCCCACGCTCGCCGAGAACCAGCTGATCTTCCCCGACGACGAGACGCTGGCGAACGCCTTCATCTTCCGCCAGCTGAAACCGGACGAGGAGCGCCAGCTGGACGAGGCGTTTCAGAAGGTCATCGGCGCCTAGATGACCGATTCCCAACCCCCGCACCCCTGGATGACGCGCCATACCTTCGCTGGCTCGCCACCCACGTCATCGCCGATAGGTTTTCAACTATCGGCTTCGTCCGCGTGCGGCGCCCAGCTCGGTCTGGCGCGCCCCCAGGAGCACGCGGGTTCGGAATCGATCATCTAGCGGACCCGTGGCGGCGCGGATCAGGAAGGCCGGGCTCCCCTACCTGCTCCTGCTGCCCGGCCTTGGCTGGCTCGCCATCTTCTTCCTCCTGCCGCTCGGCTGGATGGCGTTCGAGTCGCTCAAGTCGGGGACGCTCGAGACGGGCTACCTGTTCGAATGGGAGTTCTCGAACTACACGAATGCGCTCGCGGACTACGACGAGCAGCTCCTGCGCTCGTTCCTGTACGCCGGAATGGCGACGATCGCCGCCTTCCTGATCGGCTACCCGCTGGCGTACTTCATCGCGTTCAGGGGCGGGCGCTGGCGGAACGCCCTGCTCCTCGCCGTGATCGCGCCGTTCTTCGTGACCTACCTGATCAGGACGCTGTCGTGGGAGACGATCCTCTCCGACTCGGGCTTCGTCGTGGACGTGCTGAAGACGGTCGGGATCGTCTCGGACGGCGGCCGGCTCCTCGACACCACCGCGTCCGTGGTCGCGGGTATTACCTACAACTTCCTGCCCTTCATGATCCTGCCGGTCTACGCCTCGCTCGAGCGGATCGACCATCGGCTGCTCGAGGCGGGGTACGACCTCTACGGCCGCCGCCGCGACGTCTTCCTGCGGGTGACCCTGCCGCTCTCGATGCCGGGCGTGGTGGCGGGCTCGCTGCTCACGTTCATCCCGGCGGCGGGCGACTTCATCAACGCCGAGCTGCTCGGCACTCCGAACCAGTTCATGATCGGCAACGTCATCCAGAGCCGCTACCTCGAGGTCGCGGACTACCCGACCGCGGCGGCCCTCTCGTTCATCCTGATGGCCCTGATGATGGCCATCGTGCTGGTCTGGGCCCGAGTGGCCGGCACGGAGGCGCTGCTCGGAACGGAAGGGGAGCGGAGGTAGTGGAGGCCGGCACCGCGCCCACCCCGACCGCGCGTCCGGAGGCCGGCGTCGAGGCCGCACGTGGCCCGGGAAACGGCCGCCGCGGCGGCAAGCTCCTCGACCTCGGCCTG
>Ga0081538_10001566_pt1 | contig 23471 bp, 21 predicted proteins | sample TabmetS5T2R1_FD_71022 | JGI IMG/M metagenome (GOLD analysis project Ga0081538, IMG submission 71022) | Tabebuia heterophylla rhizosphere microbial communities from the University of Puerto Rico - S5T2R1 | ecosystem: Host-associated > Plants > Roots > Rhizosphere ... | reverse complement strand
GACGTAAGACAGCCAACGTCATTCTGGGCAATGCGTACGCGATGGCAGAAGGAATTGTTGTCGATACACATGTGCGACGACTTGCTGGCCGCCTCGGTCTGACGAAACACACCGATCCCGATAAAATCGAACAGGATCTTCTGAAAGTGGTCCCCCACGAGGACTGGATCATCATCGGGCATTTGCTCATCCTGCACGGCCGACGGATTTGCTCGGCCCGGGCGCCGAAGTGCCCGGTGTGTCCGGTCAATGACCTCTGTCCCTCAGCCAAGGTCCCGTCCCCATCCCTTCCCACCTAGGTGAAGGTCTCGACTTCGGCCTGAAAGGCCCGCTTCGCAAAGGCCTGGGTGATCTTTTCCTTCGCTTGCAGCATGACGCGTGCATTGGCCCACATCTGCTGAAATCGCCCAACATAGTTCGGATACCCACGCCGACCGTAGTTGATGCCGATGCGCACTGACACTGTGCGCTTGTCCAGATCCAGATGGGAGACGACGAAGGTGAGCATCCAGGCTTCGCGGCGGAGGCGACGATTCGCCGCGCCGATGTGATAGTCCACTACGCGTTCGGCATCGGCGAGCGAGGTAATGGTGCGTGGAATGGGGGAGAACACCGTATAGCGGAGAATGACACCCAATACGATGAGACCGATTGCAACAGCCACATACCACATCGCATCGCACTCCACCCTTGTGACCAAAGGCGGGGACGAGGGAGCAGGTCTGCCCCCTATTTGTGTTACCCCTACAAAGGGGAAGAGCTGCTCGGTTACGCGACGATATCTTCACCGCCATCAACACCGATCACCGTGCCGGTGATCCAATGCGTGTCTTGCTGGCATAACACTGCAATGGCCGCAGCCACATCGGCCGGCGTCGTCAGACGTCCCATCGGATTGCGCGCTGCCGCAGCTTCTGCCATCTTCTCATGCCCTGGAATCTTGCGTAAAGCCGGTGTGTCGGTGACGCCAGCCCGGATCGCATTAATGGTGATCCCCAGCGGCGCCAATTCATAGGCCAATTGCCGGATGTGCGATTCGAGCGCGGCTTTGGCCGCTGAGACGGCTCCGTACGTTGCGAAGATGCGTGTGCTGCCGGCGCTGGTCATGGCATAAATGCGCCCACCGCGACCCATGAGCTTGCGCCATACCAGGCTTTGCACCCAGTACACCAGGCTGTGTGCCATGATGTCGAGCGTCATGTCCATCTGGGGTTTGGTGATGCTGTCCTCTGACGTCTCGGCAAGAAATGGCTTGAGCGTCCCGAAGGCTAGCGAGTGCAGGAGCACTCGAATGTGGGCGTTGCCCTCCTCCTGCAACACCTGTGCGACGCGATCCAGCACCTCGTGGCGTTTTCCCTCGTCGGCCGCATTGACGTTGAAAAACTCGGCCCGCCGGCCCAAGGTCTCGATCTCATGTATAATACGCTGCACGTTCGGAAGCGTCGCACGGCGATCGAGGTGTACTCCAACGATATTCAATCCAGTCTTTGCCAAGGCCAAGCTGGTGGCCTCACCAAATCCACTAGAAGCCCCAAGAATCAAGGCCCAATCAGCCATAGATCCTCCCGATTGCCAGTCGTGTTGCTACCATGGCTGAAGCAGATCCTATCGCTGCTGCACGCCGATTCTCGCCCATCCGCGTCGGAGGAGACAGAGGTGTGACGCTTTGAGCCATCGCAGTCATGCCCGAGAAGGCGAGCACCCAGTCTTCTGCACCTGAACTGTGACATCTCCCGGCGCATATGCCCGTCACGCGGGAGCGCATGTCCCCCCCGAGGGTTGGTCGCGGAGTTCCTGCATGCGCTGGTCATACAGCCTTCGAATTTGCGACGTGCATGCCCGGAGATCAGCAAGCATGGCTTGCTCGGCCCGAACCTTACCGACATCCTGATGCCCTAGACGCCTCGCTAAACGGCGTTGGTCGGCCGGATCGTTGGGGATGGTGTTGACGGACCGGTCATCGACGATGCGGAGTGCACTTTCCACCCGACGCAAGAAGCAATAGGCATCGCGTAAACTCTGAGCTTCTGGGGGGGACAAGATACCTTCGCGTTCCAGAGCCTCGAGGACATCCCACGTCGAGGTTAACTGTAGCGTGGGGCTGCGCACGCCCCACAAGAGTTGATGCAGTTGGACCAGAAACTCGATATCGACTAGCCCTCCGTAGCCCACCTTGATATCCCACCGCTCCCCTCTCTCTTTCCCCCGTTCATGCTCGATGCGCTGGCGCATAGCGGTGATTTTAGCGACGCTGTCGGCCTCGATCGGCGTCTCATAAACGAAGGCATTGATCACCTGCATCACCTGTCGGGCTAATCCTGAATCTCCCGCGACGGGCCTAGCCCGTAGCAGCGCCTGGCGTTCCCATAACTGGCCGCGGTGCAGGTAATAGTCGCGTAGGCCGCTGACGCTCATCACCAGCGGTCCCTTGTTGCCTTCCGGCCGCAGGCCGAGATCGACCCGAAAGATCGTGCCGTAGCGGCTCATCCCCCCGATGGCCTGCACGAGCTTCTCGGCGATTTTATTGTAGGCAAACTGCCGCGGCACGACGGCCGTGTGGGCCGGATCCTCATTCACAAAGAGCAGGTCCAAGTCAGAGGCAAAATCAAGCTCCATGCCTCCCAGTTTACCGAGCCCGATGATCAGGAACCCCTGGCCTTCGGGGCTCTCCGGCAGCCCGATCGGCCTCGCCCACTCCTGCCAAACGATGCGCAGCACCGCCTCTAGGTAGACATCCGCTAGATTCGATAAATCGCGCAAGGTGGCCAGGATGTCCGCCTCGCCCGCGATCTCCCGTAGGCCGATGCGGAATTCCTCGGCACGCTTGAACCGGCGCATAACGTCGAGCCGTTCATCGTAGCGGGACGCGCGGGCCAGGAGCGACTCCAGATCGTCCCGCAATGCGGCCTTGGTCTTCATCCGCGTAAGCGAGGCCGGGTTTAGCAGGGTGTCGAGCAGGTCAGGCTGCTGGATTAGACGCTTGGAGAGAAAGACGCTGTTGCCAAACAGGGACAGGACGACCCGTAACAACGCCTCATTATCGAGCCACAGGCGGAACAGCGATTCTCGGGCGGGGGTGCTGGCCACAAATTGCTCGAGGTTGTTGATGGCCAGGTCTGGATCGGGTTGCTCGCTTGCCACCCGCAGCAGTGTGCCGCAAAGCTGGCGGAAGAGTTCTTGGCTCTTGGCAGTGGGATGGACCGAGGGCGGCCCGTCGTGGAGCAGTATAAGATTGTGATAGGTTTTTTCCGGGTCGCTAAACTGAAACCGCTTTAAGAGCGCCTGACCGGCCTTCACCCCGGCTGCCAGCGTATACCATTCAGGGGAGGCATCTTCGCCGGCATCGAGAAAATCGCCGTAAAACAGTTTGTCATAGACTTTACGCACGTTGGTCGTATGCTCCCGGTATTGCTGCATCAGCACCGTCGCGAGTCCTTCCGCGTCATGTCCTCGTAGCCCCATCTTACGAGCCAGTATCGCCAGCTCGTCGACATCGGTGGGCAGCTCATGCGTTTGGCGACCATAAGCCATCTGGACGCGATGTTCGAGCTCGCGGAAGAACATGTACGCCTTCGCGAGGTTGGCGTATTCCTCATACGTCAGATAGCCGCGCTCGGAGATCCGATGCAGGGCGCGGAGCGAATGGCGTTCCTGCAACCAGCTATCCTGCCCGCCGAACACGAGCTGGAAACATTGGGCCACAAACTCGATCTCACGAATCCCGCCCCGGCCGAGCTTGATGTTGATACCCCGGCCGCGCTGTTGCTCGAGGCTGCGGTCGATCTGCTCTTTAATTTGTTTGATCTCTTGCAACGCTGCGGCGTCCAGATATTTGCGGAAGATGAATGGCCGCATGAGGCGCAGGAATTCGCGCCCGAGCCTCTCGCTGCCGGCCACCGTCCGCGCCTTGAGCAGCATCTGGCGCTCCCAGGTCTTGCCCCAGGATTCGTAGTAGACTTCCAGATGCGCCAGAGAATTGACGAGGGGGCCGCCACGGCCATCGGGACGCAGCCGTAAGTCGACGCGATAGACATTGCCATCGGCCGTGATATCGTGGATCGCCTTCAAGAGGAGGCGTGCCAGACGAGTGTAAAATTCGTGATTGGTGATCCTCTGGGTGGTGTGCCCCTCGGGTCCCTCGCTAGCGGAGGTCTCGCCATCACACGTGTAGAGAAACATCAGATCGATGTCCGAGCTGAAATTCAGCTCCTGCCCTCCCAGCTTGCCAAGGCCCAGAATAGCGAATTCGCACGGCTGTGGTGGTCCACCCTCGTCAGGACCCATCGGCCTGCCATAGCGTCCCGCGAGTTCCTGAAAGCACACCTCGTAGGCTCCTCCTAAACACACATCGGCGAGATTTGAGAGGTCCTCGGTGGTCTCGACCAGGTCCCCCTGGCGGGTCAGGTCACGCAGGCCAATGCGCACCATCTCGCGCTTCCGGAAACGCCGCAGCATCCGGAACCGGTCCTCTAGCGATCTCCCGTGCGCCATCCAGTCGGCGAGATCGTATGCCATCTCCTCTTTGGAGCGAGCCGTGTAGAGTCGTCCCTGAACTTCGAGCCAGTCCACGATGGAGGGGTCTTGCAAGACCATATCGGTGAGGTATTGGCTGCCACCGAAGAGCGTTGAAAGGGTGGTCGGCAGCCGGGGTGAAGCGTGAAACAGGTCAAGGATGTCATCGATGCTGGGAAGAGCCCGGAAGAAGCGTTCCCAGTTGTTCAGCGCGCGCTCGGGATCGAAGGACGTGCTGACCTGTTTGGCGATGATGGGGAGCCATCGGGCTGCCTGGTCCTGGTCGGGCAGCATCTGGGCGATCGTCCGCAGCGTGGCCAAGCCCTGTCGAGGGGTGCGCACCGTCGGTTGCTGCATCCAAACGGCGAGCTCCAACTCCAGGCTTTCCGGCAGGCTGTTCATCGTCTGCGGGGGTGTCCTGTTGAGCTGCAAGGCCATGGCTATACGTCCTGATCGCTTACGAGAAGAGACAGACCGGTCATCGACGCCCTCGTCCGATTTTACGCGCGCTGTCCAGAAACATCGCCGCCGTATCCGCCTGTGCGAAGAGGGCTTGATTGTCGGCTTTGGTGCCACGGAGCGGATTCAGGAGCAGCACTTTACTTTCCTGCCCTGGGGTCCCCAGGCGGTCGGGGAGGCGAAAAGTCACACGCTCCCAATTGACGGCCCATACCGCTTCCCCATACTTTGCCAAACACATGGCACGGGTATAGGCACGTGTATCATCAGTGGGATACGTGATAAAATGCGTGATCGCAGCATCGTCGATGAGGCGCTCTACCTGACCTGCGTCCTGGAGCAGATAGAATAAACTCTTGCCGGGTTCGGTGCTATGGTATTGGATGTCGAGTTGCTGCAGGCGTGGAGCTGTCCAATCCAGACCACGACGGGAGATTTGCTGTTCGAGGAGCCACTTCTTGATCACCCAATCGAGCTCGCGACGCAAGTGCATGGGGTCCTCACGCAACAGGCGCAAGGTGCGTTCCCATCGGTTCAGGATATCTCGCTCCTCGGCATTGAGGACGTGCCTCGCGCTGTAGGCGTGAGCCATCTCCAAATATTCGCTCTGGAGCTCAATGGCGTCGACCTTCCGGCCGTTGCGCAATTTCACCTTCGCCCTGCAAGTGGTGTCGAGGGAGATATCGCGCACGGCCTGGACCGGCCCATCGAGTGGGACCTCTCTAGTGATGGCGCGGTCCTCGATCATGCGCAGGACAAGTTGCGTGGTCCCGACCTTGAGGTACGTCGAGACCTCGCTCATGTTCGCGTCACCGAGAATAATATGCAGCCGTCGAAAGCGCCGGCGGTCAGCGTGCGGCTCATCGCGCGTGTTCAGCACGGGCCGGCCGGACATAGTTTTGATGCTGAATACGGTTTCGCAGAAGTCGGCGCGCTGGGAGATTTGATAGCCTGCGCGTCCCCCGGCGGAATTTTCCTGGCCGACCTTGCCGGCACCACAGATGATCTGGCGCGACACGAGAAAAGGGATCAACTCGCGCAGCCCGGCTTCCCGAAAGAGCCTTGGGTAGGTGCGCGCGTCGACGGTATAATTCTCATGGCACCCGTACGAGTTGCCTTTGTGGTCGCTGTTATTCTTATATACACGGATCTCGTGAGTGCCGTTCATCGTGGCATTGGCGCGTTGGCGGCTGCGCTCTAAGATGCGTTCCCCAGCTTTGTCACAGGCAATAAGGTCTCGTACCAATCGACATTCCGGCGTGGAGTACTCGGGATGGGCGTGATCCACATAGTATCGCGCCCCATTCGTGAGGGCATTGTTGGTCAGCGCGTTGTCGGCCTCTGAGATGCGTACCTGGAGACGCTCCAGGCGTCGGTGCAGGGCACTCTTGAAGGGCGTTTCACATCCATAGTCCCAAAGACCTCTGTGGGCTCGGTCGTAGCTGTTCACGAGTAAAAATGCCGCCTGCGCCTGCGTGAGGGGTTCGGCCTGTGGACGCGATTGCACGGCAATGCCGTACTCCTGCTCGAGACCCACCACTTTTGGGACACTCACGCCTGTTCCTCCACGTTGTGCTCGCCGGAGATGGCCTCGACCTGGAGCGTGTCCAGCCGCCCCTCCGCGATCGCCGCCCGGATCATGTGGATGACATCCATGTAGTAGTGCAGGTTATGGATGGTGTTGAGACGTGGCCCTAACATCTCCTCGGCCACGAAGAGGTGACGCAAATAGGCACGCGAGTAGTGCTGGCAGGTGTAACAGCCACAGCGGGAGTCAATGGGGCGTGCGTCCTGAGCATAGCGCGCATTCTTGATAATGAGTTTGCCGTGCCGCGTGAACAGACAGCCGTTGCGGGCGTTACGGGTGGGCATCACGCAGTCAAACATATCGACGCCGAGCTTGACGCAGCGGAGTATGTCTGCTGGCGTCCCCACCCCCATGAGGTAGCGTGGCTTCTCCTCGGGCAGACAGGCCGCCGTCTGTCCGATAAGGTCGTTCATCAGTCGTTTCGTTTCCCCCACGCTGAAACCACCCAGCGCATAGCCATCGAAGTCGAGCTCGACCAACTCGTGGGCACTTTTCTCTCGTAGCTCGGCGTACATGCCACCTTGCACGATGCCAAATAGCGCCTGCTCTGCGCCGCGGTGGGCGACTTTGGCGCGCCGTGCCCAGCGGGTGGTGAGTTCCTGGGAGGTCAGGGCATAATCATACGTCGCTGGGTAAGGGACGCACTCATCCAGCACCATGGCGATATCGGAGCCGAGTGCTGCTTGGATCTCGACCGCCTTTTCGGGAGTCAGCATGTGCCGGCTGCCATTCAAATGCGACTGAAACAGCACGCCTTCCTCGGTGAGCTTACGCAGCCCGGTCAGGCTGTATACCTGAAAGCCGCCGCTGTCGGTCAGAATGGGCCGCTCCCAATGCATGAAATGGTGCAAGCCACCGAGATCCTGAATGAGCGTGTGAGAGGGGCGTAGGTAGAGGTGATAGGTGTTTGCCAGGATGATCTCCGCCTGGCAGACCAGCAACTCCTCGGGGGTGACGCTTTTCACGGATGCTTGTGTGCCCACAGGCATGAACACGGGGGTCGTGAAGACCCCATGTGCGGTGGTGATGCGGCCGAGGCGAGCCTGCGTTCGCGCGTCGCGTGCGAAAATCTCAAAGCGGAATGGCATAAGTGTATGCTCAAATCAACTGGTTCTGTGGCACCCTCCCCGGTGTTGCCACCGGTCCAGGTGCCATGTCTATGAACGTTTTTCATACAGAGCCAACGAGTATACACAGTGCAGGTAGATTCTGGCAAGCGGTGGAATTGGTCTTTGGAATCACGGCATCACCTTTGAGTGGGGGGCCTCCCGCCGGGGGGATATGGCAGGTGGGATGTCGGATGGCACCTACAATGGGTCCCTGCGCTTTTCGAGCGTCTCGAATCTAGCGTACTCCTTGAGGAATGCCAGGTCAACCTCGCCGGTCGGGCCGTTGCGCTGTTTTCCGACGATGATCTTGGCGATGCCTTTGTCCTTGGTTTCCTTGTTATAGACCTCATCGCGGTAGATGAACATGATCAAGTCGGCGTCCTGCTCAATGGCTCCAGATTCCCGTAAATCCGCCAATTGCGGGATGCGATCGCCCCGCTGTTCCACGGCACGGCTGAGCTGGGAGAGCGCGACAACGGGAACCCTGAGCTCTTTCGCCAGGGCCTTTAACGAACGGCTGATCTCAGAGATCTCCTGTTGGCGGTTTTCCACGCGCCCGCGCCCGCGTAGCAATTGCAGGTAATCGATAATGACGAGGCTGAGGCCATGTTCCGCCTGTAAGCGCCGTGCCTTGGCGCGGATGTCGAGCGCTGAAAGGCTTGGGCTGTCATCGATGAACACGGGGATATCGGAGAGATCGTTGGCGGCGTTGACGAGGCGTCCCCACTCCTGTTTGTCTAAGTAGCCACGGCGAAGGCGGCTAGAGTCGATACGCGCCTCGGCACATAGCATGCGCAGTGCCAGCTGCTCCTTGGACATTTCCAGGCTGAAGATCGCCACCGCCTGGCGCGGGTCTCGCATGCGTATACCGACGTTGCGAGCGATATTGAGCGAAAAGGCGGTTTTCCCCATTGCCGGCCTAGCCGCGATGATAATGAGGTCTGAGGGCTGCAGGCCTGCCGTGAGTTGGTCCAAATCGCGGAATCCGGTCGGCAGGCCGGTGATCAGCTCGTGCCGTTCGTAGAGCTGCTCCGTGTAGCGAATGCTGTCTTTGAGGAGCTCTTTCAGATTGGTAAAGGCAGCGTTGATCCGCTGTTCCGAGATCTCGAAGATCATGCGCTCGGCACGGTCCAGCAGCTCTTCGACATCTTCCGTATGTTCGTAGCACTCGGCGATGACCTCGGTGGAGACATTGATGAGGCTGCGCAGGATCGCTTTTTCACGCACCATCCGAGCGTGGTAACGGACATTCGCTGCGGTTGGGATCGTCTCTAACAGGGTTGCGAGATAAGTTGCGCCCCCGACCTCCTCCAGTTGGCTGCGCTTGCGCAGCGACTCGCTCACCGTCAATTGGTCGATGGGCTCATTACGCTCGAAGAGGTCTAAGATGGCCTCAAAAATCTTTCGGTGGGCGTCACGGTAGAAATGTGCTGGCTTGAGCACTTCTAAGGCTTTGAGCAAGGCATCGTTTTCGAGCAGGATCGCCCCCAAGACACACTGCTCAGCTTCGATATGCTGGGGAGGCAACTTGTGAAGCGCCAGCTCCGATGACTGCACGCACATCCCTCCCGCGGTAACGTCGCCCCCTCGCTAGGCTTCCTTCGTCACGGCTACTTCAACCTCAGCCACTACTTCAGGGTGTAAACGAATCGGTACGCTGTGTGTTCCTAATGTTTTGAGGGGAGTGTCGAGCACGATGCGACGCCGATCGAGTGAGATCCCTTGCGCTTTGAGGAGGTCGGCGATGTCCATGGAGGTGACAGAGCCATAGAGCCGCTCTCCCTCTCCGGTTTTCTTGGCGATGCTGAGCGACAAGGCTTGCAGCTGCGTGGCCAGAGCCTCGGCTTCGGCTTTGTTTTTGGCCTCCCGCACCAGCCGCGCCTTCTGCTGCTGGGCCAGGCTCCGCTCGTTCCCCGGAGTGGCAGGGATCGCCATGCCGCGCGGAATAAGGTAATTGCGCCCGTAACCATTGGCCACCTCAATGACCTGCCCGGCGCTCCCGACATGCGGAAGGTCGGCCGTGAGAATCACCTTCATGGCGTTTCCTCCTGTTTGTTGCCTATGCGTCGAAAATCAAACCACAGATCAAAGAGTCCGAACGCTGCCACACCCAGCAGGAGCAGGGGTTGGATCACCAGCAAAATAAACGCCAGGCTCCGCAAGATCGGTGGCACCGAGGTTCTATTCAAATAGAACACCATGACGCCGAGACCCTGAACCAGGTATACGAGGCTGACGAGGAGGAGCATGTTTAGCCCAACGATCTGCAGGCTGGGAAATGGCACGAAAGAGCCAATACCGCTGGCGATCAACACCCAGACGCAAACCTCCGGGGCTTTCCACTGCGCGAGCTTCATCTCAGGCAGTGGTGGCTGGCCTCCTAGACGACGCCACAAGATGCGTACCACACCGTAATTGAGCAGCGCTCCCGCCGCCGTACTGAGCACAAAAAGTGCCGGAAGCAACTGCACAACAGTTCTAAACACCTCCTGGATATGGGTGCGGAGGGCATCCTTGCTTGGCCCATCCCCTTCGCTTAAAACCTGATGGAACGCTTGGCTGAGGCCTTCTTCAAAATGCTGTCTTACGGTGTCGAGATTGAGGTCGACAGATGATATCAGCAAGGCGAGGACGGCGCCACTTGCCACCGACGGCAGGGCGCTGGATGCCAGGATGGTTTTTTCGACAGACCACTGTCGCCTGATGGCCTCAGCCATCACCAATGCCATGACGCCGTATTCGGCCAAAAATATGGTGCTCTGAAAACTACCAAACAGCAGGGCGAGGAACAGGGCCGACGGACCCAGTGAAAGCAACCCTATGCGTAAACCATATCGCAGTGTCGCTAGCAGAATCGGAGTGGGAGCGAACAGGCTGACCACGATGCCTAAGGCTGGTACGTACCTGGCTGCGGCGAATAGAGTCACCGTTAATGCCGCTAACACCAGCACCTGAACACTTGCACGTGTCCCAGAGTATGAGCCGCCCATCTATCCCTTTCCCTACTCCGCATGTCATCAGGGTGCCAATGCCTCGGGGATGCGTTGATTGTACAAATCGAGTGATCCGGCAGGAGGTACTGCCGCCCGTATGTCGCGGACGATCAGCGCTCTGCTGTGAAGGGCATGAGCGCGATGTTACGGGCACGCTTGATGGCTGTACCTAGCTGGCGTTGGTGTCGGGCACAATTACCGGAGATGCGGCGTGGAATGATTTTCCCGCGCTCGGTGATCAAGTTACGTAGACGCTTGATATCTTTATAGTCGATGTCGGTGATCTTGTCCGAACAGAAGCGGCAAATCTTCTTGCGTGGGAAACGCCTTTTCGTTGCCACCCTCTCGTAGCCTCCTGCGCGCGGGCGCCTGTTGCGTTGTCGATCACGCCGATGGCTGGTAGACGTTCCTAGAAGGGGACGTCATCGTCGTCCATCGGCTCCGCTTCACCCGTATCGCCCGGAAATCCCCCGCTCCCTGGAGCGCGGCCGCCTTTGGGCATGAATTGGACCCGAAATGCTGAGACTTCGTGCTTGCTGCGCTTCTGCCCATCCTGCCCTTCCCAGGTGCGATAGCGGAGACGGCCCTCGACGAGTACCGGCTGTCCCTTACTCAGATATTCCCCGCAGCTTTCAGCTTGCTTTCCAAACACCACGACATCGATGAAGCAAGGATCATCCTTCCACTCATCTCCCTGTTTCATCCGGTTGTTCACTGCCAGCCCCAAGGTTGCAACTGGGGTCCCTGACGGGGTGTAGCGCACCTCCGGATCTCGGGTCAAGTTCCCCAGGAGTACGACGCTATTCAAACTGGCCATCAGCGGATCTCCTCATCCTCCTCGTCCTCCCGTGGCGAGCGTTCTTCCTCCTCGCCCGACACCTCATGGGCCACCAGCACTGGTTCTTCCTTTGGCTCCGCATGCAGGCGGACGACCAGTGACTTGATGATCCCCTCGGTGAGGCGATAGTGTCGCTCTAACTCCGGTAAGATGGTAGAGTTGCCCCGGAGTCGCAGGAGCACATAAAACCCGTACCGATGCTTGTTGACCTCGTAGGCCAGGCGTTTCTTACCCCAGCGCTCGGTCTTCAGGATCTCACCACCGAACCGAGTGATCAGGTTCTCAACGCGCTTGATGTGTTCCTCGACGTCCTCTTCATTCAGCTCCGGGTGAATGATAAAGATCGTTTCATACAGCCGCATCTGTGCCATACCCCCTTGTGGCTCGCACCTCGCCTCCCGTGGCCCACCTATGCGCCGCAACGTACCATAGACGCGAGACAAAATCAAGCCTTGACGCCATGGTGGGTGACGCATATCGCGGTCCATGACGCGCGCCAGTTTACAGCGTGCCAGCTTGATGCGTCGGCCACATTGCTGGCACCGCAAGCCGACGTCCATGTCCAGCTTATATATGGTCCAGCGCCGCCCCCATAGGGGTGGGACTTCTTGAGGATAACCCCCTGTCCGACCCGCCAGGGTGGGGCGGCGTGCAATACTTCGCGGCACGCGTTTAGCGCAGGATGGGAGCGAGGACGAGTGAAACCACGGACATGAGTTTGATCAGGATATTCATCGAGGGACCGGAGGTGTCTTTGAAAGGATCGCCGACGGTATCGCCAACCACGGCTGCTTTATGGGCTTCCGATCGCTTGCCCCCGAGATTGCCCTGTTCAATGTGTTTTTTCGCATTATCCCAGGCACCACCGGCGTTCGCCATCAGCAAAGCTAACAAGACGCCGGAGAGCGTTGCTCCGGCTAACATGCCGCCGAGCGCCTCCTTCCCCAGCAGCAGGCCGACGATCGGCGGGGCCAACACGGCAGTGAGGCCAGGCGCAATCATCTCTTTCAGCGCGGCGGTGGTGCTGATGGCCACGCAGCGGGCGGAATCGGGCTTGGCCTTGCCTTCCATCAAGCCGGGAATTTCTTTGAACTGCCGACGAATCTCGTTCACCATCTGGTACGCAGCTTTCCCAACCGAGGTCACTAGTGAGAGCGGCGATAAAGAATGGAATAATCCCTCCGATGAAGGTCCCGGCCACGACGTATGCCTCGGTTAGATCGATCACCCGCAAGCCTACAGCTTGTGTATACGCAGTGTAGAGCGCTAGTGCCGTCAGCGCCGCCGAGCCAATGGCGAAGCCTTTGCCCATCGCAGCGGTGGTGTTGCCGAGAGCATCGGGGCCATCGGTGATGCGCCGCGTCTCTTCCCCGAGGCCAGCCATCTCGGAAATCCCTCCGGCGTTATCCGCCACCGGCCCATAGGCATCGACAGACATGGTAATTCCCACAGTCGCCAGCATGCCGACGGCTGAGATGCCGATGCCATACACCCCGGCGACTTTGGCCGCAATGAGGATGGCGGCGGCGATAGCGATGATGGGCAACACGGTGCTCTCAAGCCCGACCGCAAAGCCCGTGATGATGTTGGTGGCCGGGCCGGTCTGTGACGATTCGGCGATTTTTAGGATCGGTCCGGAACTGGTATAATACTCCGTGAAAAGGCCGATCAGAATCCCCACCGCCGTCCCAGAGAGGATGGCCAAGAACACATCAAAACTGCCCACCGGCGCTCCACCGGCCAGCGTACCCTGTAGACCCATACCAAGGCAAATGATCAACGCCGCGATCAGGAAGAGACCGGCGGCGATGAAAGTGGAGTAGCGCAGTGCTGCCTGCGGAGTATGGCTTTGCAGGACCCGAATGGAGAAGATCCCCACCATCGACGCCGCGAGACCTGCCATAGCAATGATGAGGGGCAAGGCCATCCATTCGAGCGGCGCTGCAGCCGCCAGCGATGCGGTCGCCCCAATGGCAATGGTAGCGATGACCGCCCCCACGTACGACTCAAAGATGTCGGCGCCCATACCGGCAACATCCCCGACGTTATCGCCGACGTTATCGGCAATCACGCCGGGATTGCGTGGATCATCTTCGGGAATTCCCGCCTCAACCTTGCCGACCAGATCGCTCCCGACGTCGGCGCTCTTCGTGTAGATGCCCCCACCCACACGGGCAAAGAGGGCAATGGAACTGGCGCCCATGGCGAACCCACTAATTACAGAAGGATCGACCGTCGCATAGCGCATGAAGAAATAGCCAATCCCGATCAACCCGGGGCTTGCCACCGAGAGCCCCATGACAGCCCCACCGGAGAAGGCCAGCATGAGCGCCCGCGCCTCGCCGTACTGACTGGCGGCCTGAGCCGTGCGTACATTTGCACGGGTTGCCGCCTCCATGCCGAAATAACCTGCCAGCATTGAACAAGCTGCTCCGGCCAGAAACGCCACGGCTGTGGAGCTGTTAATAAACCATCCCAGTAGCGCGAACAGCACCAGCACAAAAACCGCCAGGATCTGGTATTCACGTTTCAGAAATACCATGGCCCCTTCGTGAATGGCCGTGGCAATCTCCTGCATCGCGCTGGTCCCCACAGGTTGGCGCAGAATATACAGGTACAAGCCACCAGCCACCAGGAGACCGAGGATGCCGAGGATTGGCCCCCACATCAAAAGGGCCCCCAGATTGTCTGTCACGGGTGCACACTCCTTCCCACCGCGCTTTCAGGCCAATCTCAACACGTTCTCGATTTTCTCCGCGGCATCGCCAATGGCTTCATGAACCAGTGGGAGTTCATCAGGCGTGAAGGGATTAAGCACGAAGGCAACGACCTCGCCCTTGCTAGCTGGCCGTCCAATGCCGACACGAATACGGAGGAAGTCTCCCGTTCCCAAGTGTTCGATAATCGATCGCACCCCATAGTGGCCCGCGTCGCCCCCTTTCATCTTGAGTTTGACACGGCCGAGCTGAAGATCGAGGTCGTCGTGGGCGACGATCAGATCGTTGGGAAGTATCGAGAAATGAGCACAGAGCTCCGCCACCGCTTCGCCGCTGGCATTCATATAGGTCAGCGGCTTGGCGAGCACAACCGGCTGAGCCGCAATCGCTCCCTGCCCATAAACTGCCGTCGGGAGACGTCTTCGCAAGACGATACGGTGGGCGGCCCCCAGGTTGTCGATGACCTGGAAACCCACATTATGGCGGGTGGCATCATAGCGCAATCCCGGATTGCCCAACCCCACGATCAGTTTCACATCGATTCACCGCCATGCCAAGCCTTTCATCTCTCTTCCGTCTCTGCTGCGGCCGCTGGGGCCTCAGCCGTAGATGGCTCCTCGGCGGCGACCTCTTCACCGCGGACACTGACCGACGCCACCACCTCATCGGAATCGGCCAAGACTTGAATCCCCTGTGGGACTGGGAGGTCGCGCACATGTAAGACTTCGCCGATGCCTAAGTGGGCCACGTCGATGGTCAACTCGTGCGGGATGAGGCCCGGCAGGCACTGAATCTCAATCTCGTGCAGGAGCTGATTGATGACACCCCCGACGTCGCTCACCTCGCGGGACATACCCTGCAGCACAATGGGCACCGAGACGGTGATCTCGACGTCCATCGAAATGCGATATAAATCGGCATGCAGCAAGGATTCTTTCAGCGGGTCCCGTTGCAAGTCGCGCACGATGACTTGACGATCTCCCCCCCGTTCACCGTCGATGTCGAGCCGAAAGATGGTGTTTTCACCAGAGCTGAGGATCTTCAACAGCTCCTGCGGCGGCAATGACAGAGGGATGTTTTCCCCACCCCCATACAGCACGGCGGGTATCATGCCTTGAGCGCGGATCTTACGGGCGACGCCCTTCCCCGACCGATTTCGTCGCCAAGCCCGCAATACCGGTGCTTCCATATAAAGATCTCCTTACTATTCTATTCGAACAGCGAACTCACTGACTCATCGTTATGGATACGCCGAATCGCTTCCCCGAGTAGTCCTGACACCGATAGTATGGTGATTTTCTCACAGTTCTGAGCCTCTTCGCGCAAGGGAATCGTATCCGTTGCGATGACTTCGCGCACAGGTGAGTTGATGATACGGTCGATGGCGGGGCCGGAGAAAACGGGATGTGTGCAACAGGTCATGACGCTGCGTGCGCCGTTCTTGATGACGGCCTCGGCGGCGTTGACGATGGTCCCAGCCGTATCGATCATGTCGTCGGGCAGTAGCACATCACGGCCGGAGACATCGCCAATGATATGCAGCACTTGGGCCACGTTCTTGCTCTCACGGCGCTTGTCGATGATCCCCAGGGGCACATCCAGCCACCGGGCGAAGGCCCGTGCCCTGGCGAGGCCACCGGTATCGGGAGAAACGACCATGAGATCGAGATCATGGCGTTGTTTGATATACTGAAACAGGACCGGGCTGGCGAACAAATTGTCCACCGGGATGTCGAAAAAACCCTGTAACTGCGCTGTATGCAGGTCCATGGCGAGTACGCGGTCCGCGCCAGCGGCATCGATTAGGTCCGCCACCAGCTTAGCTGAGATCGGTACCCGCGGGGCGTCCTTTTTGTCCTGACGCGCATAGCCGAAGTAAGGGATCACCGCCGTGATCCGCCGTGCAGACGATCGCTTCAGCGCATCGATCATGATGAGCAGTTCCATCAGGGTCTCGTTCACCGGCGGGCAGGTCGACTGGATGACGAAGACATCGCGGCCACGTACATTCTCTTTAATCTGGACATAGATTTCGCCGTCGCTAAAGTTCGAGACTTCGATGCAGCCGGGCTGCACCCCAACATACAAGCATACTTTCGACGCGAGTGCCAGGTTTGCACGCCCCGAGAAGATGGCCAATCCTTGTGGCATGCCACGCTCCTCCAGTCCCGTTGCTCCAGAATCGCGGCCTCCGGTCCGCAGAGGTGCTGTACATCTCGGCTGCCCAGACCCCGCACCTCAACGACAGCGCATCACCTCCGCAGCAACACTCACTCTCGTTCGGTCAGCAAGTACTCCGCTCGCAGCCCGACACGAACTCCAAGGCAGCCGATGGGAAATGAGAGGCTGAGCCCGCCCCTCATCCCACGGAAAGCGGGCCAATGAGGGCTGGCCTGACCGCCAGCACCGTTGCGATCGGTGTAGGCAAGCATAGCTGGGGAGGGAGGATTCGAACCTCCGAATGCGTGGTCCAAAGCCACGTGCCTTACCACTTGGCGACTCCCCACCCACTGAGCATTGGCGCTGACATCAGCCCCACGCTCTGGAGCATCGGTAGGATAAACTGATTGGATCTGCATGTCAACCCCGTAGTTCAGGATGGAAGCTCTGCGAGAGCGTTGTAAATGGGATAACGGCCCAAGCTGAAGGCCGGCGTAACGAGGCCATCACTGCCTGCAGATCGACGGCTGGGGGAAAGATGCCTCCGATCGTAGGGCCGCTCCCCGACATAAAGGTGACCAGTGCCCCCACCGCGCGCAGGGCCTCTTGCGCCTGGCGTATGACGGGGTAGACCCTCGCCACCCCTGGTTGGAGGTCATTCACCATAACGTCGGCCAGCAACGTCAGATCACAGGTTCCGAGCGCCTGCAGAATGCTGGGCATCGTCAGGTCCGTCGCCGATGATTGTCCATTGAATTGCCCATAAGCCCAGCCCGCCGGCACACCAAACCCAGGGTCCACCAGCACCCCCGTCAGTGGTGGCGGAGGGGATACAGGTGAGAGGACTTCGCCACGGCCGCACGCGAGTGCTGTCGGACCATCCAGGAAGAACGGCACATCACTTCCCAACTGGGCAGCCAAGTGATGCAAGGTCGCCTGGGGGCAATAGAGCTGCCACACACGGTTCAGGACGAGGAGGGTAGTCGCTGCGTCACTGCTGCCACCGCCGAGCCCAGCGGCGATCGGAATGCGTTTGTCGAGGGTGATGTCCACCCCTCGAGGGACTTGAAATGTCTGTTGCAAGAGCCTTGCGGCCCGGACGATGAGGTTGTCGTCGTCCGTGGGCAACACCGACGGGGTGCAGGTGAGCCGGATGGTGCCCGCATCGTTGACGCGAAAGGTGAGCCAATCGCACAGGTTGAGCATCTGGAGGATCGTCTGAATGGTGTGATATCCATCGGGTCGCTTGCCGAGGATGCGCAGCCCAAGATTCACTTTGGCCGGTGCGGCAAACTGGATGCGGGAGGAGGGCATGGGGGACGACCTCCAGGTCATGGCAGCGGACTAATCCGCACCCCTGCCGGAGGCGACAGCTGAAAGACGGCGGGGGAAAGAGCCGGGTTGAGATCCACCGTCAGAAACTGAATGCGTACCTCCGTCTCCGCGTGTGGAAGCCAAATAGCCAGCTCATGGGGAGCCGGGAAGGTTGCTGTTAGGAGTCTGAAATCGCTGTATGCGATGTCGACAGTTGCGATGCCACCCTGAGTATATCGGAGCACTCGCCTGGGGAGCAACTGGTCCGGGTCAACCCATGCGTCCTGAATCAGCCTTCCCCCGACCCCGAGAAAGCGTAGGAGATACATGCCCTCATCGACCTGCAGATAAAGAGCTGAGACCTGTGGTGCAGGCGGCGGTCGGATGTAGCCCATCAACAGCGGTGCGACCTCCTCCACGTCCAGCGGCAGGCCAATGACGCGTGCGAGGGTCGCTGCATTCGCGGGGCCTTGGAAGAACGTGCCTTCCCCCGGATAGTAGATGGAGACTTGTGCCGCATCGGCGACCAGGCTCATGACTGGTTGGCCGAAGAGACTGAGGGTGTCGAGTCGTAACCAGGCAGGACGGCTCCAGAGGAAGGTTTGCCGTGTACTGTAGCGCCCTTGCGCGGAGGTGACGGTGACACGGGCAAGGGCTCGCAGAGCCTCAGCGAGTTGCCAGCGCTGGTCAAACAGCGCCAGAATGCCTTCAGGGGAAATCTCGACAGCTGGCTGGGTGATGGGCTCGCGCGGGGTGGGGCGGGGTGTACAGGCGACAACGCCCACAACCACGAGGAAAGCCAGCGCACTCGCTCGCATGCAAATCATTGCTGACTTTGCATGCGTTGTTCCAGCAGGCCTTTGACCTTCTTCAACTTCCCTTCAACCGCCTCGTTCTCAGGCTGCAACTGCAGGGATCGTTCCCACGCGTCTTGGGCTTCGCGGAACATCTTCAGATCGAAATAAATGTCACCCAAATGTTCGACGATGACCGGGTCATCAGGGACCAAGACCACCGCGCGCTTCAATTCCTGCGCCGCCTCGTCCAGCAGACCCTTTTTGAAATAAGCCCAGCCCAGGCTATCGATGTAATAGCCATTCTCCGGCTCGATCATGAGCGCTTGCCTCACCAACTCGATGGATTCGTCCAGATTGATGCCACGGTCGGCATACATATAGCCCAGGTAGTTGAGGGCATTAGCCCCTTGTGGATTGAGTTCGATCGCTTTGCGCAGGGCTGTCACTGCGTTATCGAAATCTCCCAGGCGTTCGTATGCGGCTCCCAAATTGAAATAATACCGATCGTTCGTCTGGTCTAACGCCACTGCACGTTTCAGCGCTTCGATCGCCTCCGGATAGCGTTTAGCTCCGGATTGGAGCAAACCGATCGAAAAATTGACGCGCGGATTGTCAGGAGCCTGCGCCTGGGCCCGTTCGAGTAAGGGCAAGGTATAGGCCGGTTGATCGAGCTTTTCGTAAAGCTGAGCCAACCGTAGGAGGAGATCAACGTCGGTGGGGTTAGCTTCCCGAATGCGGTCGAGCAACTCGAGGGCACGACTCTGTTGTTCTAACTCGGCATAGGTAAGGGCGAGATAGAATCGGGTCATAAGATCGTCTGGGTGCGAGGCTAAGATGCCCTCAAACTCAGGGAGGGCCTTCTGGGGCTCCCGTTGTTCCAGCAGGATGAGGCCGATGCGGGTGCGCAACCACAGGTTATTCGGGTCGGCTTTGCGCATGACCTCATACTGATGGAGCGCCGCGGGGAAGTTTTCACGCCTGATGAATAATTGCCCCAGACGTATACGCAATTCGTTGTTGCTGGGATTGCCTTTCAGGGCCTCCTGATAGATCTGCATGGCATCCTGATCTTTGCCTTGTGCCTCATATACGCCGCCCAGCGCGATCCAGGCGCGATCGAAGTCTGGATTTAACGAGACCGCTTTCTGGAGCATCGCTTCGGCCGTAGCGTAATCTTTCGACTCAGCCATGATCCGTGCCAGATGGAAATATCCCAGGAACGATTGGGGATGGCGCACGAGCAGCGATTCCAGGAGGTTCCGGGCGGCCGTGTAGTTGCGTTCTTCCTCATAGAGGGTGCCGAGAGATAAATAGGCGTCCTCGAGCATCGGGTCGAGTTGGAGAACCTCTTGAAATTGCGCGATGGCACCCTGACGTTCACGGATACTCGAATACAGATTGCCCAGGAGCATACGGAGGTCAGTGGCTTCGGGGTGCTTCTGAATGGCCTCCTCAGCGAGTTCGATGGCACCTCGCACATCGCCACTTCTCCCCATGGCGGAGACCAGGCTGGTGATCAGGACCGGGGAGTCAGGATCATATTCACGTGCCAACCGATAGGCCTCCAGCGCCTCTGAAAAGCGCTGGTTGAGCTCGTGATAATACCCTACCATATAGAAAAAGTAGGCAGCCGGAGAGTATTTGTCCTTTGTCGCACCGGCTTGACCTTCGCTGGCGCGTTGAGGTACGGAGGGGGCAGGGTCACCTGCGATTCCAGCCAAGACGATCTCGATCAGAAAACCCACGCTGAGCAGGACAAGCACCAATCTGATGAGAAGCAAAGATCTTTTAGCCGTTTGTCCTGCACACCCATTCATGGGATATCCTTCCTAGCTGCCCCAGATAGGTTTACAATGTGGGGCGGGCCTGCAACAGCCGACGCCGGAAATCTTTTAGGATCTCTCTCAGTTCTGGATCGCGTACACCTGCAACCTCGCGCTCAAGCGCAAGTTCCTGTTGCGGGTCGAGTATCATTGCTGCAGCTGCCGCAGGCGTCGACTCGCACTGTGAACTGGGTGCCGGTGGTGGGGTTCGTGCCAACTGGAAGAAGAGACGTCGCACCAGCGGCTCGCGAAGGGCATCGTTGAGACGTCCGATCAACTCCCCTTCCTGAAACTTTAACTCCTGCATCCAGACGCTATCAGCGACATCGATGAACAGCGTGCCATTTCGAAATTGGGCCGGATGAGCGATTTTCGCCACACTGGGACCGACGATCCTCGGCCACAGTACGGTAAGTTGCTCGGTCTTCAAGCGCTTCTGGAGACCGAGATCACGCAACGATCGTTCTAGGGCCCTTCTCAGGCTGGAAATCTCTTCAGCCACATCGCCTCCTCGTCGCGTAGGCGGGCAATACTACGCATCACGACGAACATGATCGCTTCCGCGGTAGCCTTGCTGTCTTCGGCGGCATAATAGCGCTCCAGATCGAGCGGAGGACCGAAGCGCACCTCCAGCTTCGAAAATACCCGCGGTATAAGTCGCCCCTTGGCCAACAGGCGGTCAGTCCCTAGGATTGCCGTCGGGATGACGGTCGGTCGCGCCAGATAAATCAGCTTTCCCACGACACGGTTGCCTCGCCCCAACCAGCCATCTGCACTGCGGGTCCCTTCAGGAAACAGCATGACCTTTTCGCGCCGCATCAGCTCGACAAGGCGTCGCATGGCATGGACATCGCGACCGCCACGCTGCACCGGAAAAGCGCCCCAGCTGGCGATGATGTGATTGATGACGGGAATGGCGAAGAGTTCGGCCTTCGCCGGAGCCCAGACGACCTCTAACCGTACTTTCGCGATGTTCACCCACGGGATGACGAGCGTGTCAAAGATCGACAGATGATTGGCAGCCAGCAGCACCCCACCACCGGGAGGGACGTGTTCCGCACCTGTAATCTCGAGCCGGTTGAGGCCGGCCAAAAACGCCCCAAGGGCCAACCAGGAAAACCCGAACCAGGCGCGTTTTCCCAAAGACATCGGCTGTTGAGAGCTTACCACCGCCCCGGGTTGCGCTCTATCACGGCGGAAGCCGCGCGCATGCTCATGATCCCTGCCAGCCATCATGATAACAACATCACCTCATATTGCTCCTCATGTAGGTCGTAATCCCCTTTCACGATGATCTGCTTCTGGAATTCCTCTTCGAGCGATTCCAGAAACCCCCCTTCTTCCTCCAGGAGTAAATCAGCAACAATCGGATGAAGTCTGACCAAGATCTTGCGCCGTTTCTGGGAGGTGGCCGCGGCGCGGCGGATCTCCCGGAGAATTTCGTAACAAATCGTCACGGCAGATTTAATGGTGCCGCTGCCATCGCAGTACGGACACGGCCGGCAGATGACCCGCCCAAGATTCTCGCGCACCCGCTTGCGTGTCATCTCCACCAGACCCAGCTCGGAGATCTTAGAGATTCTGGTGCGTGAACGGTCGCTCCGCAACGTATTCAACAGCGCATTGTACACCTTCTCACGACTTTCCTCACGCTCCATATCGATAAAATCAATGATGATGATCCCGCCGATATTGCGCAGCCGAAGTTGATAGACGATCTCTTTGATGGCTTCAAGGTTCGTCTGCAGGATCGTCTCCTCCGGATTGCGTTTACCCACGAAGCGACCGGTATTGACATCTACTGCCACCAGGGCTTCGGTTTGGTCGATGACGATATACCCTCCCGATTTCAGCCAGATCTTGCGACCGAGGGCGCGCTCGATTTCAAGCTCCACGCCATAGGCCTCGAAAAGTGGTTCCTTACCCTCGTACAACTGGATCTTCGGCTGGAGGTGGGGGAGGTAGGAGCGCACAAATTCAAGGCACGTGTCATAGTCGTGGGAGTTTTCGAGGATGAGGCGATCCACCTCACTGGTGAACAGATCACGTACTGTGCGCAAGATGATGTTCAAGTCGGGATGCACCAGTGCGGGGGCCGAAGCGGCAGCAGCCTTGCGCTGGATATCTTCCCATAACTTGGTCAAAAATGCCATGTCCGAATGCAGTTCATGGCGGTCGATCCCTTCGCTCACAGTGCGGACGATGAACCCCACACCAGGCTGCTTCCCCTCGCGGACGATGTCCTTGAGGCGCTGGCGCTCCTCCTCGTTGACAATGCGGCGTGAGACGCCGATGTGGTCCACCATCGGCATGAAGACCAGGTAACGTCCTGGTAACGTGATATAGGAAGTGAGACGGGCCCCCTTGCTGCCGATGGGCTCCTTTGACACCTGCACCAGGATCTCTTGTCCTTCTTGCAAGAGTTCCTCGATGGGGGAATCCAGTAGGCGTCTTCCCGGACGACGTTTGTCGGCCAAAAGCTTATCGTCTTCCTCACCCGGTTCGTCCTCGACAAACTTTTCTAACGATTCTCCACCGTCGATCGGCTCAACATCTGCGACGTGCAGAAATCCTGCGCGTCGTAACCCCATATCCACAAAAGCCGCTTGCATGCCAGGAAGGATCTTGGTCACAATGCCTTTGTAAATGTTGCCAACGATACCTTTATCCCGTTCCCGCTCGACGTAGAGTTCAGCAACCGAGCCGTTCTCTAGGAGTGCAACCCGGGTTTCGTGGGAAGTCGTATCGATCAGGATCTCGCTCCCCATTGGGGTTCCCCTGCAATATTGCGTTGAACATTCATTGATCACCCGTTGACGTCGCGGCCCGGGTGATCCCCCTTGATACCTTCTGTAGGACGAACGGCTAGAGGCCCCCTGTGCATCGGCCGTTGTCGCTCCACCAGGGGGCGGATGCGACATGCGCCCGTCGATCAGCTGTAGAGGAAGTGGCGCATGCGGATGTTAAGAAGGAGGCCAATCGCCACCATCGTCGTCAGCATGGATGAGCCGCCATAGCTAAACAGCGGTAAGGGTAACCCCACCACGGGGGTCAATCCGACTGTCATGCCGATATTGAACAGAATATAGACGCTGAGCATGGCAACCACGCCTGTGGCGATCAAGGATCCGAGTCGATCTTTCGACGCGTAGGCGATGCTG
>Ga0081538_10001565_pt1 | contig 23471 bp, 22 predicted proteins | sample TabmetS5T2R1_FD_71022 | JGI IMG/M metagenome (GOLD analysis project Ga0081538, IMG submission 71022) | Tabebuia heterophylla rhizosphere microbial communities from the University of Puerto Rico - S5T2R1 | ecosystem: Host-associated > Plants > Roots > Rhizosphere ... | reverse complement strand
GCGCCGCCTGGGGGGAGCGCTCGACGATCGGCGCGATCTCGTCGAAGGGCACGGCGAAGATGTCGTGGAGCACGAACGCGAGCCGCTCGGGGGGGCTCAGCGTCTCGAGCACGACGAGCAGCGCGAGGCCGACGGAGTCGGCGACCAGCGCCTCGTGCTCGGGGTCGGTCCCGTCGGCGCGGTCGACGATCGGCTCGGGCACGTGCACTGCGTCGAGGGGCTCTTCGCGTCGCGTCCGCCGTGAGCGCAGCATGTTCAGCGACACGCGCCCCACCACCGTCGTCAGCCAGCCGCCGAGGTTCTCGATCTCGTCGGCGTCCGAGCGGCTGAGCCGCAGCCACGCCTCCTGGACCGCGTCGTCGGCCTCGCTCACCGAGCCGAGCATCCGGTAGGCCACCGCGCGCAGGCGGCTTCGGTGCGCCTCGAAGCGCTCGGCCAGCCACTCGCGCTCATCCATCGGTCACGTTCCTCCGGCGTGCTGGGTCATAGCACTGGACCCTGAAATTGAGGTGATGTGACCGAACGCAGGCGTCATGCGAGGACTTCGACGACGACTTCACGCGGCTACATGCGTGCGAGATCACGCTCGACCGGAGCAGATCGACCACAGCGGGAATCACCGGAGGCTACATGCCGAAAGCCCGCTTCGGAAGCGGGATTCCGGCTAGTCGGGGGCGACTGGATTTGAACCCGCGACCTTTCCCCCCTAGCCGAGCCGCTCAGGGTGTCGATGTGTCCGTGGGCGTTTTGAGATTGTTCGCGCGAGCGCGCCTGGCCGCCTGACTCGAGCCGATATCAGATCTTGTCCGTTACGAGCTTCCGCACCTCCTCCCCTGCAACGTCGCTCTCGCGTGCCGCCCGGCGAGAGGACTCTGGCAGTGCCGCCAGAACTCCGCAGCCAGCATGCTCGAGGCGAAGCGCACGCTGGTCAAATCGCCCCCGGAGCTTTGGGAGATCGTGGACGATCCGGAGCTGATGGGTCGCATGAGCGGGGAGCTTTTCGGGTCGCACGCGATCGAGGTGGTGGAGAGATGGCCCGGGAGGCGGCTTGCCTGGCGCGTTTCGGGCCGGCCCGAGGCTCGAGTTGAGCTTGCTCTGGCCGAGAAGGGATGGGGCACCCAGGTCGCGATCCGGGTCGGCGACCAGGGCCGCCGCGGCGAGGAGCTCGGGGGGGCGATGCTGGAGGGGCTGCTCGATCAGCTCGGATCCGCTCAGCGGCCGCTCGCCGCCTGGCGGTCCGGCTCAGCCGTAGACCGTGAGGACGGCGAGCGGGCGAGGGGCGGGATCGAGGCGACGATCAAGGCCACCGATCGCTCCACGAGCAACCGGACCGCCACCTCCGCGGAGCGCCGGCCGGTCGGCGGAATCGAGGAGGGCGCGAGCTTGGAGCGCGGGCACGACGCCAGCCAAGCCGCGGCCGAGACCTCCAGGATCGAGTGCGTGAACGCCCGCTCGCGGGACCGCGTCGCCGAGCGTCGCAAGCAAAGAGGGGCCGAAGGAGCCACGGCGCCCATCGACGCGGAGCTGGCAGATCGGAGCCTCGAAAAGCTCGCGCAGTTGATCATGGGTCGTGCGGCGGAGCAGACCGAGCGGGCGCGCCGGGCCGCCGAGGATCGGCTTGCCGAGGCCGGGGAGCGGCTGCGCTCGGAGGCGGAGCAGGCCGAGCGCAGGGCATGGGAGCGGATCGAGGGAGCGGAACGCGGGTTGCCCGGCGACGAGCGGCAGCGCCAGGTGGCGCTCGCGCGAGCCGAGCGGGACAGGAGGATCCGGGCCGCCGAGCGGCGGCTTGCGAGGCAGGCAACGGAGATCTTCGCGCGCCTTGAGCGCGTGGCGGGCCGGCTGCAGGAGAGAGCCCGCCGCGCCGCGGCAGCCGGCGCAGCCAAGGAGGTGGATCGGCGCCTGGAGAGGTCTGTGGAATTGGCGCTTCGCGACATCGAGGGCAAGCTCATCGCGAGTGTGCGCGCTGGCGTTGCGGAGAAGATGGTGCGGGGAGTCGAAACCCCGGCCCCCAACGAGGCTCCCGGTGAATGCCCTCCCGACGCCGAGCCGTCGAGGACGTAGTCAACCGATGCGGGCGCTCAGAGAAGCAGGTTGAGGCATCTCCCTACGGCGGCCGCTTGACGTAAGCGGCGCGCACCACTCCAGTCCGCATCCGCTGCGGATGATCTCCGACCTTGATCCGGGCGATCTCGCGCCCGGTCTTGAACGAGATCACCGCGACCCGGTCGTTGCCGGCGACCGAGACGAAGCAGTACTTGCCGTTCTCGCTCGACGCCGACCAGTAGGGACCCTCGCCGACGTGGGTCGTGCGCTGCAGCCCGAATGGCTTGGTGGTCACGACCGCCGCGTAGCCAGACATCGTCCCGGCGACGCAGAGCTTCTTCCCGTCGGGGTCAATCGCGAGGCCATGGTGGGCCGAGTCGAGCAGGAATTCCGTCCGCGGGAGGCCCTTCGCATCCGCGAGCGGCAGGTCGAGGACGCGCGCGACCCTGTGCTGTTTCAGGTCGTATTTGACGATCCCGAAGAAGAACGAGACCTGGAAGTAGACGTAGCGCTCGCTCGGGCTGATCGCCATCGGGCGCACTGCTGAGCTCATGCCCGGATAGCCAGCCTCGGCGAGCTTTTGGCCCATATCGATCGTCCTCAGGACCTCGAGCGTGCGGGCGTCGATCACCTCGAACACACGAGTTCCCTTGGTCGCATCCTGCGAGGGGTCGTCGGTGTCGGTGTAGACGAACCCGATGCTCGCGTGGTAGATCAGCTTTCCGCTCTCGGAGAAGTTGTTCTCGTGTGGTGAATCGCCGGACGGAATGCGTCCGATGATCGCGCCGGTACGGGTGTCGATCACGTCGATGACGTTGGCCGTCGAGGCCGAGACCAGCAGTCGTCGCCCGTTTCTCGAGATCGCCATGTGGTCGGCGCGATAGCCGTCGATCCTCGTCCGCCAGGCGATCCGCTCGCTCTTCAGGTTGATCGCCACCACGTCGGCGAAGCTCGGCCGCGAGAAGTAAACGAGCTTGCCGTCCGGGGAGGTGAAACCGTCGTCGACGTACTGGTTGTGGCCCTCACCGATTAGGTTGCGGATGTTGTCGAAGTAGAAGGTCGCCAGCGGATCCGCGGCGATCTCGGCCAGGCGCTCCTGCGCGTCGGGAATCACGTTGATGCGCTCGAGCCGCTTGAACGTGTGCGGGTCGACCAGGTCGGCCGTCCCGGCCCAGTTGTTGCTGACCACGAGCACGTCGCGGGCCTTGGCCTTTTCTGCCGCGGATGGGGAGGGGGCCAGCGCCAGGAGCGCGAGCCCGGCTACCACCAGCAAACAGATTCGACCCATCCTCCTCACGTTGCTCCTTTCGAACTTGCCTGCTTCGCGCGACCGATGAACTCAAGTTCGCGCCTAGACGCAGACCGCCTAATTTGGAAGAGTCCGATCCGGGCGCCCTGACGACGAGCTGGAGCCGAGGTCCCCAGGGGCTTGGACCTGCCGAGAAATCCTCATTCCGTAACCTCGAAGCTGAACATCATTCCGCTCTCGTGGTGCTCGGCGATGTGGCAGTGCGCCATCCACAGACCCGGGTTGCTTACGTCGAGGAGGATGTCGACGGTCTCGCCGGTCCGCACCAGCACCGTGTCCTTCCAGACGAGACTCTTTTCGGCCACTCCGTCACGGCTTAGAACGAGGAAGCGCCCCGCGCCATGGATGTGGAAGGGGTGGTGCATTGGATGGTCGCCGGCCATCTCGTTGAGAAGCCGGATCTTGACCTGATCGCCGACCCGGAACCGCCAACCAATCGCCGCGTTCTCGGCGCCCGCTTCGCGGTCGATCAACTTCCAGCGCATGTTGGCCGGGGTCGTCAGCCGATTGACCTCGACCATGTCGTCTTCCCACTCGATCCCCCCGGCGTCCACGTGGTCGTGGCCGTCGTGCTCATGCTCGCGCTCGTGGCCATCGGCGGCCTCGGCGACGAGCTGCGCCGGGAGCAGCTTCATTCCGCACTCGGGGCAGTGGCCCGGATCGTCCGTGACCACCTCGGGGTGCATCGGACAGGTGTACGTGGTGTCCGGAGCTTCAACCGGAACCAGCTTCATTCCGCACTGCGGGCAGTGATCGGGCTCGGAGCTGACGATCTCGGGATGCATCGGGCAGGCGTAGATGACATCCCCTCCCGGCGTCCCCATGTCCATCTCGGCGATGAACGCGAGGGTCTTGTCAGGCTCAGCCTCTAGGTATCCCGCGATCCTCTCGCGCTCGGCCACCATGTCCTCGTTGGTGCGCAGGACATCGAACTGATTCTCGAGCCAAGGCTCGGCGCGATCCTCGCTGACCCTGATCGCAGCCATTGGATAGACCCGCCCCGGCGTGTGGTGCTCGAGCGTCAGGTCCCCCGCCAGATCGAAAAGGACGTCGACGACCACGCGCTCCGACGGCGCGAGGATCACCTCATCGACGAACTGCTCCCGCTCGACTCGGCCGCTGTCGCCGCCGACGAGCTTCATCCGTGCGCCCGGGAGGACGACGTTGAACACTCGAGTGTTGGCGGTATTGGTGAGGTAGAAGCGCACCACTTCGCCGAGCGTGGCGGTAAGCGAGAGATCCGTCTCCCCGCCGATCAGCAACACGTCGCCAAAGCGCCCCATCGCGGAGTGCGTGGTCTCGGCGCGGCTGAAGGGCGCCACCTTGCCGTCCTCGAGCAGAATGTCATCGAGCGTCAGGGCGAGCTCGCGGTTGACCGGGGGCCAATACTCGGGATCGGCGGGCTCGACCAGGACGTTTCCATAGAGCCCCATCTCCTGGCCATAGTCCTCGCGGATGTGGGGGTGGTACCAGTAGGCGCCCGGGTCTGGGAACGTGCAGCGGGCCGAGAAGCTGCCGCCGACTGGAATGGGCGCTTGCGTCTCGTGCGTTCCGTCGTAGCGGTTATCTAGCCGGAGCCCGTGCCAGTGAACCGTCGTCTCCAGGTCACCCAGGTTCTGCACGTTCACAACGATCTCCGAGCCCTGCTCGACCTTGAGAATGGGCCCGGGGATCGAGCCGTTGTAGGCCAGCATCCGCACCTTTGCCCTTCCGAGCTGCTTGGCCACCGGCCCAATGCGCAGGTTGAACTCATCACCATCAGCGAGCTCGACAACCTCGGGTTGCCTGGCGTTGGAAAGTCCTGTGATCTCAGTAGGAAAGTGCTCGGAAGCGCTCATGTCTCATCCAGCACCTCTCGCGCGGAGAGCTAGCTCCAATCCTTCACGACAACTCTCTCGAACGGCTGCATGCCCACGCGTCTCGTCCGGGCTGAGGCTACGCGGTGGAGTCGATCGACGTCGAGACGCTTGCCGTCATCGCCGGCGAGATGCCGGCTCGACCGGGCCAGCCGGTGGTCGAATGGGTACGTGCCCACTGGGGCGAGCCAACGCGGAGTCGCCTCCGGGATCACACGTCGGAGCGATGTCGGCGGGCCGAAGGCGTAGGGTTGCCCGGGAGGCATGTTCGACGGATACGAGCCACTCGCCGACGTCTACGACGAAGCATTCGAGGCCCCGGGGCAGCCCAGGCCGCACTATCTGCCGCTTCTCGAGACGCTGGCCGATAGCGACCTCGATGCCCTGGGGCACGAGCTGAAATCGCGCTTGCGAAAAGACGAGGTCACATTCGACGCCTCTCCGGACGGCCTCTTCGCCCTTGATCTCGTCCCCCGCCTGCTAACGGCACCGGAATGGGCCACTATCCGCGCCGGGGTCGTGCAGCGGGCGCGGGCACTCGACAGCTTTGCCGCCGACGTGTACGCGGATCGCGCGATCGTTGCCGCCGAGATCCTCCCCGAGCGCGTGATCGAGGGCTCGGCGCACTACGAGCCGGCGATGCGCTACGTCCCACCCCCGCGACAGTGGGTTTCGGTCGTGGGGTTCGATCTCGTGCGCACTCCGGACGGGGAGTTCGTAGTCCTAGAGGACCAGATCCGGATGCCATCAGGGCTCGGTTACGCGCTCTCGGCGCGCGAAGTCCTCCCCGCTGCTCTCGGCGTCCCTCCCCCACCGAGCGAGGACGTGTGGGCGATCGTGGGCCGGCTCGGGGAGACGCTGCGGGCGATCGCGCCGGAGGGCCGGGAGGACCCCAATGTCATCGTCCTGTCGAGCGGGCCGGAGGGCGCCGGGTGGTACGAGCACGAGCGGATCGGCCGCGAGCTGGGGGTCCCGGTGGTGACGCTGGATCAGCTCGAGTGCAGCGGCGGCGACGTGCTCAACGCGCTTGTGAACGGACGGTCGACGCGGATCGACGTCGTCTACCAGCGCACGGACGAGGACCGGTTCACCGACGAGGAGGGAGTGCCAACGCCGCTCGGGGTGGCCCTGCTGGGCCCCTGCCGATCGGGGAATGTCGCCTGCGTTAACGCGCCGGGGTCCGGAATCGCCGACGACAAGCTCGTGCACGCCTACGTTGAGGAGATGGTGCGGTTCTACCTCGGCGAGGTACCTGTCCTAAGGTCCGTCGAAACGTTCGATCTCGGTATCGCGAACAAGCGCGAGGCCGCGCTCGAGCGCATGGACGACCTCGTGCACAAGCCGCGCGGGGAAATGGGCGGGGAGGGCGTGGTCGTGTGGTCCGACGCGGATGAGGACGAGCGCGCCGAGGTGCGGCGCGCGCTCGAAAACCATCCCGAGGACCGGATCGCGCAGCGCCGAGTGCAGCTCTCGTGCCATCCGACCCTGCGCGAGGGAAGGCTTCGCCCCCGCCGGGTGGACCTGCGTCCCTACGTGATTCGCGTCGCTGGCGGACGGGAGCACGTCGTCCCCGGGCTGAGCCGGGTCGCGCTCGATGAAGGCTCGTTGATCGTCAACAGCAGCCGAGGCGGGGGCGTCAAAGACACGTGGCTGACCGTTGCGCCGGAGCAGCGTGAAGTACACGATGCATCCGGTACCAAGGCTGTACCACGAGCGCCTTAGGGAGATGTCGCGGGAGAACGTGAACATCGTGCGGGCGGCCTTGAACGCGTGGGCGAGCGATGGGCGTGAGGCGTTTGTCGAGTACCTCACGGACGACATCGACTATCGCGCGATCGAGGGTGCACCGGACGACCGTGGCCCGATGCACGGCAAGGATGCCTTTCGCGCCTACGTCCAGGACTGGCTTGACACGTTCGACGATGTCAGAACCGAGGTTGTCGATCTCAGCGACGCCGGAGAAGACAAGGTCATCGCTGTCCTCAGGGTCAGCGGCCGAGCCAAGCTCAGCGGCGTCGAGACGGATCTGACGTATGCAGTCGTCTACACCGTCCGAGACGGGAAGATCGCACGGGGTCGTGAGCACGCGATGCGAGACGAGGCGCTCGAAAACGCCGGGCTGTCGGAGTAGGCGATGTTGGGGGGACGTCGAGAGTCACGCTGACGACCCGCGCAGTGCCTCGGCAAGGGACTAGTGCGCACAGCACGCATCGCCGCGCCACGCCTCGCGTCCCTCCTGGATCGCGGCGGCGGCGATCAGCAGGCCGACGATGGGATCGAGCCACCAAGCTCCGAACAGCGCGTTGCCGAGCAACCCGACCAGGAGCGCCGCGGCGAGGTAGGCGCAGAGGAGATTCTGCTTGCCCTCGCTCGCGGTAGCCGACGATCCGATCCGGCTCCCGATCCGCTGCTTCGCCCGCCCCAGGAGCGGCATGAGAACCAGGCTGCTCGCGGCGAGCGCGATCCCGACGACGCTCACTTCGGCGTGGCTGTTGTCGATCAGCGTGCGCAGCGACTCCACGCCGACGTACGGCGCGAGGATGAAGAACTGGACCGCAACGAGCTTCTGCGCTCGATGCTCGGCGTGCTCGGACACGGTGCGCCAGCCTGTGAAGCGCCACACGATCACGACGCTGGCGGATCCCTCGATCGCGCTGTCCAGTCCGAACCCGATCAGCGCGATGGACCCGGCGACAATCCCCGCGACCACGGCAACGATCCCTTCGAGGGCCATGTAGCCGAGGCTCGCCCACGAAAGCCACTTCGCCTTCCGCGCCTCGCGCAGATAGGCGGGGGAACCGGGTACAGCGACCTCCGCGGTGCTCACGACACGGAGAGTAAAGCGACGTTGCGGTCCCTCGAAGCCGCCGGGCTGTCCGAGTAGGACCCGGTCTTTTGGGGTTCGCACCCCGCTCGCTGCCACGGACCGGCGCGCGCTACTCGGGAAACTGAGCGGGCGATGTCGCAGGAGATCGGGGAGATCGTCCGGTCCATCTACGAGGCGGTCGATCGCGATCCTCGCGCAGATCCGGCGGCGACCACTGAGGTCGCCTGCCTCGCTACTCTCGGTTCCTGCTCCCGTAGGATCCGGCGAAGGGGATGCAACGAATGCAATGACGCACGCTGGCGACGTCGGCATCGAGATTGCCCCAGAGGTCGCGGACGATCCAGGCCTCGCTGCCCGCATGGACGACCTCTTGCACCGGACCTGCCGCCTCGCCCGCGCGCTCACCGGCGGCGAGCAGGCCGCGCTGAACGTCGACCTCGACGGTGATGGCCACGCGGCTCGTAAGTTTTTCAATATGAGCGAGCGCTACGCACAATGGCGCGACTTTCGCGAAGACCCACGCGGGCTTGGCCTACATGGGATAGAGCTCGCGCCGGGCGAGGTCGTGCGCCTGACCCAGGACGAGGTCGAGTCCCACCCTGCCTGGCAGGGGTTCGGCGATAACCGGGAGAACCACCCCCCGCTCCGCGGCTGGCTGGCGACCCCGGTATGCGGTGAGAACGGCCGCAAGTACGGGCTGCTCCAGCTCTCCGACAAGAGCGGCGGACGCGACTTCAGCGTCGAGGACGAGGATCTGGTGCGGGAGCTAGCGGCATTCGCGGCGGCCACGTTGGACGCGCTGCGCGCCGCGCGCGCGCGCGGATGATCTGCCGCTGTCTTCGCCACCGGTGCGACCTCCATGCGTCCTCGTTGCCCTCGGTGGCTGGCTCGCCTCAAAGCGCTCGACGCCCGGAAGGCACGCCAGACGATCCCGACGTTCTCCTCCGACATCCCCCGTTCAGTATCGCCGCTGCAACCGGCCGCGGCTAGCCATTCGGCGGCCTGGGCGGTTCTGAGCGCCAGCCAGCCCTCCCGGGACTATCGCGCCGTTTTCATTGCGGCTGGCGCGGCCGCCCTGATGGTCCGAGAGGACGCACGCGGCAGTAGGGTCACGTGGACGACCAAGGAGCAAGCGAAGGAGCGAGGGGATGAGCGAGACCTATTCGAGCGGAGCCTGGACGGCGAAGGAAGGCGAAGAGGAAGCGTTCGTCGCGGCCTGGACCGAGTTCGCCCGGTGCGCTCACCACAATGCCGGGAGCCGGAACCGCACGGCTGACCCGGGACCTGAGCGACCCTCGGCGTTATCTGAGCTTCGCGCCCTGGGAGAGCGCAGAGGCCATGCACGCGTGGAGGAACGCCGCTGAATTCCCGGAGCGACTGGCCGCCGTGCGCGAACACGTCGCGGAGTTCACGCCGAGCGAGTACGAGCTGGTCGCCGAGGTGTGATCGAGCCGCAAACGATGCCAACGGACGAGCAGGAACAGCCGCGCGGGCCCGTCTGTTCGCCGCTGCTTTGCGCGATTGGCGACAGTCGAGTTTGGCCACCTGATTGGCAGCTCGAACATGATGTCCCGGGACCCGGCGATCCCCGAAATCCCGACGTTGCAACGTTTACCGAGGGTGAGCGACCGGATTCGAACCGGTTACCGCCTGGACCAACAAGCAGCAGTGTGGCGCACGGCGAAGAACACCCAGGTCCGCCTCGCTTTCGGGTTAACAATCCGGGCAACCTCGGCCTCGTCCACTACGCGCTCGTCCTGCAGGCCGCCTGCCCACTAGCTCGAGTCGCTATCTGAGCCTCGTTCGGGGTGTTGTCGCCAGGGGGCGAGATGAACCCTTGAAGGTCGGCTCGGCGCTGAGCATGACCGAGGTGTCGTCGCTGATGATCATCCGGGTCGCGTTCTCGTCGGTGAACTGAGAGTCGAACGAGAAGCCGATCTTGCTGAAGAACTCGGTCGCCTTCGCCAGATCCCGGGCCGGCAGGTTGATGAATGTTTCATGGTCATCGCAAGCTCCTCTCACTCCCGGACCTATCTCTCGTTTACGAGCGCCGTCGCAGGAGAACTCATCGCTCCGCCCTTGAGGTCGAGCTCTCGCCCGCGATCGCTTGGCCCCTGCGCCGGCAATGGCCGGCGCTACGATCCGCGGCGTGATCTCAGGCGTGCACGCAATCATCTTCGCCGAGGATGCGGAGCGGGCTCGAGTGTTCCTTCGCGACGTGCTGGGCCTCGAGGGGGTCGATGCCGGCGAGGGCTGGCTTATCTTCGCGCTCCCGCCGGGCGAGGTCGCGGTCCACCCTGGCTCAGGATGGGGCCGGGGGCCGGGGCATCACGTCCTGTTCTTCATGTGCCATGACATCGAGCGGACCGTCGAGGAGCTCGAGCGGAAAGGCGTCGAGTTCGTGTCGGCGATCGAGGACGAGGGCTGGGGGCGGATCGCGAAGTTGAAGATTCCCGGAGCGGGAGAGATCGGCTTATACGAACCCAGCCACCCAAGCCCACTCCCAGAGTTCGCGAGCAGCGGCTGAAGCGCGCGCTTTGAGCGCCGGAGAGCGCCGTTATGAGACCCGCGCGGAGCCCGGAACTCATCGGGTTGATCTCGATCCGCCCGCCACCGAGCCCTCGTTGGCGCCCGTTCCCGCTCCGCCCCGCACCCAGCGGCCGACCAGGGGTGCCCGCGCGTCGGGCCGTCGATGACGCAGAACAGCGGGCCGGCAGCCTCTGGCGCTCCGAGAGCCACGGGCGCAGCTGCTCGAAGCCCCAGTCGTCCATGCCGACCTCGCGACGCCGTCCGCCCTTGCCGCGGGGGACGAGGATCGAGCCGCGGCGCGGGTCGAGATCACGCTCGGTGAGCGCGAGCGCCTCCTGGATGCGAAGGCCGCTCCGCCACAGCACGACGATCACGGCGCGGAGCCGGGCGCCGTGGCGGTGGCTACCGACCTGGCGCATCACGGCGACGAGCTCCTCGAGGGTCGGTGGGTCGGCCGGGTAGCGCATCCCCTTGTTGCGAGGAGGTCGCCCGGCGTGGTAGCCGGGCATGGCTGCGGGCGAGCGGCGACGCCCGGCGGCATCCCGAACGGTGGATACGGTCATGGGATCCTCCTCCCATTGCACAGCGATGGATCCCGCGGCTACCAGCAGGGCTCGGGGATGACCGCATTCTTTTCGAACGAGGCGTCTGCGAGGATCGAGGCGAGGGAGCGAGACTGCCCGGCGTTCGTCCCGAGCGAGCCTCTCCTGCGAGCTCGCGCGGCGCTCGCGTCTCGGGCAATGCGGGAGCGGAGATCTGCGCGCATTAGGCGCCAGCTCGCGCCCGCGGTAGATTCGTGTTGCGGGGCCTAGCGATGGAGCGTCCAAAGACCCGATACGCGCGAAGCGGCGAACTCAGCATCGCCTACCAGGTCGTGGGGGACGGGCCGCGCGATCTCGTCTACGTCCCAGGAGCGATCTCCCATCTGGACTTCGCCTGGGATCACCCGGGCTATGTGCGGTTCATGCGACGCCTCGCCGCAATCGCTCGGGTGATCGTCTTCGATCGCCGGGGGATGGGTCTCTCGGATCCAGTCTCCGCGGCGCCGGCGGTCGAGGAGCGGGTAGGCGACATTCGCGCAGTGATGGACGCTGCGGGCTCGGAGAGCGCGGTGATGCTCGCCGCCTCGGAGGGATCGGCGCTGGCCTGCTACTTCGCCGCTACCGAACCCGAGCGGGTATCGGCCGCAATCCTCTACGGCGCTCTCGCGAGGATGATGCCGGCTGCGGATTATCCCTGGACAATCCTGAACGAGGACCTGCTGCGGGAATGGAAGGGGGCGGTCGCGGAGGCATGGGGGGAGGGCCTCATCCTCACTCCGCTTGCCCCCAGCAAGCTCGCCGACGAGCGCGAACGCGAGTGGTGGGGTCGCTACGAGCGCGCCTGCGTCAGCCCCGCGATGGAGCTCAAAATCATCGAGGCCAACTTGCTGATCGACATCCGTGACGTCCTTCATCTCGTCCAGGCGCCCACCCTGCTGCTCCATCGGCGCGGCGACTTGATCCCGATCGACGGCGCCCGCTACATGGCGGAGCGGATACCGGGGGCGAAGATGATCGAGATGGACGGTGAGGACCACTGGCCGTGGATTGACGATCCGGACGAGGTCTGCGATCACATCGAGGAGTTCGTCACCGGAGCACGCCGGGCTCCCGAGCCCGACCGCGTGCTGGCAACCGTGCTCTTCACCGACATCGTCGCCTCGACGGAGCACGCGGCGGAGATCGGCGATCGGCGCTGGCGCGAGTTGCTGGAGGCGCATGAGGAGTCGTTCCGACGCGAGCTCGAGCGCCAGGGTGGGCAGGAGGTGAAGACAACGGGTGATGGCTTCCTCGCCACCTTCGACGGCCCGGCGCGCGCGATTCGTTGCGCCAAGGCAGCTGCATCGGCGATCCGAGCACTCGGGATCAACATTCGCGCCGGCATCCACACGGGAGAATGCGAGCGCCGAAACGGCGACATCGGCGGCATCGCGGTTCACATCGGCGCCCGCGTAATGTCCCAGGCGGGCCCCGGCGAAGTGCTCGTATCAAACACGGTGAAGGACCTCACGGCGGGCTCCGACATTGAGTTCGAGGAGCGCGGCGAGCACGAGCTCAAGGGTGTCCCGGGCTCCTGGCGCCTCTACGCTGCTCGCTGAAACCAGACTCTCTGGAGATCGTCTAGTAGGCCAGCGGCGGCCGGTCCGGCTCAGGCCTGCGCTGCCGCTTATCGCGGAAAGGAGGCGCGGATGCGGCGTTCCTTCGAACGCTCGCTGTGGACGACCAGCAGGTCTCCGAATCGACCGGCCGCGCGCTTCTCCTTGCCGAGAGCGAGCGTCTGTGTCCGAAACGCCAGCTTCGCCCTCGCGATCGAGCGTCGTCGTCGCAGGCGGCGGAGACCTCAGTCTCGCCCTCTTCGCAAGCCAGCAACGCGAAGCCGGGACGCCCGCTTCGCTGCGGAAACGGCAAGCGCGCTCGCAAATGCTGGCCCGGAGCATGCCAGCCGTACGCGGCAGGAAATCGATCCGCGAAGGGCGCTGGGCTCGTGCGCGATCGATGAGGTTCCCCCAATACACGGGTCTATAGGGTGAGGCGTGCGGGGCGGTGTCCTCCGCGAATGACGATCAGAAAGGACGAAGCAATGCCCGGACAAGTTGTAAGCGTCGAGATCCCGGCCGACGACACTGCCAAGGGACGCGAGTTCTGGGGCTCGCTGTTTGGGTGGGAGTTCGAGGCTTTCCCCGGCCCGTTCGAGTATCACACGACCCAGATCAGCGAGCAGACGAGCGGGGCGATCACCGACATGGAACCCGGCAAGCGGGGCGTCCGCGTCTACTTCGACGTGGACGACATCAACGCCGGTGCCGCTCGGGTCAAGGAACTCGGCGGCGAGGCTGGCGATCCCGGCCCGGTGCCCGGCATGGGCTGGTTCGCGGTCTGCAAGGACCCGGCCGGGAACGAGTTCGCCCTCTGGCAGAACGATCCGTCCGCTGAGGCCGAGTAGACGCGAGCGAAGGCGATGACCAAGGTCCGCTCCCGCGGGCTCTGAGGTCTGACCATGAAGTACACGGTCGATCCACGCGTTGACGCGTACATCGATGCGCCCAATACCCGGACATGCGATTCGAGCAGCGGGCGCTTCTTGTCGGCCCTGACCTCTGGGCGGCCGAGTACCTGGAGCACACGTCCTAGGCTGACGCGCCCCCTCCGTGCGAGACGCAGTACGGCGCAGCCGCGCGTACGCTCGAGGCTCTGGCGCCAGTTCTCCTCGATGGTTGACGGTACGCGGGCGGGCGTACGCTCATTGATCGCTCATGCAGAAGCGAACGGGCGCCGCGATTGGACGCGATCATTGCGCTGGTAGCGACACCTACCGTCCGTCCCGGTTCCGACGTCGTTTGAATCCGGGGCCGCCGGCGACGCGACCGAGCGTCCACGAGGATTAGCCGATGATCGACCTCGAACGGGCCAGGCACGAGACCCCAGGCTGCCAGCACGTCACTCACCTCAACAACGCCGGTGCGAGCCTCATGCCGGATCTGGTCCTGCGCGCGGTCACCGATCATCTCGAGCTCGAGGCGCGGATCGGCGGCTATGAGGCCGCAGCCCTCCGAGACGAGGCCTGGCACCACACCTACGACGGGATCGCCACGCTCATCAACTGCCACCGTGACGAGATCGCCGTGGTCGAGAACGCCACGCGCGCCTGGGACATGGCCTTCTATGGCCTTCGGTTCGCCAGGGGAGACCGAATCCTCACCTCGGCCGCGGAGTACGGAAGCAACTACATGGCCTACCTCCAAACAACCCTCAGAGCCGGGGCGAGCGTCGAGGTGGTGCCCAGCGACGAGCGTGGGGAGGTCTCCCTCGACGCGCTCGCAGACATGCTCGACGAGCGGGTCAAGCTGGTTGCGATCACGCACGTTCCCACCAACGGCGGCCTTGTGAACCCGGCCGAGGGCGTCGGCGAGCTAACCCGCCAGACCGATGTGCCTTTCCTGCTCGACGCATGCCAGTCGGTTGGGCAGATGCCCCTCGACGTCGACCGGATCGGCTGCGACATGCTGGCCGCCACGGGGCGCAAGTTCCTGCGCGGACCCCGCGGCACCGGGTTCCTGTACCTGCGCCGAGAGCTCATCGAGCGCATCGAACCGCCCTTCATCGACGTGTTATCCGCCGAGTGGACGGGCCGCGATACCTATCGGTGGCGCTCTGACGCGCGGCGTTTCGAGAGCTGGGAGACGAACTACGCGACGAAGATCGGCCTGGGAGTGGCGGTGGACTATGCGCTTGAGTGGGGCTTGGGGGACATCCGCGACTACGACTACTCGCTCGCTGCCCGGCTCCGAGCTCGATTGCGCGAATTGCCTCGGGTGGATGTGCTCGATCTCGGGCGCGACCCATGTGCGATCGTCACCTTCACGATCGCCGGGAGCGATCCGAGGGCGGTCGCGCGCAGGCTCTCCGAACGGCGAATCAACGTCTCCGTCTCGACGATCGAGGACACGCGCCTCGACATGGAGGCGCGGGGCCGCGAATCGTGGGTCCGAGCGTCGGTGCACTACTTCAACACCGAGCACGAGATCGCCGAGCTCGCAAACGCCGTCCAGGAGATCGCCGAGGGCCCGGGCTGTGGGATCAGGTAGGTCGCGGCGAATAGGTCGGCGCGGCGAATAGGTCGGCGTGTAGACAAGCGAGAGGACGCCGTTCGTGAGGCGCCGTGTATCTCCGAGCCTCATTGGCAGCTCGCCGGCCCAGTCGTCGAACACGCGGGCGCCCCCGCCGACGACGATCGGGAAGACGAGGAGCCTCAGCCGGTCGACGAGACCTTCGCAGCAGCACGAGACCTGCCAGTCGTCCGCACCGAAGCTTCCCGCGCCCCGCGCAGACGTCACCGCGAGAGACGCACGGATCGTCGAGGAAACACGCCTAGCTGCCTGACGAGCGTCACTCTCTCTCGCTTCACGCGAAACCAGACGGCGCGGTCAGCGTGCGCGTCCCGGCAGAGCACGTCGTCGGTCGCCCCATGCGTGCTCACTCGGCGGCGAAGAGCTCGGTGATCGTGGTGGTGACGGCGGCGGCAGCGGCGTTGGCGCCGATTCTTCGCGCCCGGACCTCGTCGGCGGCGGCGTGCAGAAGCGCGAAGAAACTCACCTGCAGCCATTGCGCCGGCAGGTCGCCTCGGAACGCGCCCTCCTTGCGGCCGCGCTCGATCAGCCGGCTGAGCACCGCGGCGGCGGGCTCGTGGGTGCGCCGGACCGCATCAGGGCTGAGCTCTTCCGCGGTGGCCTGACGGATCGCCTCGTGACGGGCAACCTCCCGCCAGGACGCCGAGGCGACCCGCCCCAGCGCCTCCAGCGGAGGGCCCCGCTGGGGCTCGGCCGCCTGGAGGGCGGCAGTCGCCGCGCGCACCGAACGCGCGACGACCGCCTCCAGCAGCTCCTCCTTGGTGGAGAAGTGAGCGTAGACGGTGACGCGGGAGAGACCAGACTCTCGCGCCACCGCCACAATGCTCGGCCGAACCCGCCTCTCCAACAGCCGCTCGGCCGCGTCGAGGATCGCCTCGACATTTCGCTCGGCGGTCGCCCGGCGGTGATCGACGGTTGAGGTCGCGATGCCGGCCACGGTAACGCAGCTCAGTGCACGCTCACCTGGGCGGCGCTCGTCGGCCGTTCGTCGGGCACTGCCGCGACCGCCAATGCCGCCAGCCCCAGCATGGCGAGCGCCGCCACCCTGAGCCCGTCCTCATAGCCGCTTGCCGATCCGAGCGTTGCCGCCGCGCCGGAGCCGGTGCCGACGGCTACGGCGGAGAGCACCGCGACGCCGAGCGCCGCGCCGATCTCGTGCGCGGTGGTGATCAGCCCCGAGGCGAGTCCGGCCGTCTCGTGTTGGATCTCGCTCATCCCGGTTACCTGGATCGTCACGAAGACCAGCCCCGTGCCGATCCCGGCGATCAGGAAGCCGGGTAGCAGGTCGGGGAGATAGCTCGCCTCGTCCGGCGCCGCGGCCAGCAGCGTCGCGGCGCCCGCCATCAGCAGCAGGCCGGCGGTCGCCACCGTTCGCGCGCCGAGCTTGATGAGCACGCGAGGCGCGGCGTGCGCCGCCGCGCCGATCACCACCGTCAGCGGCAGGAACGCCAACCCCGTCTCGAGCGCCGACCACCCCAGCGTCCCCTGCACATAGAGGGAGCCGAGAAAGACGATCCCGATGAAGGAACCCGTCGCGCCCAGCATCATCGCCGTGGCGGAGACCAGGGTTTTCACCCGCCAGGTTGCAGGCGGCACCAGCGGCTGTCTCGCCGAGCGCTCGGTGGCGAGGAAGCCGGCGAGCAGGGTCGCCGCGCCGGCGAACAGCGCCAGCGTTCGCGCCGAGCCCCAGCCATGCGTGCTGGTCTCCTCGATCCCATAGACCAGCAGCACCAGCCCGCCGACCAAGGTGAGCGCGCCGAGGACGTCGAGACGACGCAGGCCCCCGGAGCCGGCCGCGGGCGAGACCAGGCGCCAGGCCAGCAGCGCGGTAACGATGCCCACCGGGACGTTGATGAAGAAGACCCACTCCCAGCTGAGCCAGGTGGTGAGCATGCCGCCGAAGAGCAATCCCGCCGCGCCGCCGGCGGCAGCGATCGCGCCCCAAGCGCTGAGCGCCGTGGTGCGCTGGGCGCCGACGTAGGTCGTGGTCACGATCGAGAGCGCAGCCGGAGACAGCATCGCCGCGCCCAGTCCCTGGGCTGCGCGGGCGCCGATCAGCCACCCGGGCGAGGCCGCAAGCCCGCTCGCCAGCGAGGCCGCGGTGAAGAGTAGGAGCCCGCTCAGGAACACCGCCCGCCGGCCGATCATGTCCGCCGCCCGGCCACCGAGCAAGAGCAGGCCGCCCGTGAACAGCACGTAGGCGGTCACCACCCACTGCAGATCGCCGGCCGGGAACCCGAGGTCGACGCCGATCGAGGGCAGGGCGACGTTCACCACCGTGATGTCGAGGATGACCATGAACTGCGCCACAGCGAGCAGCACGAGGATGCTCCAGGGCTGGCGGTCGTTCACGTGCTGCCGCTGGGCCGATCGATCTTGCTGGCCGTGCATGATGGTTCTTTCAAAAGAGGGTTGACAGGGCTGTTAAGGCAGACTAGCACATCCCTTTACAGTCCCGTCAACCCTGTGACCGGACTCACACAAAATCCCTCTCTATGTGCCGCCGCGGACCCACTCTCGCCTCACGGGTAAGGGGGAAGCGCGGCCTCGGGTTAGCGGCCGCAGAACTCACGCGTCCATTGCGGTAACGATTGCCGCCCCCGCGGCGACGCTCGCTTTCAATGGGAAGCAACACTCGCCCGAATCTCGGCACGCGCGACGCGCTCGTAGCCGCGTGGGGCCCCGACGACGCCCCGGACGTGATTTCGATGGCTCGATGACGCCTGGTCCGGAGCTTGCGTACCGTACGAGCTGGAGGAGGCCCGCAACCCGACCTCGAGCAATCACCGGCCAGCGAGGGCGATGGGTCCCTCCGTCAACGCGGTTGTGACCGCATGGGCGTCTGGGTGTGTTTCGGCCAGAGCGAGCGCCCGGGCCGCGTTGATCAGCGCCAGGTGGCTGAATGCCTGCGGGAAGTTGCCAACCTGGCGTTCGCGTTCGACGTCATACTCCTCGGCCAGCAAGCCGAGGTCGTTGCACAGCTCGAGAAGGCGGTCATAGAGCGAGCGTGCGTGCCCCAGGTGCCCGCTCAACGCGAGCGCCGAGACGAGCCAGAACGAGCAGGCGAGGAATTGGCCTTCGCCACCGGGCAGCCCGTCATCGGTCTCGTCGGTCGAGTAGCGAGAGACAAGCCCGTCGCGAGTGAGGTCGCGCTCGATCGCTTCGATCGTGCCAAGGACGCGCTCATCGTCCGGGGGCAAGAAGCCGGTCATCGCGACGTTGAGCACGCTGGCGTCGAGCTCCGTGGAGCCGTAGTACTGGGTGAAGGTGCGGCGCTCGGTGTCGTAACCCTGCTCGCAGACTTCCTGATGGATCTCGTCGCGGATCGCCTTCCATTGATCGAGCGGGGCGTCCAGCTCGTAGCGCTCCGCGATCCGAACCGAGCGATCGAATACCACCCACGCCATGACCTTGGAGGAGGTGTAATGCCGTCGCGGCCCCCTTGCCTCCCAGATCCCGTCGTCGGGCTCCCGCCAGACGCTCGCGACGTAGTCGACGAGCCTCACCCAGCGCGGCCAGAAGACGATTTCCTCGACGCCGAGCTCAAGAACGCTCATCTGTGATGCGATAGCGACCTCGCCGTAGACGTCGAGCTGAAACTGCTCCGAGGCGGCGTTTCCGACCCGAACCGGACTGGAGCCCTCGTAGCCGGGAAGCGCGTCGACCTCGAACTCGGTCAGCCGCCGCTCGCCCCCGACCCCATACATGATCTGGATCTCCGACGGGTCTCCGGTCACCAGCCGCAGCAAGTAGTCGCGGAAGGCGAGTGCCTCATCCGTATGGCCGCACCCGACGAGCGCGATCAGGGTTAGGGCCGAGTCCCGCAACCAGCAGTAGCGGTAGTCCCAGTTGCGAACGCCGCCTATGTTCTCGGGCAACGAGGTGGTGGGCGCCGCCACCAGGGCCCCGGTGACCGCGTGGGTCATGGCCTTGAGCACGATCAGCGACATGAGCACCTCCTCGCGGTAGGCCCCGTCGAATGCGCAGCGGTCGGACCATTCGCGCCATGCGATCTCGGTGCGGGCGAGTGCGGAGTCGGCGTCCTCGACCGGAGGCGTCTGCTCCCATGACGGATGCCAGCAGAGCACCAACCGCTCGCGGGCTCCCTCGATCGCCGGGAACTTCGCGACCACCGTGCCATCCTCGGCATCAAGGGTCAGCGGTGTGCTGAGACGATAGGCATCCGGCCCCGCGGCGACTGTCATACCGTCCGGCGCCAGATTCACCCAGGGCACGATCGAGCCGTAGTCGGGGCGAAGCGACAGCTCCATGTGCATTGGTACCCGGCCCTCCAGTCCTTCCACGATGCGCATGAGCTGCGGCGCGCCGCCGCCCCGGGGCGGCATGAAGTCGATCACCCGCACGGCACCCTCAACCGTCTCGAAGTCTGTCTCGAGCACCAGGGTGCCGGGCCGGTAGCGCCGCGAGGTGTCGCGAATCTCACAAGCCGGCTCAACCAGCCAGCGTCCGTGACGCTCGTCCCCCACAAGTGCTGAGAAGCACGATGCCGAGTCAAACCGCGGCAGGCAAAGCCAATCCACCGACCCATTACGACCGATCAGCGCCGCGGTCTGCAGGTCCCCGATCAGCCCGTAGTCCTCGATCCTCATCGCTCCCCCTCTGCCCGGTTGGTTGGACGCCCGCGACTCTAACCCGCATGAGCGTGATGTCAATCAGCGGGACCACATCAGTAGCCGAAGGTACGCACTCGGGTATTTGCCACCCGGATCGGCGGCCCGCAGCGCGGCTGAGTTCTGCGGGCTCCGTAGACTTCAGCCCGCTTCGTCTCCGCTTCGCATTGCGCGCAGACGTTCGCGTACCGCGGCGCCGGCCGCAGCCCTCTGTTTGAGGTACTGCTCCGCGACCGAAGCCAGCAGGGCCACGAATATCCCGAGGCCGATCAGGACGTAGCCGATCGTGAACAGCTGAGTTTCGGCATTGGTCGGGACGAAGTCTCCAAACCCGATCGTCGTCAGTGTCATCACCGAGAAGTACAGGGCCTCGACGATCGTCCAATCCTCGGTCTGCCAGTAGAAGACCGTGCCGATGACGACCAGCCCGCCGGCCACCAGCGGCAGCGCCCTGGTCTCGGGGTCGCGCCAGACGGCGACGAGGGCGCGCGCAAGTGCGCGCAGTGCGAGCAGCAGCGGGATCATTCGGTCTCACTTACGACGCCCCGCGACCTCCTCCTTTGCTCAGCTGTCGCAAGCTTGTGCCAGAGGCGGCTCTGTGCGAAGGTGCGTGGCGGTTATGGGGGTAGGCGACAAAATCCTCGGTGCCGAAGGCCATTGGCTGATGGGTCGGGTGATCCCGCGCCAGTTCCTGCACGGCGTCGGCGATTACCTCCGCCACTTCGCGCCCGAGCGCGAGGACGAGGTGATGGAGGCGATCAAGGCCCGCGCCGATGAACTCGTCGAAGAAGACCAGGACATGGCCACCGACGGTCCGGGGAAGGGGGCGCTGGCGAGCTGTGCGGTGGCGCTTGCGTCCTATGAGAAGCTCCTGCCTCTGTTCAACGGGGATGAGCGCCGTACGATCCTCTTCCTCCAGCACGTGATGGGCGGTGTGCTGGAGCGCCCGTACGAGGTCCTGTTCGGAACGCTCAGCCAGGGCCAGGACGCCCTCGACAAGCTCGAGAAGGCTTGCAGCTCGATGAAGGGGGTCTATCCCGCCTACTTCGAGTGGGAGTTCGGGCGGCCGGACCCCGGAACCTTCGACATGAAGGTCAAGCGGTGCTTCTTCCACGACTTCTTCGCTCGCCACGACGTCCCGCTCCTCACCACCATCATGTGCGCCTTCGACGTGACCTTCCTCCAGGCGATCGACCCGGCGTTCAGTGGGCTGCGCGCCCAACGCACATCCCTGCTCTCGCTGGGAGACGATGAGTGCCGGTTCACGGTTCTGGAGACCGACGATCCGCTCGCCCCATACATCGACAAGCTCGACCAGCGGTTCGCCGACAAGCGGGAATCTGGCTGACGGCGGACGGCGGGGTAGGCAGTCCCGAACACGCCCAGCGCGAAAGCAGCGGCGGCCGCCCCAGAGCGGTACTGACTGATACAGCCGCTCCCAAACGCCTCCGCGGCGCCACCGGCCGGTCAGCGGAACTGGACGAGGGCGAGCACGTTGCCCTCACTGTCCGTGAACCAAGCGGCCCTGTCGCCGCCGGGCTGCGTCGCGATGTAGTCCACCGTCGTGAGTTCCGGCGTGTCGTACTCCTCGAATGCGACACCGCGGGACCTCAGCTCGGCGACCGCCGCCTCTATGTCTTGGACCCCGATCCCGGCCTGCGTATGCCCGGCGCGCCTCGAGATCGAAGTCTCGAAGACAAAGAAGACCGACCCGTCACCGCACTCGTACCTCAACTCGTCGCCTCGTTGCTCCGGCGTCAGGCCGAGCTTCTCGGCGTAGAAGCGCTTCGCGCGCTCAAGGTCGGTGGCCGGAAGCGCCGCGTAGACACGGAACTGGTCAAACATGGTTTCCTCTCGTGACCTGGGTTTGCCTCGGATGCCTGGGGCAACGACGCCGTCAACGCCTCATGATGGAAGTCATGATGGCGTCCGCGACTTATCGTGGGCTGGGCGTCACCGCCGGTCTGGAAGCGGGACTCGCCCGTGAGCTGGCGGCTCAGTGCGAGCAGCTCGGATACCACTCGCTGTGGTCGAACGACGAGCCGGACGCTCGCGGTCTGGACACGCTTGCGGAGTTCGCCGCGCACACTGCGAAGGTTCAGCTCGGTGTGGGGGTGTTGCCGCTGCACCGGTATCACCCGGCCCAGATCGCGGCGGAGGTCGACCGGCTCGGGATCGATCCGGCGAGGCTGTGGCTCGGGATCGGGTCCGGTGCCCTCTCTCCGCAGATCGACGCACTCCAGCGGGCGGTGGCCGAGCTTCGCACGCTTCTGCCCGAGGCGACTCGCATCATCGTGGCCGCGATGCGGCCTCGACTGTGCCGCCTCGGCGGCGCGGTTGCCGATGGCGTGCTTCTGAATTGGATGCTGCCCGGCCAGGCGGCGCGGGCGCGCGGATGGGTGCGTGAGGGAGCCGCGGAGCAGGGGCGCACCGCGCCCGTCGTCGCGTCCTACGTGCGGGTAGCTGTGGGCCCAGGGGCAAGCCGGCGCCTTCGTGAGGAGGAGGTCTTCTATCGCACCATCAACGAGGGCCATCGGAAGCACTTCGCAGCCATGGATGTCGCGGTGGGGAGCGCGGGGATCGCAGCCTCGCAGCGGTCGGACCTCCTCGAGTCACTGGCCCCGTACCACTCTGCGCTTGACCTTCCGATTGTGCGCGTGCTCGCGGACGCGGACGCGACCTTGCACAGCGCCGTTATCGACGCGGCAGCGCCATGACTGCGGGCATCGCCGCCGACACCACGATGGCCGAGTCCACAGCTGGGTACCCACGAGCCCTCCGGCCAGCGAAGTATTCAGAGTGGTCTACATGTTGAAAGCCCGCTTCCGAAGCGGGATTCCGGCTAGTCGGGGCGACTGTCTCAACTTGGCTTAGTAGCGCGACATAGACGCGGCGGAATGTCTCCAAGGTGTCTCAGAGTCACTCGCTCGACACACGACGCAGCGGCACCACATTGTCGCCAATGGCCCAGTCGATCTCGTCCAGCGCACCAACGTCGCCATGGGCGTAGAGGTCCTCGATCATGCGCGGCGTGTCGCCAAGCTGCGCCCCGACGACCCGCGACGGCAGGCCCATCGTCACGTACAGGTGATGGCCGAGGAGTCGAGGCGACCGACCGCAGCTCGAACGTGGACGGCGTGATCGCGCTGATGATGGCGCTCGACGGGTTCGAGAACCAGCCCGAGCCGACCCCATTGCTGGGATGGCTCTAAAGCCCTGCCTCGGCTGTGGGCGGTTGACCTCCGAGAGCCGCTGTGCCGCTTGCCGGTTGCGGCGACCTCGGGGTAGACGCTGGCAGGCGATCAGGCGGCCGGTGTTCGCCCGCTACGGCCGGGCCTGCGTCCATTGCGAGGCACCCGCCACCGACGTCGACCATCTCGTCCCGATCGCCGACGGTGGCGACGATTCGCTCGCGAACCTGCGGCCGTCGTGCGCCTCCTGCAATCGCGGTCGGCCGTAGGCAACTGTCGGGCCGCCCTACTCCGACGGCCCGGCGGCTTCGAGGGCCTTTCGCCTGATTTCAGGCAATCAGGCGTGCGCTTCGACCTCGCGCACCTCGATGTCCTCGATCGTGACCACGTCAGGAGCCAACGACGGAACCCGCTCG
>Ga0081538_10001564_pt1 | contig 23475 bp, 24 predicted proteins | sample TabmetS5T2R1_FD_71022 | JGI IMG/M metagenome (GOLD analysis project Ga0081538, IMG submission 71022) | Tabebuia heterophylla rhizosphere microbial communities from the University of Puerto Rico - S5T2R1 | ecosystem: Host-associated > Plants > Roots > Rhizosphere ... | reverse complement strand
TGGCCCGCCGTACCGGCAGGAAATTCCATATTGCCGCGCGGTGACGCGGCACGCTATGTGACGGGTCCTGGAGCATATCCCGTTCCATTGGAATCGGGACATGCTCTGGAGTTTATAAGTGGCGCATGTTCTTGACGGCGAACCGGTGCTCACTTCGCCGGAGCATGCGCAAAGGGTCGAGACGCTGTTCCGTGCCATCCCTGGCTCCCGATGGATCGGCCGAAGACGAGATCGCTCGCATGACACATCTGGCTGCCGATCCGCAGCATGACAGCACCAGTGCTCGACGCGCCAAAGCGGACCAGCTGCGGCAGCAGGGGATCGACCCCTATCCGGCGCGGTGGCGAAGAACCCACCGGAATGCCGACGTTCAACTTGAGTTCTCCGAACTGGCCGCCGGCGCCAGCTCCGGAACCGGGGTTCGTGTTGCGGGCCGCGTGCTGGCGATCCGCAACAGCGGCATGTTCATCGACCTGCAGGATGGCTCCAGCAAGATCCAGCTCTATTTCAACCTGAAGGAATTGAGTGAGCCGCTGCAGCGTCTTCTCGCTGCCCTGGATCTCGGCGATTTCCTGGGGGCGGTCGGGACGGTCCGGCGAACCAAGCGCGGCGAGCTGACCGTGGACGTGACGGACGCCACCATGCTGGCCAAGGCGTTGCGGGCTCCGCCGGAAAAATATCACGGACTCGCCGACGTCGAGACGCGTTACCGCAAACGCTATCTTGATCTCATCGCCAACGAAGGAACGCGCGACAGCCTCATGGCGCGCGCGCGCATCATCGGCTCGATCCGGCGTTACTTCGAGGAGAACGGATATATCGAGGTCGAGACCCCGATGCTGCAGACGATCTATGGAGGCGCAGCGGCGCGACCGTTCGTGACGCATCATAACGCGCTCGATCTCGATCTCTACCTGCGCATCGCGCCCGAGCTCTACTTGAAGCGGCTTCTGGTCGGCGGCCTGTCGGACCGGATCTTCGAGGTGAACCGCAATTTTCGCAACGAAGGCATTTCCACGCGCCACAATCCCGAGTTCACCATGCTCGAAGCCTACGAAGCCTATGCGGATTACACCCGGATGATGGAGCTGTTCGAGGGCATGGTCGAACAATGCTGCCGCGACGTGCTGGGCGCCACGGCCATCACCCTCGACGGAACGGGCATCGATCTCAAGCCTCCGTTCCGGCGCCTGAGCATGGTGGATGCGACCAGCGTCGCCCTCGGCGAGGATCTGCGGGCCATGAATGATGAGCAGGCGCGTCACGTTGCGTCGCGCCGCTTGAACCGCGAGCTCGAGCCCGGCCTGACGTGGGGCGATGCGGTCGAGCACCTCTTCACCGAGCTGGTGGAGGCCAGCCTCGTCAACCCGACCCACGTGGTCGACTTTCCGGCCGCCATTTCACCGCTGGCGAAACGGAGCCCGAGCGACGAGCGCATTGCCGAACGGTTCGAGACATTCTGTCTGGGCATGGAAATCGCCAACGCCTTTTCCGAGATGAACGACCCGGTGGCGCAGCGCACCATTCTCGAGGATCAGCTCAAGCTTGCCCGCCAACGCGGCGAGACCGATTCCGCTCTCGATGCCGACTTTCTCGAAGCGCTCGAGCATGGCATGCCGCCGGCCGGCGGTCTCGGCGTGGGGATTGACCGTTTTGTGATGCTGCTGACCGGCGCAACATCCATTCGCGAGGTCATCGCCTTCCCCACCTTGCGGCCGCGCGCGAACTGACCGGCATGGTGCCGTGGACGCGCCATTCCCCGGATCGCGCGCATCGCGCCGATGACATGAGCAAACCCATCAGCCACGGAGCATTGGCCCAATGAGCGATGGAGAGGTGCGCCTGACCCGCGAGGGAGGCATCGCGACGGTCGTCTTCGACCGGCCGGACGCGCGCAATGCGATGACCTGGCGCATGTATGAACGGCTCGGCGAGATCTGCGCAGAACTCGGCCGCGATGGCAGCGTCCGCGTCGTGGTGTTCCGCGGCGCCGGCGGCAAGGCCTTCGTTGCCGGAACCGACATCGGCCAGTTCCTCGAGTTCAAGTCTGGCGAAGACGGCATCGCCTACGAGCAACGGATGGAGGCCTATCTCGGCGCGGTCGAATCGCTGCCCGTGCCGACGCTCGCCGTGATCGAAGGCTGGGCCATCGGCGGCGGCCTGGCCATCGCGGCGGCTTGCGATCTGCGCATCGCCACGCCCGGCTCGCGCTTCGGCATTCCGATCGCGCGCACGCTGGGAAACTGCCTGTCGGTGGCCAATACGGCCCGGCTGGTGGCGGCGCTCGGCGTTTCGCGCGCCAAGCGCGTGCTGCTGCTGGCCGAGATGATCACTGCCGAAGAGGCGCTGGGCGGGGGGTTCCTGCTGGAGATCGTCGAACCCGGCGGCATCGACCGTCGCGTGAGCGAGCTGTGCGAGCAACTCGTCCACAATGCCCCGATCACCATGCGGGTCGCCAAGGAAGCGATACGGCGCCTGCTGCATGCCGGCCTGCCTCCCGACGAGGACCTCGTGCGCGCATGCTACGGCAGCGAGGACTTCCGTCACGGGGTGCGCGCCTTCGTCGACAAGCGCGAGCCGCAATGGGGCGGCCGGTGAGGGACGAACCATGGTTCCATTCGACAAGCAGGTAGTCACGGTCGTGCGCCAGAGCAGGGTCGGGACCGACACCACGTACGAGCCGCCGCTGCGCGTCGGCTTCGGCGTCAGCGACGCCACGGTGGACGGGGCTAACGCCGTGATGGGCAGGACCGTGCTCGTGCCGGGCGCCGGACCGAACCCGACGCACTACCACGCCAACAATGACGTGTGCTGGTACATCCTGTCGGGCAGGATCAGGCTGCTGGCGGCGAAGAGCGACGGCAGCGATCGCAAGGAGATCATTCTGGAAGCCGGCGATTTTGTATACGTCCCGAGCGGCGCCATTCACGTGATCGCTAACGCCTCGCAAACCGAGGAGGCCTCGCTCGTGTTCTGCTACATCGGCGTGCCCAATGTGGAAGCCGCCGGTAATGTGTGGCTCGACGAGCTGCATGAAAGGTTCGTTTCCGCATGAGGGTCATCGATTCGCATCATCATTTCTGGTGGCTGGCCAAGCACACCTACAAATGGCCGGAAGCTGCCGGCGACCGGCTCTCCCGCGATTTCACGCCGGCCGATCTCGAGGGAGAGCTCGAGGCCTGCGGCATCGACGGCACGGTGCTCATCCAGGTCCTGCACGGGGACGGCGAGACCAGCGAGTACCTCGACATTGCGCAGCAGGTGGATTTCGTGCGCGGAGTGGTCGGCTGGGTTCCGCTCGCCGACCCGCCGGCGGCGGCGCGCGCGCTCGATGAGCTCGGTGAGTGCGACCGGCTCGTCGGCATTCGCCATCTCATCAGCACGAACCGGATCCCGAATGGGTGCTGCAGGGGCGGGTGCAGGACTCGCTGAAGCGGCTGGCGGCGCAACGGCTCGTCTTCGACGCCATCCCGGTCAATCCGCGCCAGCTCGAGGCGGTGACCGAGACGGCGCGGCGCCTGCCGGATCTGGCGATCGTGATCAATCATCTCGGCCGTCCGCCGGTCCCCGAGCAAGGCTGGGAGCCGTGGGCGTCGTTGATCGCGCGCGCGGCCGCGTGCCCGAACGTCAGCATCAAGCTCTCGGCCGGGCTCGATATCGTCATGCGCTGGCGCTGGTCGACCGAGGCGATGCGGCGCTACGTGGACCACGTCCTCGACCACTTCGGCCCAGAGCGCATCATGGCGGCGAGCAACTGGCCGGTCATCCTGCTCGGCGGAAGCTTCGTCGACCTCTGGCGCGGCATCACCGACCTGGTGTCGCGCCTGAGCGCCGACGAGCGCGCGGCGGTGCTGGGCGGGACAGCGGAACGGGTGTATCGGCTGTAGCCCGCGGGAGAGGCCCCATCCCGGACTGCGCTGCGCTTCATCCGGGCTACGGCTACGGATACAGCTCTACTCCGCGATCTTGTCGCGCCTCTTCCGGATGGCGGGCGCCGCCATGACGATCAGCACCAGGACCGTGGCGACGATGAAGCCGAGGCTGATCGGCCGCGTCACGAACACCGACGGATCTCCGCGCGACATCACCATCGCGCGCCGCAGGTTTTCCTCCATCATCGGACCCAGCACGAATCCGAGCAGCAGCGGCGCCGGGCTGAAGCCGAGCTTCATCCACAGGAAGCCGAGCACGCCGAACAGTGCCGCCAGATAGATGTCGAACGCGCTGTTGTTGACGCTGTAGATGCCGATGGCGGAGAACGCCATGATGGCGGGGAACAGCAGCCGATAGGGCACCTTGAGCATGCTCACCCACACGCCGATCAGCGGCAGGTTGAGCACGACCAGCATCAGGTTGCCGATCCACATGCTGGCGATCAGGCCCCAGAACAGTTCGGGCCGCTGCGCCATGACGGCCGGGCCGGGCTGGATGCCCTGGATGGTGAGCGCGCCCAGCATCAGCGCCATCACGCCACTCGCCGGCAGGCCCAACGTGAGCATGGGGATGAACTTGCACTGGGCGTCCGCATTGTTGGCCGCTTCCGGCCCCGCCACGCCTTCGATCGCGCCGCGGCCGAAGCGCGACGGTTCGTCCGCCATCTTTTTCTCCACCAGGTAGGACGACAGGGAGGCGACCGCCGGCCCGGTACCCGGGAGCACACCGAAGAACGCGCCGAGCGCCGTACCTCTCACCATCGGCCCAAGCGATCGCTTCAGGTCGTCCCCGGTCGGGAAAAGATTCGTCACCTTGGAGGTGAACACCTCGCGCTGCTCGCCGTGGCCGATATTGCTGATGATCTCGCCGACGGCGAACACGCCCACCGCCACCACCACGAATCCGATCCCGTCGGTCAGCTCGTTGACGCCGAAGGTGAACCGGCCGAGGCCGGTGTTGACGTCGTTCCCGACGATGCCGAGCAGGAGCCCGAGCACCACCATCGCCAGGGACTTCACCATGTCGCGCTCGGCGAGCACCGCCGCGGCGACCAGCCCCATGAGCATGAGCGAGAAATATTCCGGCGCGCCGAATTTCAGCGCCACCTCGGCGAGCGGCGGCCCGGCGAGCGCGATCAGCAGCGTGCCCACGGTGCCGGCGAAGAACGAGGCGATGGCCGCGATCGCCAGCGCCGGCCCGGCGCGGCCCTGGCGCGCCATCTGATAGCCGTCCATGCAGGTGACGACTGCGCTGGTCTCACCCGGCAGGTTCACCAGGATGGCGGTGGTCGAGCCGCCGTACTGGGCGCCGTAGTAGATCCCGGCCAGCATGATCAGGGCGGCGACCGGCGCGACGTTGAAGGTGATCGGCAGCAGCATCGCGATGGTTGCCAGCGGGCCGATGCCGGGAAGCACGCCGATCAGGGTGCCGACCAGCACGCCGATGAAGCAGTAGAGGAGGTTCTGCAGCGAGATCGCGACGGCAAAGCCGAAGGCCAGGTTGTTGAAAAGCTCCATGTCAGAAGCCCGCGAGCAGCGGATAGGGGAGACCCAGACCCCAGATGAAGACCGCGACACAGAACAGCGTGAGCACGATGGCCAGCAGCACCACCTCGCCCAGCCTGAACTCCTGGCGCGCGGCGGCCGAGCCGATGATCAGGACGATGAGTGCCGGGATGAATCCGGCGCGATCGATCAGCGCGCCGAACAGGATGAGCGAGAGCGGCAGGACGACGAGCGCGCGGAGCGACCAATCGCCCTCGATCATCTCGCTGGTGCGGACGCCGCGCACCACGAGGTAGAGCCCGAACAGGCAAAGTACGGCGCCCAGCGCGGTGGGAAAATAGCCGGGCCCCATGCGCAGCGCGGTGCCCATCGGGTAGCCGCGAGCAATGACCATGGCGGCGGCGCCGATCGCGATCAGCATCGCGCCGCTCCAGAAATCCTTGCTCTTGAGAAGACCCGGCATCACGGAGGGAGCTGCGCGCTCGGCTGCTTGGTTTGAGCATCGACCCAACAACGGGGGAGATGGAGCAAGTGGCGCGGCAGTGTGTCCCTCTCACCGGGTGGGCGGATTCGGGGACATCCTAATCCGGCTTGATGTTCCCCTCCTTCACCACGCGCTCCCATTTCTTCATTTCCTTTTCCATGAAGGCACCGAACTCGGCCGGGCTCATCTGCACGATCTCCGCCCCTTCGGAGGAGAACTGCTTCTGCACCTCCGGCGAGGCCTGAACGGCGGTCAGCTCCTTGTGCACCTTCTCGATGATCGGCTGCGGCGTGCCGGCCGGCGCCACGATGCCCCACCAGTTGACCGCTTCGTAGGTGGGCACGCCGGCCTCCTTGACCGTCGGCACGTCCGGCAGAACGGGGCTGCGCTTCGCTCCGCCGGTCGCCAGCGCCTTGAGTTTGCCCGACTTGATGTGCGGCGTCGTCTGCACCAACGAGCTGAATACCAGCTTGGTGTGGCCGCCGATCACGTCGATCATGGCCGGGCCGCCGCCCTTGAACGGCACGTGCAGCATGTCGACGCCCGCTTCCAGCTTGAACAGCTCGCCGCCAAGATGCTGGAAGCTGCCTACGCCGGCCGAAGCATACTGAATGTCGCCCGGCTTCTGCTTGGCGAGCGCAACGAGCTCCTTGACCGAGTTGACCGGCAGGGCGGGATTGACCGCCAGCACGTTCGGCCCGCTGGCCAGGATCCCAACCGGGGTAAAGGACTTGAGCGGGTCATAATTGAGCCGGTAGAGCCAGGGATTGACAGAGTGCGCGATCGAGATCACCAGCAGCGTGTAGCCGTCGGGCGGTGAATTGGCCGCGATTTCCGTGCCGATCACGCCGCCGGCGCCGCTGCGGTTGTCCACCACCACCTGCTTGCCCAGGCGTTCGCCCAGGTGGGTGGCAATCATGCGCCCCACCACGTCGTTGCTGCCGCCGGGCGGGAAGGGAATGATCAACCGCAGCGGCTTCGCTGGATAGTCCTGGGCCGCCGCGGCCGTTGAGAGCGCCAACGCCAGGCCAGCCGCCTGCAACACCGCATATAGTCTTCGCACCGAGCGTCTCCTCTTCAGTCTTCAAGCCACCGTCAGGTCGAACGACTTCATGGTCTCCTGGTCGTCGTCGAACCAGGCCGTGATGGTCGCCTCCCGGGCTCCAGGATACTCGGGACGGCCATCCTTTTGCACCAACGGAAATATCATGGCCGGGAACCAGGATGTCGCTCGGGCGGCGGCGCCCCGGCTTCCAGATGCCTTTCGTGCGCCGTTTGGATCGCGCCCATCATGGCTTGATCTCCCGCACCTGCCGGGCCTGCTGCGCGCAGGCCGCGAGCAGGAAATTGAGGTCGGTGCCGGTCGACACGTAGCGCGCGCCCATTTTGACGAATTCCGCCACCAGGTCCGGACGGGACGCGAGCCCGCCGACCCCGGCATGCTTGCCCCGTCTGCGGCAGGCTCCAATGATGCGCGCATACGCATCACGAACGCGGGGATCGTCGTATTGGCCGGGAATGCCCCAGTCGGCCAGGAGATCGTTGAGGCCCATGAGCACCATGTCGACGCCGTCCACCGCCGCGATCTCGTCCATGCTGTCCAGCGCCTGGGCGTTCTCGCATTGGACGATTACCATGGTGGCGGCATTGAGCGCCGCATTGGCTTCCGCCGTCGGCACCGAACGGTACTGCAGATGCGGCAGGCTTCCGGCGTTCGACCGTTCGCCCAGCGGCGGAAACTTCGCCGCCGCAACCACGGCTCGTGCGTCCTGCGCCGAACGGATGTGCGGCGCGATCACGCCAAGCGCCCCGCCGTCGAGGACGCGCGGGATATCGGCGAGTGCCGGTACGCGCACGAACGGCGCGATGCCCGCTCCCAGCGCCGCGATGCAAATCTGGCCGGCGGTCTCGAGCGAGAAGCTCCCGTGCTCGAGGTCGATATAGAGCGTGTCGAAGCCGGCCGTGTGCGCGATCCGGGCAATCTCGATGCCGCGCACCAGGCGCACGGTCATGGAGGCAACGACTTCACCCCGCGCAAGCTTCTCCTTTACATTGTTGCGCAGGATGTCGGCGATACCCATGAGCCCCCCCTTCTCTTGGCTGCATCCATGGAGCAGAATTACGCCGTCACGCATCAGCCGCAGCAACCGGATTTTCGCTGTGGTTAAGGAGCATCGGCCAGGACAGCAGATGAGCTACTCGACCGACTTCCAATCGATACGCCATGAGGTCAGCCCCGAAGAGTGGCAGACGCGAGTCGACCTTGCCGCCTGCTACCGGCTCATCGACCAGTATGGAATGACCGATCTCATCTACAACCATATTACGGCGCGCATTCCGGCCACGGAAGACCACCTTCTCATCAACCTCTACGGCCTGCTTTACAAGGAGATCACCGCATCGAGCCTGGTGAAGATCGATCTCGAGGGCAACATCATCTGGAAGCCGGACACCGATTACGGGATCAACAAATCCGGCTACGTGATCCACGGGGCGATCCACAAGGCGCGGCCGGAGGTCAAGTGCGTGCTGCACACGCACACCCGCGCCGGCATGGCGGTCGCCGCCATGAAGTGCGGGTTGTTGCCGCTGTCGCAGACCGCGATCCGCTTCGTCGGCCATATCGGGTACCACGACTATGAAGGACCCGCGGTGGAGCTCGACGAGCGCGAGCGCTTGGTGCGCGACCTCGGGCCGCACGATGCCATGATCATGCGCAACCACGGACTGCTCACCTGCGGGGCGACCATTCAGGAGGCGTTCAACACCATGTACCAACTGGAGCTCTCATGCCGCTCGCAGGTGGACGCCATGGCGGCGCGCACCGAGCTTTGCATGCCGGGCGAGAACGTGCTGGCGCATACCGCCCATATGTACCAGCCGGGCACACGCCGTCCCTATGGCGTGCTGGAATGGCCGGCGATGTTGCGCCTGCTTGACGCCGAGGAGAGAAATTCTGGTTACCCGCCCTATTGGCACTGAGCGTTCAGTCCATCATGTCCTCGTAGACGTCGATTTCGACCCCGCCTGGAACCAGCGTGCGCCACGTGCGCAGGTAGCTTTGAAACATGGGATCGGCCGCAATGGCCTGCCGGTTTGCCTCGAGCATTTGCGGCACCGTGTACTCGAGCTCCTGGATGAACTGATTGGGATCATCCACGTTGCGCAGCAGCCGCGCGCGCGTGCCGGAGGCCTGGTAAAACGGCATCGCCGATTTCAGCAGGGCCACAAGCTGGCTCGCGTCCGCGACCGGGGCCCGGAACCTGAAATGCAGGATTCGCTCGACATGCTTGGCTTCCGGCGTCATCGCATGGTTCCTCGTTCCGGGTGGCTGACGGCAGGCTCGGGTGTCTCGCTCGCCCCGGCCTTGTGAATGGCACGCCAGATCGCGTAGGGCGTGGCCGGCATCTTGAGGTCGCGCACGCTGTAATCGCGCAACGCGTCGACGATGGCGCTGACGACGGCGGCGGGCGCGCCGGTCGTGCCGCCTTCGCCGCCGGCCTTGATGCCGAGCGGGTTGGTCGGCGACAGCACCTCCGCGATCTCCACCTTGAACGACGGCAGCGTGTTGGAGCGCGGCATTCCATAGTCCATCAGCGAGCCGGCCAGCGGTTGCCCGGATTCCGGATCGACGATGCACTGCTCCCACATCGCCTGGCCGATGCCCTGGGCGATGGCGCCATGGGTCTGGCCGTGAACGATCAGCGGATTGATGCAGCGGCCGACATCGTCCACCGAGGTGTAACGGGTGATCTCTACCGCGCCCGTGTCGGGATCGACCTCCACCTCGCACACGGCGCAGCCGTTGGGAAACACCGGATCGTGCATCTCGTTGTCGCTGACCACGGCGAGGCCGAGGTCGGCGGGAAGCGCGTGCCGCTTCGCCTCCTCGGCAAGCTCGAGAAAGTCGAAGGTGCGATTGGTCTCGCGCGAGGCGAACCGTCCGTCGCTGAATGAGATGCCGTCGGGGTTGGCGGCGAGAACGGCCGCTGCGATCTTCTTGCCCCTGTCGACCAGGTCGGCGGCTGCCTTGGCGAACACGGTGGCGGCGTGGCGCATCGAGCGACCTGAATGCGAGCCGCCGCCGATCTGCACGACATCGGTATCGCCGAGGATGATCTTCACCTTCTCGGGCGCCACCCACAGCAGGTCCGCGACCACTTGCGCGAAGCTGGTCTCATGGCCTTGCCCGCTCGGCTGAGTGCCGATCACCACATCTACTCGGCCTTCCGGGCGGACCGTGATTCTGGCCTGCTCGCGCGGAGCGCCGATCGACGACTCGACGTAGTTGGCAAGGCCGAGGCCGAGCAGCTTCCCGCGCTTAGCGGCTGCACGCCGCCGAGCCTTGAAGCCGTCCCAGTCGGCGATGCGCATGGCAAGATCCATGTTCTCCTCATACCGCCCGCTATCGTAGGTCATTCCCACCGCGTTGAGGTATGGCATCGATTCCGGGCGCACGAGGTTCTTGCGCCGCAGCTCGATCCGGTCGAAGCCGATCTCGGCGGCGGCGGTGTCGATCAGGCGCTCGATCGCCAGGGTCACCTCGGGCCGGCCGGAGCTGCGGTAGGCCTGCGTCGGCATCGTGTTGGTGAACACCGCCATGGCGCGTAAGGTTGCGGCCGGGATGTCATACGAGCCGGGGATCAGTCCGGCGCCTTTACTGAGCGGCGAGAGCGAGACGCAGCGCGCGCCGACATTGCTGATGTTGGTGGCGCGCATGGCGAGGAAACGGCCGTCCGCCTTGAGCGCCAGCTCGACCCTGGTCACCAGGTCGCGCCCCTGGTAGTCGCTCAAGAACGCCTCCGACCGCGTCGCGGTGTATTTCACCGGACGGCCCAGTGCGCGCGCGGCGAACAGCACCAGGCCGAACTCGACGAACACGCGGTTGCGCGTGCCGAAGTTGCCGCCCACGTCGCAGGAGAGAACACGCAGGCGGTCCGGCTCGATACGCAGGATCGAGGCCAGTTCGCGCTTGTGCCGCACGGCGCCGCCGCTTCCAGCGTACAGCGTGTAGCGGCCGGTCGCGGCATCGTAAGCGCCCAGCGCGGAGCGCGGCTCGAGCGGAACGCCCGTCACCCGGCCGACGTGGATGTCGATGGCGACCACGTGGTCGGCGCCGGCGAAGGCCCGATCGGTGGCCTCGCGATCGCCGAACAGCGTATCAACCAGGATGTTGTCCGGCACCTCGTCCCATACGGCTGGCGCGCCCGGCCGCATGGCGTCTTCCGAATGGGTAACGAAGGGGAGTTCCTGGTAATCGACTTCGACCACCTCCGCGGCGTCGAGCGCCTGCGCATGGGTGTCCGCCACCACTATCGCCACCGCCTCGCCAACGTGGCGGACCTTGTCGGCCGGCAGCAGCCGATGCGGCCCGATGAAGATCTCGCCGCCGCCCGGTCCGGTGAGCCGCATGTCGTACCTGGTTTTCGGCAGCGGATCGTGCGGGATGGGGTTCAGGCCGGCGGCGAGGCAATCGGCGCCGGTGAAGACGCCGAGCACCCCGGGCATGGCCCTCGTGCGCGCCGCATTCACGCCGACAATCCGCGCGTGCGGAAGAACTGAGCGGACCATGGCGGCATAGGCTTGGCGGTCGAGGTGAAAATCGTCGCTGAACCGCCCCTTGCCGGTCACCAGCCGCTCATCCTCCTTGCGCGGCAGCGGCTTCCCGATCGAGCGGAAGAGGGCTTCGTTCATCGCAGGCTCTTCCCGACGACGCCGGTCACGAATGGACCGTATAGTAGCGCAATCGTGGGATGGGCAAAGGAGAGCCTTCCAACCAGGAGACATGCATGGCGCGCGTCGACAGTCTCAGGCCCGAGGAGCTCACACCGGATCAACAGCGGGTCGCCCGCGAGATTGCAAGCACCCGCAACCGGGTCGGCGGTCCGTTCGCCATCTGGCTCAGGACGCCGGCGATCGCCGACGCCGCCAATCGGTTGGGCAACACGTTGCGGCACGACAGCAACCTGGACAGGCGTCTGTTCGAACTCATGGTGCTCGTCATCGCGCGCCATTGGGGCGCGCAATACGAATGGTTTGTGCACGAGGGCGGCGCGCGCCAGGCGGGGCTGTCGGAGCCTGTCATCCTGGCGCTGCGCGAGGGACGGCCTCCGGTCTTCGCGCGCGCCGACGAGCAGCTTGTCTACGACGTCGTCACCGAGCTCCAGAGCAGCAGGACGCTGACGAACGAAACCTACACACGCGCCTTGGCGGCGTTCGGGCTGGAGTCTCTCATCGAATTCATTTCCGCGGCCGGCTTCTACACCATGGTCGCGATGATTCTGAATGCGTTCGACGTGCCGTCGCCGGACGGCGCGCGTCTGCTGTCGTGACCTGGAGCTTCTCTATGAGCGATGTCAGCGCGCCGTGGCGCCGGCTTCCCTGATGATGCGCTCCCATTTCACCGCCTCCGCTTGCACGAAGGCAGCGAACTCGTCCGCCGGCATGCTCATCGGGTCGATGTGCACGTCGGTGAGCCGCTTCGCCGCGGTCGGATCGGCGGTGAGCTCCCGCATATAGAGGTTGAGCTTGTCGACGATCGGCTTGGGCGTGCCCTGCGGTGCGAACAAGGCGAACCAGGTCGACATCTCATAGCCGGGCAGCCCGGCTTCGGCCGCGGTGGGAACGTCCGGCAGATAGCGCAGCCGCTCGCGCGTGCCGGCGGCGAGCACGCGCAGCGCGCCCGACTGGACGAATCCCAGCACCGGCGCGATACCGATCGAGATCATCTGCACGGTGCCGGAGACAAGATCGGTGACGCCTGGCGCTGTGCCGCGATATTGCACCGGAACCATGTCGACCCCGGCGAGGCGCACGAACTGGTCGCCGGCGAGCGAGACCGTGCTCCCCGGCCCGAGCGACACGTAGTTGAGCTTGCCCGGATTGGCCCTGGCGTAGGCGATGAACTCCGTCAGGGTCGCGGCCGGCACCTTGCTGTTGATCACGAGCAGCTGCAGCGCTTCGGCGATTGGCGCGACCGGCACCAGATCCTTCAGCGGATCGAATCCCAGCTTGCCGGTGAACTGATTGATCGCAATCTGGCTGGTTGCCGCCAAGCTCAGCACGTAGCCATCGGGAGCGCTTCGGGCCACCGCCTCGACACCGATATTGCCGCCCGCTCCGGTCCGGTTCTCCACCACCACCGGCTGACCGGATCGGGCCGTGATGTAGTCGGCGGCAACGCGGGCGACGATGTCGGTGATGCCGCCGGGCGACACCGGCACGATGATCCTGATCGGCCGTGCCGGATAGTCCTGAGCGTAAGCCGCCGCAACCGCGAGGCACGTGAGCGCCGTTGCGATTCCGGTGGCGCGACCCGGTCTCACGCATCCCTCCATTTCATCGCGATCGGGAATGCATTACCGTAATCGAGCTCGGAACGGGAGATCTGTCCGCATGGAATTCGGCATCTTCGATCACCTCGACCGGAATGATCTGCCGCTGGGGGAATATTACGAGGACCGTCTCAAGCTCATCGAGGCCTATGATGCAGCCGGCTTCCACTCGTACCACCTCGCCGAGCATCATGCGACGCCGCTCGGCATGGCGCCGTCGCCCAGTGTTTTCCTCGCCGCGGTGGCGCAGCGCACGCGGCGGCTGCGCTTCGGCACCCTGGTCTATGCGCTGCCGCTGCATCACCCACTGCGGCTGATAGAGGAAATCTGCATGCTCGATCACTTGAGCGGTGGGCGCGTCGACATCGGCTTCGGCCGCGGCTCTTCGCCCATCGAACTCGCCTATTACGGAGAAGATCCCGCACACGCGCAGGAGGTCTATGCGGAAGGGCTTGAGCTCGTGCTGCAGGGCCTGACGCACGAGGTCCTCGATTTCCACGGCAAGCGGTTTTCCTTTCACAACGTTCCCATGGAGATCGGACCGCTGCAAAAGCCACATCCGCCGATCTGGTATGGCGTGCACTCGCCGGACAGCGCGGAGCGGGCGGCGCGCCAGCAGCTGAACACGGTGAGCCTGGACCCGCTGGACGAGACGCGCGCGTCCGCCGAGCGCTATCGCGCCACGTGGCGACGGACGCATCCTGGCGCCGCCCTGCCTAGGCTTGGGCTCGGCCGGTTCATCGTCGTCGCGCCGAGCGACGAGGAGGCCTTGCGGCTCGCGCGCCGCGCCTACCTGAGGTGGCACGCAAGCTTCACCCACCTGTTCCGGCTGCATGGACGCCCGCAGATGCATCCGCGCCCTCCTGATTTCGACGCGCTCATGCGGCGCGGCCAGGGCATCGCCGGTGCACCCGCAACGGTGACGGCCTTCCTGCGCGCCCAGCTCGAGCACACGGGTTGCACCTACGTGGTCGGGCAATTCGCCTTCGGCGACCTGTCCTTGCCGGAAACGCTGCGCTCGGTTGCGCTGTTCGCGCGCGACGTGATGCCGGCGCTGCGGCGCACGCCGGCCAGCTCGCAGGCTGCCCGCGCCGCGGCGGAGTAGCAGGCCCATCTGATGAGGTCGGAACACCCTTCGAGGACGCCATGATGCGAGCCGCAAGCGGCTACTGCCGAGTGTAGATTCGATCCAGTCATGGCAGCTCGCGCCAAGCCCAACCGCACCCATGCAACCTTGCGGCTTGCCGCCGATATCGGCGGCACGTTCACCGATATCGCGGTGTTCGACGCGCGCGCCGGGACGCTCACCTTCGGCAAGGCGCTGTCCACTCCCCATCACCTCGTCGAGGGAATCACCGCGGCCGTGGACAACGCGGGCTCGAGCTACCGATTGGCCGGCTTGTTCCTGCACGGCTCGACCATCGCCATCAACACCATCCTGGAACGCACCGGCGCGCGCACCGCGCTCGTCATCACCAAAGGCTTTCGCGACATCTACGAGATCGGCCGCATCAACCGGCCCGATGCCTACAATCTGTTCTTCCAGAAGCATGAGCCGCTGGTGGAGCGCGCGCTGCGTTTCGAGGTCGACGAGCGCGTGCTCGCCGATGGCGAGATCGATTCTCCGCTCGACGACGGCGAGATCGCGGCGCTCGGCCGCACGCTCGACCGGCTCGGCGTCGAGTCGGCCGCGATCCTGTTCGTCAATTGCTACGCCAGGGCCGATCACGAGGCGCGGGCGAAGGCGATCCTGGAACAGAATCATCCAGCCATGTTCGTCTCGGCCTCGCACGAGCTCAGCCAGGAATACCGTGAGTTCGAGCGCTGTTCCACGGTGGTTGCCAATGCGTATATTGGACCGAAGGTGCGCCGCTACGTCGGCGAGATCGACCATCACACCCGCAGCGCCGGCTTTCGCGGCTCGTTCCTGATCGTGCAGTCGAGCGGCGGGCTCTATGAGGCCGGGCAGGCGCAGAGCCAATGCGTCCGCATGCTCGAGTCGGGTCCGGCGGCCGGCGTCATCGGCACGCAGGCGCTCTGTCACGCGCTCGGCATCGACAACGCGATCGCCTTCGACATGGGCGGCACCACCGCCAAGGCCGGCGTCATCTACCACGGCGAGGCGCTGACCACGGGCGCCGCCCTGCTCGGCGGCTACGACAAGGCGCTGCCGGTGCAGATCGCCATGATGGACATTTTCGAGGTCGGCACCGGGGGCGGCTCGATCGCCCGCGTCGAGACCGGCGGCTTGCGGGTGGGGCCCCAGAGCGCGGGCGCCGCGCCCGGTCCCGCCTGCTACGGCCTGGGCGGCACCGAGCCCACCGTGACCGACGCCAATCTGCTGCTCGGCCGGCTTGGCGCCGATCGCTTCCTCGGCGGCGAGATGCTGCTCGACGTCGGGGCAGCCGAGCGCGCGCTGAAGGAGAGGATAGCCGACCCGCTCCGGCTCGACGTCACCACGGCCGCCGACGGCATCCTGCGCATCGCCGCGACCGCCATGTCCTATGCGGTCAAAGGGGTCACCACCGAGCGCGGTCTCGACGCCGGCGACTTCGTCCTCGTCGCCTATGGCGGCGCCGGCCCGCTGCATGCGGTCGAGGTCGCGCGCGAGATCGGCATCAGAAAAATCATCGTTCCGAACGCGCCCGGCGTGTTCTCCGCCTTCGGCATGCTGTTCGCCGACCTGCGCTACGACTTCGTGCGCACGTCGCTGATGCGACTCGACGAAGCCTGCTTCGATCACATCGAGAACATCTATCGCGAGCTCGAGCAGCAGGGGCGCGCCGCCATCGCGGCGACCTCGGTGAGGCCGAATAAGGTCACCATCCGGCGCGCCGCCGACATGCGCTATGTCGGCCAGGAGCACGCCGTCACCGTGGACCTTCCGCTGAACGTTTTCGCAAAAGAGGACCGCAAGGCGATCAAGCGCCACTTCGACGAGATGCACGCGCTGCGCTATGGCACGTCGGCGCCCGAGGAGCGGGCCGAGATCGTGAGCCTGCGCACGACGGTGACCGGCCTGATGCGCAAGCCGCCGCAAGCCAAAATCGGGCGCGGCGGCAGGGCGCCCGTGAAGGCGGCGTTTTCCGGCAAGCGGCCGGTCTATTTCGACCGATTCATCGCGACGCCGACCTACCGGCGCGCGACGCTCGCCGCCGGCAACCGGATCAGCGGGCCGGCGCTGATCGAGGAGCATGCGTCGACCACGCTGCTGCGGCCGGGCGATGCGCTCGAGGTGGACGCGTTCGGAAATCTCGTGATCACAATGGGGGCGCGCTGAGCATGGCGAGGAACAGCCGGAGGAAACGCAAGGTCGATCCGGTCGTCACCGAGATCGTGCGCAATGGCATCATCGCGGTGACCGAGGAGATGAAGACCAATCTCATGCGCACCGCCTACAACATCATCATCTACGAGGCGCTCGACTTCACCACCGGCCTGTTCACGCCGCGGGGCGAGACGGTGTCGATCGGCATCGGCCTGCCGATGTTCATCCGCGGCATGGCCGAGACCGTGAAGGCGAAGATCAGGCGCTTCGGCCGCAACGACATCAAGCCGGGCGACATCTACATCACCAATGACGCCTATCTCACCGGCAGCCATCTCAATCACGTCACGCTCACGCTGCCGATCTTCCATGACGGCGTGCTGGTCGGCTTCTCCTGCTGCATGGCGCACTGGCTCGACATCGGCGGCACGCTCGGCGGCATGACCACCGACATTTTCTCGGAAGGCATCCAGATCCCGATTCTCAAGCTGCACCAGGCCGGCGCGGTCAATCAGGACGTCGTCGACATCATCCGGCAGAACGTGCGTCTGCCCAGCCGCGCCATGGGCGACCTGCGCGCCCAGGTCACCGCGGTGAAGACCGGCGAGCGGCGCTTCCTGCAGCTGATCGAGCGCTACGGCCGCGCGCCCGTGCTCGATGCGATCGCCGCGATCATGGATCAGTCCGAGGTCTCCGCGCGCGCGCGAACGCGTTCAATTCCCGACGGCGTGTACGAGGCGGAATCCTTCATGGACGACGACGGCATCGATATCGGCAAGCCGGTGCCGATCCGCGTGCGTGTCACCGTCAAGGGTGACGAGATGACGATCGATCTGACCGACGTCTCGCGCCAGGTGCGCGGCTTCTACAATTCCGGCATCACCACCGGCCACGCCTGCGCGCAGGTCGCCTACAAGTGCCTGACCTCGCCCACCGACTATCCGATCAACGACGGCTCGTTCCGCAGCCTCAAAACCATCGTGCCGCCGGGCCGCGTGGTGAGCGCGACGCGGCCGGCGCCCATGCGCTGGTGGATGACCTATCCGATGACGATCGTCGACACGGTGTTCAAGGCGTTGAGGTCGGCGATTCCCGACCGCGTCATCGCCGGCCATCACGCCGATCTGCTCGTTGCCGCCTGCCATGGCATCAATCCGGAGGCAAACGAGCTCTTCATCGCCAATTTCGGCCCGCTCGGCGGCGGCTGGGGCGCCAAGCACAACGAGGACGGCGTTTCCGGCACCGTGTGCATCAACGACGGCGACACCCACAACGGTCCGAACGAGCAGGCCGAAGCCAAGTTTCCCCTGGTGGTGGAGAGCTACGCGCTGGTGCCGGACTCCGGCGGCGCCGGCCGCCACCGCGGCGGGCTCGGCGTCGAGCGCGTGGTGCGCGCGCGCACCAATCTCACCATGAACACGCAGATCGAGCGCGCCCATTGCAGGCCGTGGGGCCTCGCCGGCGGTCTCGACGGCACCGCCAATGCGGTCGCGCTCCGCCTCGGCGGCGCGTGGAAGACCGATTTCCCCAACGCCAAGGTGCTGGTGGCGCAGCTCAAGCCGGGCGACGCCTTCCGCATCCGCTCGGGCGGCGGCGGCGGCTATGGATCGCCACTCGAGCGTCCGCTTGCCGATGTCCAGGCCGACGTGCGCCAGGGCTATGTGACGGTCAAGGCCGCCGCCGAGCTATACGGCGTGGTGATCGATCCCGACACGCACGCGATCGACACCGCGGCCACCGAGCGCTTGCGCGCCGCGCGCCCCGCCGATGCAAGCCGCGCGGCATCGTAGGGACGGGCAAAAAGCGAGACTCTGCGGACGGAAATCACCGCTTGTGACTATAGAGATCGCCATTGCGGCCGGCTCGAGCCGCGGCGCGTACGGGGCGCGGGGGGCTCGACAAAAAGCAGCGGCCGGCCCGCGGGCCGGCCGCTGATGCCGGGACGCCCCATCATTCCACGCCGATGCGGTCGAACAGCGCCTTGTCGGCGGCCGTGAAAGGTACGGCTTGCGGGACGTGACGACGCTCGAACTGACTCGGCGATTGCCGGGCAAACGCTGATAGCGGGCCGTCATTGCCCATCTGTCGAGCGATATTGCCCGAACCGACGCTGGGATCGTCAGACTGGGCGGAGGCCGGCGCCGCAACGGCCGTGGCAAGCGCCGCGGCAGCGATAAGCTTGCTCATGAGACTCATGGGACATCTCCCTTGCGAGCGACATTCCATCGGTCTGCGGGATTGCAGATGGTCAGACTGTCTCACATCGCGCCGGAAAGACGTGTGAAGTGGACCACGGTGCAGGGAAATTATGACTTCAGTCGATAGCCGGTCTTGAAGATCCACCATACGGCCGTGAGGCACGCGCCGAGGAATGTGGCTGTCATGGCCACGCTTACGCCGACGTTCACGTCGGCGACCTCGAAAAAGCTCCAGCGGAAGCCGCTGACCAGATAGACCACGGGATTGAACAGGGTGATCGTCTGCCAGACGGGAGGCAGGAGATCGATCGAGTAGAAGGTGCCGCCAAGAAAGGTCAGCGGCGTTATCACGAGCAGCGGCACGATCTGCAGCTTCTCGAAGCCGTCCGCCACGATGCCGATGATGAAGCCGAGCAGGCTGAACGTCACGGCCGTGAGCACCAGGAATGCGATCATCCACAGCGGATGGGCAATGCGCAGCGGCACGAACAGGCCGGCCGTGGCGAGGATGATCAGGCCGAGGATGATCGACTTGGTCGCGGCCGCGCCGACATAACCGAGTACGATCTCGAAAGACGACACCGGCGCGGAGAGGATTTCGTAGATCGTTCCGACGAAGCGGGGAAAGTAGATGCCGAACGACGCGTTCATGACGCTCTGCATCAGCAGCGTCAGCATGATCAATCCGGGCACGATGAAGGCGCCATAGCTGACGCCCTCGATCTCGGTGATGCGCGACCCGATCGCAGCGCCGAAGACGACGAAGTAGAGCGACGTCGAGATCACCGGAGACACGATGCTTTGCAGCAGCGTACGCCCCGTGCGCGCCATCTCGAACGTGTAGATCGCGTGGACCGCCCGAAAATTCATCGTTTTTGCCTCACCAGATCGACGAAGATGTCCTCCAGCGATCTTTCTGTCGTCTCGAGATCGCGGAACCTGATGCCTGCATGGTTCAGATCCTGCAGCAGCCTCGTGATGCCGGTGCGCTCGCCTTGCGAGTCATAGCTGTAGACCAGGCCGCGGCGGTCGGGCGTAAGCGTCAGGCGATGCGCGGCGAGCGCGTTCGGTATGACGTCCAGTATTTCATGCAGGTGCAGTGTCAGCTGCTTCTGGCCGAGCTTGCGCATGAGTTCGGCCTTTTCGTCGAGCAGGATGATCTCGCCGTGATTGATCACGGCAATGCGATCGGCCATGTCCTCGGCCTCTTCGATATAGTGCGTGGTCAGGATGATGGTCACGCCCGACGCGCGCAGCGCCCGCACGAGCTGCCACATGTCCTTGCGCAGTTCGACGTCGACCCCGGCCGTCGGCTCGTCAAGAAAGAGCACACGCGGCTCATGCGAGAGCGCCTTGGCGATCAGCACCCGGCGCTTCATCCCGCCGGACAGTGTCATGATCTTGTCATCCTTCTTGTCCCACAGGGACAGATCCTTGAGCACCTTGGCGACATGGTCGGGATTGCGCGGCTTGCCGAACAGTCCGCGGCTGAAGGTCACCGTGGCCCAAGGCGTTTCGAATGCATCCGTGGTCAATTCCTGCGGCACCAGGCCGATCTGCGATCGGGCGGCGCGGTAATTGGTGATGATGTCGTGCCCGGCGACCGAAATGGTTCCCTCGGACGGCGTCACGAGCCCGCAGATGATGTTGATCAGCGTGGTCTTGCCGGCGCCGTTCGGGCCCAGCAGGGCAAAGATCTCTCCGTGACGAATCTCCAGGTTGATGCTCTTGAGAGCCTGAAACCCGGACGCGTAGGTCTTGGACAGGTTGGCGACGGAAACGACTGGCTGCCTGGGTGCATGCATGGCGGGAGCAGGAAAATGGCGGGTTGACGTGCCCACATATGGGTTGGGCTTGGGCCGAAAGCGAGGCCGGTTCATGCAAAGAAATTGACGCTATGCTTCCCGCTGGAGCCGGGCGCGCGCGGGTGTGGTGTGAGCGAATCCTTCACGGGCTGGAGGGCTTCGCCTTGGTCTCGCGCAGCCGCTTGACCTCCGCTTCCAGCGTCGCGATGCGCTGATTGCGGTCGGCGAGGGCGGCGGCGACATCGCCTGCCTCGAACCGCTGTGGAATATGTTGCGGACAATTGGCATCCCAGGCCAAAACAGTGAACAGGATCGCCTGCTCGGGACGTGCTTTGTAGCCCTCCGGCATCAGCTGGGCCGTCAAAGCGCCGTCGCCTTCGACGACACGCGCCTCGCCCCAAATCTTCACCCGCTTCCTTTGCGCGTAGTCGATCAGGAACAGATGGGCCTTTGGATTGTCCGCCAGATTGCCCTGGGTGATGTATTGCCGGTTGCCGGAAAAATCGGCAAAGCCGATGGTCTTGTCGTCGATGACCCGCAGAAAGCCGGTCGGCCCGCCGCGATGCTGGATATAGGGCTGTCCCTCGGCGTTGACAGTGGCAAGAAAGATGCTTGTCTGCGCCGCGATGAAGGCGGCAAGATCGGGAGTGATGCGGGTCTGCCACGCGCCCCGTTCCTCCATGCGTGCGTAAGCGTGGCGCGACCCTTTGCGGGTCTGCACCGCCTTGACGGCCGGCGTGAACGCGACATCGCTGGAATGCGCGGGGGCGGTGTTCATGATAGCCTCCTCAAAAGCCAAGATCGCTGAGCGGGATGAAGGTCGGGGCCGGGTCGCCGCCGCAGCAACGTCATGTCGCCGGCGTCGTCCGCGCCGGCCATCGGTCACGCCGCCTTCCGGCCGGTTACGACCGGAAAGTCGATGTCGGTCTTGGCGACCTCATTGATGTAGTTCGTCCAGGTGTTGAGCGCGACGTGCAGCACGATCTCGATCACCTGCGCGTCGTCGTAGCCGGCGAGCTTGACGGCGTTGACATCGCCTTCGCTCACGTGGCCGCGCTCGCGTGCGACCTTGGCAGCAAAGCGTATTGCAGCGTCCGCCTTCGCATCGTTGGAGGCGCCGTTGCGGTTGGCCGCGATTTCGGCATCGTCCAACTTGGCGAGGTTCTTGCCGAGATAGGTGTGCGCTGACAGGCAGTAGTCGCAGCCGTTGATCTCGGCGATCGCAAGTGCGATCCGCTCGCGCGTCGCGGCCGGCAGCGCGCCTTTGCCAAGCGCCCCGGACAGGGCGACATAGCCTTGCAACGCGGCCGGGCTGTTGGCGACGAGACGGAACAGATTCGGCACGACGCCCAGTTGTTTCTTCACCGTTTCGAGCAGCGGCTGAGAGGGGGCGGGAGCGTCGCCGATCGCGGCGGGTGTGGGGATGCGGGACATGGTGGTTTCCTTCCGATCGCTGAGCCGGGATGGCCTGTGGCCCCAGCTAGGATCTTCCAATGATCATGAGTATTGGGTAGGTTAAAGAGCTATCCTTCCATTTTTTGGAATGGGCAGATGGACCGCCTCGAATCCATGTCGACGCTGATTGCGGCGGTCGAAGCCGGCAGCCTTTCGGCCGCCTCCCGCAAGCTCGGGATGCCGCTTGCAACCGTCAGCCGAAAGGTGTCGGAACTCGAAGCATACTTGGGGACGCGGCTCGTCAATCGGACCAGCCGGCGTCTCACGCTCACCGATGCGGGCCGTTCCTATGTTGCCGCCTGCCAGCGCATCCTCGAAGACATCGGCGAGGCCGAGCGCGCCGCGGCGGGCGAGTACGTCGCTCCGCGCGGCAGCCTGATCATAACGGCGCCGATCGTGTTCGGCCGCCTGCACGTCTTGCCCGTCGCGATCGAGTTTCTCAAAACCTACCCGGACATCGGCGTTCGGGTCGCGCTCGCCGACCGCGTGGTCAACCTGCATGAAGAAGATATCGATCTCGCCGTCCGGATCGGCGAATTGCCTGACAGCAGTCTTGTTGCGACTCGTGTCGGGTCAATCCGCCGCGTGGTTTGCGGCAGCCCGGCCTATTTCGCTCAGCGCGGCACGCCGAAAAGCCCCGACGAACTCAGCATCCATGACTGCATCACTTTCGACGGACTGACGTCTCCCGACGTGTGGAAATTTGCCGTCGGCAGGTCCGCCGTATCGGTCGCGATCCGTTCGCGGCTCATCGTCAACACGGCCGAAGCCGCTATCGACGCCGCCGTTGCGGCGGTCGGAGTCACCCGCGTTCTCTCCTATCAGGTGGCGAGCGCGCTGCGCGCCGGCACGCTTGTTCTCGCACTTCGCAAGTTCGAGCCGGCGCCCTGGCCGGTCAGTCTCGTCCACCCCGGCCAGGGGCTGCTGCCCCTGAAGCTGCGCGCCTTTCTCGATTTCGCCGCGCCGCGCCTCCGAGCGAGGCTTGCGCAGAGCGAAGAGTAGAGATCGGAGCGCGCCGCCGGGTCGGCGCGGCGGCCTGGTGCCTCAGGCGGCCGCCTCGCGGCGAGAGGCCACGACCCTTTTCGCCGTGACCCAGCCCGTACATGACGACGGCCCCGACCACGATCCCGATCAGGCTCAACACCACATGCACGACTGTGAAAGTCGACAGAGACATCCCGAGGATCAAGACACTTCTCCCACAACGAAGCATCCACCCACCGGCTTTTTAGCCGGATAGGCGTGACCAGGAGTCCGGATTGATTGATTAAGCGGCCGGTTTCAGCGGTGGATTGCCACAATCGTGTCGCAATCTCCGGTGGAATCGGCGGAACAACGACATTGGCGTCGCTCGGCTACTCAGGGCGAGCTAGCCTGCGACGCGTTGCAGGACAGGATCGGACAGCGATGCTGAGCAAGTGGATGGCGGCGGGGATGGCCCTGTTCTTTTGGCTGCCATCGGCGCACGCCCAGCTCAAAGGCGAGAACCTGAT
>Ga0081538_10001563_pt1 | contig 23478 bp, 18 predicted proteins | sample TabmetS5T2R1_FD_71022 | JGI IMG/M metagenome (GOLD analysis project Ga0081538, IMG submission 71022) | Tabebuia heterophylla rhizosphere microbial communities from the University of Puerto Rico - S5T2R1 | ecosystem: Host-associated > Plants > Roots > Rhizosphere ... | reverse complement strand
TCTCAAGGATAAGGCGAGCGCCAGGACCCTCTTGGAGCAAGAAAACCGCGACCGGCAGCAACTTTATCGGGAGGTTGCCACAGCCAACAGCCTCTCTGCAGACAAGCTGGATGAAATCGCCAGTATTTTTGCCCAGGTACATCGAAAAGAAGCCAGGGCTGGTTGGTGGATTCAAGACGCAGATGGCAATTGGAAAAAGAAGTGAGACGCATTGTTGAGCTGATAAAAATGGGCTTTTTAACCCGCTTACCAGCATTGAAGCACACTTTTAGCTATCTATATACGTACTCCCCATGTGGATAAAATAATCCACTGCCTGTTGAAAACAAGAAATGCGCGAAGTCGTTCTGCATTTTTTCTTGTTTTTTTTGTTGACTTTCTTTAGCCAAAACGCTATATATGCGACTGCATAGTGCCGCGTCATCCGGGACACAGCAAGCTTAGAAGTAGGGGTGGGACAGTGGCTGAGGACAAATTTGCAGGACACCATCAGGACTGGGCACTCCAGGAGCGTGTAGGCGATGTCGATTACCTTTGGTATAAGGTACTCCAGGTTATCCGTGAGTGTGTGGAGAACACGAAGTACGCCACCTGGTTTGAACCGCTCAAGCCGTTGTCATTTAGCGGGGATACGCTGCACGTCGCCGTACCCAGCAAGTTTGTCCGCTCCTGGCTGCTGGAGCACTACCATGGGCTCATCGTCGAGACGTTGCAGCACCTCAGCGGACGCTCCGTACGCGTCGCCTTTGTGGTGCAAGAAGGGCTAAGAGACGAGCCCGAGAGCCTTGAGCCTCACAGCCCGGGCCTGCCTCCTCGCGTGGCGAGCAGCACGGGGCAGACCGTCTTCAACTCCCGCTTTACGTTTGAGACGTTTGTCGTCGGCTCGAGCAACGAGTTTGCCCACGCCGCCTGTCTGGCGGTGGCGCGGCATCCGGCGCGCACCTACAATCCGCTGTTCATCTATGGCGACGTGGGCTTAGGGAAAACGCACTTACTGCAGGCCATCGGCCACTATGTGCAGGAGACCCAGTCGCATCTGACGGCCTGCTACGTCTCGTCAGAAAAATTCCTCAACGATCTGGTCGGGGCGCTGAGCCACGACAAGATGGACGACTTTCGCAATCGCTACCGTAAGAACGACATCATCCTCGTCGACGACGTGCAATTTCTGATTGGCAAAGAGCGGACGCAAGAAGAGTTTTTCCATACCTTTAACGTCCTGCACAACGACAACAAGCAGGTCGTCCTGACCAGTGACAAGCTCCCCAAGGACATGGTAGGGCTGGAAAAGCGCTTGCGCTCGCGCTTTGAATGGGGGCTGGTGGCCGATTTGCATGCGCCCGACTTGGAAACCAAGATCGCCATTTTGAAGAAAAAAGCAGACTACATGCAGATGCCGCTGCCGGATGAGGTTGCCTGGTTCATCGCCCGCCGCATGCGTGGTGATGTGCGCAAGCTCGAAGGGGCCCTGAACGTCATCGAAGCCTACACGGCGATGACCGGACAAGAGATTACCGTGAGCCTGGTGCAGAGCCTCATCGGCGATCTCGCGGAAACGCAGGAAAAGCCCATTACGATAAGCGACATCGAACGGGTCGTGTCCGACCGCTACAACGTGAAAGGGGCGCTGCTGCGCTCGAAGAAGCGCAACAAGGAGGTGGCGCATGCCCGCCACATTGCCATGTATCTCGCGCGCACGCTGACGAATGCCTCGCTGCCCCAAATCGGCAAAGACTTTGGCGATCGTGACCATACGTCGGTATTGCATGCCTGCAACAAAATCAAAGGCTTGGTGGAGGATGACTGGCGCGTGAAGGAGGAAGTGGAACACCTCATACGCGCCCTGCAGAGCTAGCGTACGCGGTAAGGGGGTCTATGCCAACAGCGCTGGTGAAGTTCTCAGGCACAGACTACGGGTTGTTGTTGCGGCTTGAGTGGGAGGCGGCGTTGCCGCAGCTGCTGGTGGAGCTCGAAGAGCACCTGCAGCAATCGCGCAGCTTTTTTGCGGGTGCCCAGGTCTTTCTCGAGATTGGCCAACGTCCACTGCTACAACAGGATATCGAACAGCTGGCGCTGGTGCTCGAACGTTACGAGGTGACCCTGCGGGGGGTGATCTCCGCTCCTGCCGGACACGAGCGGCGTCCGCCGGTTTTGCCACCCCTCCCTGAGTTACGCACGTCGCTCCATGTCGAGCGGCGCACCCTCCGTTCTGGCGAAAAGATCGCCACCGAAGGCCACATCATCGTTCTGGGCGACGTCAACCCAGGGGCCGAAATCATTGCTGGCGCCAGCATCTTTGTGTGGGGTTCGCTCAAGGGCTCAGCCTACGCGGGTGTGCCCGACCGAACGGAAGCCGTGATTGCGGCGTTACACCTCGCTCCCATCCAACTGCGCATCGCGGGGTACATTGCCCGGCCACCCGAAGCGCGCGCCGCGGCGGCGATGGGACCGGAGTTAGCCCGCGTCGACCGCAATGCGATCGTGGTCGAGGCGTGGGAGCGGAGCCGGGCTTTTCAACAAAGGGGATAGACTGTGGCTGGACGAGTCATCACCGTAACCTCTGGGAAAGGCGGGGTCGGCAAGACCACGTTTAGTGCCAATGTGAGCGCGGCCCTGGCAGAGCTCGGGAAGAAGACGGTTGCCGTCGATACCGATGTGGGTCTGCGCAATCTCGACATTATTATGGGATTGGAAAACCGCATCGTCTACGATCTCGTTGATGTCGTGGAGGGACGGTGTCGGCTGCAAAAGTCTTTAATTCGCGACAAGCGTGTCGCCACCCTGCACTTGCTCCCAGCAGCGCAAACCCGCGATAAAAGCGCGGTGAGCCCCGACGCCATGGAAAAAATCTGTGCCGAATTGCGCCAGATGTTCGACTTCACCATTATTGACTCCCCTGCAGGCATCGAGCGCGGCTTTCAGAATGCCGTGATCGGTGCCGATGAAGTGATCATCATCACCACGCCGCATGTCTCGGCGATTCGCGATGCCGATCGCGTCATTGGCCTGGTGGAGGCGGCCGACAAGCAGCACATCCGCCTGGTGATCAACCGGCTGCAACCCGCGCTGGTACGCCGTGGCGATATGCTCGATATCCCCGACATGTTGGATATTCTGGCCGTTGAGCCGCTCGGCATTATTCCGGAAGATGAAACCATTGTCATCTCCAGCAACCGCGGGGAACTTGCCGCTCTCACCAACACGTCGCCGGCTGGACAGGCGTACAAGAACATCGCCAGACGCTTGCTGGGTGAGGAGGTGCCCTTTCTGCCGCTGGAGACATCACGCGGGTGGTTGCAATGGCTCACGCGTCTCTTCAAAAGCAATTAAGGCGTCCCTCCCGTACAGGGGACAGAAGGGAGAACAGGGTGAAATTCTTGCTGAAGCTCTTCGGGCAGGCCCTACCGGAGACCAGCGCACCGCGGGCCAAGGAGCGCTTGAAACTGGCGCTGACTTACGATCGTAACGGTCTGGAACAAGGGATGGTGGAACAGTTGCGCGGCGAGCTGTCACGGGTGATGGCCAAGCATCTGGCGATCAAGGCCGAGGAGATTCAAATCGACATCGATCACTCAGCGGAGCTCGACAAGCTGATCGCCAGCGTGCCGCTGCGCTCGGCACGACGGCCACGGGGGGCTGCAGCAGTGAGCAGCGCCGGAGCAAAAACCACAGCAGGAGCAAAGAAAGCCGCTAAACGCCGTTAAAACACGTGGTTGTCGCCTCATCTCGGTTGTTCTTCGTGGTTTTTCCCGCCGTGGGTAGGGCACCCTATTCCTGCCAAAGTCAGAGAGTATCTATTTTTCCCTTGACACCTGTTAGAATGTGCAGTATTACTCATGTGAGCAGTGACGCGCGGAAACGCGCCCATTCGATACCTCTTGGGGGGGCAGGACACACCATGCGACCACCACTCACAGCAAGGCAACAACAGATTCTTGACTATATCGACCACGTGGTGCAGACCACAGGGTACCCGCCAAGCATACGCCAGATCGGCACAGCACTCGAGATTAGCTCGACCAACGGCGTACGCGCCCATCTCAAGGCACTGGAGAAAAAAGGCTACATCCACCGCAGTCTCCGCGTGTCGCGGGGGATTGCCATGCTGGATCGGGTGAAACGCGTTGTCTCCACCAGCGTCCACGAGGCTGTGGCCGTGCCGATTTTGGGACGGGTCACCGCCGGCATGCCGATTCTGGCTGTCGAAAACCACGATGGCCACCTGGCTCTCGACCCCAGCCTGGTCAAAGGCGAGCAGGTCTTTGCGCTACGCGTCGAGGGTGACAGTATGATCGACGCCGGGATTCTCGACGGCGACTACGTCCTGGTACGGCAGCAACAAAGCGCGAGCAATGGCGATATTGTGGTCGCCCTGTTGGAGGGCGATGAAGTCACCGTCAAACGGTTTTATCGTGAAGCCGATGGCATCCGGCTGCAGCCGGAAAATGCCCGTCTGACGCCGCTGCGCGTACCCAACGCGAGCATCTGTGGCAAGGTAACCGGCGTCATCCGCACAACGGTACACTGAGGATACCCGGCATGCGCAAAGCCAAGAGCGTTTTTGCCTGCCAGGGGTGCGGGCACCACGCCGCAAAGTGGCTGGGACGTTGTCCAGACTGCGGTACCTGGAATAGTTTCGTCGAAGAGCCGGCCGTGGCCGTGCGCTCAGGACGTGCGGTGCCGGCGGCGGCGCAACTCCCCCTCCCCCTGGCGCAGGTGGCACGGGAGCAGGATGAGCGCTTATCGACAGGGATCGGCGAGCTCGACCGCGTCCTTGGCGGTGGGATTGTCAAAGGCTCTCTGGTGCTCATCGGCGGTGATCCAGGCATCGGCAAATCCACCCTGCTGCTGCAGGCAGTGGCCGGCCTTAGCCGCCTATGTCACGACGCCAGGAAGGCGGTGCTCTACGTCTCGGGTGAGGAGTCGGCCAGCCAGCTGCGGATGCGCAGTGATCGTCTTGGGGTGCAGAGTCAAGACGTTTACATTCTCACGGAAACCGCGGTCGAGCTGATTCGCGAGCAAGCGACGCGCATGCAGCCACGCGTGCTGGTGGTGGACTCGATCCAGACGGTGTTTACTGCAGAGCTGGCGTCGGCGCCAGGCAGCGTCGGCCAGGTGCGGGAGAGCACGGCACAGCTCATGACGCTGGCAAAATCGCAAAACCTGCCCATTTTGATTATTGGTCACGTCACCAAAGAGGGCGCCATTGCCGGTCCTCGCGTGCTGGAACATATGGTGGATACCGTCCTCTACTTTGAGGGGGAGCGGCATCACGTGTACCGCATCCTGCGCGCGGTGAAAAACCGTTTTGGTCCGGCAAACGAGATCGGCGTGTTCGAGATGCGACAGGCAGGCCTGGTGGAGGTCGAAAGCCCCTCGGAGCTCTTTCTGGCCGAACGCCCGCTGCATGCGAGCGGGTCGACCGTGGTGGCGAGCCTGGAGGGAAGCCGTCCCCTGCTCGTCGAGCTGCAGGCGCTGGGCAGCCCGAGCGGCTTTGGCACGCCGCGCCGGGTGGCCAATGGCATTGACTATCAACGCATGGCCCTGCTGCTCGCCGTGTTGGAAAAACGCCTGGGTCTGCCGCTGCAGGAGCACGACGTCTACGTCAACGTCGTCGGCGGCTTGCACATCGACGAACCGGCGATCGATTTGGGAGTGATCACTGCGGTGGCCTCGAGCTTACGGGACGTGCCGATCGATCCGGAGCTGGTGGTCTTTGGCGAAGTGGGCTTGACGGGCGAAGTGCGCGCCGTGGGACAGGTGGAGACGCGGTTGCGCGAAGCGGCAAAACTAGGGTTTCGTCGTTGCGTGCTGCCCTTGGCGAATTGTCAAGCACCAGAGGTAGCCGGTATCGAGCTCAGCGGCGTGCGCACGGTAGCCGAAGCCTTGCAGGTGGTGCTGCAAAATGCGGCATGCGGCATGCAGAATGCGGAATGGAAGAGGCGGGAGATGCGCAGTGATCAGCGACCGGATAGTCGTTCGCGGCTGGTAAGGTCAGAATAAAACAGGAGAAAATGCATGGCACAGCAGACCGTAAATAAAATCAGTGATGAAAAACAACGCGCCCTGCAGCTTGCCTTTGCCCAAATCGAAAAGCAGTATGGCAAAGGGGCAATTATGCGACTGGGAGAAAGCCAAACGCTCGACATCCCGGTCATTCCTAGCGGTTCACTGGCCCTGGACGCAGCTCTGGGGGTGGGTGGCCTGCCGCGCGGCCGCATCATCGAAATTTACGGGCCCGAGGCTTCGGGGAAAACGACGCTGGCTCTGCACGCCATTGCGTCGGTGCAGAAAAGTGGGGGTGAGGCCGCGTTTGTCGATGCCGAACATGCCCTCGACCCGGTCTATGCCCATAACCTGGGGGTCAACACTGAGGAGTTGTTGATTGCCCAGCCGGATAGCGGTGAGCAGGCTCTCGAGATCACCGATGTGTTGGTGCGCAGTGGTGCCTTGGACATCGTCGTGGTGGATTCGGTGGCGGCCCTCGTGCCGCAAGCGGAAATCGATGGCGATATGGGCGAGCCGCAAATGGGCTTGCAGGCCCGTCTGATGTCGCAGGCGATGCGGAAGCTCACCGGCATTATTCACAAAACGAAGACCTGCGTGATCTTCATTAATCAGCTGCGGCAGAAGATCGGCGTGTTTTTTGGCAATCCAGAAACGACCACGGGTGGCAATGCCTTAAAATTTTACGCCTCCGTGCGTCTCGACATCCGCCGGGCTGATGCCATTAAGGCGGGCCAGGAAGTCGTCGGCAATCGGACACGCGTGAAAGTTGTCAAAAATAAAGTCGCACCTCCCTTTAAGCAAGCAGAATTTGATATCATGTATGGAAGTGGTATCTCGGCCGTGGGTGAGCTGTTGGATCTGGCGGTGCAGTATAAGCTCATCGACAAGAGCGGTGCCTGGTTTGCCTTCAACGATGAGCGCATCGGCCAGGGGCGGGACAATGCCAAGACCTACTTGCAGGAACACCCAGAGATGGCGGCGACCATCGAGATGCAAGTGCGGCAAGCCCTCAACATGCCGCAGACGGCCAGCGAAACGCTGGCAGCAACCGCCCAGGCGGCGAGTTTTGATGCCGATCTGTTTCCAGAGGTACCCATCGAAAGCGATGTCCTCCGTGAGGAGTAGGGATAGGAGCCCTCTCCCTGGCCAGGGAGAGGGCAAAGGAGCCAGATAGAGCCCTACTCGAGAAGAAAGGACGCCATGTTCGCAGGCGAATTTCCCTGCAAGCTGGACGATAAAGGCCGCTTTGCCATGCCAGCTTGTCTGCGGGACCGGTTTGTGCTTCCTGAGAACCCGGAGGTGAAGAAAGGGGTTCTGGTGAAGTCCCACCAGGATCCGTGTCTCTGGCTCTTCACGGCCAAGCACTGGGACGACTTGCTAGACTGGCAGCGGCAACGCCTGAGCGAGCGGGAGAGTCGACTGTTCATGCACTACATGGTTTCTGACTTCTGCGAGGTGGAGATCGACCGTGCCAGCCGTGTGCTCATTCCGCGCAAGTTGCGGGAACACGCGCACATTGGTGAAGACGCCATGCTCGTTGGCCTGTTCGATCGCCTGGAAATTTGGGGGCGTGATACCTGGCTGACGCATCTCAGTCAGCTGGAAGACGAACACGAAATGTCCCTCAGCAAAGTGCTACAAATGCCGAGCCTCAGGCCATCTCCGGGAGAGCAATCCCGCCTATGAGCATCCAGGTCAATCAGATTCGCGGCGACATTGTGGAGCTTATCTTCAACCCCCGCGAAGAAGATCTACGCGTGGGAGAAACGTTGCGTATCCAAGAACGCGACAACGGCGAAGGGCTGGTGGTCCAGATTGTGGCCTTTCGTATGGTGACCTACCCGTCGCTGATTCAAGAACAGTTACAACTGGCCATTGGCCAGTCTCCATCGCTGTCATCCGAACTGCTCACCTACCTATCAGAGACGCAGGAATCGCTAGAGGATCTGGAAGCCAGCGAAGTACGGAACCTCAAGGTCGCGATTAGCAAAATTCGCAAGCTCAGCGGTCAACGCTGGGACCAGTGGGATGGTTGGATCCCAACGCGTGATGTGGAAGTGACCCGGGTGACAGACCAAGAGCTGTTTGCCAACAGTATCGCGGATCTCGGCAATCCCTTGCACCTCGGCCATACGCTGCGCGGTGAACCCTTCCGCATCGAAGGACACTACCTGGAAAAGGTCAATGTGGTCACCGGTGTCAAAGGCGCAGGGAAATCCCATCTGTCGAAAGTGCTGCTGTTGGAGCTGATCAATGCCGGCGCACCGTGCGTGGTTTTTGATCTCAACCGGGAGTATATTCATCTGCCGGCACACGATATCGACCCGCTCAGCGGTCGGGTGCGGCGCAAGGGGGTTCTGCACCTGAAAGCGGGCGACAACCTGAAACTCGGTGTGCGCCAGTTTGGACTCAGCCCTCTGGTGACCATGCTCACCAAGTTTGGCTTGCCAGACGTTTCCGCCATGTACTTCGAGACCCGCATGTCGCGGCTGCTGCAAGAAGCCTGGTACCATGAGCAGCAAGGACGGACACCGCCGTTTATTGGCATCCAACACCTCATCGATATGGCAGACGATCTGGAATTCTCGCCAAATGAGGTGGTCAGCGCCGCGATTCGCAGCCGTCTAGAAGCGGCACGCAATACCGGCGTGTTCGCCGATAAGCCGCAGGAGGCTACCTCGCTGCAGGCAGAGTATGACAAAATCCGTCATGGGGGAGCGCTGGTGATCGACATTTCGAGCCTGACCAACCTCTCCCGGCACGGCTTTGTGCAGGCGATCATCGATATTCTACGTGAAATCTGCGAACATGAGATCCAGCAGGGGACAGGACGCTTTCCGTTTGTCTTCTTCGAGGAAGCCCACCTCTATATCAGCCGCAATACCATTGGCTATATTGTCACGCGCTCGCGTCATCTGGGACTCACGTGTTTCTTTGTCACCAATATGGTCGGCGGTCTTGATGAGACGGTGTTGCGGCAGGTTGACAATCTTTTTCTGCTCTATCTACCCTTTGAGGATGATGTTCGACATATCAGCAAAAGTGCGATCGTCGACCAGGAAACGATGTCGTCCTACGTGAAGCGATTGCGCCGCCACCACGCCCTTATCCTGGGGGACGTTACCCGTCAGTATCCGGTAATCATCAAGGTCAAAGAGCTCAAAGGCATTCACACGGCTGGCGAAACGCAATATTTCTTCAAGCCAAAACGGACGGCGCCAGACAGGGCAACCTCGGCACAGTCGGCACAGTCGGTGGTCGTCTCGCCCCCTCAGGCGCCGGCGACGGAACAGGCGCCGCTGACGCCGCAACAGGCAGAGCTGCCCATGATGACGCCACAGCTGCAAACGCCTGAGGAAAAGGCAATGCTGGCTCGGCTCCAGACGCTGTGGCCAGATATCATTGCGGCCATTCGTGACAAAAGCGCCTTTCTCGGTTCGGTCCTGGTGAGCAGCCGGCCCTCACAGCTCGTAGAGCAGACACTGACCCTCAGCTTCACCGCACGTGACGGCTTTCATCGCGACATGCTCGAAGAACCCGAATACCGGGCGTTGGTGGAAAAAGAACTGAGCGCTTTGCTGCGGCAGCCCGTCACCGTAGTGTGCCAGACCACCGACAGAGGGAGTGGACCACACCGCTAGGACGCCCATAGGGGGCGGAACCATGCCAGCGCAGGCCAGTCAGCATTGTGACCCAGACGACACACCAGAGGTGGGGAAGCTGCAGCTGGTGTTGCCGCTTCCCCCCAGTATCAACCATCAGTACGCCACCATACAGGGGCGTCGGGTCCTGTCGCGTGCCGGCCGGGACTATAAAACCCTGGTCGCCGCGGAAGTCGACGCGTGGCGAGATAGCCAGCCGTTAGCGGCAAGTGTGCTCACAGCGTTGCGACGTCACTACCTGGCACTGACGATCCATTTCTACTTTGCCACCGCGCTGCGCCGTGATCTCGATGGCGGCCTGAAGATTGCGCAGGATGCGCTGTGTGAGGCCCTGGGTATCAACGACAATCTGGTGGTAGAAATTCATCTGCGCAAGCGCGTTGATCGCCGCCAGCCACGCATCGAACTCGAGCTCACTGCTCTACCGCAAGCGGCGTTGCATGTAGAAGAGGACGGCATAGCCGCTCCACTACCTCTTCCTGTGTCTCGACGCAAACGTCGCCGCCGACGCGCACCACGCAGTTTGGAAGAGCTAGTGAACCGTCACAACTGGTAGGGATACAAGTGCAAGAGGACACGCGACATGCTCAACTTGGCAAAGGTGAGTCAGCAGATTGCCCAGATGGCAGCAGAGGATCAGCTCGTTTCCGAGGATCTGTCAAAGCGGCTCGATATTGCCCTGGGACAGCTCCACCTCGAGTCAAGCCGCCTGCAGGCGTTCACCGAGAAACTCGCGGCAAGTAAAACCTCCTGGTTGTTGGCCGGAGTGCATGAGTCCCCGGAGCGCACCTATGCCCTGCCAGTCTGTCCGCAGCAGGTGACGGTGGTCGCCAGCGACGGGTCACAGATCGTCCCGAGTCACCACGAAGTGGCCGCGGCGTTTCTGGTCAATATCTCCACGGTTGTCCTACACTATGGCACTGGCGAGCGCGCCGAGCTCTCCAGTACGCCCACGTTGTTCTACCGCGAGGAGGACCTCTACCTCGACTACGGCGGCCAGCGCCTGCAGGTGACCGGTGAGCTACTGGGGATGCGGCGGACGATTATGGAGTTGCAGACGCTGCTGCAACAGGCCACTGCAGCGCAAAAGAGCGGGCATCGCACCTGCGCCCTGTCCGATGGCAGCTTAATCCTCTGGCAGCTCGAAGGGAAACCACAGGATTACCAACAACCGACGCTCAGCAGTTACCTCGCCTGTCTGGAAGAGGCACGCCGACAGCACATTCCAGTAGCAGGGTACATCAGCCGACCCCGCAGCCGTGACCTGGTGAACGCGCTGCGGGTTGGCCTCTGCCCTGAGGTCGTGTCCAACTGCGACCGCTGTCCCTACCGTGAGCTACCCCAACTGCCCTGTGCGGACATCGAAGGGCTCAGCGACCGCAGGCTCTTTGAGCCGCTGCTGCAATTAGGAGAACGCACGCCAGTATTTACCAGCACGTCACGCATCCTCGATACCTACGGCGTGCATCGTATTGGGTTTTTCTATCTGCATGTGGGGTCAGAAATCGCCCGTATTGAAATACCGCTGTGGGTGGCCGCGGAGCCCAGCCTCCTCGACCTCGTGCATGCGGTGGCGTACACGCAGGCGCAAAAAGGCAGTGGCTACCCCATTGCCCTGGCCGAAGCGCACCAGCAAGCCGTGGTGCGTGGGGCGGAACGCGATATGTTTTACGACATGGTGACCACCATCCTGGTGCGTCGTGGCATCCGGGCGGTCATGTCACCCAAAAATCTGCGCAAGCGCAGAATGACGGTGTAGCCATGCATGATGAAGAAATCGGCGAGGTAATCGGCAGCAGCAATACCGAGCTCATCGCCGAGAGCACGCTGTTACACAACCCGCCGCCCTTTGGGAGCTTTATTAAGGTAAAAACGCGCGAGACCATTTACGCCGTGGTCTTTAATGCGTATACTCACAGTCTAGAGCCGAACCGGCTCGCCATCGCGTACCACCGTTCTGAGCAAGAGCTGCGAGACGAGCAGCCGCAGATCTTTGAGTTGCTCAAAACGAAGTTTGAGGCGGTGATCATCGGCTATGAAAACGACGGCGTTATACGGCACCATTTGCCGCCACAACCGCCCCGCTTACACAGCTTTGTGTATGCCTGTCACCCGATGGAAGTACGACGGCTGACATCACACTTCAGGTTCTTCCGCTTTCTTATGGGCGTTGAGAAAGCACCACGCGACGAGTTAATCGCCGGGACTATTCGTGCGGCGGCAGCGGTACGTGAAGGCGAACGGTCTTTTCTCGTACAGGCTGGCAAGGAACTCGTCAGACTCATCGGTAACGATTACGAAATGCTCTCGTCGATCCTCCAGAGAATACAAGACTAGGGCTCTTTCCCTCTACCCTGCCGCCCTCACCCGTCGAGGGCAAGGGAGACAAGGGCGTTGCAAAAAGGCTAGAGACTATGTATCACACGAGACGGAGAGTCGGAGTCATTGTCAACGGTTCACTGGTCGGCGGGTTGGAGATGAAGCTGGACGATTGGTATTCGGTCGAGGATGTGCGGGCTGGGAAATTCGTGGTCATTGAGGGGGAAAAAAGCCGCTTTTTTTGTATGGTGGTCGATGTGCGTCTCGATGCCACGAATCCGCAGGTGCTGGCGGATCCGCCGGAAGAGGAGGAAGACCTGATCCGCCAGGTGCTGCACGGCACCGCAACCTACGGCACCGTATGCCTGCGGCCCCTGCTCATGATGGAGAAAGAAGATACCGCAAGCCACAACGGCGAGCCGCACCTGGTCAAAACCATCCCGGTCCACTTTTCGGTGGTTTGCGAGGCCGAGGAAGAGGACGTCAATCAGATCTTTGGCAGCGAAGAAAGCAGTCCGCGCTATTTCCACATCGGGCGCCCCCTGGACATGGAGACGCCCATCTGCATCGACCTGGAAGGCTTTATCGAACGGAGTAACGGCATCTTTGGCAAGACCGGCACCGGGAAAACCTTTCTCACGCGTCTCGTGCTCGCTGGCCTGATTCATAAGAACCGCGCCGTCAGCCTCATTTACGATATGCACAGCGAGTACGGCTGGCAGGCCACGCAAGAGGCAGGCAGTGGCCGCGGCAGCTTTGTCAAGGGACTGAAGCAGCTCTTTGGCAGCAAGGTGGTCATCTTTACCCTCGACCCGGAATCGGCACGCCGCCGCGGCGTGCAGAGCGATTTTACCGTCAAAATTCCCTATAACCAGGTCACCGTCGAGGATATCGCGTCGCTCTCTGACGAGCTGACTCTCAACCCGACCGCGGTTGAATCGGCTTACCTCATTGTCAACAAGTTCGGCCGCGAGTGGCTCTCCGCCCTGATTCAGCAAGACCCAAAGGACATCAAAGAGTTTGCCGACCACGTTGGCGCCCACCCAGAATCCATTTCGGCGCTGCACCGCAAGCTGAAGCGGCTGGAAAAGTTCGAGTTTCTCCAGGAGCGGGTCAGCGAGGACGCCGTCTATAAGATCATGGAGTGCATCGATAAGGGTCTCCACATCGTCCTGGAATTTGGCCAGCAAAGCAGTTTTCTCTGCTATATGCTGGTGTCGAACATCCTTACTCGCCGCATCCATGATCTCTACGTCATGAAAACCGAGCGCTACCTCGCCACCATGCGGCCTCAAGACAAACCAAAGCAGCTGATCATCACCATCGAGGAAGCGCACAAATTTCTCAATCCCATGGCGGCACGCCAGACCATTTTTGGCACCATTGCCCGCGAGATGCGCAAGTATTTTGTGTCGCTGCTCATCGTCGACCAGCGCCCCTCCAGTATCGATGATGAAATCATGTCGCAGGTCGGCACGCGGATCACCTCGCTGCTGAGCGATGAAAAAGACATCAACGCGGTGCTCACCGGGGTGAGCAACGCCAGTTGGCTGCGCAGTGTGCTGGCCAGTCTGGACTCGAAACAGCAAGCGCTGCTCATGGGACACGCCGTACCCATGCCCGTGGTCATCCGCACCCGGGACTACGACAGTGTCTTTTACTCCTCTCTGGGCTATGCGGAAGGCGAGGAGCTGCGGCAAAAGGCACAGTCGAACATTGCCGACCTATTCGGAGAGCGTTGACGCGGAGAGGGTTGATATGGCTTTACGTCTCCTGCACCTGGCCGATATCCACTTCGGCATGGAGAACTACGGCCGGCTCGATCCTGCCTCGGGGCTCAACCGCCGCCTGCTCGATTTTTCCCGCTCGGCCCATCTTGCCATCGACCACGCCTTGGAACACGGCGTGCATTTGGCCATCTTTGCCGGCGATATCTATAAACATCGCGACCCGGATCCCTCCTGGCAACGCGAGTTTGCCCAATGCGTCCGACGTCTGGTAGATGCGCGTGTACCCGTGGTCATCCTGGTCGGCAATCACGACCTCCCCAATACGCTGGGGAAAGCCCATGCGGTGGAAATTTTCGACACCCTGCCGCTGCCTGGGGTCACCGTCATCCATCGGCCAGGGCTACACTTTCTTGACACGCCTGGCGGACGCGTGCAGGTTGCCGGTCTGCCGTATATCACCCGCAGCTTTCTGCTCTCCCGAGACGAGTACAAAGACAAACCGCTGGAGGAGGTCAACCGCCTTCTGGTGGCCAAAGGTGAAGAGATCTTGCGGCAGCTGGCCGAGCAAGTGGATGCCTCGCTGCCTGCCATCCTCACCGTGCACGGCAGCGTCGCCACGGCCAAGTTCAGCTCCGAACAGAGCATTATGATGGTCGGCCACGATCCCATCTTGCCCCTCGGCGCCCTCACCAATCCGGTGTGGGATTACGTGGCGCTCGGTCACATCCACCGCCATCAGGATTTGCACGCCGGCCAGCAGCCGCCAGTGGTCTATGCCGGTAGCCTGGAACGCATTGATTTTGGCGAAGAGCACGAAGAGAAAGGCTTTGTCTGGGCACAGGTAGACAAGGGCAATACCACGTACACCTTCGTCCCGCTGCCGGCGCGGCGCTTTGTGACCCTCCGTGTGGACGCCCGCCAGGGTGATCCCCTTGCCCTCTTCGACCAGGAGCTGGCCAACCACGATATCAAAGATGCCGTGGTACGGGTGGTGCTCACCCTAGAAGCCGAGCAGAGTGACATGCTCGACGAACGCCAGGTACGTGAGCGTCTTCATGACGCGTATCTCATCGCTGGCATCATCAAAGAAGAGGTAAAGGCAGCCGTGCGCACCCGCGATGCGGGTTTAACAGAGGCGTTGGGACCTCTGCAAGCCCTGGAACGTTACCTTCTCGGCCACCCGGAGTACGCCGCACGCCAGCAGGCGCTGCTGGACCGCGCGCAACGCCTGCTGCAGGAGATGCAGGAGGAGTTCGCTGGATGATTCCTCTGAGCCTGCGGCTACGCAATTTTATGAGCTATGGCGAAAACGTGCCGCCACTCGATTTTTCTCAGATTACCACCGCCTGTCTCACCGGCGACAATGGCCATGGCAAGTCGGCCTTGCTGGATGCCATCACCTGGTCTTTGTGGGGACAAACCCGCGCCAAAAATGTCGACGATGTTGTCCGTTTGGGGCAGGAAGACGCCGAAGTGGAGTTTGCCTTCGAATTGGAAGGGGCTCGCTACCGCGTCTTGCGCAAACGCAGTCTGCGCACCAGAGCCGGACAGTCTTCCCTCGACTTGCAAGGATTCGATGCGGCGGCACATCGTTACCAGTCCATTAGCGGCAATAGCATGCGTGAGACCGAGGCGAAGATCGTGCAGCTCCTGCACATGACCTACGACACGTTTGTCAATTCCGTCTTCATCCTGCAAGGACGCGCCGATGAGTTCACGACGCGGCGGCCAGCAGAACGCAAGCGCATCCTGGGCGAGATCCTCGGTTTGGCAGTGTTTGATGAGCTCGAAGCGCGTGCCAAACTGCACCGCGGAGCGCTCGACCAAGAGGTCAAAATGCTGATGCAACGCATCGCTGAATTGCAACAAGAAGTGGCGCGTAAAGACGAGCTGGCGACCATGGTGAACGCCCACCAAGCAACACTGGCACAGCTGCACACGGAGCTGCAGATCACCCAGGAGCGCCTCGAGCAGTTGCGTCAGCGTCAGAGTGCTCTAGACCTGCAGCATCAGAGTGCGCAGGAAGGCAGACGCCGCCTGCAGCAACTGCGGCACGAAGTGGCCGACCTCACCCAACAGCTGGCTGGGCATCGACAGCGGGTGGCTGACTACGAGGCGATCCTGCAGCAAGAGAGCGCCATCACAGCTGGTTATGAGGCGCTGCTACGCCTCAGGGAGCAAGAAAGGCACGAAAGTGCGAAAGCCGAGCAGCACGCCACCCTCAACCAACGTCTGATCTCCCTGCAGCAAGTGGTGATGACTGCGCAACATCGCCTGGAGCTCGACCTGCAGAGCACCCAGCAACGCCTCCAGGAGACGCACCAGAAGCTCCAGGAATGTGAAGCGCTGGTGGCCCAGGCGCCGCGTATTGCCGCGGCATACGAGGCGCTGCAGACAGCGCGGCAGCAAGAGACGGCATTGGCACAAGCGTTGCAACAACGTTACCGACTCGAACAGGAAAAAAGTCAGGTCGAGCGCCGCATACAACAGAAGCGCCACACCCTGGAGCTGGAACAGCGCGGCCTTATGGCGCGACAACACGACTGGGAGCAGAAACAAGCGCATCTTTCCACCTGGCAACGACAGCTGGGGGATCTACGCCAGCAGTTGACCGACGTCGAGCAGCAGGCAAAGCAGCTGGAACGCGTGCGCAGCGAAGGCGTGGCGATCAAGGTACAGCTCGAAATGACGCTGCCGCAAACCCTGCAGCACCTCCAGGAGGAAAAGCACCAGTATCAAGAAAAACATCAGCTCCTGGCGGTCGCTGGCGCGCACTGCCCATTGTGCGAAAAGACTCTGAGTGACGCGGAGCGACAGCGGGTGATGCGTAAGCTGACCCAGGAGGTCACCACCTGTGAGGTAAAGATCCGCGACCTGCAGCGCCAACAGCAGCATCTCCAGCAGCAACGACTGAGCCTGCGCACGGAGTATAAACAGCTCGAACACCGGGTCGAGCAACGTCAGGCGCTCGAGCAGCAGTTTGCCACGGTCCAGGTCAGCTTGCACGAAGCCACGCAAGCACGCGAGCATCTCACCACCGCCTTACAACACCTGCAGCACCTCGACGCGCAATTGGCTGCGGGAAGTTACGCGCAGGAAGAGCTCACCCAGTTGCAGCAGCTCACTGCAGAGCTGGCAGGTCTCGCCTATGATGCCCAAGAACACGAGGCCCTCAAGCGCACCGTAGCCGACCTGGCCCCCGTCGAGGTGCAGCAGGCCCAGGTGCGGCTGGCAGAAGAAGCAAGAGAAAGCCTGCGGCGACAGCAGCAAGAGTATACGGAACGGCTCGCCTTACTGGAGCAGACCCTGCAGAGCAAGCGATTTGCTGTGGCCGAGCAGCACGAGCTCGACGACGTCATCGCCAGCATGGCACACGTAAACTTCCAACCCGCGGCGTATAACCTGCTGCGGCAACAGCTGCAGGAACAACAATACGTAGAGCGCCAGCACATCGAGCTGGAAACCGCCCGTCACCAGATGGCCAATGAACGCGCCACCCTACAAGCCTTAGAAGCGAGAAAACAGCGCTATGAAGCCGACATCGGCACGGTAGAAGGGGAATTACAGCGGGTGATGCACGAGCTCGGAGCGCTTGAGCAGGTACAGACCGACATTGCCCGTACCGACGCATTGCTCCAGCATCTGCGACAACGCGAGGGGGAAACCCGCCTGGCCTTAGGACGTAGCCAGTCGCAGTACGAGCATTGCCTGCAGCAAGAGGCCGAGCTGCACGACAAACAGACGCAACGCCAACACGCCAGCGAAGAACGTGCCCTGTACAGCGATTTGACCCAGATGTTTGGTAAAAACGGTATCCAGGCGATTATGATCGAGAATGCCATTCCAGAGCTCGAGGACGAAGCGAATCGTATCCTGGCCCAGGTGAGCGACAATGCCATGCATTTGACGCTCGAAACGCAACGCGACACGAGAACCGGTGGGGTGGCGGAAACCCTGGATATCAAGATCAGCGATACCCTTGGCACCCGCAACTATGAGCTCTTTTCTGGGGGCGAAGCCTTCCGCATCAATGTGGCGTTGCGCCTCGCTCTCTCCAAAATGCTGGCGCGGCGAGCCGGGGCTCGCCTGCGTACCCTGGTGATCGATGAAGGCTTTGGTACGCAAGACAGCCAAGGGCTCGAACGTCTGGTAGAAGTCATCAAAGCGATCCAAGGCGATTTTGCCAAAATCATCGTCATTACTCACCTGCGTGACCTGAAAAACGCCTTTGATACGCACATTGAAGTAAAAAAAGATCCCCTCCAGGGATCGATGTATCAAGTGCTCTAACCATGCAAGGTATCGAGTCATTCGTCGCCCAGCTGCTCAGTGCTCCTCCGGTCGCAAGCCAGGTGCGCTCCCATCTTACCCTCCTGCCCACCCCCTCGCAGGCGCAAGCGTTTCCCGCCCATTTCCCCTCCTGGCTCAGCACCATGCTCCGCGCGCAAGGGCTGACCCACCTGAGCCAGCAGCAAGGGCAAGCGCTGCAGTTGCTGCACCAAGGTCAGCACGTATGTCTCAGCATGCCCACCGGTAGTGGGCGTGGCGTGCTGCGCTTGCTCGCCATGTACCAGGCTATCGGTGTGGACCGACTCGGGCACGCCCTGTTTGTTTTTCCGCAGAAACACCGTGAGCTCGCCCAGCTCAGCATGGCCATGAGCTGGAGCGATCACCTGGCGCCAGAACACCGCCTCAGCGCGGCGATCTATGATGGGGACACCCCTGGCACGCAACGCCGTCAGATCAAACAAGTCGTTCCCCATCTGCTCTTCACCACGCCTGAGATGTTGCACGCTGGCATCCTTGCCTACCATGGCGGCTGGCGCACCCTCTTCCAGAACCTGCGCTTTATCGTGCTGGCCGATCTGCATCTGTGTGCGGGTGCATTGCTGACGCACCTGGCCCACCTGTTGCGGCGCGTGTATCGTCTTGCCAACCACTACGGGTCGCATCCGCAGTTTCTGCTCACCTCGACTCCCCTGGCCAACCCTGAGGAAGTGGCCCAGACCCTCATGGGGCGCTCTTGTGAGATCGTCTTTGACGACAGTGGACGTCGCCAACTGCAGCACCGTGTGCTGCTCGAAACGCACCAAGACCTCGCCACCGTCGGTCGTCACCTGCTTGCCTATCATCGCGACGCACGTCTCCCAACGCTCATATTCGTCCCTCCTGGATTGCAGCTTGACGCTGCGACCATGCTCCAGACACCGGAGGATGTGCAGCGCGCCGAACAGCACGTGCTGCAGGGTGAGGACACCGCCATCGTTCTGCCTCACGACACGCCGATTGCTGCCCTGCGTACAAGCACCGCACGCAGTATGGTCTTCCTCGGCTTGCCGCCCTCCTTGACGCGCCTGCACGCCTCTTTGGCGCTTCTGGCCAACGGCACGAGGCCGAGTATCGGCATCCTCGTACTCACTGACAATACCCCGCTGGAGCGCTATCTGCTGCGTCATCCGGCTGTCTACGAATCAGACTGGCTGCAAGGGATGCCGCTCGCCCTCAGCAATCCTGCCATCACCCGCCAACATCTGCTGTGCGCTGCAGCAGAGCTCGCACTCGCCGTGGGAGAATCCTATGCGGGCGTGCCCAACCTCGAGCAGCTCTTGCGTCAGCTCGCTGCCGAGCAGGCGGTGACGCACCGTTCCTCGGTGCGTCAGTGGGTCGCCGTCCAGCGCCAGCCGCACCGACACGTCTACCTCCGTTGGTACGAACGTCCCTGGACGCTGATCAATCAGCGTGATGCACAGACCATTGCCAGGCTCGCCCCTACGGAGGCGTTTCACACCTGCTTTGAGGGCGCCCAGTATATCCATCGCGATGGCAGTGTGTTCCATGTGGAACGTGACGTTGACGAGCGGCGGCGGATCGTGGTGCGTCCGAGTCAAGCAACGTATCACACACGTGGACGTTTACGCACTGCAGTGAGTGAGCAACGTCTGGCGGCAGCGGTCATTGCCACACCCTATCGTCTCACCTACGGCTGGCTTGATTACACAGAATCCTTGCAGGCTTACGAGCGCCTTGAGCCCCACACGCGAGAGCGCCAAAGTGTGCACCTGCTGCCAGAAAAAAAACGCCAGAGCCGCTCGCCAGGCGTCTGGCTGGATTTTCCCGGTCGTGGGGCTGTCTGGCAAGTACAGGCTCGGACTGCTGTGCACACCTTGGTGCACGCCGTCATGGCCGGATTGCCGCTGCTGTTTCGCTATACCCCTGGGGATATCCGGGGCGGCCTCTACACCTCTGAGAGAGAGGGTGAGCCACGCCTTGAAGCTGTGTTCGTCGATGCCCATGCTGGCGGCAGCGGGCTCAGCGCCGCTCTCTACCAGGGACACGTACAGGCACTGCGCATCGCCCTGCACCTCCTGCTGCAGTGCAACTGTACACACGGCTGCAGCCGTTGTCTAAACGGGCTACAATGCAGTACGTGTGAAGAAGGCGAGGCACTAGACCGCCAGGCAGGTATTGCCCTGCTGCAGCAGATGCTAGGGGAGACCGTGCCGCCAGTCGAGGCAGTTAGGCTCCGCCCCAGATACGAGCACGCCACACGGCAGCTATACCTCAGCCTGACGACCCAAAAAAGCGCCGAAGAAGTGGGTGGATGGCAACACAAACACCTCTTGGGCCTTGGGCTGGCGATGCTTTACGATACCCACGAGCAGAATTATCACGTTTATACCGAAGAAACCGTCGACCTCTTACTGGCGCGCTTACGCCAGGCGGATCTCATCATCGGCTTCAATACCCGAGACTTCGATTACCAGGTGCTCCAAGCGTATACCGATATACCGTTGCCAACCTTACCGACCTGCGCTATGCTCGATGATATACAAAAAGCCCTTGGATATCGTCTTAGCTTTCGCCATATCGTCTTGGAAACGCTGGATAGCGAACGTCCAGATGACAGCCTCGACACCCTACAGTGGTATCGCGAGGGTGATATAGAACGTCTGTTACACGTATGTCGCAGAGACGTCGATTGGTTACGCGATCTCATGCGTCATGGGAGCACGACAGGCACGCTCAATTACCGTGATCGTTCAGGTACACAGAGGACGCTGCCGGTGTCCTGGCAGCGCGCTGAGAATTATGAATAATCAGCAGATCAGTCGCATCTTCCGCGAAATTGCCAGCCTTCTGGCCCTGCAAGGAGACGATCCTTTTCGTATCCGTGCCTATCGGCGTGCCGCGGGTACGCTCGCTCGCCTGCGCGAAAGCCTAGGTAGTATGGCACAACGGCATGCGCTCGAAGACATTCCTGACATTGGTAAAACCCTCGCCAGGGAAATCGTCGAACTGCTTGAAACTGGTTCTTTGCGCTACCACGAACATCTGAAAGCAACCGTACCTGAAGGTCTTTTACCTCTCCTGCATCTGCCCAGCCTGTCAAGCGAGCAGGTACGCGTGCTGTGGCGTAAGCACGACATCACCTCGATGCACCACCTCATGCAAAGGTACCAGGAAGGAGGCTTGCCCTTTGACGCCCCGACGTTGGTGGCGCTCGGCCAGGATATCGAAGCCTGGAAGCGGCATCAGAACCGTATGCTGCTCGGTATGGCGTTACCCCGTGCCGAGCTCCTGGTGCACAACCTGGCACGTCTGCCGCTGGTCGAGCGCATTGCGATTGCCGGGAGTCTGCGGCGCGGTGCCGACATGGTTGGCGACATCAACATCGTCATGGCCTCGTCTGATCCGCCACGCCTCATCGGTCTGTGTGCGCAACAACCCGAAGTCCGTCAGGTCTTGGTAGGGACAGCGACGTCGACGGTGGTCGTGACTTCCGAGGGTTTGCGTCTCGCCTTGGTGGCCGTGTTACCGCAAGAATTTGCGCCAGCACTTCTCCATTATACGGGCTCTGCGAACCATATTACCGCCTTGCGACACTTGGCACAGCACCGTGGGTGGTCGCTCACTGCCCACGGTTTATACCGGCTTGCAGACCAGAGTTGTCCTGCCATGGTTGAAGAAGAAGACATATACCGTTTCTTGGGCCTGCCCTACATTCCTCCCGAGCTCCGCGAGAATAGCGGTGAAATCGAGGCGGCGGCAGCCGGTTCGCTGCCGGTACTGGTCAGTGAGGACGATGTTCTGGGCGACCTCCACGTCCACAGTGCTTGGGGAAGCGGGGCGCATGGCTTGCAGGAAATCGCTCAAGCCGCACAACGGATGGGCTATCAGTATGTGGCCATTTGTGATTATGTCTATTCGTCGGCGACCGGACGGGGCCTTTCTACCGCAGAACTGAGCAAGCAGATCGCGGCGATTAGACAAGTGAATGCCAAGCTACCGCCGTCTTTTCGGCTCCTCGCTGGCGCCGAGGTGGAGATTTCTGCCAGTGGTGACTTGGAAATTGACGAAGAGATCCTGCAGCAACTCGATCTGGTGGTTGCCGCCATCCACACCGGTTTTAAGGCGCCACGTAATCAGCTTACCCGGCGTCTGTGCAAGGCCATGGAACATCCGCTCGTCCACGTCCTTGCCCATCCCGCTGGGCGCATGCTCGGCAAGCGAGAGGTACCGAGTATTGACCTGGAAGCCGTGTGCGAAACCGCGGTGGAAACCCAGACCTATCTCGAGATTAATAGCCACATCCTGCGCCTCGATTTGCAGGATACGTTTGTACGACACGCCAAAGATCTTGGTATCCTGCTCTCTCTGGGCTCTGATGCCCACAGTGTCCAGGAGATGCGGAGTATGCGCTTTGGTGTTTACACGGCGCGGCGTGGCTGGGTAGAGCCGCGTCAGCTTTTGAATACCCTACCCTACCAGGAATTGCACACACGCCTCAACAAACGGGACGCACTGCATGTCAGCTAAAGACCGCACGTTCTATCTGGGGACGAGCGGCTGGGCGCATCGGGATTGGGTTGGGCAACTCTACCCACACGAGATGTTGGCGGCGGCCTACCTGACGACGTATGCGCAGCACTTTGCCACGGTCGAGCTCGAACATACGCGGTACCAGGTGCCGACGCGGCACATGGTGCAGTCCTGGTACCGCCGCACCCCTGCCTCCTTTCGCTTTAGCCCGTGTCTGCCTCGTGCCATCACGCATGACTCCAGGCTGCAACAGGTTGGCGACGCCCTGGACAACTTTCTGACGGTTATCGCGGAGCTCGGGGACAAACTCGGACCCATTCTCGTGCAGCTCCCCGAGAATTTCCGTAGCAGCGAGCAAGAGCAGCTCGAAACATTTCTCAGCCTCCTGCCGCCGGAGTTGTCATTCGCCATCGAATTTCGCCACGGGAGTTGGCTTAGAGACACAACGTTCACTTTGCTCGAAGCCCACCAGGTTGCCTGGGTTGTGGTGGAGGCCCCCTTCCTGCCGCGGGTGCCGCGGGTCACTGCCAATTTTGCCTACGTGCGTTGGCATGGACGCCCTGGTACTGGACAGCGCGCCAGACGCCAGACCGACCCCGCTGCCGCCTTCCATCCTTGGGTGCCGATTCTCCGCCACCTGGCACGCCAGACAGGGTGTGTCTACGGCTATGTCCGCAACAGCTTCTCTGGTTATGCGCCTCGCGATTGCGAGACACTCTTAGAGCTCCTCGGAGAAGGGCAATAAGAGCTTACCGCCAGGCTGTTCCAATCTGCTGCGCAGGGCTGTGCGTACCCACGTCACCTTGCAACCCGGTCAGAAAGGCACAAAGAAACTCTGCGATCGGTATGGCGAGCAGCTAGTCTGCGTGCTTTCCCGCTACGACTCCGCCCGCCACCGACAATTGAAGACGGTCGAACTGATCGTGGAGGAGGTGCCG
>Ga0081538_10001562_pt1 | contig 23479 bp, 27 predicted proteins | sample TabmetS5T2R1_FD_71022 | JGI IMG/M metagenome (GOLD analysis project Ga0081538, IMG submission 71022) | Tabebuia heterophylla rhizosphere microbial communities from the University of Puerto Rico - S5T2R1 | ecosystem: Host-associated > Plants > Roots > Rhizosphere ... | reverse complement strand
CAACGCCTATCTTATTAAGAGAATAAATAGATACTGAGCGAGTGACTGCGATCATATCCGTTTTTGTCTAATATTAGTATGCATTATCTCCTCATGGTATTGATGGAAACAACATGTCTTCAATTCTTATCCCATCGGTTTTCATAATAATAATAATGAATTTAATATCTTTGAGATATGTAAACAAAAGGATAGTCTACTTTTAGCGTGTAATAAAATCCGATTCGTTATTATTTGCATGCTAGGATCAGTAAACTATTGACCTCCTCGTCATCGTCACCTTCATATGAAATCCTCGAGGGCAATGCTACACCGGATGGTACAAGGAAATATAGTGATTATGCGATATCACAAGGAAAACCTAGAAGTCACTTCAAGTCATTTGAAAACCTTCACCTATCAAGCCTAGGCATGGGGACATACTTAGGCCAGGTGAGCAAGGAGGATGATCAGGCTGTTGAAAATGCAGTCTACCAGTCAGTCAGGTCGGGCGCAATCAATGTCATCGATACTGCAATAAATTACCGTGCTATGAAGTCTGAAAAAAGCATAGGTAGAGCGCTTTTACGCCTCGTAAATGACGGTGTTATTTCTCGAGATCAAGTTTTTGTGTCTACCAAGAATGGCTATATCACAAATGACGGTGACTACCCAAACATCGACGTTATGGAATACATGCACAGGATGTATATCCAGACTGAGGTGATAACTGTTGATGACATCAGCTCTGGCTACAATGTCATCAAGCCTAGCTATCTTGCTAAGTGCATTGACAAATCTCTTACTAACATGCACCTTTCCACAATCGATCTAGTTTATATCCACAATGCCTTTGAGAGCTGGAACCAGGATGTAAGCAGAGAGCAGTTTATGGAGATGCTTGCCAAAGCATTTGAAATGTATGAAAAATATCGTGTTAACAACAAGATTCGTTATTATGGCATGGCAACTTGGACATGTTTTAGGGTTCCTTCTGAAAGTCCAGAATATCTCTCGTTAGAACAGGCAGTCAAGTGCGCTGAGAGTGTCGGAGGCAAAGACCACGGCTTTAAGTTTATCCAGCTTCCATATAACCTTGCATACAGCGAAGCGCTTTTGCTTAGGAATCAGTCAGTACATCCTGAGGGGAATCTCACAATTCTGCAAGCAGCAGCAAAACTCAACATCGGCATATTCACTAGTATACCTCTCTTTCAAGGAAGGCTCCTTCGTAGCCAGATCCCTAATTATGGAAACGCTGCTGATCCTGTAGCCAAACTGTTACAGATAATTCGATCAAGTCCATCAGTTATCGCTCCTCTCATTGGTCAGAAAAGACCTGAACATGTTGAAGAAAACTTAAAAGTTGCAAACATGCCTCCGCTTTCGGTGGAAGAATTCCAGCAGGCTATTCAAATACTCACTAACCAACAACTATAAGAAATCTACAAATACTCACACTCATTTCTTCTATGGTTGATCGTGGATTATGGAGACATTGATATGGAAAGGAGAGTGCCATTTTGGTTAAAGCTGTCTGCATGAAATTAACAATAGGAGTAACAGTGGCGGTACTGTTGGCTAGTAGCTCAGGCGCCTTGTTAGGAGATTATTCTTTATTTCACGCAATTGGTGCTTTTGGTTCAACCGGCACCTTGACTACTGATTCCCTATCTGGGTTCATGTATGTACAAAACAATAATTCTAATAGTATCTCTGTTATAGATCTGGCCACAAATACAGTTTTGAGGAATATCACAGTTGATGGGACGCTTCAGAATATCAAACTCTCCGAAGACCAACAGACCCTCTATATCATAACAACAAACAGAGACTCTGGAACCATATACATGCTCAATACTACGAGCAATGAGATAATGAATGAGAGGATATCTACACGAGTTTCTTCTCAGGATGTTGCATTCTTTAACGATACTTTGTATCTGAGCGATGCGATCGGAGGAAAGTTACTCGTCATGAATTCAAATGGAACTCTTATGCATGAAATCAACGTTGGTTCTAGACCACAATACATAGATGTAAGACCAGATGGACAAGTACTATACGTCGCTAGATCAGGGGGTCCTATCTCCGTAGTCGATTTGGAACAAAATATAGTCATAAAGGAAATAGATTCTGGAAATATGCCTCATAATCTTACTTTCGATAATAACGGTGCAACGCTATTTGTTGTAAATGCTGAAAATGACACCTTGTCAGTCATTGACTCGCAGAAACATGAATTAATCAAAACTATCCCTGTAGGAGATAATCCAAGATCTGTTGTGTTAAACCCAGATGAGACACTCGCATATGTTACAAATATGGATTCTAACACGATATCGATGGTAGATACACAACTTATCGTAGTAGAGGAAATTCCAGTTGGCAACGGACCCTATGGAATTGCATTTAGTGCAGATGGTGGCGATCTATTATATGTAAGTAACATGAGGGGAAATGAGGTATCCATTATCGATACTACAACTAACACGATCACTACCACAATTGCTGCAGGAAACAAAGGATCAAATCATATGATTATGAGGAAACCCGCTGTTGATATAGTAAAAGACGAAGGTGTAAATAACAACAGCAATAATAATTCGTCTTTTATTGCCCGCGTATTTGTAGAAGTTCCGGATGATGTAGATGAGCATAGGAGAGGACTGATGTTTAGACAGCATCTCCCTTGGAACTCAGGTATGTTGTTTGCTTATAACAGCGAGGAACCTAGATCATTTTGGATGAAAAATACTTTAATACCATTAGACATGATATTCGTCGACGATAACTCAGAGATTATAGACATCAAAGAAAATGTTCCTCCCTGTGAACAAGACCCTTGCCCATCCTATCCCTCAAAAGAACCTGCCCAATATGTATTGGAAGTCAATGCAGGCTTTGCACAACAAAACGGAGTTCAGGTAGGAGATCGATTAGTCAGTAATATTCAGTGAATTTTTTTGGGCTCTTATGTTCGCATTGAATATTTTTCTATCTAGTACCAGATGGTTTCTATGTTAGTCCTCTTCCTTATGGCCAAATGTGAGAAAGGGTCTAATTCATCGGTATTGTTCCCTAAAGCACCATGCCAATGCAATTTACCTGCAGGTACACAGACTACATCACCTTCGGATAACTCGATAACAGAAGGTGAAGATGACACCTCAGACAGGGATTTTATGGAGGCACTCTTGCCATCACTATTGATTTCGATTTTATTCACAAGGACAACAATTCCCTTTCCTTTTATGGCAACCAATGTCTGGTCTGTTGCATGGATATGGGGCCTTGTTCTACAACCTTTCTTGAAAGTTACATAGTACAATTCCTGTTCCTGCGACGTGTTTGCATCTATTATCTCATGTATGTCAAACTCGTCATTTGTAAACTTGCCTTGATACTTTTCTTGCTTACTTTCAGGTACAGGAGTATAATAGAGATTTTTCTTTTCCAATGCCAACAGATCGATATCACAAGCTATCATTAATAAAAAGCTGCCTTGATTCGTCAATAAAGAGCGCTGAAGCCAGAAAATAGTCGTTTCGATTGTCCTGTAGAGACAGGCACATATGTTCTGCTATTCTTTCCGCCCAAGGGTTTCAAAGTGCGTTTGGTTGTTATGTTGCTCATTGTCTTGCTGCGAGTTAAACATCTTGTTACAGACCCCACATTTGTAAAGCGTAATTTCCACAAATGGTTTAGTAGAGGCAATAAACCTTTGATAGTTATCAGAACTTAGTCATAAAGACGGAAAACAGACAAAAGGCACATTGGGTTTTGTCCTTCTATTGTGTAGGAAGTCTCATGAATTCTAAAATGTCTGATATTAATGCCATTTTGAATTGATATTTGGGGATGTATGCACACATCTCTTCTGTCACCTATTCTTAATAAAACACATCTTTTGTATCTAAGGCGGCGATTGCAGGATTCTTATTGAGATTGCATAGATGATGGTTGAAGTCGTTAAAATCATTGCACAGCAATGTAATCAAGTCCAAGGAAATTTTTGGTTTTTCTTGAAATACTCTACTAACCCTCCGTCAAGTAGCATTTTCTTCATGAAATCGGGAACAGACTTAGCTTGGAGAACATCTCCCACTCTGGTATTTGTTACAGTAAACTGTCCTAAGTTAACAACGAGTACGTCACCCTGTACAGTCCGGTCTTTTATTCCCTGCACTTCAAGAGCAGGTAGTCCTATTGTGAATGCGTTGCGGTAAAAAATTCTTGCAAAGCTTTCTGCTACAACTGCAGATATTCCAGCATATTTCAAAGCAACTGGTGCTTGTTCTCTACTTGATCCTCCGCCAAAGTTCCTGCCAGCTACTAGAATGTCACCTTGACCTATTTTTTTATGAAAATCTGGGTCTATTCCATACATAGCATATTTTGCCATTTCATTTGGGTCATTTGTTCTGCTCTTGAATCTAAATGGAATTATGATATCAGTGTTGATATCATCACCAAACACCCACGCTTTTCCCTGTAAAATAGCTTCAGTGGTAAACGGGATAGTCGTCGATTTTGGAGGAGACTGCGTTAATTCAGAAGATAATGGTGAAGGTGATGACTGTTGTTGAGAAGGTGATGGTGTTGTTGTTGAGGTATTGTCGCCTAGACTATCTTCAGAATCCAAATTACAAATATCCCTCCGGGCTTGTAATTTTGCCTTCGATTGCAGATGCAGCCGCCGTTGCAGGAGAAGAAAGATATACTTTTGATGAAAGGGCACCCATTCTGCCGACAAAATTCCTCGAAGACGATGATATACATATCTCATCCTCTCCAAGCGCTCCAAGGTGAGTCCCTACACAGGCTCCACACGTTGCGTTTGTAAATACTGCGCCTGATTCCAAGTATATCTCCACATACCCTCGTCGAATTGCTTCTTCATATACTCTGACTGAAGCAGGCGTAACTATGCATCTTGTATTCCTATGAATTTTTCTCCCTTTGAGTATCCGAGCCGCTATTTCCAGGTCTTCAATTCTTCCGTTTGTGGCTGAGCCAATGAATGCTTGGTCTATTTCGATGCCAGCCATTTCACTGGCGGGCCTGACAGCATCAGGATGATCAGGACCCGATACCATTGACGCTATTTCGATGCAATCTATGTTAATTTCATCAACATATGTAGCTGAGGAGCCTGGATGAATTTCTAGTGCGGAATCCTCTTTGATCCTTCTTGGATTGTCGTTTATGTATTTCTCAGTCAATTTATCAAAAGGAAACACAGAGAGTTTAGCACCGCATTCCATGGAAGCGTTGGTTATACAAGCCCTAGAGTCTATTGTTAGATCTCTTCTGGTTATATCATCAGAAAAAGTCCATTCCAATGCCCTATAGTTTGCCCCATCTTCGCCCAATTTTCCTATAAAGTCTAGTATCAAATCACGCGCAAAGACACCCTTCTTAAAATTTCCTGATAGAAGAACTTTTACTGTTTCAGGGACCTTCAACCATATTTGACCAGTAGCCCATATTGATGCAATTTCAGTACTTCCAATTCCAGTAGCAAACGCGCCTAAACACCCTGCCTGGCATGTGTGAGAATCTCCACCAAGTATCATCATTCCAGGGTATGCAAGGTTTTCAAGAATGTGCTGGTGAGATATGGATCCTTCGATTAACATACAACCATGTTTTGAAGCAAAGTTCCTCATCATAGCATGAAGATTGGCAACTTTTTCATCTGCTGCGGGAAAAGTGTGGTCGATAACAAGGAGCACTTTTGATGGATCGTACAGTTTGTCAATCCTCATTTCATTGAGAGAACGTATAGCAAGTGGCCCAGTGCTATCCTGAGCCATAGCGAGATCGACATCAACAACTGCGATATCTCCAGCCATAGACATTTTAGAAGAAGAGTCGTTACGTCGATTGGCGTCATGAGATTGTGATCGTTTGTTTTTTATGCTTATTGCTTTCTCTGCAAATGTCATCGAATCATTATCCAATATCTTGGCTATTTGGTTTTGTGATGATGATGAAGCTAATGAGTATGTGCTCATAAAATAACTATCCCCATCGGGTCACGAACGAGATCACTTCGGCTTTTTTCATCCTGCTTATCCTCTGTAGCAGCGCGTATTACTTTTTGGATAATTCTCAAATCACACTCGATGCCACGCTTGAATGTTATCATCCCCCCACAGTACTTAGCAATGTCTCGTTGTTTACTGCTTGGGTCAAGGTCTACTGCCGCTTCGACGTAGGAACCCAAAGACTGTTTCATACAATATATTTAACACAATATGATTTACAGCAAAGGCATTATTTTTATAATACTCTTTTCTACAATTAAAAACTAACGAGGCTATACCAGGATAGCAGCTGTTCATTTAAACGGTATCTACCCCCTCGCACTTTCATTTTCGCTTTAGGCTTCAAAGAATGCCAGTTCTCAGGTTCTTTCTTACAATAAGCGCCGTTTGGTTAAACCCCCGCTCATCAATCTCTAGGGATGGCGGTCTAGGGTACAATTGGAATAGCACATACTAAAAGTACCGACATCTTCTTAGGGAGGACCCATATTGATTAGCATGCATATGTCTTTTTTAATAAACATCTGAGCAATATTTAGTTGATCAACGGATATCTAGAGCCCCACTCTCTTCCAACACTTTTATTGTAAGACTCGTATTCAGGATAGCAACTAGCTAATGACAAATCTCAACATATTGATTATACCCGTTTAGATGAGTCATGATGATCGTAAAACCGTTTTGCAAGGTTTGTGGTCAACCTATCCAATGCAGGTGACTTATCATTTCGTTCCAAACGCACATCTATAATGCTATACATGTTTCTATGACTAAGAGCATCAGAAATAGCACAATTGAATTGATCTTCAGTTTCTATATGAAAACCTTGCCCACCACCGATAAGTCCTGGGGCATTAGAATAGTTCCAAGGTTGTAAATCATTAAAGTCACCGTTTAACATCAATTGCTCTGTAAGATATATTCCATTATTCAAGACAACAACAATCGGATTCAAGTTATATCTGAGGGCAGTCGACAACTCCATACCTGTCATTTGAAATGCGCCGTCTCCAACTATTACTAGAGGACGTAAAGTTCGGTCTGCAAGCTGTGCACCAATACTCGCCGGAACTGCGAAGCCTAATGACGCATAATAAGCCGGTGAAAGAAACCTTGTATTTCCACGATTAATAAGATCTGCACCTGCAAATAAAGCATCACCTACATCGGCAAGAACTATCATGTCATCAGTCAGACAGGAATTCAGATATTCAAATACATATTTTACTGTGATTTTCTTTCCAGCGGTACATCTTGGCAAGCTTGATGTTATTGTCAAGTCGTTGCGTGCAGGAGTCACCAAAGACGAAGAAGAATTATCATACGTACTTTTGCGATTTCTTGCTATTGGTGCATCAATCAAGGCATTAAAAAAATCTCGAATCTCTATATTGTCATAATGATGGTACATCACAGACAGCTTTTCTGCACTTACATAGATGATCCTCGTCTGATCAATTTGTGCTGTATACATGCCAAGGGTAATGTCACTCAAGGTTGCTCCTAGTATAATTAGGCAATCACTGGATTCAACATAATGACGCGTCTTTTCCTGACCAACTCCTCCTTCGTAGATTCCAATAAACATGGGATGAAGCTCGCTTATTACCGACTTGCTCAAGATTGTTGCTGCAACAGGTATCTGTGTCTTGTCTATCAGAGCCAATAGGTTATCCTGCAAGGCAAACCGATGAATCTCTTCTCCCGCAATGATGACAGGTCTTGTTGCTGCATTTATCATATTGCTTGCTTCTATAATCGCTTCTCTTAGTGCGTGTGGATCGCTCTGTGTAAAGTCCTGGACATCAAGAGGGTGGCGATACTGACCAGCAATTGTTGTAGTTACTACATCTCGAGGCAGTTCAATATATACAGGACGTTTGAAACGCATGGCTGCTGAGATTACCCTGTTAATCTCAAAAGCTGATGTTTGTGGGTCACCCAATACAGTAAAAGCAAAGGTTATCTGATCGAAGATCTTCTTCTGTGTATCAAAATCACGCACTTTGTGATGCAGTAAAGGATTCTTTATTTGCTCTTTTAATCCCGGAGCTCCACTTATAACAACAACAGGAGATTTTTCAACATAAGCCTGGCTGTAGTGTTAATAACCTTCAATGCGCCGACCCCATACGTAATGCAAACAACTCCCAATCCCCGAATTCGCGCGTAAGCATCTGCGGCAAATCCTGCTCCCTGTTCATCGCATGTATTTACAATGGAGATTTTACTCTTGCTTAATCTGTCGTAAAAGCTTAGGATATAGTCTCCAGTAACACCAAAAATGTGTGTGATTCCACGTCCAGCTAGACTATGGATTAGATAGTCTCCTATGCTGTATGAACCTGTCATGTTATTGTCATTCCTAATAATCTATAATTAAACTTCTGGATGAAATGATATTTTTATCAGCAATTACTTTTCCTATTAAGTATGTCACTACGACCCCCATTTAGAGAGTCAAATTCAGCCTTACAAGTACTGACTATGGACACTTGAGACAAAAAATATGTATAGCAAACTTTATTCATGGTGATTTATGTTGATAATGCAGGTGAAAGTTAGTACTAATGACAGACCGTATTAAGTGTTCTCACATACTTGTTGAAAAACAAAGTGAAGCGATAGCAATAATAGAAAGATTAAGGAAGGGCGAGTCTTTTGCGAATCTTGCAAAGGAATTATCTATCGATAAGGGAAGTGGCAAACGTGGTGGCGATTTGGGATTTTTTGGAAGAGGGATGATGGTAAGACCATTTGAAGAGGCAGCATTTAAGCTTCAGAAAGGCGAAATGACACAAGAGCCGGTCAAGACTGAATTTGGATATCATATAATCAAGAGAGCAGATTAGCCAAAAGGGAAAGATACGGAATAAATTGAATGCTTGTCTGGAAGAAGAACTTTATGACCTAATTACATATTGCATACAAAATCCCAAAGCTTTAGATCTTGAATCCAAGAAGTTAAGAGGACAAGAGATTGGCAACGAGTTGTGCGTAGATGGAGGAGTAGATGCCATGGAGAACATCTTTTATCCAATTGAGGTTCGAATAAAAGAAGAGATTGGAAAAGATGCAAAGCCATACCGTTCCTGGTGGAATGAAATAACCAAAGAAGAATGGAAATATTAAGCATAAATCCATGGGCAGAACTGTTGTAATACTACTAATAGCGGAATGCTTGTCAAAATTTGCTTTAGTTGCAACATCAATGCACAACTTATACAATTTCACTCGATTAATAGATAGGCTGATGCATCACCTGACTCATCGGGTGACAAAAATCTTTTAAGGTTCTATCCTCTAACCGACTCTCTGATTAACACGGCTTCGTCTACGGACTACAAGAATGCTATGCAGTGCTTCAGAAGAAGAGAGATATATTGAAAAAATCAAAACCCTGATAGTAGCAATCTTGCATTACGTACCAACAATTCAGGGGAGAACCTCATAATGTATCCAAAATGAAAGGTCACATAATAATAAAAGATCGAGGATTAATTTTTCTCTTAAAAAATAGTTAGAGGGCGCACTTGGCGATAGTGGTCGGCCATTAGGTCGTGTTTGAGAATAATACCTTTTATCAAGGAGATCCTGTTGTCAATGTGAGGAAAAAGAGCAGCAACAAAGAAACAGGAGTACGTGGGAGACAAGTAGTATTAATGGTCATAGTAGACATAAAAGACCAAGAAAGGTTTGATGAGGCCCTCGCTAGTCTTACTTGCGGCTACTGCAACACGACTTATTCTACCAAGGCAGAGATGTCATATCCTACAGAGGTATATAGTCAAAGTGGTAGAGTGAAGATATGGAGAGCTAAGTGCAAGGGGTGTGCGAAGTCATCAGGCTTTAACAACAGCATGGAAGACTTTACTCGAGGTGTAGAATCAATTGGAGGGAGAATAATAACGCCGGCAGACCGCGACGAGATTTGGGCCGCACTTGAAAATACAACCATTAACCTAACTTCGTTTGGCGAGAGCTTTGTCCCATTCGTGGATGTACTCAAGGCTGCATCCCAAGGCAATGAGAAGATTCGTAGCCTCTACCAAATAGATGACGGGGCCAAGCCGGAGGACGTTGAGCGATACAACAAAGTCGTCTGGCCCTTAATTTATGAGATAATTGCATTGAGTGACAGCAATAAGTTTCCTTCATTCAAGATCGACGAGTCCACAAGGAATGGGCCGGTTTTGTATGTGACTTATAAAAGAGACGCATGAGCCCTCGGCAGAAGGTCCCCTCAAGATTGCCCACATAAAAATTGAAGAATGAGAAGGAGAAGAAGGGCAACAGTAATGCGAGGGGTGAGAGACAAATTACTAAAGACCATTACATCATGAATTGACAACGGACTATTACGGACTCCGGAATTTCTCGGCTATCAGGCTACAAGTCATCAGATAACTGCCATCATAAGAGTCCTGCTAAACCACATAATATACCCTGCATTTTATAGTATGGAATGGACTAGGATGAAGTGGTCCGATTCATTCTAAATGAGTTTTCTATCTTGCAGAATCTATTTTGGACTTTTTATACGAAAATTATCAATCCAGTTCATTTTGAACAACCATAAGAGTTCCTTCCATCAAAGAATTGCGAGGTATGCCTGTCGTTGAGATTACATCATCCCTAATCTATTCAGGGTTATTTTCTTCACTGTTAAAGTTTCCATGATTATGTCGTCCTGGAACTTGGATTTTTGCAGATCCGCACAAAAGCGGGTAATTTCTGATCAGAGTGGAACCCTTCGCAGAAATAACGTGTATAATCATGCCAATGTCTCAGCTGAGGGAACCATCGTGAACATCACTTTTTCAGTTAGTTTATGTCCTGTTGAATTATTATGGTCTTCAATATCACTGTGGAAAATAAATTTCATTTTGCATTCATGACAGATCCATATTGCTTTTAGGTCATCTGGGTGCATAGGGAGTATAATGAATTTTAGGTCATCGCATATAATGATTAATCTATCGCTTTCGTAGCTATTGTTTAATAAATCATTTCAAATTTATGTCTATTATCATTGTCTTCATATGATACATCTGAATAAAGGATCAACAAATTGTTAGTGGAATTTTATCTCTATATGTTTTTTATATTGAATTAACTCTCTAACTTATCAAAACGTATCGAGCGATTACTGAGGTATCAAACGACCTATACATACTACCATTCGCAGCTTCTGGTGCAAGGTAAAAGATAATTCAAGAAAACTAAAGTTCATCCATTCCGAACTTGTGATAGCATTGATTGCACTTGAATTTCTCTCTTCCTGGATTGCGAGAGACTACTTCTAGCTGACTTTTGGTCCTGCAATTAGGACATCTTCCATAAACTGTCTGCCTAGGCATGAGTTATGACACGTCAATACGGATCGCCATAAAAAGGTAATCAATGGTTTCTCCTTTTTCTATTTCTCTATTGTCTCTTCGTCGACCTCAAATAGGCGACTCTGAAACAATACCTATCGCAAACGTGACGACATCCTCTACTAACTGATATTAAGAATATTAGAATAATATTGGCGTTGCAAAAAAAGTGGGGAAATTTATGAGGACGGTAGCTCTAGCCACACCTTTAGGTGGTAGTTTTATTATTATTATACTACTTCTTATCCTCTTCTATCTTGCAGAAATAGGCGCATCTGCTGTTGCTTCTTCTTCTCATGCTACTTCCAGTTTAGGCTATGGAATCAAAGAACTAGAATATCTATCGTTCAATGATGATAGGGGTAGTAGTAGTGGTGAAGCAGTTCTAGCTAACACAACAATGGCGCTATTATCTAATTCCTCTACCGCCGTTTATGAAACAGAGACTTTCGTGGCTCCACCTACTGTCAAAACCTTTGTAATTTATATGGCAAATGAGTTTCATGAGATCTGGCCGGAAGAATCCCATAAACTTCTCACAAACAAAAATGCTTATACCATTCCGACAAACTTGACAGTTTCAAATGGAACAACTATCGCATTTCATATGGCTGATGCACCCTGGGATACCCCGCATGATTATATCGTAAGAGTAATTGATATCAATACCAACGAGACTGCGTTGCAAACACCACTTCTCAGTTATCCTAAACTTAACAGAGGTTTATCTAATTCTGGAACAACTATCCTACCTGTTGGAGAATATAGAGTAGAAGCATATCTTCAAGGAACAGACAAGGTAGAAACTAAACCAATTACTATCAAGGTTATAGATACCCCCGTAAATCGATCTTCTAATATAACTGCAGGGTTCTTTTATTCGCCACAAAGACCTGTTGTAAATCCATACGACAACGACGGTCAGCCGCATCAAGGTCATTTAGAATATTATATACAACAATTTCCAACATATGGATTGAAAATAGAATCGATACATAGCTTTCATTTTGCATCCTGCTCATTTTATGATGAAGACAAAAGCTCAGTATGCATAGATGAGGGTGGATCGCAGGGGGAGCTTTATTGGCATGATAATAAGACTGCAGATCATGTGCTAATATTCTGGAGCTCTACTAGACCCTATAACCAAATAGCTGCTGCATTAGATGAAATGACGTGGCAAAATGTATACACATAATAAATAATGCATCAATCGCAGTTATAGTTATCCTATCGTTGGATATATATACAAGTCCATTATCACATCCACCACCAGTTAACTATTGGAACTAGATTACTAACATTACTTATTCTTCAATAATCTTGCTACTATTACGTAAAACAATAGAGAAAAAGTGAAAGAAAAAGAGCTCCTTTATCACTCCAATCAATCTTCAGGTGTGCTGCTGGCCCGCTTCGCAAATTGCGTTAGGAGTTATTGGTGATCATGGCCAAAGTCCTCTTATCTTGATTGCTTCGACCACTCTATTAACTGCTAGAACTGTACTTGCTTTGCGCATGTGTATGCCATACTTTTCAAATGTCTGATAAACATCACTGAACGCCTTGGTGATGTTTCTATCCAGTCTTTCGTTGACTTCCCCTTCAGTCCAATAATCTCTGCGAAGGTTCTGCAACCACTCAAAGTATGACACAGTGACACCTCCACCGTTAGCAAGGACGTCTGGAATCACTAAGATCTTGTTATTGTAAAGTACATCGTCTGCTTCCGGTGTTGTTGGGCCGTTAGCAGCCTCTGCCACTATCTTCGCCTTGATGTTACTAGCATTCTTCGCAGTTATCTGATTTTCTAGTGCAGCTGGTATTAGTACTGTGCATTCTGTTTCGAGCAGCTCTTCGTTGCTTATTGAATTGGTACCGGAAAATCCTACAACTGAGCCGGTTTTTTCTTTGTGCCTCCTTAGCTCGGCGAGATTGATGCCATTCTTATTATAAATACCACCCTTGGAGTCAGAAGCGGCGATTAACTTAGCACCTAGATCTTCTACAAATTGCGAAGCAAACTGGCCTGCATTTCCAAATCCTTCTACTGCCATTGTGGTATCCTTCATATCTATCTTAAGCTTCTTCGCAGCTTCTCTTACAGTGAATGCTAATCCCCTGCCGGTGGCTTCATTTCTGCCAAGTGATCCGCCGATTGTGATAGGTTTACCTGTTATAATTTCGGGCTGAACATAGTTACCCTTAAGTGCGGAGTATGTGTCCATTATCCAAGCCATTTCCTTGCCACCGGTGTAAACATCTGGCGCAGGAATGTCTGTGTGCGGACCAATAATGTCTGCAATAGCATAAGCATAGCGCCTTGTGAGGCGTTCTAATTCGCCTTCAGACATTTCCTTTGGGTTACATATGATGCCACCTTTGCCTCCACCATAGGGAATGTCGGCAATGGCACACTTCCAAGTCATCCACGTAGATAGAGCCTTGACCTCGTCGATGGTGACTTGAGGATGATAGCGAATACCCCCCTTGTATGGGCCTCGGGCATCATTATGCTGAGAACGAAATCCAGTAAAAACATGTATCTCGCCGTTATCCATTTTTATTGGCAGAGATACTGTAAGGACTCGTTTTGGGTTGGCTAAAACTTGCTGAAAACCTTTGTCTAGATTTATAACCTTAGCTGCTTCGTCGAGCTGTTTGAGGGCAACTTCAAAGGGATTTGTTGCCGTTGCGGAGCCTTTTGCGGTCTCTTGCATGGATTTTTCTAGAAAAGTTCATGTTATAAGTTTTGTGTGTAAATTGTAGCCAATATCCTGTAGGTCAGTTTGACATTCTCTTAGATATAAGGGTGCGAAGTTCCTCGTCTGTAAGCCCAGCATGGTCTTCTATACCTAGTGAGGTGGCGATCGACTCGAGCTTTTCTCTCTCTGAGTCGACTGGACCTGTTACGTTGGGAAACTTGCTAACTTCTCTTGCATTTTCTGTAGCCTGCTCCATTTCATGGCGAAACATCTCCTTTGCTCTTTCATATTCTCCTACAGCCTTACCTACTGTGCGTGAAAACTGGGGTAGTTTTTTGGCACCAAAGAGTAAGATGAGTCCAAAAAGTATGATTATGATCCACTCCGATCCAGCGATGTTCATTATCAAAGTGGAGGACACAGCCATCTTAAGTGGTAATTATGTTTCTAATCAGAATTAAAGATTTCGACAATTGGGCAGCCAATTATTTGTAGGCGTTTTGATCAAGTGCCTTTATCTAACTATTAGAAAAAAGAGAGTCAAAGTATGCAAAAGAAATATCGTATGTAACATAACATACCCTACTAGCAAGGCCTTACCAATATTAGACGCTTGTTATATGACTACTTAATGTAGTGAAACCTGGCAGGAGTGAAAAGACTAGAGTTTTTTATACTTCGTTTAGTACTCCAATAAGGCAGGCATTTCTAATTGCACACATAAACGGACTCCTATGGCTTCGCAGATATCCAGCTTCGATAACATTTACTGCACTGATTCCATTTGCATTCTTATTCATAGTGTTTGTAATAGGTGGGGGTCAGTATACTCACATGGCGCTTGCAGGAAGCCTAGTATCGGCTGCAGCCGGCTATGGACTGGCCACAGGCAACAATATCATAAACTGGAAAGTTGATTACAAGATGCAAGATGTTTTTGTCGCTTCTCCTGTCTCATCTTTTACCTACATGTCGGGCATTGCACTTGCTGAGCTATTATTTGGCTTGCCCGCTTTTGTAATCTTGGCAATACTAGTAGTAATATTTAGCAGCGATTTTCTATACAGCACTGCAACTGTAATAGCCACACTTTTGCTGCTATGGGCTTCCACATCAAGTATTGGATATTTTATATCTACTCGTGCAACTCATCCTAGGTTCGTGGAATCCTTTATTGCATTCTTGAGAATTGCAATTGTAGTCGTGCCTCCAGTGTTTTACCCGGTTTCACTAATACCTACAGACGAATTGCGCTATTTGGCTTTTGCTATTCCAACTACCCACGCGTCGCTGATATTGCAGCATGGCATGGGAGCTCCACAAATTCTAGAAGGGTGGTCCCCGGAGATCGGATTTGCTGTCATTTTTGTATATATGGTAGGATTTGCATTGCTAGCAAAGACAAAGGCGGTATGGCGGGAAAATTAAAATAGAATACAAGGAGCATGAAAATGATCTACGTCAGTATATCGGCAATTACTCTCAAAATATTATAATCTGAACGATAGTGACTAGTTTTTTAGCCACTGATTGGTTACCGTCTTAAAGCTCACGTTACGATACAAGAATACAAGAATTACACATAATACAACAACAATAGATGGATATCGCTTGTATGTGTAATGACTTAAAGCTGTCCATCTAACTCTAATTCTTTATTGAGTACATGTGCGAATTATAGAAAGTAATGCCGATAATGAAAATGGTTTAATTAATACATCTTGTTTGGTAATCCCCAGTGACGTCATCTTGCTATTGACTTCAGTTAACGGGGATGTGGATGTGATAACTATTCTTTGGTCTGGCATCGCATTTTTAATTGTTTTAGCTAATTCAATGCCTGGAGATCTATTGCCGCTACTACTATTTTGTAGGTGTGTATCTATTATAACCACATCAAAGTCCTCATCGGAAGGCGAGAAGATTTGTTCTGAGCATTTCTCTATGTCATCTACAATTGCCACATCTACTCCTCCCGAAGTCAGAAAAGCCCGATACACTTTCTGAATATCCTTTTCAGGTTCTACAATTAGAACACGTAAAGCCTTATTATTACTAGACTCTCTTTTACTGCATTTCTGTAACTCAAGAGTTAGACTGTGGACATTTCCGATTTGGCTTTTTGCAGATAAATGTGATTCTTCATTCAAAACATTGGCAGGATGTGGACATATTACAGTAATATTGAATTTATTTTTTAGCCACTCCGAATGAGCATCGTTCCACCAGCTTTCCAACTCTATGCTCTTGTCAAAATGACAGTGCTCAGATAGAAATCCAGCTGCTTCTGCAAATATCAAGACTTTATCATCCTTGCCCTCAGCTATTCGTTTGCGTAAAAGTTCCTCTATTCGTTCCTTGAGCTGCTTGAAGGGTGCAAGATTTGACACCTTCGCAGATTCATAGAAAGGCAGAAAGTCAACTATGGTCAAGTTGCCTTTTTCTATATTTTCCTGATAGTTTGTAATTTTAGATGAAATTTCATCAAGATGTAATTTATCGCCATTAAAAACTGAAGAGTAAATACAAAGCTGACCAGCTTTGAGTCCTTCATTTATCGAATCCACTGCGGCAGAATCACACTCCTCCTGGTCATTGCACAGCAGCATAACATGCTCTCTAAAAGAGGGAGCTAGCAATTGATAAAATTGGCTCTGACGCGGAGAACCTGCTGAAGGAGTCAATTTATATGCTGCCTGTTGATTGATATTGATCAACGCCTATGATATATTAAGCTTTTAAAATGACGGACACCAACCCTGCCATTAGCGATCTCTCTCCAATGCTACCTAGTCTGTGGCTGATGGGGCTGAATAACATGTTAGACAATGTGGCATCTTGAACAATGATTATGGTATTTATGGCAAGAGGTTTTCTCCTATAATTAGACTGTCGCCCTAACTTCAATAAGCCTGCCTGTATTCAAATCGAATTTCTTTATGCGTTTATGCCTCGTTGTCTTCATATGATCCAGAATGTCGCTATGAAATGCGAAGGCAGTTCCGCAATTAGAACATACCCAAATATTGTTCAAATCTTCTGGATGCATGTGTATCCTGCTCGTTGTACGACAGCAGCAAATTCGATTTAAGCATTGGGAGATCTTCTTATGTAGATAACCACTATAAGTGACATCCTCCTTTGTTATAGTCACTATAACATTTGTCAGGAACTTGCGAGATGAAGTCATATGGTATATCAGCTCATTTGGTCTTCTATGATGTTCTTTTCAGACTTGATACTCTATGACCCATTGTGGCCAACTATCCTTTTTACAGTTACAGTCTCTTGAGCCATCGTGCTAAAAATCCTCTTATTTTCTCTCTACGAGCTGCAAAGGTGGAAATGGTTTTCGTATTACACGTCGATCGGAGTTGATGGAAAAACCGCTTCAAATTCTCGTTTGTTTACTTCAAACATAGTCATCATTATGACTTTCATATCAGGTTGCAAATCCTTTACTCTTCTGACTAGCTGAAACCCCATCAATGCAGGCGGGCATCCTGATATCAGATACCAAGATTTGGCATTATTTGCAATCCTTCTGAACATGTTGTAACGCCATAATTGGATCAGCAAAAACATGATCTTTGAAACCTGCATATTCCAAACTCCTGCCTGTCACTGTCAGAGTGTCGGTATCGTCATCAACAATAAGTATAGTAGCCTTCTCATCGTTTTTGTGTACTAGTCGCTCTTGCAACTTTAGAAAATCTAATGTGGCACACAAGTACTTAACATTGACTATTTCTCACACTTCATTTAGCGAAATGAAAACAGTTTGAGTTTACATTTCATGATACTGTACTTATCATAGTACAAGTAATATTCGTCATATAGGATATTGGTCTATGATTAGACGAGCATGACCGACAATGATAAGAAAACGATTGAGAGTAGCAACAATCCATCTCAAAGACGCAGCAACAATAAAAATCAACGAGCAACTGTAGGTAGAGGCATAAAAAACTGCATGGATGCTGCTATTGTTAAATCCAATATAGATGGTGATCCAACGAGGTCTGATGAATAGTACAATGGAATCTACAATTAAGAATGGTCACAGTGATCATAACAATAAAGAGAATAGCAATAAATGTCCAAAATGCTTATCTGGGGACATGGTAGAACATCCTTCATTTTTGTCTGTGCCCTACACATCGCGCTCAAAGGCGGCTGAAAAATCAAAGACAGCCATTGAAGACCAAGATGCAGATTTTGTCTTTAAGTTCTTATCATGTAAAAGATGTGGATATTCAGAATTCTATATGGTCAGGGACGCTGTTAGAAAGCGTATATGATTTGGCAATTAGATCCAGGGAGAATGCTATCATTTTACATTTCTGTCAATTAGTGCTTTTCGATTATTGCTGGTTATGGAAATCACAAGAAACATTGGAAGCAAATTTTGAACATATGGCATTTTCTTTCTCGTGTGAAGCAAAATGATGATAGTTAGGTCTGTCTTATTTTGTAGCATTTGTCTACAGATTGATTCTATAAGTCTTTTTCATTCCTTTTAAAATTTATTCATCTGGGGTAAAATGAGATATCCAACATGTCGTCACGCAACACTAATGAGGTTACATCTAAAGAAGACAGAGGTTATTCAGAACAAAAAATCCCTATTGGCGAGAAGAGTCGCTATCTACTATAACATAATCCGGACGACAGAAAGACCTTGACGATAAGAATTATACTTATCAGTTAGAAAAGAATACACTCAGTCAGTCCATTACAAAGAATATAACATGGCTTCTCTCAGGGTATTTCAAGGCAATGGTGGAAAGGATGAAGAAGCTGTACTAGATGAGTCACATTTTGATTATATTATCTAAAAGTACATGACAAAATGATTGAGATAATGAGTGTGTGGGCGCTTAGAAGTTTAGTAGTCATGAGACTATTCACGTAAAAATAAATCAAATCGAAGCGGCCAGGCTGGCATAGATGCATGTACTAGAAATATCAGCTAAAGTGTACAATTATCATGCATTCCTGAGCTATGCGTGGTTTTAGGCGCGCTAGCGGCTATTGTAGTTGCAATAATTGTGCTAGTTATTTTCTTTGCAGTAGCCGGCTTTATTATTCAACTGCTGGCACCAATAATTGCTGGAATAATAATATTGATTGTTATAGTGGTCGGGGGAGCATGGTTATATGCAAAATACCGTTCACGTTAGCATGGAATTTTCTATTATGGCAATATACATCATGGTTAGCAATTGACTTGATTGATAATGGATACGCATTAGATTTAACCTCTCCATCAACCATACAAAATACGTCGTCTGCATTACCACTTATCTTCCATCCTCTCTTTGTATGGTATACGCGACCGAAATCTGCACTGGGGAACAGATGATAATTGGACGGTAGGTGGCTAGAGCCTTATCACATTCTTGGATGCAAATCTGATATCCTCTGGCTTGATTGTTTTTCTTCCAGCATGTAATGATAGGTCTACTGCCTGCCTAGCAATTCTCTCTGCTATCTCTTCGAGAACCTTTCTCAATTCGTCAGCTGCGTCATCGCTAACACGTTCTGCACCAGATTTTTTCATGACGCGATACATTGCTGCAAGGCCAAATTCAGGTCCAGAAGACATACGCAGTACGTGACATAACTATATTAAAAGTGTACTTATACTTTTGATAATTAATTAACTCACTTCAGAAGGATTGGTGAAAATAGTATTTAACAATGATAGTAAAAATCATTTTGACTAGTATGATTTTTATTGAATTCCTACGCTTCCACGCAAAAAAGGTTGTTGTTGTTGTATCAATTCTCGGCGAGCAAAAGTGTACAACTATTACTTTTCAATATGAAAGTTAGTATTTCTTGTTGTACTAATAATCTTGCCACCTACACTCTATATAGTAGTTTGTTCTCTTGCTAAAAATAAGTATTCCGAGAAAGAATTCCTACAAATATTTATTTTATATTGAGTCTTTCAATATGAATATAATTGCTCTTCGATGCTCATATTCATCTCACTGACAGCAGTTACTGTGGGTATGTACATCATATAATATCGAGCTTAAGTATGATGAATATAATTGCGTGCTCTGTTACGGTCGATGTCGAAACTACAATTAGAAGTTTCAATCTATTCAATACTCATCGCAATGTGGTCAAACAATTTATCGGGATACATCCAGAAGCCTCAGCCAGGGAAGATCTAGAAAGGTTCAGAGAAGTCTTCACCTCTAATTTACAATCAATAGATGGTGTTGGTGAAATTGGCCTTGATGGTACATATGACGTGCATATCAAGCAGCAAGAGTATGTCTTCTCAGCAATGCTTGAGCTGGCAGAGTTAACGGGCAGGCCTGTATCGATACATTCTAGAAGAATGCTTGATAGGGTGTTAGAAATGCTACCCTCATATCGTATCAAAAGCGTATTGCTACACTGGTTCGCAGGCAGCAAGAAACAATTAGCAAAATGTATGGATAGCGGGCTGTACGTATCATATGGCCCTCCGCTCGTATACTCCGAAGACAAGAAAGTGTTGTTAAAAAACACAGATAGAGATCTCTTCCTGGTTGAAACGGATGGCCCTGTGCAATACTCCAGATGCTTTGAAAATAAGCCATCTCTTTCCACTTCCTGCCTCGTAAGCGTTGTTGCATCAGTCGCATATACCATGGATATGCCCTATGACGAGACGGTAGAACTGTTGCAGAAGAACTCTGAGGCCTATCTGGCACACACATAACAAAGATAAAATACCCTTAAAATTGCCTTTTCTACTGCATGAATAGAATAAAGCGTATATCTGCTGAGCTATTGGAGAAGTATCCTGATAAGTTTGGGCTTGATTTTAACGCTAATAAAAAAGTCATCAGCGAAGTAGCCATAATCAGGTCTAAGGTCTTAAGGAATGAGCTAGCCGGTTACATTACTGCCCATTTGCGAAAGCAAGCTGCGCAAGAAAAGGCTTCAATGGCGTCTTCTGCGGTCGGAGAGACTGAGGAAGAAATTGAGGAATGATAACTATAAGACTACTTGGGGGGGCAAAAAAAGCAGTCGGCAGATCTGCGGTCAATCTTGATAGACCCAGTGCGTCTGTCTCTGACATTTTGGACTTTTTAGCAACTATTTCAGCTGAGCCTCATCTTTTGCAAAGAAGCAATTTGATAATTGCATTAAATGGTGTAGATTCTGCCTCTCTTCAGGGGAATAACACACTTGTAAAAAGCGGTGATACGGTCAAGATCGTCACAGTGGTTCATGGTGGAACGCATTACACACTCAATAGCTATCATGTATCAATCACCGGCATCCAAAAGATCACTCACGATCCTGGCAAACTGGTAGATATGATGCGTTCTCAACACAATGATGTATCAATACAGGCAGTAGATGCTAATGCAGTATATGGAGAAGAGCATATGCTAGGGGTACTCAGAATAGCACTTGAAGCAGAAAAAAGAAATATCATGATTACAAAGAGATGTGAAATCGAACTACTAATTCGTCTCGCAGGCATTGATCAAATTTCAGAATCGATCCGAAGGGCTGGTCTGAAGAAAGATGTCGCTGGGTGTTTTATTGCCTTTTCACAAGATAATGAAGCGTTACTTCAATTTGAAGAATGGATTAAGAGCGAATTTGACTTGAATGATTCTGTATTGAAGCCTAATAAGTATAAGAGGCTACTGCTTGCAAGCTTGCTAGGTTCTCCTGCAAAATTGGACAATGACGAGTTTCTACAATATCTTTTGGAAAAGGCAGCCATACTCATAGCATAAAGAAGAGGCCACTTACTTACGTTTTTCAACCACAGAGCTGAAAATCTGATTTGGTCGAAGAACTGATACTCCGGTCAGCCCTCCAAGTACCTGTACTAGAATAACCCAGTCGGGATTCTCCAGATCGACCTTGTTGTTGATCCGGTCTGCTATCGCCTTTATAATCTGCATCGAACCAAGGGAGTTGTGTCTTTTTTCAACCGTTACCCTGAAAGTTTCCTTGCCGATCTTTGTAATGAGTTCACTTGCAGCATGACTTATTGTGTCAAGCCGTGTGGGGACAACAACTTGAATTGGCAATACTCGCAGAATATAACGAACCTGCCAAGGTTCTGAAGCCACAAGCTCCTTTAGTTTATCGATGATAATAAGGGGGTCAAGTGAAGTCTGTACGAGTATCATTCCCTTTATCTCGATTATCTCCGACACTGCTGTCGAGTCACCAAATTTATCCAGCAGTTCGAGAATTTCGTCTTCTGCATCTTCTTCTCTAAATCTAAAAGTGGATACAATGAGGTTAAATTCATCCAATGAGATGTAATATCTCCCTCGATTTTATCGCCCCTTCGCGCAATATTTTAGGGTTGCCTTCTACAGAAACTATGGTAGACTCTACACCCTTTTCGACTGTTCCACCATCTAAAAGTGCATCATACCCTTCAAGACCAGAATTAAGCACTTCTTGTGCACTTTTCATCGTCCTCTCTCCTGATAAGTTCGCGCTCGTGCCTACAAGGTAAGTGCAGTGGTGAAGAAGTAGCAAGACACAGTTATTGGCTGGAACACGTACTGCTAAGCTAGAACTACCTGCTCTGATCCTAGGTGATATTCTATGGTCGATGATGGGTGCAACTATTGTTAGTGCACCCGGCCAGTATCTTTCGGCAAGCATCCTGCCAGCCCTCCCAAGTAATACTATTCTTTCTGCCTCGCATATGCTGGATGTCAAAATAGGTAGCGGTTTTTTTTCATCTCTGCCCTTTATTGTAAAGATGCGCTTGACTGCTAAGTCGTTGTATGGATCACAGCCTATTCCATATATTGTGTCGGTCGGATAGATCACTACTCCTCCACTTTTTATGAGTGATGCACAACTTGCCACTGCGTCCTGCGAGCATTGGAAAATCTTTTGTTTCATCATCGCACCCCTGCCTCGTCATCGCGGCAATATCTTTAGGGTAATCTCTTTTCGTAGTTCGCGCATTAGCCAGCAATGTATGATTATTATCCCATCTATAAATTGTGAAAGCGGCATATTGATAGTATATTATGTTAGTATTATGTTAATATTGAATCGTTGTAACTTCAAGCCGCAACTACCAAAAGTAATAGTGTCGTAGCCTATTGCCACTCCGATATCTGGGACACCATATATTTACATTAGTAATAAACTTGTAATTTTCCCTGTCCGTTTTGCTATTCTCATAATGACTACTCCAAAGAAAGAACAATACCATATCTATATACTTCGTGCATACCAGGCTAAAGGAACGACTATTTGAGTTCACAGAAAAAGCTCAAGGCATCATAGAGCGCAGCAACCAGAAAGTGGCTTTAGAGCCATACACTGAAAAGAATTTGATAGATGCTCTAGAACTTGAGAA
>Ga0081538_10001561_pt1 | contig 23482 bp, 20 predicted proteins | sample TabmetS5T2R1_FD_71022 | JGI IMG/M metagenome (GOLD analysis project Ga0081538, IMG submission 71022) | Tabebuia heterophylla rhizosphere microbial communities from the University of Puerto Rico - S5T2R1 | ecosystem: Host-associated > Plants > Roots > Rhizosphere ... | reverse complement strand
CTTCACCCTGTTGCTCATAGTAGTGGAGTTGGCTAGGACTCACCCGAATGACTTTGCCCATACGTTTGGCTTTTGTGATGAACTCGGGCAGCCGCAACAGCCGTCGCAGTACAGAAGGCAGCTCGTGCAAACGCTCATTGGGTAGGGCGACGCATACAACGCTGTAGCGTGAATGTGCGGGGATGCGGCGCCAAAAATCGCCGACGTTGGTGGTGACGAACGTCGGTTGCCGTACGCTCCGGAGCACCGTAGGAATCGCTTCATCTTTGATGAGGGTGTTGGGGCGCAGCGTCGTGAGCGAGCGTACTTGACCGCGATACCACGCAGCGATGCTTGCCATGATACGCTGCTGATGCACATTTTCGTCGAGAAGGATCATGCAGGGCGTGGGGTGGGAGTTGTGGTGGTGAGCAGCGCCTCTTTAGCCAGCCGTACGGCCTCAGCGACGGCCTCGGCAGTCAAATGGCTCTGGGCATATTCCCGGACCAGACGCTCGACAGTCCACCCCACAGCCAGCAGATCGAGGATGGTGGCCACCTCGAGGCGCGTATACTTGAAGGTCGGTCGCCCCCCACAGATACCGGGGGCTGCGACAATGTGGTGGCCAATAGGGTAGTACTCATAAAGCGTATCGCCGCATGTTTCGCGGACGAGTTGTGGTGCGGCGTCTGTCATGGCCAAATACCCCCTTTTCCCTGGAGGATCTCCATGGAGAACACGCCATGTTTCTATGATACGCTGGTTCAGAGGCTCGGACAACGTGCAAATTGGTGGGAGCGAGCCCCCCAGGAGGATGTACCCGGCCAGGCCGAGTTAATCAAGACCCGAGGATTTGACCGTTGAATGCATCTGGAGACCAACTCACGCGCGGTGAACCGGTCGCCGTCAGCGTACCCCCGCTGAGGGAAAGGTCCCTGGCGCCTCACCAGAATGAGACGTTGCGAGCCAACAGCAAATTAAGGAGAAACGCATGCACCACACACCACTCCGTCATCCGATCGAGGCCGGGGTGGTCCCGCTCTTGCCCTATCAATATGCCACCCCTGCTCCATAGCCTCTTCCGTCACCTCAGCTTGAACAATATTTGAACATCTGCGGCGTAAAGCAGCGTCGCATTTGAACACTCTGGCCATCGTCCTGAACAGGCACCTGATGGTATCTTTCCCATCGGCGGCTGGGCATGCGCCCAGGCGGGCCCAAATAGCCCTGCCGCGATCACAGCGGCACATGCGTCGGTCCACTATACCCTTTGCAGGGAAGATCGCAACATGAGTCGTCCGTCGTGGGACCTGGTTAGTCTCCTGCTCCTGGTCCCGCTTGTATCGGGTGTGGGGAATGTGGCAGCAGGCGACCAAGCCCCAGACCTCTCGGGCACCGTCACGGTAACCGCCACCTCCGTGGCCGCCGGCATCGGCTGGTCATGGGGTTCAGGGACACTCACCTTGCTCGATGGGTCACAGCATCGATTTAAGGTCAGTGGCCTCGACGTCGTGGCCGTGGGGATCAAACAGGCGACAGGCGTGGGCAACGTCTATCACTCGAAGGATGTGGCAGATTTCGAGGGGAAGTATGTACTGGGAGCGGGCGGGGGCCACCCTCTTTGCAGGAATGGGCCCTTTGACAACGGGCTGAAGGCCGTGCCCGCATGCGCCACAAAAAGGATCTCCATGAAACGGAGGAATCAATGCACGTAACGACTCGATGGGGTCTGCTTGTCATTGCCTTAGCTGTAGCATTAGCCGCTGTCGCCCTTCCTGCCGCGGCACAGGGCCAGCAGGCCGACACCATGCAGATGCTCCGTGACAAAATCCGGGCCGATAAGAAGCTACTCATCGCCGAGAACCTGCCGCTCACGGAAGCAGAGGCCAAAGCCTTTTGGCCAGTCTATGAGAACTATCAGAAAGAGATGAGCGCACTCAACGACCGCATGATCAAGCTCATCAGGGAGTATGCCAACAACTACCAGGCGATGTCAGATCAGACAGCGAAAAAGCTGATGGACGAATACCTGGCGATCGACGCGGCACGCCTGAAGATACGCCAGGCCTATGTCCCGCGGTTCCGCAAGGTTCTGCGGGAGAAGCAGGTGGCGCGGTATTACCAACTCGAGAACAAGGTCCAGGCAGCGGTGAACTACGAGCTAGCCGCAGAAATACCCCTTGTCAAATGAGGCCGTAGGCGGGCATAAACCTGCGTGTCCTGATCAGGACTCCCCCTCATGACGGGGTATCACGCGGCCTTCCCGACTTCTGCATCGAGGACAACAATTATGATCCGTCAAGACATCATCGAGCTGTTTCGCGTCCCAACAGGGAAAAAGATCCGCCTGCGGGACTATGACACGGGCTGGGCTCAGACCAAAGAGATGAAGGCACTGGGCAAAGACACCATCAAAGCGCGCGCCAAGGCCATCCTCGAGAAGAACCTGGAGGATCTCGCTGAGGCGCAGGAGCGGCTGTGGGCCGACGATCGCTATGCCGTGCTCGTGGTACTGCAAGCCCTGGACGCAGCAGGCAAGGACGGTACCGTCAAGCACGTGATGACCGGCGTCAACCCGCAAGGGTGCCAGGTCTTCAGCTTCAAGAAGCCCACAGCTGAAGACCTAGACCATAACTTCCTTTGGCGCTACATGAGGTGCCTGCCCGAGCGGGGGCGGATCGGCATCTTCAATCGCTCGTACTACGAGGACGTGTTAGTTGTTAAGGTCCACCCCGAGCTGCTCACAGCCCAGAAACTGCCCCCGGGCAAGCAGGGCAAGCCGTTCTGGGAGGCCCGCTACGAGGACATCAACGCCTTCGAGCGCCACCTGGTGCGGAACGGTACGATCATCCTAAAATTCTTCCTGAACGTCTCTAAGAAGGAGCAGAAACGCCGCTTCCTGGAGCGGCTGGAGACCCCAGAGAAGCACTGGAAGTTTTCCGCTGCAGACCTGGCGGAGCGCGGCTTCTGGGACCAGTATACGGTGGCGTACGAAGACGCGCTCAGTGCCACGAGTACGGAGTCGGCCCCCTGGTACATCGTCCCGGCCGATCACAAGTGGGCCACCCGGGCCATCGTCGCCGACATCCTGACCACTGCCATGCTCGGCCTCGATCTGCGCTATCCAGAGGTAACGGAAGAGCAGCAGCAGGCTTTGGAAAAGGCGCGGCAACAGCTTGAGCACGAATAGCTCGCGGAGGGGAACATGCCTTTGGAGGTATATATCCGGGATGATGGGTCGGCCACAGTCGTCGAGCTGGTCGGCACGCTGGACAGCTCTCTTCCCACGGAAACACGCCAGCGCATCCTGTCGCTGATCAAACCAGGCTGCCGCGTGGTCGTGGATTTGTCGCGGCTCAGTCAGCTCTCCGGCACCGGCCTACGCATGCTCCTCCTGCTCTCCCGCTACGCCCAGTTGGTGGGCGGGACGATTGCGAGCGCCGGGGCACCGCAAGAGCTGAGGGACATCGCCGAGGCCGCTGGCTTCCTGCACCTGTTCCAGCAGGCCGCGCCGACCGCCCCCCATGTGACGCTGGGCGCCCCTCCCATGGTGCGCGTGGACATCTACCCGACCCACCACCAAGCCGGCTTTGCGCTGCGGCCCGGCGTTCCCCTGCCCTTTGGGGCCACCATGCTCCCCCGCGGGGTCAACTTCTCCGTGTACTCCCGGCACGCTTCTGCCTGCACACTCATCCTGTTCGAGCCGGGCGTCGTGGCGCCCGTGGCCGAGATCCCTTTCCCGCCCGAATTCCGCATCGGCGACGTCTTCGCCATGATGGTTTTCGACCTCGACCCCGACACCTTCGAGTATGGCTTCCGCCTGGACGGACCCTTCGCCCCAGCAGAGGGGCATCGTTTCGACGTGGCGCAGATCCTACTCGATCCAATGGCGCGTTCTGTCAGCGGCAGCGACGTCTGGGGCTCCGCGCTGGACCCGTCGCGCTCCTGTCCTTACCGCGCCCGGATCGTCGCGGAAGACTTCGATTGGGAAGGGGATCGACCGCTCGAATTGCCGCTCAAAGATTTGATCATATATGAGATGCACGTGCGCGGCTTCACGCGTAGCCCTACATCCGGCGTCAAGTTCCCTGGCACATACGCCGGGATCCGGGAGAAGATCCCATACCTGAAGGCACTCGGCGTCAATTGTGTCGAGTTGCTGCCGGTGTTCGAGTTCGACGAGTTGGAGAACCCCCGGAGCAACCCGCTGACCGGAGAGCGGCTGTACAACTACTGGGGCTACAGCACGGTCGGGTTTTTCGCGCCGAAGGCCGGCTACGCCGCGACCGGCCGGGTGGGTATGCAGGCCGACGAGTTCAAGGCCTTGGTCAAGGACCTGCACCAAAACGGTATCGAGGTCATCCTCGATGTGGTGTTCAACCACACGGCCGAGGGCAACGAGCAGGGACCGACCATCTCCTTCCGCGGCCTCGACAACCGCACCTACTATATGCTCACCCCAGATGGCCAGTATTACAACTTCAGCGGCTGTGGCAACACCCTCAACTGCAACCACCCGGTGGTGCGCGACTTCGTGCTCAGCTGCCTGCGGCACTGGGTGGCGGAATACCACGTCGATGGCTTCCGCTTCGACCTGGCCAGCATCCTCGGCCGCGCCGCCGACGGTACACCGCTGGCCAACCCGCCGCTGCTGGAGGCCCTGGCGATGGACCCGGTACTGGGCAAGACCAAGCTGATCGCCGAGGCCTGGGACGCCGGTGGGCTGTATCAGGTCGGCACCTTCCCGGCCTATGGCCGCTGGGCGGAGTGGAACGGCCCGTACCGCGACTGCCTGCGCCGGCTTCTCAAAGGCGATATGGGGCAGGTCGGCGCCATGGCGCAGCGCCTGCTGGGCTCGCCGGACCTGTACCCCACCCGCGGTCCCACTGCCTCAATCAACTTCGTGACCTGCCACGACGGCTTCACGCTCGCCGACCTGGTCAGTTACAACCGCAAGCATAACGAGGCCAACGGCGAGGAGAACCGCGACGGCGCCGACGACAACCAGTCGTGGAACGGCGGCGCGGAAGGGCCGACGGACGACCCGCAGGTCCTGGCCCTGCGCCGACGTCAGATCAAGAATGCGCTGGCGATGCTGTTGCTCAGCCAGGGGGTGCCCATGCTACTCATGGGCGATGAGGTCGGGCGCACGCAGCTGGGGAACAACAACGCCTACTGCCACGACAGCCCGCTCACCTGGCTCGACTGGTCGTTGCGGGAGCGGAACGCCGAATTGTTCCGCTTCTGCCAGCAGCTGATCGCCTTCCGACAGCGGCACCCGGTGCTCCGCCAGGCCCGTCACGCCGGCGCTGGGGTGAGCAACGGCGACGCCCTGCAGGTCACGTGGCACGGCACCAGGGCCTGGCTGCCGGACTGGGCACCTCACAGCCGGGTGCTGGCGTGCATGCTGTGCGGCCCTGGAGCAGCCGGGCCGGACGCGGTGTACGTGGCGATGAACATGTACTGGGAGCCGCTCGCATTCGAGTTGCCGTCGCCGCCGCCGGGGCAGCGCTGGCACGTCTTCGCCAATACCGCCGTGCCGCCGCCCGCAGACATCTGGGAACCAGGTCAAGAGCCGCCCCTCCCTGAGGCGCGCGAGGCGCGGCTGGAGGGTCGGGCGATCCTCGTGCTGGTGGCGCGATGAGCCGTCGAATGGCCCCTCCAGGGGCACGCCCTGGGGGCCAATGGACGGGAAAGGCTCTCCTGGAAGGGGCGCGAGGTGGATGGCATCAAGGAAGCCGCGCATAAGGGAGAGATGCGCGTCAATCGGCCAGCCGTGGACGCGCTGTTGGTACGGCTCTGTGGGATGGTTCGGTGAGTCATAAGAGGAGGGTCTACCTGTGGAAGGCTCAGCGTCACAGCTGTCAACGGGGATCCAGCACGCTCTCGCGGCCCTCGAGTTCGATCACATACAGCGGCGGTATTGGGCACAGAACGAATGCGTGGTCCTTGAGCACTTTCTGCCGGACGAGGTGCTGGCACAGCACCTCCTACCCGAGGCGGAAAAGCTTCGAGCGGATGTCCATCGGAACTATATCCCCAGGCACAAGAAAGGCGGCAGCGTGAGCTACTACGCCTTGGTCGAGAAGGCCCCAGCGGTGCTCACGCTGTACCGGCATCCAGCCCTCATCGACTTTCTGAGCCGGCTCGTAAGGGCCCCCGTCATGACCTGCCCGGAGGATGACCCGCATGCCTGTGCGCTCTATTTCTATACCGAGCCAGGCGATCACATCGGCTTTCACTATGACACCTCCTACTACCAAGGCGCCCGCTACACGGTACTGCTGGGCTTGGTGCAGCGCTCGCAACACTGTCAGCTGGTCTGCCAGCTCTACAAGGGCGACCCGACGCGAGAATGCCAAGACCTCCAGCTCATGACTCATCCCGGCACGATGGTGATTTTCAACGGGGATAAACTGTGGCATGCCGTCACGCCGCTGGAACCGGGAGCCGAGCGCATCATGCTCACCATGGAGTACGTGACCAATCCCAAGATGGGCACGTTCAAACGCTTCATCTCGAGCATGAAAGATGCCACTGCCTACTTCGGCGTCTCCGCCCTCTGGCGCGCTCGTCCAAGCGCTCGCCGCCCTCGGGCGACGGCCGGCGATCTGCCGTTTTCTCGGGGGAGGTGAGGCGGGTCCAAGCCGCCTTCTTGCGGGCTTCCACCCAACCCGACCGGGGCCGGCCTGGCATAGGGACCAGACGGGTAAAGGGAGTGCACCAGGCCATGCTGACCCCTCCCAACCACCGGAGCTGATATAGACTTATGGACGTGTGCAGTGCCAACGCCTTCGCCTGTTGGCAGCGAGCCACAGGCGATCTCGTGCTGTTCTTGGTCTGTTTTATGAAGCTCATCTAACATAAGGGGGGACGATATGTCGACCAAACTCCGTTAGCTTAAGACCCCGTCATGCCAAGCGGGAAGAATGGTCTGCGTGGAAATATGGCAGATCGGGTACTAACGAGCAGACGCTGAAACGAACGCGGCATACACATCAACAACAAAGAGGAGAGACATTATGACGCGCTACAGCGGAATCACCTTGATGCTTTGCGCTCTCGTCTTGGCAGCCCTCACGGGGGCAGGGCAGGCGGGGGAGGCCACCCTCCAAGCCAATGCCGCGATCCAAGGGGAAGGGCGCTTCTATCGGGCCACCGCGGATATGATCGCGTTCGTAGGCTATTATCAGGGGGCCATCAATGTGACCAATCAGAAAGGCGACTTGATTGTCAATGCCGCCAGCCTGACCTGTCCAGGGATCTTAGAGGTGAACACGGCCACCAAGACGACCGAAGGAGCAGGTCGCTGCCTCTTCCTGACGCAGGATGGTACGCACGTCTATGGGAGTTGGACGTGCACCGGCAAACCGGGTGCCGGCTGTGGGGGAACCTTTAAGGTGCTCGGGGGCACCGGCAGGTTCGACAATGCCTCGGGCCAGGGTGAGTTTATGATGGCCAGTACGCTCGCAGAAATGGATGCGACCATCCCGAAAGAAGGGCAAGCCGGCGAACCCAGCGTCACGGGGAAGTTCACTGGTAAAGTTGAGTGGCCGGAGCTGAAGGTCACGACGAAGTAGAGCTCGGCCGTCGAGGCCTCTGCGCTCCGGGAGCGCAGAGGCCTCGGAACCCGAAGCCTCCATCGGTTGGAGAGCGTGACGAGGAGAAGGACATGGCGCAATGGTTGAGCGTGCTGTTCTTCCTGGGCTGCCTCACGAGCCCGGCGTTCGGACAGCCGGTCCAAGGGACGCTTGACAAGATCAAATCCGTCAAAGCCATCAGCATGGGGTATCGCGAGGCCTCCCTGCCGTTCTCCTATGTCGGCGATGATAAAAAACCTGTGGGCTATGCCATCGACCTCTGTACGCGCGTTGCGGCAGGCATCCAGCAACAGTTGGCTCTGAATGATTTGCAAATCAAGTGGATGCCGGTGGCCCCGGAGAACCGCATGGCCATGGTCGCGAACGGTACGATCGACATCGAGTGCGGCACCACAACTAACACGCTTTCCCGGCAGGAGGAGGTGGATTTCAGTCACATGACCTTTGTGGACGGCGGCAGCTTGCTCGTCAGCACCGCCTCCAATATCACCAGCCTTTCCGACATCGCTGGCAAGCGCCTCGCTGTGATCCCCGGTACTACCACCGAGAAAGTGGTCGCTGAGGCGCTCCAGAAGGCAAACATTGAAGTGGAATTGATCCGGGTGAGGGAGCATTCCGACGGCATCGCCGCGCTTGAGAGCGGCGCCGCTGACGCCTATGCCTCGGATCGGGTGGTCCTCATCGGCTTGGCGCTAACGTCCAAGGACCCGAAAAGGCTAAGGCTGGCCGAGCAGTATTTGTCCTACGAGCCCTATGGCTTGATGTTCCGGCGGGGAGACGCCGATTTTCGCCTGGCGGTTAATCGCGTGCTGTCACGGCTGTATCGGTCTGGCCAAATCTATCCGATTTACGAACGCTGGTTCGGTGCCGTGGACCGCGCCAGTCCTCTTCTACAAGCGATGTATCTCCTGCACGGCCTACCGGAGTAGCCACGGAGGGGCTAGTGGACTACGTCCGCTGTGATTGACGTGAGGGCAGGGTCACGAGCGTGCTCAGGCCAGCTCCTCCAACAGCGCCTTGGCTGACCGCAGGTCGGACGTGTCAAAGCCCTCGGTGAACCAGTGATAGATGTCTGACAGTAGCTGGCGGGCTTCTGTGCGCTGGGCTTGCTGCTGCCATAGCCGGCTGAGGCTCATGGCCGCCCGTAACTCCAACGCCTTTGCCTGCTGGCGGCGAGCCACCTCCAGGGCCCGCTGAAAACAGGCTTCCGCCTGGGGAATATCCGGGCTCGGCAGGTACAGCAGCAAATCCCCCTGAAGACGGTATATCTCGGCATCCCACCACCGCGCCTCCGTGGTGGCCGCAACGCTTAAGGCCTCGGTCAGCACCTCCAGCCCGGCCTCGGGCTGCCCCACTCGGCCATAGCCCTCGGCCAGCAAGCTGAGCCAGTAGGGGTGTGCGACCTCAGGTCCCAGGCCTCGAGACCCTGCTTCCCCCTGGCGAATGTGTGCCACGTCCGCAGCCGCGTCGCCTTGTCGGACCAGCGCCCAGCCCCACAGGATACGGCTCAGCTCGACCCGGTGCGCAAAACCTTGCGCGGCCGCCAAGGCCATCGCCGCCTCGGCATAGGCACGCGTGCAGGCCACGTCACGGCGGCAGTGAGAGAGCATCCCGGCAAAGCACGCCGCCACCCACTGGCTCGGGGGATGCTCCGCCTGCTGGGCCAAGGCCAGGGCCTCCTGACTGCGCTGCTGCGCCTGATCCGCATAGCCTAACGCCCACAGGGCCAGTTCAAGCCACACCAGGGGTTCCACCCCGGCTACAAACCCACCGCGGAGGGGAGGCATAGGAAACAGCAGGGAGTCGGTGAGAGACCGAGCCTGTTCCAGGTGGGTCCGGGCAGTCACGAAGTCGCCCCCAAAGAAGGCCGCTCCCCCCACGGTCAAATGGCCCTCCGGCAAGCTGCCCAGCGCCGGTTGGCGTTGCGCTAGGGCGAGGAGCTTCTGGCTTACCTCCACAGCAGCACGCACCCGTCCCTGGCCCACATGAGATCGGTATAAACCGTAGAGTACTCGGCCGAGTTCAGGCGGCTCCCCGAACTGCTGGCACAGCGTATGGGCTCGGGCGTACGCCTCGGCCGCCTCGGGCGCCGCGATGCCTTTGACAACCATCAGCACTTCCCCTAACGTAAGCTGTAGGGTGAGTTCCTGCTGGGCGTACTCGGAACTATGCGGCTGCGTCGCCAGCAGCGCGAGCCCTCTCCGGAAAGCCGCAATCGCCTCATGATAGGCATTGTGCTGAACGGCCTGTTGCCCCGCCCGTAGCCACACGTGCACGGCCCGTCGGACATCCCCACCGCGCTCCATGTGTATGGCGAGTTGGGCAGCGATCTCCCCCACCCGTGCGCCATAGCCCACCTCCAGGCGAGCTCCAATGCGCCGGTGCAACTGTGCCCGCCGCGCCGCCCCCAGCCCCTCATACAGTACCCATTGGTACAGCGCATGCTGAAACCGATAGCTCCCCGTGCTCGTCCCATCCGGCCAGGTCGTCAGCCCGATGTCTGTAAGGAAGTGGTGCGGCGACGCCAACCCTTCACACTCCTCCTCGATCTGCTCCACAGTGCCCTGTCCCCCCGCCGACACCGCCGCCGCCGTAAACACCTCGCCCACCACGCTGGCGACCTCCAGCACCCGCCGCGCCTCGGGCTTGAGGGACTCGATACGCCGCACCAGCAACTGCCGTAACCCCTCCGGTACACACGCCTTCTCAGCCCCCTCCAGCAGCGTCCACTCCCCCCCCCGTCGCACCACTGTCCCGTGCTGAGCCATATGCTCCAGCATGTTCACCATGAACAGCGCATTGCCATCCGTACATTCATAGATGAACGTAGCGAGGGCGGCCGTCACTGGCCCGCCTAGGCGCCCCGCCACATACGCCGCCACGTCCTCGGCTGGCAAGACCTCCAGAAACAGCTCCGCCGCCTTTCCCCGCCCACACAGCTCCTGGACTATGCCACGCAGCGGATGCCGACGGATCACCGCCTCCGCCCGGCGAAAAGTCCCCAACACCAACAGACGCGCCGGTTCCTGCCGCTGTGCCAGGGAGGTGAGGCATTCCAAGCTGGAGCGATCACTCCAATGCAGGTCTTCGAGCACCAACACCAGCGGCGCCTCGGCCGCTAACACGTCGAGGACCTCGGCGAGCTCGCGCACCATCCGCGCTCGCGTCGCCCCATACACCTGACGCTGCAGGCGCTCCAGCTCTAATTCGCTCACCATCCCCGGCAGCTGTATGAGCCACATTGGTGCATAGCGCCGCACCGCCGCCAGCACCTCTGCTCCTCCCGTCCCCAGGGCCAGCCGCCGCAGAGCCTCTAACCACGGCAGGTAAGGTTCGCCCTCGCCATAGTGCTCGACGCACTGTCCACGTCCCACACGCACGCCGCTCGTGGCGGCCAAGCGGCCCAGCAGGAGATCGACCAGCGTGGTCTTGCCCACCCCCGCTTCACCGCTGACGAAGCCTAGCTGGCGCTGGCCGCTGGCTGAGCGCTGGAACCACCCCTCCAGGCGCTCGACTTCGTGCTGGCGGCCCACGATGAGGCCTGGCGTCAGCAGAGGCGAGCTCTCCAGGTCGCCCCTGCTGAGAAATCGATACCCCTCCTGGCCCACGGTCTGGATATACTGCGGCGCCGACACCGCGTCGCCCAATGCCGCCCGAATCTCCCGCACACACACCCGCAGCACGGTGTCGGTGATGTGCGTGTTCCCCCACACATGCTGCCGCAGCTCGGCTTTCGTCACGAGCCGGCCGGGATGCTCGACCAGATACCGCAGCACCGCCACGGCACGGGGACGCAAGGCTACGACGTGTCCTTCTCGCCACAGGCGACCCTCCGTCACATCTAGCCGAAAGGGTCCAAAAGTCAGCTGCTGCTGTGGCGCCATCGCACCCCCCTTGAACAGTATTTGAACAGCGGATAATCGCCCCGGCTCCCATTTGAACACGCCGGCCCTAGCACTGAACAAAGCCTCATTGTAACTTCTATCGTTATATAGGACAAGTTGAGATTTTAGGTAGAAAACTGGGAAAGTGCTACGCACCTATGTGGCACTGCGGAGTCCACCTATGGCCCCATCACAGCCGTCGCTGCCGACTCGGCCAAACATTTGATCTCGGGTCAGGTGGTGTGCTGCCATCCCTGTGGCATCCCAATGTCATCCCCCAGAATGGAGCTGTCTGGTATGGAGAAGAAGTTTTACACGCGGGGAATATAACGGGTGTGAACGGGCATGTCAAATGCCGTGCCGAGGAGGCAATGAATGGAGACGTCTGCTGTAACGCAGATCCTGCGGCTGCTCGCCAAATACTCGATCATCGGCTTCGTCGTCGGCCACCTGTTAGCACTGGGGATGCGGCTGACCGTGCAGGAGATCATCGCTCCACTACGTCGACCACGCCTGGTAGTGCTCGCCTTGGTGGCCAACTTCGTCTTGGGCCCTGTCTTCGCTTACCTCTCCGCCCAGCTGATTTCGGTGGTGATTCCGCTAGAACATGGCTATGTAATCGGCTTGATGATCATCGGTGGCGCGGCAGGCTCCCCCATGCTGCCGAAGTGGGTGAAGCTTGCCAAGGGGGATCTCGGCTTGGGCGTCGCTCTCATGGTTTTGCTCATGGGCACGAGTATTCTCTACCTCCCTCTGATCCTCCCGCGGCTCATCTCCGGCGTCAACGTGGAAGCGTGGAGCGTCGCGCAGCCCCTGATTATGATGATTGTGGTCCCTTTCATCGTCGGCTTGCTGCTCAAGGTTCGTTACCCGGGTGTTGCCGCGAAGCTGGAGCCGCCCTTGGACCGATTCTCAAGTGTTTGTTTGATCGCGGTCATCGTCGCCGTGGTGGCACTCTATCGTGAGTCCCTGATCAGTGCTGTCGGCGAAGGGGCCATTGGCGCCTGTATGCTATTCCTGGCGCTGTCGATGGCCACGGGCTATCTCCTTGGCGGCCCGGACGTAGGCACCCGACGTGTGCTTGCCCTCGGATCTGGGCAGCGGAACATCGAGGCCGTGCTCTTGATTGCCTCCACCAGTGTCGCCGATCCCAAGGTGATAGTCATGGCAGTGATAGCAGCCCTCGTGATCTTTATCATGCTCCTTGGCACGGCTGCCGTGTTCGGGCATCGCTCCGGGCACGCCGGGCACGAGGCAATGCCCCGATAACCCAGCGTGCTTTTGCAATGCAGCATCTGGCTGGTGTGCTGCAGGCCCTAAACGGACTTTTGGGGCGATTAGGTAGACCTGCTTCCCGCGGCACAGGCGGCTGTGCGACGCATCCGGGCTGAAGGGCCGACAGGTCAGGTAGCGCTCGCGCTCCATGGCGTCTTGGGTCGTCTCGACCTGAACAGCATCTGAACAGCTCTGGACCCCGGTGGCCCTGTATTTGAACATACCGGCCGTGGTCTTGAACAGGCCTCCGATCGTATATTCTCCTACCAGCAGGGGAATAGGTAGCTCGGGGGTCCCACCGAGCCCAACTCACGCAGGCACGGACTCTGACTATGTCCTCATCCCAACCGGCTCTGCCGGCCAATCGAGCCTTTGTCGTGCAATTTCGCACTCCGTCGCCAGACGGCTCGCCGACCTATGACGGCCGCGTCGAGCATCTAGTCTCGGGCCAGGAGGCACGCTTCCACTCGCTGGAGCAATTGCTGGAGTTCATGATCTGCGTGCTGACCGACATACAGAAACAATCGAACCCAGAGTGACTGCGGCTTCACTCCGCGACGACCTCTTCCTGGAGAGAGGCTCTATGAGAGGGTCACACACTATCATCTGTACTGTTGCACTGGCGACAACTTCTGGCGCGGAAGGGGGCAACGCCTGGGAGGGGGAGGCGCTGACCGCGCTTCAGCGGGTCAGGCAGGCCTGTCCTGGCACCTCCCTAGAAGTACGGGCGATCACGCTCCAACGCCATCTGACCGAGATGGGCCGCGAAGTAACGACAGGCATTGCGGTAGACGATCAAGGCGAGTGCCGGCCGCTCGTCGAGCAGCTGGGCGAGGTTATCGAAGGGGAGGCGCAGCAGGTGGGTGGGCTCGCGGGCATACGCCGAAACCGAGCGTCGGCCGCGGGCGAAGAAGCCCAGCTCGCCGAAGGCCTGGCCACTGCCGAGGGTGACGATCGCCATGTCGCGCTGCTCTAGTCGCACCTCCACCCGGCCCATTTCGATGAGGAACATGGCATCAGGGGCATCTCCCTCGGCGTACACGCGATCGCCAGCGATTGCCACCTTGCGCTCCACGATGCGGGCCAAGGCCGCCAGGTCCTCTGCGGTGGCATCGCGGAAGAGGTACACATGCGTCAGAAGTTCCAGGTGCTCCATACCCGGTCTTCTCCTCTCACAGATAGTCTTCACAGGCGTCCGAATGCGGCCGCCATCGCAGAGTGAGCGACTTGGGCTCGATTGGCTACTCGAGCAGGCCCGTTGTGAACAGGGGCGACTATACCATAAAACCGCCCGAGCAGCAACTGAACTCGGACTTCGCCCCCTTGCCGTTGCAGGCGCTACGGCGCGCAGGCCGCCGCAGCGTGTAGAAGCTAGGCCTGAACCATCGAACGAACGATCCTGTGAGCCAATGAGGTGATGGTATGCTGAGCGGACTGAGCGACCTGGTGCGTTACACCCGCGCCACAGCCATCGTAGGCGACATTCTGAAGATCCGGGCCACAGACGTGGGCCTGGGTGACATCGCCATCGTCGAAATGCCTGATGGCGAGCAATCGCTCGCCCAGGTGATTGAGCTCGAGCACGACGAGGTCTCGCTGCAGGTCTTTGGCGGCGGCAAAGGGCTGTCCACGCAGGCGACGGTGCGCTTCCTCGGCCATCCGACGCAGGTGACCTACTCGCCGAACATTCTCGGCCGTGTCTTCCGGGGCGACGGCGCGCCGATGGATAGTGGTCCTGACCTGTCGGGCGATCGTCAAGTCGACATCGGCGGGCCCTCCGTCAATCCGGTGACGCGCATCGTCCCGACGAAGATGATCCGCACCAACGTGCCCATGATCGATATCTTCAACTGTCTGGTCGAAAGCCAGAAGATCCCCATCTTCTCGGTGGCGGGCGAGCCCCACAATCAACTGCTGGCGCGCATCGCCATCCAGGCCGATGCGGACATCATCGCCTTCGGTGGCTTGGGGTTGATCTTCGACGACTACTACTTCTTCCGTTCCACGTTCGAGGACGAGGGCATCTTCGCCCGGACTGTGATGTTCGTCAACCAGGCCTCCGACCCGATCGTCGAGCGCGTGCTGGTGCCGGACATGGTCTTGAAGGTCGCCGAGCGCTTTGCCGTGGAGGAACACAAACGGGTGTTGGTCTTGATGACCGACATGACGGCGTACGCTGACGCCCTGAAAGAGATCGGCATCGCGATGGAACGGGTGCCTTCCAACCGCGGCTACATCGGCGACCTGTACAGTCAGCTGGCCGTGCGCTATGAACGGGCCTGCAGCTATCAAGGAGCCGGCTCGGTCACCATCTTGACGGTGACCACCATGCCAGGCCACGACATCACGCACCCTGTCCCGGACAACACCGGGTACATCACCGAGGGGCAGTTCTACCTGCACGACGGCATGATCGACCCATTCGGCTCCCTGTCCCGTCTCAAGCAGAACGTCATCGGCAAAGCGACGCGCGAGGATCATGCCCAGCTCATGAACACCATGATCCGCCTCTATGCCGGCGGTAAGGAGGCGCAACAGAAGCAGGCCATGGCCTTTGATCTCTCCGCCTACGATCACCAGTTGATCAGGTTCGCCGAGCTGTTCACCACACGGTTCATGGATCTACACGTGTCGATGCCGCTTGAGCAAGCGCTTGACCTGGGATGGCAGGTGCTGGCAGAATGTTTCGAGCCGCAAGAGCTCCTGATGAAACAGGCCCTGATCGACAAATATTATCCCCGCGAAAGCCCGGCTGCCGCGACCGGTGCCCAACCCGCGCGGCCCGCCTGAGGTGGGTGTTACGTATGGCGACCATTGCGTTAAGCAAGAGCTCACTCCAACAGCAACGCGACCGGCTGCGATTATTCGAGCGTTTCCTGCCCTCGCTCGAGCTGAAGCGCCAGCAGCTCACGGCGGAGTACAAAAAGGCTGTGCAGGTGTTGGCGGAGGCCGAGCAAGGTGCAGAGCAGGCGAGCCGCTCCTTGCCGGCATTGCTCCCCGTTCTGGGCAGTGTGCGGATGCAGCTGTCCGGCCTAATACGCATCCGCCACGTGGATGTCGCTGAGGAGGACGTCCTGGGATTACGCCTGCCGACGCTGCGAGACGTCGAGTTCGACACCGCGGACTATTCGCTGCTGGCCACGCCGTTTTGGCTCGACGATCTGGTCACATGCCTCAAGGAAGTCGCCACCTATCGCCTCCGCTTGCAGGTGTATCGCGAGCGGGTGGCGCGCATGCAAGGTGCGGTCCGGCGCGTCACCCAGCGCGTCAACCTGTTCGAAAAGGTGCTCATTCCCAACGCCAAGCAGAACATCGCACGCATCCAGATCTTCCTCTCGGATGTCGAGCGGGCCGCGGTGGTGACCTCGAAGATCGCCAAGGGCAAACGCGCGCTCGAGCGGGCCGCGGCAGACGGTGGGTCACAGGAGGTGCGTTGATGTCTATCGTCCCACTGGTCAAGGTGACATTGTACGGCCCGGCGGCCGACAAGGATGCGGTGCTCGATGGGCTCCAAAGCCTCGGGTGCCTGCACCTGAACGACCTGCGGCCGAGCGCCGGCGAAGGCGTCGAGCGCGAGCCCTCGTACCCCGACGCCCACCAGGCCTTGCAGTACTTGCGGGACAGTCCCGTGCGCCGACGCGCACCGCGGCAGAGGGAGCGCGTCGCCGTCGAGGCGCTGGTGCAGGAGGTGCTCGACGTCCGCGACCGCTCGCGGGCGCTGGCCGAAGAGCGCGAGCAGCTCCACAAGTGGATCGCTGACCTCGAGCCCTGGGGGGACTTCGAGCTGCCGGACTGGGCCAACGAGGGTGAATTGCGGTTCTGGTTCTACATCGTGCCACACCACCAGATGCGACACCTGGAGGCGGTCGCGCTCCCGTGGAAAGTCGTGGCGCGCGACCATCGTTTTGCGTACGTGGTGGTGGTCGCAGGCGACCAACCCGCAGGCATGCCGGTGCCCCCGGTGCCACTGGAACCGCGCTCGCTGTCGAAGCTGCGCCGGCGCCTGGAGCAGGTCGAACGTGAACTGGAAGCGCTCGACTATCGTCGCATCGGCTTGACCCTCCACACCGACGCGCTGATCGACGCCTTGGACGAAGCCGATGACCGCGCCGCCCGGCAGCGGGCCGCGCAGCGCGCACTGGAACGGGACCAGGTGTTCGCCGTACAAGGCTGGGCACCTAAAACGCAAGCGGCGGTGCTGCGGCAGTTCGCCGCCGACCACCGGCTAGCCCTGACCATCGAGCCACCGGGCCCGCAGGACAAGCCTCCGACCTTGTTGGATAACCCGCCGGCTCTGCGTGGCGGAGAAGGCCTGGTGACGTTCTACATGACGCCCGAGTACCGCATGTGGGACCCTTCGAAAGCGGTGCTCTTCGCCTTCGCCGTGTTTTTCGCCATGATCTTCGCCGACGCCGGCTATGGCCTGATTTTGGGCATCATCTTGTTGGCCGTGTGGACGCGCCTGGGACGTACCGAAGGCGGTCGTGGCTTTCGGGGGGTCTTGCTGGCGCTGGTCATCTTTTCGATCATCTACGGCGTGTTGGTGGGATCGTACTTCGGGGTGATACCGCCCGCGGGCTCGTGGCTCGCGTCGCTGCATCTCCTCCATGCCGAGGATCAAGGCTTGATGATGTGGATCGCCATCGGCGTCGGTGCCATGCACCTCGCCTATGCCAACCTGGTCACCGCCTGGCGGCGAGGACCTTCGCCCACGGCGCTGAGTGCGCTTGGGTGGGCCGCGATCATCCTCGGCGGCTTCAGCGTTGGTCTGGGGAAAAGCTTTCCGGGGCTGACTCCCCTGGCCAGCGTCGGATGGGGCGGCCTGGCGCTCGGCGGCATCCTGGTGCTGCTCTTTACCAGCGAGCGCCCGTTCAGCCTGGCCCCGACACAGCTGTTCGGCCGCCTCGTGGATGGGGTGAAAGGAGCCCTTGAGCTCCCCAAGGCCTTTGGCGATGTCCTGAGCTACCTACGATTGTTCGCGCTCGGGTTGGCCTCAGTCAAACTCGCGGAGGCCTTCAACGAGCTGGCCGCGGCCTCCTTCGCGGCCAAAGGCGCGTGGGTGGTGCTGGGCCTGGTCGTGCTGCTGGCGGGCCACGCCATCAACTTCTCCATGGGGATCATGGGCGGGGTCGTGCATGGCCTGCGGCTCAACCTCATCGAGTTCTTCAATTGGAGCCTTCCCGAAGAAGGTCAGCGATTTGAGGCGTTGGCGAAGAGAGCAAAAAAATAAGGAGGCCCGCGATGGACGCGTACATCATGTCACTGCTGGGTTGGATCGGCATCTACAGCCCGGTCGCCCTGGCGTCGATCGGCAGCGCGATCGGCTGTACCAGGGCTGGGAAGGCCGCGTGCGGCGCCATTCTGGAAGTCGACGGGGGCTACGGTCGCTATATCGGGTTGTCGGTACTGCCGTCGTCGATTGTCATCTATGGCATCGTCATCATGTTCACCCTCAATCGGCCGGTCGCGGCAGAGAATTCACCCGGCTTGTTCGGCGTGGGGGTTCTGGCGGGGGTGGCCATGCTTTTCATCGCCGTCCTGCAAGGCGAGTGCTGTGCTGCCGCGATCAACGCCAGCAAGGGCAAGCCGGAGATCTTCGGCATCTCGGTGACGCCGGCGGCGATCGTGGAAGGGTTTGCCGTGTTCGCATTCGTGTTCGCACTCATCGTCAGTGGGGCGATCCCGAAAGGTTGAGACCATCATGGCACGAGAACAAGGCATCGAAGCGTCGAGAACTGACACACTCCCTCCTCGCGAAGCGGCGCCGGGGACACCGACCGTGGAATCCGCCGGGGTCGAGACGCTCCCTCCTCGCGAAGCGGCGCCGGGGACACCGACCGTGGAATCCGCTGGGGTCGAGAATCTCATCGGCCGACTGCGCGATGAGGGGATTGCGCAAGGCCGCAGTCAGGCTGAGGCGGTCATCACCGCGGCGCAGCAGCAAGCCGCCGACATCGTCGCCACCGCCCAGCGGGAAGCGGAAGCTCTTCTGATCAAGGCCAACGAGGAGGCCGCGAAACTGAAAGCCGCCGGCGAAGATGCCATTCGCCTGGCCATGCGCGACACGATTCTGTCGCTGGAAAGTGACCTCATCGACGTGTTCCGGGACCGACTGCGCCACCTGGTCCAAGGGGTGATGGCGGATCCCGCGTTTCTCCAACGTCTGATCCTGGAAGTCGCCAGCCGAACGGCGCCGGCGCCCACGGGCGCACGGGCGGAACTGCTGCTCCCCGCCGAGCTCGTGTCGCTGGAAGACTTACGCCGCACGCCGGAAGAGGCCAGGCCGGGCACGCTGATGCACTTCGTGCTGTCCATGGGCGGAGGCATGCTGCGCGACGGCATGAGTTTTGGCGTCACCGACGACGGCGAGGCGGGCATCCGCGTCCGTCTGGTGGATGACGATGTCCAGATCGATTTCACGGAATCCGCCCTCAGCGACTTGATGCTCCGGCATATGCTGCCGCGGTTTCGCGCCTTGCTCCGCGGCGCCGTGCGGACCGACCAGGGCGACGCCGAGCCGCCCGCGGCGGCCACGAGCCAGAGGCCGGCGCCCTGAGGGTGAGCACACATCTCCTCCAAAAGGGGGGAAGGCCAAGGTAGGGGGCATCGTGCGGTCGAATGCGTATTACATGCTCATCGCCAGTTTGCCGGCGCTACCACCTCGTCTCGACGTCGATCGACTGCCGATTACGCTCGAACGGCTCCAGGGGCGTTTGCGCATGCTCGAGCCCGAGGATGCCCAGGAGATCAATCGGATGCTCGCCATCCTCGCCTGGAGCCGCCAGTTCGAGGAGGCTGACGACGCCGCTGTGGTGCAGCGCTACGGCGAGCTCATGCAAGAGCTCACCAACCCGCTGGTTCGGGAGGTGTTTGCCGCCGTGATGGACGTGCGCATGGTCGTGGCGGCATTGCGTCGTCGCCGCCGCGACCTGGGCCCGCCCACGGTCGGGTTCGGCCAGTGGTTCGACCACATCCGTCGCCACTTCAGCCAGCCCGACTTCAGGCTCAGCCATATCTACCCAGGGATCATCGGGGTCGAGCAATCGCTCGAGCAAGGCGATGTGCTGAACCTCTACCGGCACATGCTGGGAGTGTTGTGGACGTACGTGAAGAAACGCGCCGAGGATTACGTCTTCAGCTTCGAAGCGGTCGTGCTCTACATCGCGCGCTGGGAGATCATGCGCCAATGGCAGCAGTTGCAGGCCGAGCGCGGGCAGGCCGTGTTCGAAGCACTGGTCACGGAGGCTTTGGGTGAGTATGCCACACTCTACGCTTGAAACGCGCGTCATCGGAGTGACCGGGAATATCGTGAGCATCGAGAGCGACGCGCCGATCATGAAAAATTCCGTCGCCTTCGTGCAAGTTGGGGACGCGCAACTGAAGGGCGAGGTGCTACGCGTCCACGGCCGCAACGCCGACCTGCAAATCTTCGAGGAGACCCAGGGGGTGCGCGTCGGGGATCGGGTCGCCCTGACGACGGAGATGCTCTCCGCCACGCTCGGGCCCGGCCTGCTGGGCATGATCTACGATGGGCTGCAAAACCCACTGAAGGCCCTGGCCGAACGCGACGGGTTCTTCCTCGTGCGCGGGCAGTCCGTAGCCCCACTCGACCCGACACAGAGATGGCCCTTCGTTCCTAGCCGGAAGTCTGGCGAGCGCTTGCGCGCCGGTGACGTGATCGGCACGGTGCAAGAGCACCGCTTCGTCCACAAGATCATGCTGCCATTCGCTGAGCCGGGCGAGGTCGAGTTGACCTCGATCCAGCGCGGGGACTTCACGGTCACCGACCCCGTGGCGCGCATCCGCGATCGGGCGGGTCGGCAGCGGGCAGTCACCCTGTCGCAAGCATGGCCCGTGCGTCGGCCGCTGCCCGAGAGACTCGTGCGCCGCGGGCTGTGCGAGCGCCGCTATCCCACCCAGCCGCTGATCACCACCATCCGGTTGATCGACACGTTTTTCCCCGTCGCGCTGGGGGGTACGGCCTGTATTCCCGGCCCGTTTGGCGCCGGTAAAACGGTGCTGCAGGGCTTGATCGCCCGCTATTCGACCGCCGATGTGGTGATCCAGGTCGCCTGCGGCGAACGGGCCGGCGAGGTGTTGGAAACGATCCAGGAATTCGCCACCATGGAGGACCCGCGCGGTGGCTTGCTGATGGACCGCACAGTGGTGATCTGCAACACGTCATCGATGCCGGTGGCGGCGCGCGAGGCCTCGATCTATATGGGCATCACACTGGGCGAGTACTACCGCCAGATGGGGCTCAACGTGCTCCTGATCGCCGACTCGACGTCGCGATGGGCGCAGGCGATGCGCGAGACCTCCGGGCGCCTGGAAGAGATCCCCGGCGAAGAAGGCTTTCCGGCCTATCTTGACTCGTCGATCAAGGGCGCCTACGAGCGCGCTGGCGTGTTACGGACCAACGATGGCGCGGTGGGCAGTCTGACGATGATCGGCACCGTGTCGCCCGCCGGTGGCAACTTCGATGAGCCGGTCACGCAATCGACGCTCGGCACGGTCAAGACCTTCCTCGGGCTGTCATCGGCGCGGGCCTATAAGCGCTTTTATCCGGCTGTGGACCCGCTGATCTCCTGGTCGCGATATCTCGATCAGCTGCGGCCATATTTTGACGAACACCTACAGCCCGGTTGGACGGATGCGGTGCGCGCCCTCTCACAACTCCTGCACCAGGGAGAGAGTATTTATCAGATGATGCAGGTCACCGGCGAGGAAGGGATCACGCTCAGCGATTATGTGACCTATCAAAAGTCGCTGTTGCTCGACATGGCCTACCTGCAACAGGACGCCTACGACCAGGTGGATGTCTCGGTACCCTTGGAGCGCCAGAAAGAGGTGTTTACCCTGGTCCATGGGCTCATGCAGCGGGACTATCCGTTCAAGGATAAGGAGGAAGCCCAGCGCTTTTTCACGCAACTCACGGGCTTGCTCAAGAATATGAACTACACACCACGGGATTCGGAAGAATATACAGGATATCTGGCGCAGATCGACGACCTCGTGAAGACACTGGGGCGGGCACCTGCCCTCGACGCAGCACCAAGAAAGGAGGCATGATCCCAACACACCTAAAAGAGAAGGGCCAGTCGAGAGTCCAGCCGGCCGGGGGAGCAATGAACACGTTATACAGCGATCCCTGTCGTCGCGAATTCCTCACCGCATCCACAATCGCTGAGGGAGGCACGGCCGCCTGGGAGTGGACGGGCTTCCCAACGGCATCGGCCGAAGCGATTGACCATAGTCTGGGAACTAAGGAGAGCAGAATGAACCGTCTGTCGCGGAACGTGATTGGTCTTCTGGTGTTGGCCCTCCTGGCGTGCACTGTGCCGAGCGTTAGCGCTGGAGAACAGGACCCGGATCTCTCTGGCACCGTCACGGTGACTGCCACCTCCGTGGCCGCCGGCATCGGCTGGTCGTGGGGCTCAGGGACGCTCACCTTGCTCGACGGGTCACAGCATCAATTCAAGGTCAGTGGCCTCGACGTGGTGGCCGTGGGGATCAAGCAGGCGACGGGCGTGGGCAACGTCTATCGTTTGAAGCAGTTGGCGGATTTCGAGGGGAAGTATGTCAAAGTGGCTGCCGGGATCGCCGTGGGTGGCGGTGCAGGGGCGACGACCATGCAGAACGATAAGGGCGTGGTCATCAGCCTCACCGGAGTCGGCCAGGGCGTGGACTTCCGGTTGGCGGTGTCCGGGATGGATGTGACGCTCGTCAAATAGCGCGGTAAGACACCGAGCCCCCCTTCGTCAGTAGTTGGTGCCAATCTCGGTAAGAGACTCGTAGGAGAGGGATAGCCATGGGCGGACTGCACAGCCAGTTTCCCTCTCCTGCCGTGGCAAATTATGGTACAGGAGGAAAGCAATGCACCGGCCAATTTGCCGTGACAGACCCCCCGTGCTCCTTATCGTGTTCCTGGTTGGTGTGTTTGCTGGCACACCAACGCCGAGCCCTGCTGCCTCGGAGCGTGACGCTCAGGCGATAACCACCCTCCAACGCATGGCTGACTTTCTCTCCCAAGCCCAGCGCTTCAGTGTGACGGCTGAGATCAGCTTTGATGTGGTCCAGGAATCTGGGGAAAAGCTCGAGTTCGGCGAAACCCGCCAGATCGTCATCCGGCGTCCCGATCGTGGCCGGATCGATATCACGAAGCGCGATGGGGCTACGAGCGGCTTTATCTTCGACGGCCAGACGATCGCGGTCTTTAACGCCAAGGAAAACGTCTACGCCACAGCCGCCAAGCCCGGCACCCTAGATGAGGCCATTGACTACTTCATCAACGACCTCGATATGCGGTTCCCCCTGGCCGAGTTGTTCTCCAGCGAGCTTGCCGAGACGTTGCAGGAAAAAGTTCACGCCGCCTACTACGTTGAGCAAGCCAGCATCGCAGGGGTGTCCTGCGATCACCTGGCCTTCCGTGGGGACCAGGCAGACTTGCAACTATGGATTGCGCAGGGCGACCAACCGCTACCGAGCCGGATAGTGATTACCTACAAAGATGCAGCCGGCCAACCGCAATTCCGGGCCCAGTTCACCGACTGGAATCTCGCCCCGGACATCCCCGACGCGCTGTTTGTCTTCCCCCCCCCTGAGGGCGCGGCGAAGATCGCCTTCGCGTCCCGAAAGCCGGCCCCGGCCGGGGAGGCCGGCCGGAAGGAAAAAAGCGCCCCCCCAAGGGGGGGCCAACCCCCCGGGTCTCTTTTGCCCCGTTGTGGGGCCGGCCCGGGCCGC
>Ga0081538_10001560_pt1 | contig 23487 bp, 19 predicted proteins | sample TabmetS5T2R1_FD_71022 | JGI IMG/M metagenome (GOLD analysis project Ga0081538, IMG submission 71022) | Tabebuia heterophylla rhizosphere microbial communities from the University of Puerto Rico - S5T2R1 | ecosystem: Host-associated > Plants > Roots > Rhizosphere ... | reverse complement strand
GAGCGCGAGGCGGAGGTGGTCAGCATGCTGGCCCTCGGCCTGCAGACCAAGCAGGTTGCGCACGCGCTCGGGATCTCGGTGAAGACCGCCGATCGCCATGTCCAGAACGCCTACGGGAAGATCGGCGTCTCGACCCGCGCCGGGGCGACCCTGTTCGCGATGGAGCACGGCCTGCTCGCATGGGGAGAACTCCCGATTGCGCGGCCCGCCGCCCGCGCCTAGCGTCTTCCACGGCCAGTAGACCAGACGAGGAGGAGGACATGGCGGTCGCGATGTTGATCGACAACCCGAACGGCTCGCAGGAGATCTACGAGCAGTTCCGGGAGCGGATCGGGCTCGATAAGCCCGCCGGGGGCATGTTCCACGTCGCCGGGCCGAGCCCTAACGGCGGCTGGCGGGTGATAGAGATCTGGGAGTCGGAGGAGGACGCGAAGCGGTTCCTGGCCGAGCGCCTGGGGCCGGCCGCCGAGGCGGTCGGCGCCCCGCCGCCGCCGCCACCCGAGCTCTGGCCCGTCCACAACTACATGACGGCGTAGGAGGCGACGATAAGCAGGCGGAAGCGACGGATCACGCGGGCGCGAGCGCGCGGCCGGCGCCGGCCAGGCGGCATCCGGCCTTCAGGAGAGCGGCAGCACGCGCTCCATCAGCTCGCCGGCGGGCCGGGCTCGCAGCTCGTCGCGCACGTCCAGCCGGTATTCGACCAGGGCCAGGCTCGGCGCGATCTGGAGGTCGGCGCAGTTCAGCCGCTCGCCGTTCAGCACGCCGTCGGCGATCAGCGCGTCCACGCGGTCGAGCATCTCCCCCACCCGCGTCTGGTCCTCGCGGAGCTGACGCGAGCTCATGCGAAAGGCGGCCCTGACGCCGCGCGCCATCGCTCGCCGCGTTCCATCCCGCTTCATGAGCAGCCACCCGAGCCGGCCCTCGGCCCCGTGGGCACACAGCATGTCCGGGTCGCGAATGCCCGCGTACACCACCATCCGGCGCGCCCATTGCTGGAGCACCTCGTCGCCCCAGCGCTCGGCCTCCTCGACGCGCGGGTCGTCCGGCACGAGCCGCGGCTCCGGCTGGCGCTCGTCGAGCGCGCGGGCCAGCCCCCGGGTGCCCTGCGCCCGGCCGCCATCCGCGAACCGGACGGCCGGCACGCGGTCGCCCCGGAAGCCGCGCAGCCGGACGTAGACGCGGTGCCAGCCGGGCGTGACGTTCACGCGCCGGAACGGCATCCCCTTGTGCTCGAGCATGAGCTGGCCGGCCATGGCCGCATGCGACCCCGGGATGGCGTACAGGATCGCCTCGTCGCTCATCCGAGCACCCGCCTCAGATAGTCGTTCTCGAACTTCCGCTCCGGGTCGAGCCGGTCGCGGACGGCCAGGAAGCGGTCCCAGCCGGGGTAGCGCGGGCGCAGCGTCGCCGCCGACTGGTAGTGACGCTTGCCCCAGTGCGGCCGGCCGCCGTACTCGTCCATGATCGACTCGACGCCGCGGAAGTAGCTCTCGAACTCCATCCCCCGGTACTGGTGCACCGCTATGTAGCCGGTCGGGCGGCCCTGCGCCGTCGAGAGCAGGGCATCGTCGGGCGCGACGACCCGCACCTCGATCGGGAAGCCCACCCGCACCCGGCGGCGCTCGATCAGGGCCAGCACCCGCTCCAGCGCCTCCGCGGTCTTCTCGCGCGGGATCGCGTACTCCATCTCGGTGAAGCGCACGGAGCGCCGGTTGGCGTAGACGCGGTGGCTCCGGTCGAGGTGCTCCGCGGGCGACATGGCCCTCACGAGCGCCCGGTTGATGCGCGGGATCGCGGCGGGCGCGCGCCGGCCGGCGCGGCAGGCGACCTCGAGCGCGGCGTTCTCGAGCAGCACGTCGCGCAGCAGCACGCGCGCCCGCCCCGCCGGCCGCGGCTCGCGGTCGGTGCGCCGGGACGTGAGCGTCAGCGCGGTGCGCGTGTAGGGGAAGACGAACAGCTCGAAGTGGTCGTTCGAGTCCACCTGCTCCTCCAGCCGGGCGAGCTCGTCGTCGAGCGGGCGCGGCTCGTCGATCCGGTGGATGGTGAAGGCCGGCACGCAGCGAAGCGTCACCGCGGCGATGGCCCCGAGCGCGCCGAGCGAGACGCGGGCGGCGAGCAGCTCGTCGCCCTCACGCAGCTCCAAGGCCTCCCCGCGGGCGGTCACGAGCCGCACGCCCGCCACCTGGGACGAGATGTTCGCGAAGCGGCCGCCCGTGCCGTGCGTCGCGGTGGAGATGGCCCCGGCGATGGTCTGGGCGTCCACGTCACCCTGGTTCTCGAGCGCCAGGCCGCGCTCGGCCAGCGCCGGGCCGAGCTCGCGCAGCGTGATGCCGGCCTCGACCGTGACCTCGTCGCCTTCGGCACCGAGCACGCGGTTCATCCGCGACGGGTCGACCATCACGCCGTCGGTGCAGGCGACGTCGGTGAACGAATGGCCCGAGCCTGCGACCTTCACCCGATCGGCGGCCGCCACGACCCGGGCCAGCTCCTCCTCGCTCGAGGGCCGCTCGATGCGCTCCGGCGCGCAGCGCTGGTCGCGCGCCCAGTTCTTCCAGACCCGGTTGGTCAGGCGGGGGAGCCTACGGGGCGGCGGACTCCGCCGGCGCCCAGTGCCGCTCCGCGTCCACCGGCGTGTCGCGCAGGTAGGCCTCGGCGTCGAGCGCAGCCATACAGCCGGTGCCGGCCGCGGTCACGGCCTGGCGGTATACGCGGTCGGTCAGGTCGCCGGCGGCGAACACGCCGGGCAGCTTGGTCCGCGTCGAGCGGCCGTCGACCTGCACGTAGCCGTCGCCGTCCAGCTCGAGCTGGTCCTCGACGAGCTCCGAGTTCGGCCGGTGGCCGATCGCGATGAAGCAGCCGGTGATCGGCAGCTCCCTGGTCGAGCCATCCTCGGTGTTCTCGAGCACGGCCTTGGCGAGGGCGCCGTTGTCGCCGGGCTCGAAGCGCTTCACCACGTACGGCGTGACCAACTCGATGTTGTCGGCGTCCTTGGCGCGCTGGAGCATGATCGCCGAGGCCCGGAACTCGGGACGGCGGTGGACGATCGAGACCTTGCCCGCGAACTTGGCCAGGAAGGTGGCGTCCTCCATGGCGGTGTCGCCGCCACCGACCACCACGGTCTCGGCGTCCCGGTGGAAAGCGGCGTCACAGGTCGCGCAGTAGGACACGCCGCGAGCGGCCAGCTCGTCCTCGCCGGGCACGCCGAGCTTCTTCGGCTCGGCCCCCATCGCCAGGATCACCGAGCGGGCGCGGATCTGCTGGTCGCCGACGTGCACCACGTGCACGCCGCCGGGCTGGTCCGACAGCTCGAGCTTCGTCGCGTCGTCGGTGATGAAGCGCGTGCCGAAGCGCTCCGCCTGGTCGCGGAGGTCCTGCATCATCTCGGGGCCGAGCACGCCCTTGGGGTAGCCCGGGTAGTTCTCGACGTCGGTCGTCTGCTGGAGCAGGCCGCCCCAAGCGAAGCCCTCGACCACGAGCGGCTCGAGATCGGCGCGCGATGTGTAGAGCGCAGCCGTATAGCCCGCGGGGCCGCTGCCGACGATGACGACGTTCTCGATGTCCTTGATCTCCACGCTCACCTTCTGCTCATTACTTTACTTTGTGAAGTATAGTGTCCGGCGGCGACGCCTTCTGCACGCTCGCGCTCCCAGCCCGCCACCGTGGTCCGCAGCTGGAAGAAGGCCACGATACCCGGCGGAATCGGCAGCCAGAAGGCGATCACGCGGTAGCAGAGCACCGCCGGGAACACGATCGACTCGTCGATGCCGAACAGCACGAACGCGGCGATCATTCCCGCGTCCACGGATCCCACGCCCCCTGCCGGCGAGGGGATGAGGTTCGCCGCCATGCCGACGAAGAAGCCCTGCACGAGAACGGCGAACGGGACGTCTCCCCCGAACGCCTCGAAGCTGGCCCACAGCACGCCGATGTTCGCGGCCCAGAACCCCACCGCCCCGCCCACCGCGAGCGCGCCGCGCCGCGGGCTCCGCACGTAGAAGATCGCGGTGCGCACGCCGCTCGCCACCGTCGCGGGCCCCTTCGCGAGCCGCGTGAGGTAGCGCGTGCGCCGGTAGCCGCCGGCGAAGCGCTGGATGCGGCGTTCGATGTCCTCCGGGATCAGCGCGATCAGGAGGAAGATCCCGATCGCGATCGCTGAGACCGCCGCCGGCACGACGGTGCCGGCGAAGGGCGCGTCGCCGGGCAGCACGTGCGTGCGCAGCAGGATCCCGAAGATGACCAGGGCGAAGGTGTAGACGCCGTAGGTCAGCACCAGGAAGGCGACCATCCGGCAGGCCGAGACCCGGCGCGGCATGCCGGCCTTGCGCAGGGCCCAGTACGTGAGCACGATGCCCCCCGCCCCGGCGGCGGAGAAGATGCGGGTGGCCGCGAGGCCGGCCATCGTGATCAGGTACGAGGCGCGCAGGTCGAGCCGGCGGTGCACGTCGTCGTAGCGCGTGCCTCCCAGGACGCCGCGGAAGAGCGCGACATAGGCCCCGAAGGCCGCCACGTTGAAGCCGATCGCGACCACGACCCAGTACCAAGTGGCCTCGTCCAGCTTGCGGAGCGCGTCGTCGAGCCCGACCAGCTTCGGGAACACGACGTAGATCGCGACGATGATCAGGACGAACAGGGCGACCCCGCCGAACAGCTTGCGCCGGTCCTGCAGCAGCGCCTGAAGCGCGCCTACCTGTTCGAGCTCCTCCGCCTCGTCGTCGGTGGAGTCGTCGTCCTCGAGCTCGAGTTCGAGGTCGCGCTCCTCCGCCCGCATCAGAGCGCCCGCGGCTCCAGCCGATGCACCGCCCCCGCAACCATCCGCACCGCGGGCTCGAGCCGCGGGGCCGTCCGCCATATGCCCTCAGCCAGCGCCAGCCCCGCGATCAAATCGATCACATAGTGCTCGCCGAGGTAGACGAGCCCGAAGCCGAGCAGCAGCGCATACGTCCACCCCAGGGCAGCGTGGCGCGGCCCGACCTGGGACAGGACGCGCGCGGCCATCACGGACGTGCCGAAGTGAAGTGAGGGCATGGCGGCGAAGGGGTTGCCTTGCAACGAATGGTAAAGCGGGTGCCAGAGACGTCTCCAGAACCGCTCGCCCGCCTCGGCCATGATCCGCCGGACGGGCGGCATGTTGCCGCTCGCCCCCGCCCACCAGGGCGGGGCGGTCGGCACGAGCCAGTAGATCACGCAGCCCAGATCGAAGCAAGCGGCCATCAGCACCGCCGAGCGCGGGTAGTGCTCGCGGTGCCGCAGCAGGATGTAGGCGAGCGACCCGTGGGGCACGAAGAACCAGCTCCAGTGGATCGCCGACAAGGCGTACTCCAGCGGCCCGATCCGGCCCTGGCGGCCGAGCGTCCTCTGCAGCCGGGTGGTCGGGCAGGCGCCGAGCCCGATGATGCGGTCGCAGCGGATCGTGTACTCGACCTTGAGTCGCTCGAGCAGGGCGTCCGGATCGTCGTCGGGCATGTCGAAGTGGGCGAAGTAGGCCCACATCTGGAGCGCGTAGATGCCCGCGTCGCGCGCCGGCGATCGGGGCTGGGCGAGCGCGAGCGCCGCGGGGGCGGGCCAGGTGAGCGCTGACACGACCGGCGGCCGGAGCTTCAGCCGGTGCCGGACGAGCGGCGTGACGACACCGACCGCCACCGCGCCCCACGCGAGCCGGCGGAGGACGCGAGTGCTTCGCAAGGCGGGCGCAGCATAGCCGTCGCGCAGGCCGAAGCCGCGGTGTCCCGTCAGGCGCTTCCGAGGGCGCCGGCGAGCGGATCGGCGGCACGACGCCGGACCTGTCCCGGTGCGACCCCGACGACCCGCTTGAAGGCGCGGGCGAAGGCGGCCTGGGAGCGGTACCCGAGCTTGTCGGCGAGCTCCGCGACGGTTGCGCCGTCCTCGCTGAGCGCGTTGACGGCCGCCCGCATACGCAGGTTCGTCACGTACTGCATCGCCGGCTCCCCGACCAGCTCGGTGAAGCGTGCCGCGAACGCCGAGCGCGACATCGCCACCTCGCGCGCGAGCGAGGCGACCGTCCAGGCACGGGTCGGCTCGGCGTGCACCAGCGCGAGCGCCTGCCCGATCTGGGGATCGCGCAGGGCGCCGAGCCACCCGGTCCGCGCGTTCGGGTCGGTCTCGATCCAGGCGCGGATCGCCTGGATGACGAGCACGTCGGCGAGTCGCGTTATCACGGCCTCGCCGCCGGGCTGCGGCCGGAACGTCTCGGCCGCGATCAGTCCCAGGGTGGCCTGCATGCGCTCGACGTCGGGCGTGCTGAGCGCCTCGATCCGGATCAGCTCGGGCAGCGCCGCCACGAGGTTTCGGGCCGCCGGATGGTCGAAGCGCACCGCGCCGCACATCAGCCTGGTCAGGGTGCCGCCGCCGCCATGGCGCAGGACCTCATAGCGATCCGATACTGCCTCGCGCTCGAGGTCGAGCACTCCCGGCGCCGCCACCCCGGGCTCGCTGCGCAACGCGTGCCCAGCGCCCTGCGTCACGAGTGCCAGGTCGCCGGGCTGCAACGGGACGGGACGGTCCTCGCTTCCCTCGAGCTGGAGCGCTCCGGAGGTGACGACGTGGAACCACAGGTGGCCCGGCATGGGCGGGAGGGTCAGGCCCCACGGGGCCGTGAGCTCGGTGCGGCAGTAGAAGGCGCCGCTCATCCGCAGGTGATGCAACGCTTGGCCGAGCGGATCAGAAGGCATCATCCGAGTTTACTGGACGATCGAGCAATCATTTCCTCCTTCGGCCCATAGACGCGCCGGTGCGGAGGGCGCAGCCTGGACGCTGTGGCATCATGGGCCCGGTGGTCGGCTTCCTCGCCCTCTCGGCCCATCTGCTGGCCGCAGCCGGATGGTTCGGGGCGATGGCGTACAGCCTGGCCGTCGTCCAGCCTCGCTCCGAGCGATTCCTGGGCGACGAGCGGAGCTCGGAGGCGTTCGCCGTGGAGCTTGCCGCCGGCGCGCGGTACCCGGTTCTCGCGGTGATCGCCGTGCTCGCGCTCTCGGGCGCGGTGCTGATCGTGGATGCCGACGCGCAGGGCACGGCGTGGTGGGCGCTCGTGGCGCTGAAGGCGGCGCTGCTGGTCGCCGCGACCGCGCTGTTCGCGGTCATCTCTTGGCGCCTGTGGCCGCGGCGGCTCTTCGCGCCCGCGGCCGGGCTGCCCGCGGTGCGCGCGGGCTTCCGGCGCATCGCGGTCGTCCTCACGGCGCTGGTGGCGGCCGAGATCGTGCTGGGCGCCGCGGCGGCGACGCTCGCATGAAGGTCGTCACCGGGGCCTTCTCGTACACGGGCAGCTACATAGCGCGCGAGCTGCTGGCGCGCGGCGAGGAGGTGCGCACGCTGTCGCGGGCCCCGGCCGCGCCCGGCCATCCGCTTGCGGCTTCGGTCGGCTTCGGGCGCCTGCAGTTCTCGGACGAGCGGGCCCTCGAGGCCGACCTCCGCGGCGCGGACACGCTCTTCAACACGTACTGGATCCGCGCTCCGCGTGCGGGGGTCGGCTTCGAGCAGGCGGTCGCGCACGTGGAGGTGCTGCTCCGCGCGGCCAGGCGCGCCGGTGTTCAGCGGGTTGTCCAGATCGGCGTGTCGAACTCGAGCGAGCGGTCGCAGCTGGCCTACTTCCGCGGCAAGGCGCTCGCCGACCAGGTCGTGCGCGAGTGCGGCCTCGCCCACGCGATCGTGCGCCCGACCCTGATCTTCGGCCGGGACGACGTGCTGCTCAACAACATCGTCTGGGCGATGCGGCGGTTCGGGCTCTTCCTGGTGCCGGGGCGCGGCGACTACCCGATCCAGCCGGTCGCGGCGGAGGACGTGGCGCGCATCGCGGTCGAGGCCGGCGACGGCGAGGAGCTCGATGCGGCCGGGCCCGACCGCCTGGAGTTTGAGCGGCTCGTGCGCATGCTGCGCGGAGCCGGCGGCGTACGCGCGCGGATTCTGCCCGCGCCACCCCGCTTGGCCCTGGCGGGCGCCACGATCGTCGGCGCGGCGCGGCGCGACACGATGCTGACGCGCCAGGAGCTCGAGGGCCTGATGGCCGGGCTGCTCGCCTCGAGCGAGCCCCCGCGCGGCCGCATCGGTCTGGCCAAGTGGCTCTCCGAGCATGGCGCGGCGCTCGGGCGCCGGTACGTGTCCGAACGCCGCCGCAACTGGACGTCCCGCTAGGGGGCGACGATACTGGGCTCGTGGCCCTCCAGGCTGGCACCGACAAGGTCCAGGCCGCCCTCTACCGCATCGCCGAGCTGGCGAGCGCGGCTCAGGACATGCAGGACTTCTACCGCGCCGTGCACGCCGTCGTGGGCGAGCTCATGAACGCGAGCAACTTCTACATCGCGTTGTACGACGAGGAGCGGCAGCTGATCAACTGGCCCTACTACGTGGACGCCGTCGATCTCGACGTCCCAGACCCGAACCAGTGGGAGGCCTTCGGCACCGGCAACGCGCGCGGGACGACCGCCTACGTCCTCCGCACCGGGCAGCCGCAGCTTCTCGACCACGAGCGGATGGGAGAGCTCACCGAGCAAGGCGAGATCGAGCCCGTCGGCGCGGACGCCGAGGAGTTGACCTGGCTCGGCGTCCCCCTCAAGTCCGAGGGCCTGACGGTGGGCGTCCTTGCCGTGCAGTCCTACACGAAGGAGGTCCGCTACGCCGACCGCGACAGGGACCTGCTCGCCTTCGTCGGCCAGCATGTCGGCGCGGCGCTCTCCCGCGCGCGGGCGATCGAGGAGACGCGGCAGCGCAACGCCGAGCTGGCGACCATCAACAGCGTCCAGGCCGCGCTCGCCGGCGAGCTCGACGTGCAGGCGATCTACGACATCGTCGGCGACAAGCTCCGCGACGTGTTCGACGCCCAGGTGGTGGACATCGGTATCCATGACGAGGACGCCGGCGTGCTGCGCTTCCCCTACACGATCGAGCGCGGCGTGCGGTTCCCCGACGAGCCGATGCCGGTGGTCGGCTTCCGCCGGCACGTGATGCAGACCCGCGAGCCGCTCTTGATCAACGAGGACGTGGACGGCGAGGCGGAGCGGTACGGCAACCCACCGGTGCGGACCGGCGAGCCGGCGAGGTCTTGGCTGGGCGTGCCGTTCATCGCGGGCGGCAAGGCCCGCGGCGTCATCTCGCTCCAGAACCTCGACCAGGAGCGCGCGTTCACGGAGGCCGACAAGGGGCTCCTGGCGAGCCTCGCGGGGAGCCTCGGGGTCGCGCTCGAGAACGCACGGCTGATGGACGAGACCCAACAGCGCGTAGCGGAGCTCGCGACGGTGAACAGCGTCGGGCAGGCGCTCGCCTCTCACCTCGAGCTCGATGCCCTCATCGAGCTGGTCGGTGACAGGGTGCGTGACACGTTCGACGCCGACATCGTGTACGTGGCGCTGCACGACGAGGCTGCCGCCCAGGTCGACTTCGCCTACTTCTTCGAGGGCGGGGAGCGAAGGGACGAGCCCTCGCTCGAGTACGGCGCGGGGCTCACCTCCCAGATCCTCGAGTCGGGCGAGCCGCTCGTGATCAACCGCTCGCTCGAGGACCAGGAGCGCGAGTACCTCGGAACGCCCTCGCGCTCCTACCTGGGCGTGCCGATCGTCGCCGGCGAGAGGGCGATCGGTGTGATCAGCGTCCAGAGCACCCGGGAGGAGGGGCGCTTCGGCGCATCGGACGCCGGCCTGCTCGGCACGATCGCGGCCAACGTCGGCGTGGCCATCCAGAACGCGCGCCTGTTCGAGGCCCAGCGCGAGGCCGAGCGTCAATACCGCAAGCTGGTCGAGGAGCTACCACTCGCCGTATACAAGGACGCCCCCGACGAGTCGGCGACCTCGGAGTACATCAGCCCGCTCGTCGAGGAGATCTTCGGTTATCCGCGCGAGGCCTGGATGCAGCCCGAGTTCTTCGCCTCGGTCCTACACCCGGAGGACCGCGAGCGCACCATCGCCGCCCACGTCGCCGCGCTGGCCGCGGGCGATGACCGCTGGTCGATGGAGTACCGCGTCATAGCGGCCGACGGCAGAACCGTCTCCGTTCGCGACGACGCCTGGATCGTCAAGGACGATGACGGGAACCCCGCGCACGTGCAGGGCTTCATGATCGACGTGACCGACCAGGCGCTCGCCCATGCGGAGATCCGGCGCCGGACGCAGTACTTCGAGTCGCTCGTCGAGATCAGCCCCGTCGCCGTCGTCATCATGGACGTCGACGAGCGGGTCACCGGCTGGAACCCGGCCGCGGCCGAGCTGTTCGGCTATTCCCCGGAGGAGGCAGTAGGCCGGCGGATCGACGACCTGATCGTCCGGGGCGAGCTGCAGGAGGAGGGCCGGGACCTCACCCGCGAGGCGCTCGAGACGGGACGCGCGGAGCGGATCACACGCCGGATGCGAAAGGACGGCGAGCTGGTCGACGTCCAGATGATGTTCGTCCCGCTCTTCGTCGACGGCGAGCGCGTGGGCTGGTACGGCATCTACCACGACATCACGGAGCTGCAGCGCGCCCGCGAGGAGGCAGTGGCGGCGACCCAGGCGAAGAGCGCCTTCCTCGCCACGATGAGCCACGAGATCCGGACGCCGATGAACGCCGTGATCGGGATGACCGGGCTGCTGCTCGCCACCGAGCTGACCCCGGAGCAGCGCGAGTTCGCCGAGGTGGTGCGCTCGAGCGGAGACGCCCTCCTCCACGTGATCGACGACATCCTCGACTACTCGAAGATCGAGGCGGGCAAGCTCGAGCTCGAACGGGCGCCGCTCGACCTGCACGAGTGCGTGGAGGCGGCGCTCGACATGGTCGCCCCCGGCGCCGCCGAGAAGGAGATCGAGCTGGGCTGCCTGATCGACGAGCGGGTGCCGACCGGGATCCGGGGCGACGCTCCCCGGCTGCGGCAGGTGCTCCTCAACCTTCTCTCGAACGCGGTCAAGTTCACCGAGACGGGCGAGGTCGTCGTGTACGTCGACTCGGTGCCGGAGAGCGATGGGTCACATCGGCTTCATCTCGCCGTCCGGGACACGGGCGTCGGCATCCCGCGAGATCGGATGGACAGGCTGTTCGCCTCCTTCAGCCAGGTCGACGCGTCGACCACGCGGCGCTACGGCGGCACCGGGCTCGGGCTCGCCATCTCGAGACGGCTCGTCGAGCTCATGGAGGGAACGATGTGGGTGGAGAGCGAGGTCGGCGCGGGATCGACCTTCCACATAGCGCTCACAGCCGAGGAGGCGGACGTGCCCGAGCGCATCCCGGCGAGCGAAGGCCTTGCTGTGCTGAGCGGCAAGCGGGTCCTCGTCGTTGATGACAACGCGACCAACCGGGAGATCGTCAGCCGGCAGGTGCGGACCTGGGGGATGCGGCCCGAGGCGGTGGAGCGCCCAATGGAGGCGCTCGCCCGGGTCGCGTCGGGCGAGCAGTTCGACGTGGCCGTCCTCGACATGCAGATGCCCGAGATGGACGGGCTCGCCCTGGCAGGCGAGATCCGGCGCCACCGGCCCGACCTCCCGCTCCTTCTCGTGACCTCGCTCGGCCATCTGCCGGAGGCTCGATCGGCGTCCGAGTTCGCGGCGCAGCTCACGAAGCCGCTGAAGCCGTCGCAGCTCTACGACGCGCTGATGGCCGTGCTCGCGGGCGACGCGAGGACCGCCGAGCCCGCCGAGGCGGGCGCCGGCGACAAGCGGACCTCGTCGCTGCGGATACTGCTCGCCGAGGACAACGCCGTGAACCAGAAGGTGGCGCTCCGCCTTCTCGAGCAGCTCGGATACCGCGCCGATGTCGCCTGGAACGGCCTCGAGGTGCTCGATGCGCTCGAGCGCGAGCAGTACGACGTCGTCCTGATGGACGTCCAGATGCCCGAGCTGGACGGGCTCGACGCGTCGCGGCGGATCTGCGAGCGCTGGTCCGCGGGGGTCCGTCCGCGCATCGTTGCGATGACCGCCAACGCCATGGCCGAGGACCGCGAGGCCTGCTTCGCGGCAGGGATGGACGACTACGTGGCGAAGCCGGTCCGCCCCGAGGCGCTGGCGGAGGCGCTGGGCCGGGCGCGTCCGGTGGGCGGCGCGACGGAGGCGGCGATCGAGAACCTGCGCGAGCTCGGGGACGACGAGTTCGTGGCCGAGCTGATCGACACGTTCCTCGACGACGCGCCGGACCTCCTCGCTGCGCTTAGGAGCGACGACCCCGAGGAGGTCAGGCGCGGGGCCCACACGCTCAAGTCGAACGGTGCGACCTTCGGCGCCGAGGACTTCTCAGCGCTCTGTCGCGAGCTCGAGGCGCGTGCGAAGGACGGCAGGCTGGCGGACGCCGGAGGGCTGGCGGGCGAGATCGAACAGAGCTACCAGCGGCTCGAGGAGAGGCTCCACAGAGCGACCGCCGACTTCCGGCCGCGGACCTCGAACTCCCCGAGGAAGTAGAGGTCGTCGGGCGGGCGCACGAGTGCATCGCGCGTCGACTGGGCGAGCAGGATCGGGGCCCGTACCTCCTTCGTCATGCCCTCGATCCGGGAGGCCGTGTTGACCGTATCGCCGTGCACGGTGTACTCGAGCCGCCGCGGCGACCCGACGTTCCCGGACATGAACGGCCCGCTGTTGAGACCGACTCCGAGGCGAATCCCGTCGCCGACGCCCTGTGCGCGCAGCCATTCGTTGAAGCGCGGGAGGCGCACGTCGGCGATGTCGCGCGCCGTCGCCAGGGCGCGGTCCGCGTGGTCCTCCACCTCGATGGGCGCTCCGAACGCCGCGAGGAACCCGTCGCCGCGGTAGGCCACGAGCGTGCCGCCGTGCGCGAGGATCGAGTCGCTCGTCTCGTCGAAGTACTTGTTGAGGACCTCGATCACGAGCTCCGGCGGCCGCGCCTCGGAGAACGTCGTGAAGCCGCGAAGGTCCGTGAACATCACGGTCCCGATGGTGCGCACGCCGCCGAGCCGCAGGTCCTCGTCGGCCCGCACGAGCACGTCGTCGACGACATGCTCGGGGAGAAAGCGCGAGAAGACATCGCGGACCCGCGCCTGCTCGATGTCGTACAGCCGCTTCTTGGTGAGGCCGGCGGCGATCCTCGCCCGCAGGATCACCGGGTTGAAGGGCTTCGGCAGGTAGTCGTCGGCGCCGATCTCGATGCAGCGGACGACGCTGTCGATTTCGTCGACGGCCGAGATCATGATCACCGGCACGTGCTGCGCGTCCGCCCGCTCCTTCAGCTGCTGTAGCACGGAGACCCCGTCGTACTCCGGCATGACGATGTCGAGGAGCACGACATCAGCGGGCTCCTCATCGAAGAGCTCGAGCGCCTGGGCGCCGTCCTCGGCAGCACGGACCACGTGCCCGTCCTGCTCGAGGAGGCGAATGAGCAGCTTGCGGCTGACCGCGTCGTCGTCGGCGATGAGGATCGAGGCCGGCATGGATCTCGTCGCGTAGCGGTAACCGATCTGCCCGGAAGTGTCCAATCAGCGCACGACGAGCGTCCCGTGCTGGGTACGCCAGTGGCCACCGGCGGAGCAGAGGTACGTGTAGGTCCCGGGCTGGAGGTCGACGACCGCACGCGTGCGGCCCGTGCCGATCGTTCGCGTTCCCCCGACGTCCTTCGACCCTGGCCGGAGGCAGCACACGTCGCCGGTGTGGATGCGGATGTTGTGGCCCCTCCGCTTGTCGTTGATCAGCACGAGCTCGATGCGACCCGCCCTGGCACTCAAGCGCTTCTTGTCGAACTCGATGACACCCGGTCGAGTGACGACGCTGAGCGTCAGGACCTGTCGCACTCGCTCGTCATCGGTGTCGCCGCACCCGGCCAGCAGCGTGGCGCTCAGCGCGAGCGCGACGACGACGCGACTCGCCTTACGCGGACGCGAAGCCGGGCTGCAGCTCGGCATGGCGGGCGATCCGCCGGGCAGCGTCCTCGAGGGCGCCGGCCGACAGGATTGCCGCGGTGGCGTTCGCCACGAGGCGGCCGGTGAGCCCGCCGCCGTCGCGCACCGAGACCGTGGCATTCAGCGCCGCACCCGCGTCGTGGGCACTGAGCTCGTAGCGCACGTCGAGTGCGACCGGTCCCTCCGCCGACAGCTCGAGCCTCGCTTCGTCGGCGGCATGGACCTCCACGTCGAAGCCCACCCGAACGCCCGCCAGGCGTCCCGTGACGCGGCCGCGGCTGCCGGCGGCGAGCCGGCCACCGGCGAGATCGTCCAGGTCGAAGTCAACCGGCGACCAGCGGCGGATCTCCTCCGGGAGGGTGAGCACCTGCAGCACGCGGCCGGGCGTCGCGTTCGCTCGGGCGGTCGCGGTCCATTCCGACATGAGGGCACGATGTCACCGAGCTTCGCCGCGTTCTGAGCGATCGAGCACACTGGCGTACTCGTCGTGCAGCTCCTGCCAGCCGTGGTTCATCGCGTCGCGCCCGCGGATCGGTTCGATCGGCCGGCCGTCGAGCAGGTGCTCCATCACGTCGATGCAGAGGTGCCAGCCGGCCGCGGCCTTGGGCACGAAGTCGCGGTCGGCGACCGTGTGGCGGAGGGTCAGCTCGGTGCCCGACCCAGCGGGAGCCAGCTCCCAGCGGAGCAGGTCGTCGCCCCACTCGTACTCGAGCAGCGCCGGCCGGTCGGCTCGTGTCACCCTCGCTGGGAGCGCTTCGGACGTGTCGCCGTCGATCATCGTCAGGGTCGCGTCGCCGGGATTGCCCAGGTCTCGGTCCGTCGTGAACGGCGCCCATGCGCCGACCTGTGCGGGCTCAGTCAGGGCCGCCCACACCTTCTCCGGCGCATGGCGCAGCTCGCGGACAAAGACCAGCGTCCATCCGTCCGTCTCGGGATGCCGCTCAACGCTTGCGTTCATTGCTCCTCCTGCTCGTCGAGGTGACGCTCCAGCGCGTCCAGGTGGCGCGTCCACATGCGGCGATAGGGCTCGAGCCAGTCGTCGAGCGCCTGAAGGGGGCCGGCTTCGATCCGGTAGATGCGCTGCTGCGCCGCGGTGCGGCTCGAGACGAGGCCGCCTTCGCGCAGCGCCCGCAGGTGCTTGGACATCGACGGCTGGCTCACCGCCAGCGCCTCCACGAGCTCGCCGACGCTCCGCTCCGAGGTGCGGAGCTCGTCGAGGATCCGGAGCCGCATCGGCTCGGCGAGGAGGGCGAACGTGTTCACGCCGCCCCGTAGTATGCCGCTTGGGTTATATGCCTGTCAAGGCACTTACGGCAGCGTCACGAACTGGCTCAGGAACGCCCGGGCCCGCGCAGTGTCGACGCGGAACGTCTTGTCCGTCGCCCGGCACACGGAGTCGCCGGTCACGGTGAGCGAGACGATCAGGTCCGTGTTCCCCAGGAAGTGGGGGCCGCCGGAGTCTCCGAAGCACGTCCCGCCGCTGCCGGTCGACGGGTTCATGTTCAAGGTGAGCCACGCCTTGTTGATCGAGAGGAAGCTCTGCGTCGTGAAGCGGCGCGTGCCATCGAAGAAGAGGGCGTTCGGACCCTTGCGCTTGTCCTCACGCACCGCCCCGTATCCCACCGCCGTGAAGCGCTGCCTCTTGAGATTGATCGAGTTCAGGAAGTTCAGCGGCGGGAGCTCGGCGGGCTCGGCCGCCGTGTACGGCTCGTCGAGGATGACCACCGCTATGTCCGGGTCCCTCGTTTTCAAGGCGTAGTCCGGGTGGGTGACGGCCGTCCCGGGCAGCAGCGTTCCGACGGGGGACCCGTCCTCGTCGCTCGCCACGGGATCGAAGCTCACGAAGAACTCGTCCGGATCCAGGCCGATCGTGCAGTGGGACGCCGTCAACACGACGGTCGGCGAGATCAGCGTGCCGCTGCAGAGGAAGTCCAGGCCGGGGTTCTCGGGAACCCACTCGGCGAAGAGCGCACCGACGTTGGGGTGCCGGTTCCCGTCGAGCTGTCCGAAGGTGATGGCCCCGGCCGGTGCGGCGAGCACCAGCGAGCCGACGATGGCGAGGACGAGCAGCAGCTTCCGCATGCGGCGGAGCCTACCCCGCGGTGGGCTTCGCGGCCACCTCCGCGGCGGCGCCGTTGCCCCCGGCCTGGGCGGGCGCGGCCGGCTTGGCCCCCGCGACCGGTCCCGGCATCAGCTCCCCGGCAGGCGGGATCTCGATGCCGAGCACCTTCATGCGCCGAGCCAGCGTCCGGTACGCGTGCCCGTAGATCTCCTGCGACGTGTACCCGTAGGACACGAATTCGCGCGGGTCGTCGACGTAGGGCGGCACGAACACGTGCGCCGCCCGCGGCACGAGCTCGAGCACGACGCGCTCGACCGTGTCGCGGTGACGGGGGTCCTGGTCGATGGCGTCGCGCAGGAACCGCACGCCGAAGGCGACGTGGCGGTGCTCGTCGCGCTCGACCAGGCCGAAGCCCTCGCAGAACCCGGGGTACATGCCGTGGTCGACCATGTAGTCGCGGATCAGCGTCTGGCCGGTCACGGCGAGGAACCCCTCGACGACCATGTGGTAGGTGGTGATGCCCTCGACGAACAGGTCGAGGTCGTCCGGCTTCGCCTTGATCCGGTTCGACACGTCGCGCAGCCCGTCGTCGAACACCTCGCGCCAGGGGCCGGTCAGCAGCTGCTCGACCTCCCGCATGCGGCCCCGCAGGTCGTGCTCGGACAGGCACATCACCTCGGCGCCGAAGCGGTCGAAGAAGGCCGCGTGGCGGGCCTCGTCCACGAGCTGCGTGGCAAGGAAGAGCTCGATCTCGCCGGTCGGGGCGGCGAGCAGGAACGGCGCGAGGTCGGCCGTGACGCGCTCCTCGCCGACGTAGAACGAGCCGAGCGACCAGAGCGTGTTCTCCTGCGCCGCCTGCGGAGCGATCACCCACTGCTCGCGGTCGACCGTGAAGTCGAGCTCGTGCGCCTTCCAGTTCTGCCGCTCCCAGAGCGCATAGAGCTGGCGGTAGCCGAGCAGGCCGCCGCCGTCCCGTGCCCCCACCTCGGTGTCGTGGCCGGGATCGCCCTGGCCGGGGCCCCCGCCGCCGTCCGCGCTCCAGCCGCCGGCGCGCTCGGCCTGCATGCGGCGCTGCTTCTCCTCGCGCCGCAGCTCGGCGTCGTCGCGGCCCTGGGCCCGCTCGATCCAGCGCCCCAGCAGCGTCACCGGGAAGAGCTCGCCCTGCACGTCGGTCAGGCGCTGCTGCATGGCCTCGTTCGGGGTGAGCCGCCCCGCGGCCATGCGCTGGTAGGCGTCGTAGTCGACCGTCACGCTGGACGTCGCCTCGGCCCCGTCCGGCGGCTCGCCTCCAACCCAGAGCCGCCGGCCGTCGCGCGCCTGGACGTACCAGGTCCCCCCTTCGGGCGAGCCCGTCACGTCGTAGCGCACGAGGAAGTCGTGCCCCCTGGTCCACTCTGGGTCGATCATGTAAGGCAGGGTCCGGTACATCACGTCGGGGTCGAGCCGGCCGCCGTTCGCCAGCACCTCGTCGAGCCCGATGTCACCCGTCGCCATCGCGCGCAGCTGCAGCGCCCGGCGCCGCTTGCCACGGATGCGAAGCCTGCCGCGCAGCATCAGCCCGAGCGGCCCCGCGCGGCCGCTCGCCATCTCGACGAGCGTGGCGGGGTCCGTGGTCAGACGGAAGTCGACGTCGTCCCCGTCGCGCGTGACGGGATCCACGCGCGCCCGGCCGTCCGACACCGACACCCGGTGGCTGCCGAGCCCGTCGAGCTCGAGCACGTAGGCGAGCGTGCCGGGTATTCGCGACGCCGCCGCGGGCAGCGTCATCAGGATCAGCCGCGCGGCGAGCTCCGGGTCGTCGGCGGCCATGCTGCGCAGGGCCTCACGCTGGGTCAAGTATTCGCACCTCCACAGGAGCCTTGTCGGCGAACGTGCGGGCGTCGCGCTCGGTGCCGATGTGCGCGCCCCAGTGCATCGGCACGGCCACCCGGGGCTGGATCCGGCGCGCGGCCTCGGCGGCCTCCTCGGCGGTCATCACATAGACGCCGCTGACGGGCAGGAGAGCCACGTCGACGCCCGTCACGCTGTCCATCTCGGGGATCACGTCGGTGTCGCCGGAATGGTAAAGCCGCTGGCCGCGGAGGTTCAGCTCGTAGCCCACCCAGCCGGCCTCGCGTGGGTGGAAGACCCTCCCTTCCGCGTCGCGCTTCGACGTGTTGTAGGCAGCCACCGCGGCGACGTGCACGCCGCGCACGAGCTCGTCCTCGAGCAGCTCGCCCGGCGCGATCGAGTGCACCTGCCCGCTGACCCGCTCCGCCACGGCCGCGGGCCCGACGAGCCAGGTCTCCCGCGTGGAGAGCCGCTCGACGTCCTGCGGCGAGAAGTGGTCGTAGTGACCGTGCGTCACGAGGATCAGGTCCGCGGGCGGCGATCCCTCGGGGACCCGGTACGGGTCGATGTAGACGACCGCTCGGCCCAGGCGGATCCGAAAGCCGGAGTGGCCGAGCCAGTCGATGGCGTCCAGAAGCACCCGGGGAATGCTATGAGCGCGCGACCCCCCGCTCCATGCGCACGGTCGTGCCGCCGCCGTCGTGCGTCAGCGTCACCGCGTCCATCAGCGCCTCCATCAGCGCAAGCCCGCGGCCGCGGTGCTCGAGGCCGCCCTCGGGCCGCTCGATCCACGTGCCGTGGTCGCTCACCTCGAGCACGACCCTGCCGTTCTCGAAGCGCCCGTCGATCGTGAAGCTCCCGTCGCCGAACCCGTAGCCGTGCTCGATCGCGTTGGAGCAGGCCTCGTGGCAGGCCATCTGGGCCACCTCCACGTCCTCCTCGCTCGCCCCGCTCCGGCGCAGCCAGCCCGCGAGGTCGCGGCGGACGTCGCGCAGCAGCGTCGGGTCGGTCGCGACCTCCAGGTGGAGCGGCTCCATCGCCACCGGCAACGCCTGCACCGCCAGCACGGCGATGTCGTCGTTGGCGGGATGGACCGCGAGCATCGACTCGACGATGTGGTCGCACAGCTCCTCTGGATCGCCAGGGTGCTCGGCGACCGTGCGAAGCGCCTCGAGCCCGGCGTCGATCGACACGCCGCGCTCCTCGACCAGGCCGTCCGTGTAGAGCACGACAGTCGAGCCTGGCTCCAGCTCGAAGGTCAGCTCCGCGTGCGCGGAGCTCTCGAACACGCCGAGCGGCGGGTTGGGCGCCGCGTCGAGGAACTGGGCCCGAGCGTCCGGGCCCACGACGAGCGGCGGCACGTGCCCGGCGCTCGCGAAGTGGAGCGTCCGCAGGTCCGAGTCGACGACGACGTAGAGGAGCGTCGCCATCTGCGCTCCCTCCAGGGTGCGCACCAGCCTGTCGAGCCGGTCGAGCACCGCCGGCGGCGGGTGCCCCTCGAGCGCGTAGGCCCGCGCGGCGTGCCTCAGCTGGCCCATCAGGGAGGCCGCGCCGAGGCCGTGGCCGACCACGTCGCCCATCGCGAGCCCCACCCGGCCGTCCCCGAGCGGGACGGCGTCGTACCAGTCGCCGCCCACGTCGGCGCCGCCGGGCAGGTAGCGCGCCGCGATCTTCAGTCCCGGCAGCTGCGGCAGCCGGTCGGGCAGCAGGCTCCGCTGGAGCATCTCGACCGTGCCCACCTCGCGCTCGTAGGCGCGCGCGTGCTCGATCGCCAGGCCCGCGCGGTCGGCCATCAGCACGAGCAGGCTCTCCTCCTCCGGCGTGAAGCGCCGCCGGCGCCGCGACCCGATCTCGACCACGCCGGCCATCCGCCCCTTGACGGTCAGCGGCGACGCCATCAGCGCCTTGGGCGCGGCCGCGGCGAGCATCGGATCGAGTCCGGCCTCCCCCTGCAACCCGTCGAGGATGAACGGGCGCCCCTCGTGCACGACCTGGCGCAGCGCGTCCGCCACCGGCACGGTCTGCGGCGCCGGCTCGTTGCCGAAGCCCGCCGCGGCCCCCACCGTGAGCTCGTCCTCGCGGTCCGGCTCGATCAGCAGGATGCGGGCGAGGTCGGCCCTGAAGACGTCCTTGATCCGGTCCACGAGCAGCGTCATCAGCTCGCTCGGCTCGAGGTGCTCGAGCGCCGCCTCGGTGACCTGCTGCAGCTTGCCGATCGTGACCGCCACCGCCTCGGCCTCGGCCCGCGCCGCGCGCTCGGCCTCGGCGCGGCGCTGCTCGGTCACGTCGACCAGCTGCCACACGTAGCCGACCGGCTCGCCGCGCGCGCCCATCGTGAGCGACACGTTCACGAGCGCGTGCACGATCTCGCCGTCGTGGCGCAGGAAGCGCTTCTCGGACTGCTCGAGCCGCGGCTGGTCGCGCAGGAGCCGGCGCCAGGCGTCCCGCTCGCGCTCGCGATCGGCGGGGTGGGCGAGCTGCCACAGCGGCTGCTGCATCAGCTGGTCGGACGAACGCCCGAGCAGGTCGCAGAGCGCCGCGTTCACCTCGAGCCAGCGTCCGTCGATCGCGCTGAGCCCCATCCCGATCGGCGCGTCCTCGAAGGCCGTCCTGAAGCGCTCCTCCGACTCGCGCAGCTCCGCGTTCTTGCGCTGCAGCTCGAGCAGGACGGCGACCTTGGACCGCAGCACGTCGGGGTCGACCGGCTTGACGATGTAGTCGACGGCGCCGGCCGAGTACCCGCGCGTGACCTGCTTCCCGTCCGCGTCGGCCCCAGTGAGGAAGATCACCGACACGTCCTCGTTGCGCCGGCGCTGCTTGATCAGCTCGACCGTCTCGAAGCCGTCCAGGCCCGGCATGCGGACGTCCATGACGATCACCGCGAAGTCGCGCTCCAGGAGGAACTTGAGGGCCTCCTCTCCCGAGCGCGCGGTCACCACCTGCTGGCCGAGGGGGGACAGCACCGCGTCGAGCGCGATCAGGCTGTCGGCCTGGTCGTCGACGACCAGGATGTCCGCCGTGGCGCTCGCCCCCTCGAGCGCCACCGCCCTACCTGTGCAACCAGACGCGCATCAGCGAGAGCAGCTGCTCCACGTCCACGGGCTTCGTGATGTAGTCGGATGCGCCGCTGGCGATGCTCTTCTCCCTGTCGCCCTTCATCGCCTTGGCGGTGAGCGCCACGATCGGCAGGCTCTCGAACTCGGGCATCTCACGCACCGTGCGCGTGGCCTCGTACCCGTCCATCTCGGGCATCATGATGTCCATCAGGACGAGCGACACGTCCGGGTGCTGCCGCAGCGTCTCGATCCCGTCGCGCCCGTTCTCGGCGAACACCACCTGCATGCCGTGACGCTCGAAGACGCTGGTCAGCGCGAACACGTTGCGCACGTCGTCATCGACGATCAGCACCTTCTTGCCGTCGAACACCTCGTCGCCGGAGTGGAGGCGCTCCAGCATGCGCCGCTTCTCGGCGGGCAGCCGCGCCTCGGCCCGGTGCAGGTAGAGCGAGGTCTCCTCGAGCAGCCGCTCGGGTGAGCGCGCGTCCTTCAGCACGACGGCTTCTGCGTAGCGGCGCAGGCGCGCCTCCTCGCGCGGGCTCAGCTCGCGCGTCGAGTGCACGATCACGGGCAGCCCGCGGAAGCGCTTCGCGCGCTTGATCCGCTCGAGCACGCCGAAGCCGTCGCCGTCCTGGAGGCCGAGGTCGAGCACGACGCAGTCGAATCGCTTCGCGTCGAGCTCCGCCAGCGCCTCCTCCCGCGAGGCGGCCCCGCCGACGTCCACGTCCACGCCGCCGACCAGGTCGGTCAGCTTGCGCTGCTCGTCGGCGTCCGCCGTGACGAGCAGGACCGAGCCGCCACGCCGGTCGAGGAACGCGCCGAGTTGCTCGAACACCCCGCTCAGCGCCTCGCGCGTGACGGGCGCCTCCACGAGCCCGAGCGCCCCCGACGCCCGTGCCTCGCGCTCCATGGCGGGGTCACCCGTCACGTAGACGGGGATGTGGCGCGTCTCGGGATGGCGCTTCAGGTGGTCGAGCACCGCGGTCCCCTCGACCTGCGGCAGCTCGCGGCTCAGCACGATCGCCGACGGCATGAACTCGTGCACCAGCGCGAGCCCAGCGTCGCCGCGCAGGGCGAGCAGGCACTTGAAGCCGCGCTCGTGGGCGACCTCGACGGCACTCCGTGCCAGGTCGCGGTCCTCGGTCATCACGAGCGCGATGCGGTCGCCGGGCAGGAGCTCCGAGCGGTCGTCGGTGAGCGGCTCGGGCAGGGCGACGCTCTCGGCGCGCCGGCCGCCGTTGGCGAACTCGGCCGGGTCGGGCAGGGACGTGACCGCGGTCGTCTCGATCGTGGTCGACGACTGGCGCTGCAGGTTGGGCAGCGTGAGCGTGAAGACGGATCGCTCGCCCTCCACGCTCTCCACACGGATCTCGCCGCCGAGAAGGCGCGCGATCTCGCGGCTGATGTTGAGGCCCAGCCCGGTGCCGCCGAAGCGCCTCGAGATCGAGCCCTCGGCCTGCTGGAAGGCCTCGAAGATGAGCTTCAGCTTGTCGGGCGGGATGCCGATCCCGGTGTCCTCGACCGAGAACGCGACCCGGTCGCCCTCGCCGCGCCGCACGCGCAGCGTCACGCTGCCGGTGTCGGTGAACTTGATCGCGTTCGAGAGCAGGTTCTTGAGGATCTGCTGCAGGCGCTGCTCGTCGGTCTCCATCTCCTCCGGCGCGTCCGGCTCGAGCTCGACGCCGAAGACCAGGCCCTTCTCCTCGGCGAGCGGCCGGAACGAGCGCTCCACGTAGTCGCGCACACCGGCCAGGGACGTGCGCCCGACGTGCACGTCCATCTTGCCCGCCTCGACCTTGGACAGGTCGAGGATGTCGTTGATCAGGGCGAGCAGGTCCGACCCCGCGTTGTGGATCGTCTGAGCCGAGTCGACCTCCTTCGCGGTGAGGTTGCCGTTCTCGTTGGACGCGAGGACCTTGGAGAGGATCAGCAGCGAGTTGAGCGGCGTGCGCAGCTCGTGCGACATGTTCGCCAGGAACTCGCTCTTGTACTTCGAGGACACCGCTAGCTGGTCGGCCTTCTCCTCGAGCGACGCGCGCGCCGTCTCGATCTCGCGGTTCTTGATCTCGATGTCCCGGTTCTGCCGTGCGAGCAGCTCCGCCTTCTCCTGGAGCTCCTCGTTCGTCGCCTGGAGCTCCTCCTGCTGGGTCTTGAGCGCCTGGGACTGGCTCTGCAGCTCCTGCGACTGAGACTGCGACTGCTGCAGCAGCTGCTCGGTCCGGACGTTGGCGATGATCGTCGAGAGGACGACGCCGATCGTCTCGGTCAGCTGGTCGAGGAACTGCAGGATGATCTCGCTGAACGGCCGGAACGAGGCCAGCTCGATCACCGCCAGCACCTGCTCCTCGAACAGGACCGGGATCACGATGATGTTGCGCGGCACGGCCTCGCCGAGGCCGGACGCGATGTGGATGTAGTCGTCCGGCGGGTCGACGATCAGGATCGGCTTCTTCTCCAGCGCCGCCTGGCCGACCAGCCCGTCGCCCGGCTTGAAGCGGTTCGAGACCGACTTGCGGCGCGTGTAGCCGTAGCTCGCCAGCAGCCGCAGCTCGTAGTCGCCCGACTCCTCCTCGTGGTCGGCGAGGAAGAAGGCGCCGTGCTGCGCGGACACGGCCGGGGAGAGCTCGGACATGATCAGCTGCGACACCGTCTCGAGGTCGCGCTGGCCCTGCATGAGGCTCGAGATGCGGGCGAGGTTGGTCTTGAGCCAGTCCTGCTCCTCGTTGCGC
>Ga0081538_10001559_pt1 | contig 23488 bp, 15 predicted proteins | sample TabmetS5T2R1_FD_71022 | JGI IMG/M metagenome (GOLD analysis project Ga0081538, IMG submission 71022) | Tabebuia heterophylla rhizosphere microbial communities from the University of Puerto Rico - S5T2R1 | ecosystem: Host-associated > Plants > Roots > Rhizosphere ... | reverse complement strand
GGGGCCTGCGGCGGTGGCGGAACGGTCCCAGGTGATCGTGGCGCGGATCGTGCGGCGCAGCGGGGCCGACGAGGCGCGGGTTCCCAACCTGGCCGCGCGCAACCGGGGCAACCCTTACCCGGAGCGCTTCGCCAAGCTCCTCGTCGACGTCCCCACCGACGGCCTGGTCCTCGACTGCGGCGGCGGGGACCGTCGCTTCGGCGACGACCGGGTGATCAACCTCGAGTACCTCGACTACGACCTGGTCGACATCTACGGCGACGGCCTCGCCCTCCCGTTCGCGGACGGTGCCTTCGATCTGGTGATGAGCCAGGCGGTCCTCGAACACGTGCCCGATCCCCAGGCCGCGGTGGACGAGATGGTCCGGCTGCTGCGACCCGGCGGGGTGCTCTACGTCGAGGTCGCGTTCATGCAGCCGGTGCACGCGGTGCCGTACCACTTCATGAACGTCACCCCCCACGGGCTGGCACACCTGTGCCGGGCCCTCGAGGTCGAGGACTCAGGGACCTTCGGTGGGCTCGAGGTGACGATGGGCTGGTTCGTCGACCTGTTGGACGCTCGCCGGCGCGTCGGAGGCGACCGGGTCGAGCACATGCTCGCCACGCTCAGGGACCTCGATGCCACCCTCTCGCCCGCCGACCTGTCCCAACTCGCCAGCGCCGTTCACCTGACCGGCCGCAAGCCGGTCGGTTGAGCTCGGATCCGGGTCCTCGGGCGCCCGTCGCAGGGCCAGCATCCACGCTGCCGGGAGCAGCAGCACCGCGCCGATCCACGCGGGGGCCATGTAACGGTAGTGGGGTCCGGCTATGGCGATGACCGACGCTGTCTGGGCTGCGAACACTGCCATCAGCCACAGCGCCGGCCATCGGCGGTAGCGGATCACGGCGACGGCCAGGAGCAGGGCCAGCGCGTACATCCACGTCGGGGCCCGCCACAGCAGGATCTGGCTGGTCGTGCCATAGCCGACCCAGTCCAGCAGCTGTCGGGCGTCGGTGCCGAGACGATCCCACAGTGGATCGGACACCACGCCTTGCTCGTTGGGCACCACGACGTCCCACACCGTCTGGCGATAGGCCAGCTCCTCGTCCGGGGGGATGGGGTTCCACGCGCTCGACGCCGCGCAGAGGTGGTTGCCGATCAAGAAGAACGTGTGGCTGCGCAGCACCGCCCTCCACGCATCCCTGAGGTCGGCCAGCGACACCGGCTTGGGCTCGTAGAACTGGACCTGAAATGGGTTACCGGCCCAATGGCAGTTGACCCCAGCCGCCCACTCCTCCTGGGAGGCGTACATCTCGAGGTCGTCGACGGCCTCGTCGGGCACCGCGTCGGGGTCGCGAGCGAAGACTGCGCCGAGGTCGGAGACGAAGATGCTGGCCCGAAGGTGGTTGCTCACGGGGCGGACGTCGAGCGCCGGGTAGAGCAGCCGGGTCACGCCGAGGAATGCGGTGACGACGACCACGACCGCCACGAGGGTCCGGAGACGCTGTCGGGCCAGGAACAGGGCGCTGAGGGCGATCCCCACCAGAACGACCAGGCCGTTCACCCGGCTAAAGGCGATCAACGCGAGGCCGAGTCCCAGCATCGCCTCGGCCCGCCACGGCTTCGGCGCCTCGTCCGCGGTCAAGAGCCCGGCGCGGCGGACCGCCTCGCGAGCCAGGACCGACAGGCACAGGAGGAAGCCGATCGTGAACGGCACATCCTTGATGAGATGGGAGGTGAAGGCGCCGACCGGAGGAAGGGCGGCGATGACCACGCCGAACGCGTAGGTGGGCCACCGCCGAGCCCCGGCTGCGATGGCGACGTCCAGTACTCGCCGCATCGCCCAGGCCATGACCAGGCACTGGACGATCGTGACCGCCCAGGGCGAGTGCACCGACAGGTACGCGAGGCGTTGGAGGTAGGTGTAGGCGGGCGGATGCCAGTTGTAGACGGGCCCCTCGGCGGCCTGGTTCCAGGTGTCCATCGAGTCGGCCACGAACACCGCGGGCCACAGGGCGGCTGCCCACACCAGCAGGGGGATCGCGATCGCCAGCCACCCCAGCAGCCGGCCGCGGGCATCAGGGTCGATGCGCCACCGGCGCGCAGTCGTCTCGTCGGCTGCGGGCTCGGTCACCGCGTCCGCGACGGTGAGGAGGCCGGTCATCACCAACCGGCGGGGGTGAGCGCCACGGGCATGACGATCGTCGCCGGGCTGGCCGTCGGCGGCGCGACGACCTCGATGGACACGGCGAGGGCCAGCGCGTCCTGGTGGAACGTCCATCGGGCGGTGCGCCCCTCGACCACATCAGGGGTGCCCAACTCGTGGAGCGCGTTGCCGCCGGGCAGCGCGATGCGGGCAGTCATGCCGGCCAGATCGGCGTCGTCGTCGCGGGTGGCCAGCGACAGCGTCCACGTCCCGGGGCAGATCATGAACGGAAGGGACGCGATGCGGCTCTGGCCGTCGCCGCCGAGGAAGGGCTCGTCGGAACCGGGGCCGGGCCACATGCCCCGACTGACCCGGGTGTTCCAGTGCTGGTCGAAGAGCGCCCTGACCCCCGCGGCCAGCGCGGCCGAGTCGGGAGCTGCGGCCTTCACCGCGTTGATCCACCACACGAAGCTGTCGTCGGGTCGGTCGGCGGCGTCGCCGATCCGCCGGCACGTCACGCCGGCGTCGTCGAGGGCCTCCTCGAGCTCGAGCACGCGCTCGCCGATCCGGCACAACCACAGCCCGCGGGTGGTTGTCACCTCGAAGCCGGCCAGCTCCAGCAGTTCGCTCATCTCTGCGGCCGACAGCTCGATGGTGTGCCCGCCGTGCGACCAGTCGAGGTGCTCGGTCACCAGCCGGTTGGGGCTGTCGATCACGAGCTGGCCGCCCTCGACCAGCACCCGGTGCGATTCGAGGAGGAACCCGGTGAGCTCATCGGGCCAGAGATGCTCGGTAGTCTGGCCGGCGAAGACCAGGTCGACCGAGTCGTCGGGCACCGCGTCGAAACGGTCCGCCGTCGATGCGATCCAGGTGGCATACGGAGGCAGGTCGTCGGGCTCGGTCTCGAAGGCCTCCACACCGATGTGGGACTCCAGCGGCCCCACGCTGCGCTCGAACCAGTCGAAGTACCAGCCGCCGGACGCGCCCACGCTGAGGGCGCGGCGAGCCCCCTTGGGCACCCGCTCCAGCTCGATGGTGCGCAGCTCGTGGAGGGCCTGGTGGAAGTAGTCGCTGGGCACCGAGCGTCTGTCGGCGGCCCCGGGCTCGGCCGCCGGCTCCGGAGTGGGGACGGAGGGGCGTGCCCGGTCGAAACGGCGGTGCATCGCTCGTCTCGTCGCCGTCGCGACGTCGCGGGCCACACGTCGGGTCGACCGTTGCGGCATCGGAACAGACTAGTGACGCCGTGGTGGCCGTCTCCGATCGGGCCGCCGGCGAACGAGGCCGGACGCGTCGGCACGTTACGTTGGTCGAGAGCTTGGTTGTCTTGGGGCGGGGACGCCGGGTCGTTAGCATCGCGCCGTCCGCTGGACGCTCTCCAAGGATGTCATGCCGATGCCCGAACCGGTCGCTGCCTTGACCGCCCCCTCGGGGGTGTGACGGACGTGCGCGTCACCTTCGTCGGGCCTGTCCCGCCCATCCGCAGCGGCGTCTCGCAACACGGCGGCCGCCTGACCGAGGCGCTGGCGCGTGACCACGAAGTGACGGTGCTGTCATGGCAGCACCAGTACCCCAAGCGCTTCTTCCCCCGTGCGCAGCTGGACGAGGCTGCCCCGCCTCACCCGACGGCTCGGTTCGACCTGCGATGGTGGGATCCCGTCTCGTGGTGGCGGGCGGGCCGATCGGCGCGGCGAAGCGACCTCGTCGTGTTGGTATGGACGACGCCGTTCCACGTGTTGACCTACCGGCTGATCATGGCGCTGGCGGGCCGCGCCCGGACGGTTGCCATCGTCCACAACGCCCTCCCCCACGAGCCGCTGCCGCTGCAGCGGCCCCTTACCAGCTGGATCCTGTCCCGCTGCGACGGCTTGGTGGTGCACGCGTCGACGGTCGCCGGCGAACTGGACGAGCTGCTCGGCGCGCGGGTCGAAACGGTGATGATCCCACATCCACCGAACGTCGATGTCGAGCCGCAGCCACTGCCGGAGATGGATGGCAACAGCCTGCGGCTGCTGTTCTTCGGCTTCATCCGCCCCTACAAGGGTCTCGATGTCGCGCTCGACGCCCTGGCGCTGCTACGTCAACAGGGCATCCACCACCGACTGACGGTCGCGGGCGAGGTGTGGGACCCGGCCGAGGACTGGGAACAGCAGGTCCGACGGCGCGGGCTGGGCGACCAGGTCGACCTGCGCCTCGGCTACGTGGCCGACAGCGAGGTGAGCGGGCTGCTGGCGGAGCATCAGGCGGCGTTGCTGCCCTACCGCAGCGCCACGCAGTCCGGCATCGTTCCGATCGCCTTCGCCGCCGGGCGACCAGTCGTCGCCACGGCCGTCGGTGGGTTGCCGGACGTGATCAGCGACGGCGAGAACGGCACGCTTGCTGCGCCGGGCAACGCACGATCGCTCGCCGACGCCATAGAGCGCTGCGCCGCCGACCTACCGGTGCTCGCCGAGGGCGCGTTGAAGAAGGCGCCGACGTGGGAGGACGTGGCCGCCGCGGTGACGAAGGCCGCAGCCCTCGACCGGTCAGGGCCCGTCGGGGACCGCCTCACCGGATCCGATGACGCCCAGGCGCCGGGCCGATCTCAGCCGCCGCGGACGATCAGCTGATCGCTGAGGCGCGGCGCCACCGCGAAGACGTCGGGGCCTTCGTCGGGCACCGTGGGACGAAGGCAGCCTCGGCCGTCGGGTCTCGCCAGCACGTAGTTGGCATCCCGCAGGACGCTGGCGATCTCGTCGCGAGTCCGGCCGAAGCGCTCGCGGGCCATGCTGTTCCACTCGAGCTGGAGGACGCCGACCCGTTCCTCGCCAATGGCCCGCGACGCGCCGAGCACCACGTCGAGCTCGAAGCCCTCGACGTCGATCTTGACGCCGGCGGCCGTTCGGTCGCCGAGCAGGTCGTCGAGGGTGGTGACCGTCACGTCGGTGACGGGCTCCCCGAGCTCCCCTCCCTCGCCGGGATTGGACACGACGTAGTTCATCGAGCCGAGTTCCGCGGTGAGCTGGCTCTGTCCTGGAGCGCGACCGAGGGCGGCCACGACAACCTCGGCCTCTAGGCCGTTCAGGCCGAGGTTGACCTCGAGGAGTCGGCGAGCCTCCGCGGCGGGCTCCACCGCGATGACGTCGCAGCCGTGCGAGGCGAGGAGGAGGGTGTAGATCCCGATGTTCGCTCCGACGTCGACGAAGAGGTCGCCCGGATGGAGCGTGGCCAACCAGAACGACATCTCCCGATAATCCGGCAGCCGTGCGTAGACGGTGTGCGACGCTCCCTGGCCGCGGCGCACCACGATCCGGCCACCGGCGTAGGTCGTGGTCCAATAGCCGCCGGTCAGCCGCGTCCACGCCGGGAAGATCAGCGCCTCCGCCGTCCGACGCAACCGCTCGCCCTTGTTTCCCGGGTTCGCGAAGACTTGGCGGAGAACGTACTCCACGTCCCGGGCCACCGACCGAGATCGCGCCCTGCTCGTCATCGAAATCCTGACCACCACCTCTCGTCGTGCACTCCGATCGTGTCACGGCGCGACCATCGGGAAAAAGACGGGAGGCGCCGCTCGCGACGGCGAGCCGACCGCATCCGTGGGGGCGTTCCCGTTGCCGGACCCCAACGCCCCGGGCCATCTGGTCTACCACCTTGCGACGACAGCCCCTGCCGCCCGTACGCTCGGGGCCCGTGACCGAGACCCGTACCCTGCGCCGGCACCGCCACGGACCTTCGACGAGCGCGCTATGAGGCTCGCAGACCGCCGGCGCGCGATCCGACTCGCGGTCTTCGTTCTCGGCCTGATCGGGCTGATCATTGCCTTCCGTCGAGCGGTCGACGACTCGCGCGGCCAGGTCCTCCCGAACGCCACCGCGCTCGTTGTGGCGGGGGCGCTGACGCTCACCTCGATCGTCATGGCCGCCCGGGCCTGGACCGGGCTGTTCGACCGTCGGCAGGATCGGCGGGCGCTGGCGGGATCCCTGTACGCCTCGCAGCTCACGAAGTACCTCCCGGCGGGAGGATTCGTGCAGGCGGCGGGCCAGGTGAGCATGAGCGTCACCGCCGGTGCCCGTGTCGGCCAAGCGGCCACTGCGGCCGCCGTCTGGGCGTTCACCACCGTGGTCGCCGGTTGCACACTGGCAGCAGGACTGGTGTTCGCCGGATCGCTCCCGACATGGGTCAGGGTGATCTCGCTGTGCGGGCTCCTGGCACCCGCGTTGCTCCATCGGCGGGCTCTGGCCTTCGCACTGCACGCCGCCCACCGGCTCGTTCGGCGGGTGCCGGACCCGGACGTCCTCCCGACCCAACGGCGCACGCTGGTCTCGTTCGTGTGGTCGCTCGGGAATGCGCTCACCGGGTCGGCGGCGTACGCCGTCTTGCTGCGGGCGCTCGACACCGACACCAATCCGGTCGCCGTGACGAGCGCCTTCGCCCTGAGCTGGGTGGTCGGCTTTCTCGTCTTCCCGCTGCCGAGCGGCATCGGCGTCCGCGAGGCGGTGCTCGTGGCGGTGGTGCCGGGTGCTTCGTCCGCCGCCCTCCTCGGTGCCTCGCTCGCCCAGCGGTCGCTCGTGCTCGCGTCCGAGGTCGTTGCGACGGTCGGAAACCAAGTGCTCACCCGGCGGCAGCGCCGGGCGCGCGCCGCCTCGAGCGCCCTCGAAGAGACGGGCGTCGGGGCAGACACGTCCGACCACCCGGCAGCGGAGAGCGGGGACGACGGGCCCGCCGCTCGCGCCGACGGCATCCGACCGAGCCCGGCCGGCGAAGCCCGGTGACCAACGCCGGAGGCCGGCGGGCGGCAGAATTCGCCTCGGTGCCGCTCGGCAGGCAGACTCGTGGGTCGCGGCCCCCCGCGCCAGAGGTGGGCGATCGTGGGATCGGTTCGGGGACGGCGCCACCTCCGCGGTCCGGCGGCCGAGCGACGCTCCTCCAGGCAACGACAGTCTGAGATGAAGGCCACGTCCACACCGCAGCAGGCTCCGACGGCGCCTTCCGGGCGTGCCTCGGAGAATGGTGCCCCGTCGGAGGCGCTCGAGCCCGATCACATCGACCGGACCTGGTGGCGAGACCGGCGGGTGGCCATCGGCTCCGGCTACGTGGCGATCGTGACGGTCACGGCGTGGTTGTACGGGGTGATTCCCTTCTCCGGTCGCAGCTATCCCCTGGCACCGCTGGCCTCGGTGACGAGCTGGGTCGACTGCCTCGGCGACGGGCTGGTCCCGTGCACGTACATGGGCTATCCGAAGGGCGTCGACCTCAGCCTCAGCGGCGGGCTCGTCGCCGGCGCCTACCTGGTGACCCGCTTGGGAATCGGGCTCGAGGCGGCGCTCAACATCCTTTCGCTGCTTGCCCTGGCGGCCGGGGTGGCCGCCCTGTGGGCGCTCGCGGCCTCGATCGCCCGCAACGTGGCAGCAGGCGCGATCGCCGCCGCCCTGTACTTCCTGTCGCCCATCATCATCGCCCACACGGGCAAGACCGCGCTCTTCGTGGGCTTCATCCTCCTGCCCCTTCCGCTGGCCCTCGCCTACGCGGCCGTGAAGCCGAACTGGACGCCGCTGTGGGCCGCTCTCGGCTGCGTGGCGCTCACGTTCGTCGCCGGAATGGTGCTCGTCTACCTCGATCCATACGCGTGGGCGATCTCGGTGGTCCTGGGCGGTTCCCTGTGCGTCGCCGGCGTCGCATCGGCGGCCGGCCGAAACTGGTGGCGACGCTGCCTCGTTCCCCTGGTGACGCTCATCGCGCTGGCCGTGCCCGGGCTGGTCTTCCGGACGCTGGAGCCGAGCGCAGGGTTCAGCGCCAACTTCCCGCTCGATTTCTACCGCACCTTCGGAGCCGACCTCGCCACCACCGTCATTCCCACCCGGGACAGCCTGATGGGCGAGGTCATCCGGTCGCCGATCGACCGGTGGGATCGGTTGGAGTTCTATGGCGACGGCACGAACCTCACCGGCGCCTTCATCGGGATCGTCACCCTCGTGGCCGCCGCCGCCGGGGTCGTCTGGTTGTTGCGTCGAGGGCGCCCGAACCGCCTACTGACCGTCTCGTTCGCGGTCGGCGGTCTCGCCTGCCTGGCACTGGGCCTCGGCCCCTCGCTGAAGCTCCTCGACAAGGCATCGGTGCCCGCTGATGCCGGTGGGACCGCCCCCCGCTACCTGATGCCGGCGTCGGAGGCGACCGCCCCGCTGCCGTGGTCGTGGGTCTACCACCTTCAGCCGTTCGAGGGCATGCGGGCCGCGTACCGGTGGCACGTAGGGCTCCGGCTCGTCTTGGCCGTCTTTGCCGGGGTCGCAGTCGTCTGGTTGTTCCGCCGGCGACGGGTCCTCGGCATCGCGCTCGTTGCGCTGCTCGTGCTCGAAACCGCCTCGCACGGCTTGCTCGATGCCCGCGAGCAGGCCCGGAGCAACCACGAGCTGGTGCAGAGGTTCAAGGACGACATGGACCGCGCTTTCGGCGACGGACGGCTGCGAGCGTCGGAACGCGTCCTGTTCCTGCCGGCCAGCAACGACTATCTCATCGGGATGATCGCACCACGTTTCAAGGTGTTTGCCTACAACATCTCCTTCGACAAGGAACTCGCGCGCCTGCGCCCCGGGCAACCAAAGGCCGTCCGGGACGTGATCGCGGCGTACGGAGCCAACACGTTGAACAGGGATCTTGTCTGTCAGCTGTTCCGACAAGACCTCGTCGATGCCGTTGTGTTCGATGACTTCGACATGCGCTGGGACACGTTGCAGTGGCCGCCTTCACAGCAGCGGCTCGAGGCTCGCCGGGCCAAGAGCACCGGCTTCGGCCTGTTCGACGATCCCGCGTTCAGCGTCGACGAGCGGGACCTGGCGGTGATCGTGCGACCTGCGCCCGCCTCCCCGACCGGTTGCTGAGGCGATCATGACCCTGCAGATCGCCGTGCCACCGAGATCGCTGGGGCCCCGCCGGGCTGCAAGTCATCTGGCGGACCTGTTGGCGGCCGCCGGCTTCAGCGCCCGGCTCGTCGACCACCCCGAGCGCGACGGCAGGCTGAACGCCCACCTGTCCAACTCGAGCCGATCCCTGCTCCTTCCGCTCGCCCGGCGACGGGACTGCCTGGTGACACTGCACGACGTGGTTCCGCGGAACCCCCGCGTCCACAAGGTGTTGTCTCCAGTGGTGCTGCGCGTCCTACGGCGGCACCGTGTCGTCGTCCACAGCCGCCACGCGGTCGACCTGCTCCGGGAGAACGGGTTCGACGGACGCGTCGGTATCGTTCCCCTGCGCCTGCCGGTCGAGCCGCCACCCGAGGATGTCCGTCAGGCGGAGCGCGCTCGCCTGCTTCGTGGCCGCGGCGGGAACCTGCTGGTGGCCGCCGGCCTGCTGAGAGCCGCCAAGGGAGTGGACGAGCTCATTCACGTCGCCGGGACCCTCCCGGACAGCGGCTTCGTGCTGCTCGGCACGATTGCCGATTCGGCCACTGCGAACGCCCTCAGGCGCACCCCCGACAACCTGACGCTGGTCGAGGGCCCCGACGACCCGACGTTCTCACTCGTCTTGGCGGCGGCGGACGCCGTGCTCCTGCTGCGCCGCAGCTCCGTTGGTGAGACCAGCGGTCCGCTCGTCATGGCCCATGCCCTGGGCACGCCCGTCGCCCTGCTGGACTCCGGCTCCGCCCCCGAGTATGCAGTGCCGAAGGATCTTCTACTCCCCGCGGACGCGCCGCTCTCGCAGTTCCTGAAGGAGGCGAGCGCCAGGAGTTGGGAACGTGTCCCGGTCTCGGTTGACGACCAACGAACAGCTCTTGTGGCCGCGTACCGTAGGGAGTTCGAGTCATTGGGATGGATCTGAGCCGGACGAAGGACCCGGGTCCTTCGTAGGAGACAATGGCAACCACGACGAACGCCACCGCGTCGCTGCCGCTTCGTCTGAAGCGGCTGGGATTCAATCTTCTCCCGTCATCCCTGCGCCTGCCGGTTCGAGTCGCCTGGATGCAGGCGGCGCGCACGCTCGAACCCGAGGCCCGCTCTCTGGCCACCCTGATGTCGCCCGGAGGAACGGCACTGGACATCGGGGCCAACCACGGCGTCTACAGCTACTTCATGGTCCGGCACTTCGACCATGTCGTGGCCTTCGAGCCCCAACCCGAGTGCGTGGAGACGCTTCGGAGCTGGGCCGGGGGTCGTGTCGACGTCAGACAGGTGGCGCTGTCCGACCACCGAGGCGAGGGCAAGCTCGCCGTCCCGATCAAGTCCGGAGTGCCGCTCACCGGTTACGCAAGGCTCGACGCCACCGTCGATGGCCTGAGCTCAAGTCTCGTCGTCCCCGTCGAGCGCCTCGACGACCAAGACCTGCGCGACGTCCGCTTCATGAAGATCGATGTGGAGGGACACGAGTTGTCCGTGCTGCGAGGCGGAGAGAATCTCCTCGACGAGAATCGTCCGACGCTGCTCGTCGAGATCGAGCAACGACATCTCGATGGAGACCTAACGATCGCCGACGTCGTCCACTACCTCACCAATCGTGGCTACAACTGCTTCTTCCGCATCGGTGACGTCTGGACCGAGTTCCGCGAGTTTCGACTCGAGTCGCACCAGAACACCAACCACGTCGGCGAACGCGGTTATGTGAACATGTTCCTGTTCCGGCCGAACGACGGCACGCCGAGCTCACACCAGATCGCGGCGACTACCCGAGAGGACTGACCGTCCGCGCGCCGCCAAGAGGAGCAGGCTCGGAAGTTCGCGCTCACGGCTGGCCCCCCGCAGAACCCGCCCCATTCAAGGGGCTTCTGTGTTCGGGTCGGGAACGAGCACATGTTCGGAGTCTTGTCCCCGCCAGCGGTCCCCGTGCCACCCTCGGCCTCACGAGCACCCTCGCGTCCCGCGTGGGTCCAGTAGCGTCTACCGGCGTGTCCCGGCCGCTGGGCGTGACCTTCTTCGGCACCTACGACGAGCGCAGGCATCCACGGGTCCGTGTGCTTCGTGAAGGCCTCGCCGACCTCGGCCACGACATCACCGTCGTGAACGTCCCGCTCGACCTGGACACCTCGGATCGCGTGCGCCTCGCCTCCGAGCCGTGGCGAGCGCCCGTGATCGCGCTGCGGCTGCTAGTGACCTGGATCAGGCTCCTGGTGCGGTCGCGTCGGGCGACGCGACCTGACGTCGTCATCGTCGGATATCTCGGGCACCTGGACGTCCACCTGGCCCGCGCCCGGTGGCCACACGCCCACATCGTCGTCGACCACTTGGTCTCGCTGGCCGACACGCTCCAGGACCGCGGCCTCGACCGCTGGTCCCTGCTCGTCCGCGTGCTCCGGGCCGCCGACTGGGCGGCCACGGCGCAGGCCGACACGATCCTCGTCGACACGCCCGAACAGGTCGACCAGTTGCCGCCGCGTCACCGGGGCAAGGCGCTGACGGTCCCGGTCGGTGCGCCCCACCGTTGGTTCGACGTCGGTCGCGACGCCGCCCGTCCCCCGTCGGCGGGCCTGCGCGTGGTGTTCTTCGGCCTCTACACGCCCCTGCACGGCGCGCCGACGATCGGCGAGGCCGTCGGGAAGCTCGCCGACCAGCCGATCTCGTGGACGATGATCGGAACCGGTCAGGATCGGGCGACCACAGAGCAACTGACCGGCGACGCGCGGGTTGCGTGGCTCGACTGGGTCGACTCGGACGACCTCCCGGCCGTCGTCGCCGACCACGACGTGTGCCTCGGCATCTTCGGGCGAAGCCCGAAGGCGCTGCGGGTCGTGCCCAACAAGGTGTTCCAGGGCGCCGCCGCGGGCTGCGCGATCGTGACGTCCGACACCACCGCCCAGCGCACCGCGCTGGGCGACGCCGCTGTCTTCGTGCCGCCCCAGGACGCCGTTGCGCTCACCCACGCGCTCGAGCGTCTCGCCAACGACCGGGCCGAGACCGACGCCCTCCGACGTGCCGCCCGCGCGCGGGCCGAACAGGCGTTCAAGCCCGCGTTCGCGGCTGCCTGCCTGGCTGCGCACCTCGTCCGACCCCACGACCGCCCGTCGCGCGATGGCACGCCAGCCATGCCGCCCCTCGCCCCGAGGGCCGCACTCCGCTGGCAGCTGGTGCGCGATCGCCTCGCCGAGCTCGCACCGCAGACCGTCTTGGAGATGGGTACCGGCCAGGGAGCGGTCGGCGCTCGGCTTGCCGCCGCCAGCACCTACGTGGGCGTCGAGCCCGACGCCACGTCGCGGGCGACGGCCGCAGGCCGGCTGCCGGCCGGCGCCCGCCTGCTGCCCGATCTGGACGAGCTGCACGACGACGGGGCGTTCGACCTGCTCTGCGCGTTCGAGGTGCTCGAGCACCTGCCGGACGACCGGGCCGCGCTGGATCGCTGGGTCCGTCACGTACGCCCAGGCGGACACGTGCTGGTGTCCGTGCCGGCCGAGCCCAACCGTTGGGGCTCTCACGACGAGCTGGTCGGGCATCTGCGCCGGTACACCAGCACGGACCTCGAGGAGCTCTTCGAGTCTGCCGGCCTCGACGTCGTGGCCGTCGAGCATTACGGCTTCCCCGTCGGCTACGTGCTGGAGGCGGGGCGCAACATCGTCGCCAGGCGACGGCTCGCTCGCGAGGCGACGCCCAGCGACGCGGCCACGCGGACCGCAAGCAGCGGCCGCCAGCTGCAGCCGCCGCCGTGGGCGGGTCGGGTGATCTGGTGGGCGACGGCGCCGGCGCGGGTCGTTCAGCGCCGCTTCCCCGACCGGGGGCCGGGTCTGGTCGGCGTCGCCCGCCGGCGCTGCTGACCGTCAGCGCCTGACGCCGAGGGTGTCGCGCCGGTCGCGGTTCCAGTCGCCGACGTGCGCCTCGTCGCTGGCCAGGCCATAGACGAACGTCGTGTCGGCCGGCCCGCCGGAGAGTGAGTTGCGGACGTAGTAGGTGCGCCCGCGACGCACCGCCAGTGTGCTCCGGCCGTCACCATTCCAATCACCCACCAACACCACGTCCGACGCCTGCCCATAGCTGAACGTCACATCCGCCGCCCCACCACTCAGCGAGTTCTTCAAGTAGTTCGTCTGACCCCGGCGCACCCCCAACGTGTCCCGCCCATCGCCGTTCCAATCACCCACCAACACCACGTCCGACGGCTGCCCATAGCTGAACGTCACATCCGCGGGACCCGGCGCCAAGCGATTCTTCAACACGAAGCTGCTGCCGACCCGGAAGCCGAATGTGTCGACCCCATCGGCGTTCCAGTCGCCCACGAACACCTGGCTGGACGGCTGGTCATCCCAGAATGACACCTGCGCCGAGCCGCCCGACGTGCCGTTCGTGAGGAAGAAGCACCGCCCCGCACACGGCGGTAGGGCAGCGCAGGTGCCCTTGTTGGGGCCCAGCTCACACAGCCCCGAGCCAACCTGCCACGTCAGCGTCGATCGGGGGTCGGATCCGATGGTCGCGGTGGCGACGATGTCGCGGTCGTAGCCGGTGTCGGCCCGCATCCAGTAGCGCCACTCGCGGTCGCCGACGGTGACCACGTAGAAGGGCGCAGCCACGGGCGTGGGCGCGGTGCTCGATCGCCACGCGGTGCTCCCCTGGGCGGCGGCTGGGTTGACGTACATGCACAGGCGCACGGTCGTCTCACCCGCCAGCAGGCACGACGTGTAGCGAGCACCGCCGAGTCGGGTCACGCCCGGCTGGAGCGTGAACCCGGCCAGGCGGTCGTCGTCGAGCCCGGCACCGTTGGGGCGGAAGTGGTGGTTGAAGATCTCCAGGCACCGGTTCCCCGGACCGATCTCGTCATCGCACCCGTGCCACGGGCGCACCGAGTACTGGAACTGCGTCATGCCCGTGCTCGACGTCCAACCACACCAGCGGCCGGCGATGACGTCCGCCGCCAGCGCGGCCGCGGGCCGGGTGTCGATGCGCTCGGTGGCGGTGTTGTCCCACGGGTGATCGAACTGCCAGAGCCCGATGCCCGGGTGCCAGAACGCACGCGGGAATGCCGTGGACGCCGTGCCGAACGAGTAGAGGACCGGCTGGGTGTCCCAGCGGCTCAGCGTCATCGGGGAGGGAGCCACCGTGGTGCTCGCCAGCGGGCCGGCCTCGCTGAAGGTGATCGCCAGCATGATCCCGGCCACGCGTGCGTTCGAGATGCTGCAGCCCGCGGCGCGTCGGGCCGAGGCCTCGGATGCGGCGGCGGCCGTCGTGTCCTGGTAGGGCTCGGTGCCGAACGCCCGCGTCGCGGGCTGGGTGGCCAGGGCGGCGTCTGTCGTGATCTCGGCGGCGTTGCGAGCGTCGGCCTGGGGGTCGAACGGCAGGGCGGGCGGAACGGGGGGTGGGTCGGGCGGCACGGGCTCGCCGGCGTCAACGGTGCGGGCCGGGCTGGCCGACGCCGGGCCCGGTGGCGCCGTCCCGACGACGAGCACACACAGGCCGGCAAGGGCAACCCGCAGGACCCGACAACCGCCCACCATCTCGCCCTCCTTCGCGCCCCGATGGGGCATCCCCCGGCGTTGATCCGCCCGGCGGGAACCCTAGCTGCCCGCCCGCGGGGAGCCCCGTGTCACTGGGTGCGCAACCCCGATGGAGTCATGAGCCTCCCGGCCTCGCCGGTGGCCCGACTGGTCTAGCATCCCCCGCCGTCACGGCAAGGCGCCGGGCTGGATGGCGGGCACACGCACGCCATCCCGACGAGAGGGGATTGGCGTGCGAAACATCAAGCGATCTCTCCTGGCCATCGCCGCGCTCATGACGGCGGTGAGCGGATGGATGATTGTTTCCTCGGCTCCCGCCGGGGCGGCGGTGTGCGAGGAGCAGCTCGAGGTCGAGCACCACCTGCGGTTCAGCAACACCGGCGGGCCGTCGGATCTGTGCCTTCCCGACTTCCTGAACGGCACTGATCTCCTGTGGTGCGACAGCAACCTCAACGGCGACGACCAGGTCTGGTTCGACACCACCACGGGGGACTGGATCGACTACAACGGCCTCATTGTCTTTCACTACGGCCGCGCCGGCGACGTGCCCGTCTGCGGCGACTGGAACGGCGACGGCCGCGACGGCATCGGCGTGGTGCGGGGGGCGACCTGGTATCTCCGGAACGCGATCGGCGGCGGCCCGGCCAACGTGCAGTTCAACTTCGGGCGGGCCGGCGACGTCCCGCTCGCCGGTGACTGGAACGCCGACGGCCGCGACACGCCCGGCGTCCGGCGTGCAAACATCTGGTACCTGCGCAACGCCCTCAGCGGCGGCGCCGCCAACCTGCAGTTCGGCTACGGGCGGGCCGACGACCTCCCGCTGGTCGGCGATTACAACGGCGACCGCCGCGACACGCCCGGCGTCGTGCGGGGCGCGACCTGGTACCTACGCAACTCCAACAGCGGCGGTGCGGCCAATGTGCAGTTCAACTATGGCCGGCCCGACGAGCTGTTCTGGGCGAGCGCCGACTTCTTCCGCGAGGGCAGGGACACACCGATCATCAGCCGCCAGGTCGTGGTCGCTGACGCGACGGACAGTGGCGCCGCCCGTGCGCCGGCCTGGACCGCGAACCTGAAGCGATAGCGACGGTCATGACGATGCGCCCGGCTCACCACCGGTGGTGCGCCGGGCGCATCGCCCCGTACGGGGCGCCGCCCGACCGGTTAGAGGTTCGCCTCGGCGAGCGTTGCCGATCGGCCTCGCCTCACCTCGTGATGGTTCAGCCGGTTATGCCAGCCGAGCGCCTTCCGGGAAGGCACGTGGCGCACGTGTACGTCGCCGGGTGATAGCCGACCCAGGTCCCGACGTACTGCTTGTAGCTGGTGACGCCCCCGGTCGATGCGTAGACGATGAAGCGCCCGCCGCGGGCGGCGGCCGCGAGGCGTGCGGACGCCGGCAGGGTCGCGTCGAGTCGATACCAGCCGCCCCACGTGCCGTTGATCGACGCCTTCTGGTAGAGCCCTCCACCAGTACCCGTGACGAAGAGGTCGAGGCGACCGCTCTGGTAGCCCCACGCCACCGTCGGGCTCGACAGGGTCGAGCCGGACAGGCGGGACCAGCCGGTCCACGTCCCGGTGTCTCCGTACTTGGCGTAGATCCCGTTGTCCGTGCCCCGCACGAAGATCGCGATCCCGCCCCCCGGCCGCGGCGCAACCGCCGGCGTCCCGTGGATCGCGCCGCCCAGAGTCTCCCAGCCCGACCAGGTCGTGCCCCGGCGGGTGGCGTGATACACGACGCCGTTGGTGCCGCGCACGACGAGGTGGACGACATCACCGGCGGTGACCACTGCTGCCGGGCCGTTGGCGGAGGCGCCGGTGGGGAGCGCCGACCAGGTGCCCGTTCCGGTGCTTGTGACGGTGCGCTGCCAGAGCCGGTTGTCGGTGGAGCGGGCGAACAACGCGAGGAACGACGTGCCCGCCGCCACGGCCGGGCTGTCCGCGGCGGCGCCCCCGAGGCACTCCAGCGGTCCGACCGCGAGAGGCGCACCGACGATGTCGGTCGCGACCAGGTAGTAGCGGCCGTCGGACCCGACCGCTGAGAATGCGATCCTGCCGTCGCGCAACGACGTGGCGGCGGGGGGCCCGGTGGGCGTCGGGATGGTGTAGTCGAAGCTCGGCGTCGTGGGGCAACCGGCAGGGGCCGCGAAGCTCGCCGTGTACGTCGTCGCGGTGGCGGGCGCGACCACGTTGTGGGCCCGCGCCCCGCCGTCCGACCAGGACGAGAAGGTGTACGAGGCGCCGCCCACCACCTGCGGGGTCGGGGCGCTCACGCTGTTCGACGACCCGACGATGACCGTCCTCGCGGTCGGCGTCGTGACGGTCTGGGCGCCGACCGACAGTTGTAGGCCGCTCGGCGTGGTTGCGAACGTCAGGTCCACGGTCTGGGGGTCGAGCAGCAGGCTGGTGCTCGCGCTCGCACCGGCCGAGTCAGTCGCCGTGAGCACGAGCGACAGCGACGACGGGTACTCGTGATCGGGTGCCGGGAACGTTCCGCCGGCCACGCCGGTGAAGCTCTGCACGGGGTGGGCGTGGCAGTTGCTCGGGCAGTGGTTCAGCACCACCGACCAGGACAACCGGGTGGACGGCACCGCGCCCTCCTGGGCATCGGTGGCGTGCCCCGAGAAGGAGATCGCGTCGCCCACCTTCCATCGGAATCCGCTCGTCGGCGCGTCGATGACCGGCACGGGCGGACTGTTGGGCCCGCCGACGTTGATGGTCACGGACTGCGTGTCGGAAGCACCGTGCTGGTCCGCGACGCGCAGCCGCGCCGTGACCGTGCCCGCCACCTGGTAGGTGTGTGTGGGGGCGACGCCGGTGGAGTCGTCGAACTGACCGTCGCCGTCGAGGTCCCACGCATAACTGAGCACGTCGCCGGCGTCGAGGTCGCTGGACCCGCTGCCATCGAACGCGACGGTCAGCGGCGCCGTGCCGGACGTCGGGGTGGCCGAGATCACGGCCGTGGGCGGATGGTTGGCGCCGTTGTAGACGACCCGGCGAACCTGGCCCACCTCCAGATCGACGTAGAAGATGTCGCCGCCCGGGCCCGTGACCACCTGGACCGGCTGGCCAGCGGCGACGACGAACGGTGCGAGCTGGCTCGGGCTGGGATCGGCGCCGGCGCCTCGCTTCATGACCCACACGCAGCCGCGGGAGGCGTCGGCGAAGAACAGGGCCCCGTCGTAGTCGGACGGGTAGTTGGAGCCGCTCTCGAACGCGATCCCGCTCACCGAGGAGCTGCCCGCGGGGCACGGGTCTCCGGCGACGATCGGGGCGTCGTGCTGGTAACGGAAGAACGGTGCGGTCTGGCCGATGCCGTACAGCGACTCGCAGCTGTTGAGATCGACCGTGTCGTAGGCGCCCATCCGGGCGCTGCCCTCGTAGCACGGCCAGCCGAAGTTCTCCGCGATGCCGTCGTCGACGTCGGCGACCCGGTTGATCTCCTCCCAGGTGTTCCACCCGACATCGCCGACCCACAGCTGTTGTGTGCCGGGCCTGAGTACGAAACGGAAGGGGTTGCGAAGACCGTAGGCGATGATCCGGCGGGCATTCGGATCGGCGCTCGAGGTGAAGGGGTTGCCGGGCAGGCCCGCACCGGTGTTCGGGTCGACCCGGATGATCGTCCCGTCGAGGGTCACCGGCTGGCCGGAGGGCCGCCGCATGGACTGGGAGCGCAGTGCACCACCCTGGGCGGTCGGCGGGGTGAGGCTCGTACCAACCGGCGACGGCGGGTCACCGCACGGATTCTTGGTCTGGCCGTAGTCGGCATAGTTGAAGCTGGCGCCCTCGCCGGCGCTCGCATAGAGCGCTCCGTCGGGCCCGAACGCCACGGTGCCGATGGAGTGGCTGGGGAACTGCTGACACCAGCCGCCCACGAGCACCTGCTCCGACCCGGTCATCTGGTTGCCGCTGGCGGTCAGCCGGGACAGCCGTGCTTGGACGACGCACCCGTCGCCGGTGGCGCCCGGCGGGTTCGGGCAGCCGTCGCTCGTGCCACCGGCCGCCCCCCAGCGGGGCGCGGTCCCGCCGGGCACGGCGTCGTACGTGTAGAGCGCATACACATAGGGCCGGGTCGGGAACTGGGGGTCGAGGGCGAGACCGAGCATCCCCCGATCCCAAAAGTTGTGCACCTGGGTGCGCAGGTCGGCGAAGACGGTGGGCGTGGTGTCCGACAACGAGTCGAACACCTTGATCAGGCCGCTCTTTTCGGCGACGAAGGCCCGACCATCGCCGGCGAAGGCGACCGCGGTGGGCTGGTTGAGCCCGGCGAAGGCGATGACGTCCGAGAAGCCGCTGGGCGGGACGCCGCCGGCCGCGGCTCGTGTCGCGTTCGTCCGTGCCGGCTCGAGCAACAACCCCGCCCCCATCAGCGCGAGCACGAGCATGACGCGCAGAAACAGGGCCGCCCTCCGGCGGTTCCGATCAAACCGCATCCCGCCCCTCCACGGCGGTCGATGCTACTCGCCGAGTCCGACCCCCCGAGTCGTCGTGACGCCGGTACGGCCGGCTACGCGGCCGGCGGTGCGATGGGGTGCGGCATGCAGAGCTCGTCGTACTCGGCGATCACTATGCGCTCGGGATCGATGGAGCACGTGGGGCACTCGGGGTCGCGCGGCATCCGGTAGGTACGGAACGACTGCTCCAGGGAGTCATACGCCAGGAGCCGGCCCGACAGGTCCTCGCCGACCCCGAGGATGAGCTTGATGGCCTCGACCGCCTGGATCGAGCCCACGATGCCGGGCAGCACGCCCAGGACTCCGGCCTCGGCGGCGATCAGCTGACCGGGTCGTCGCTCACGCGGTGAACGACGGGGCCCAGTGGTGTGCGCTCGACCTGGTAGGCGACGACCTCGTTGGCCCCGGTGCGAAAGAAGGGACCCACCATCCCGATGAGTCGCCAACCTGCCCCGCTCTTGTCGTGGGCGGTGACGACACCGGCGATGGTGCCGTTCACCGCGACGACCAGGTCGGGCGGGCGACCGGCGTCGCGGGAGATCACCGAACCGAGCAGCATGTACGGCACCCGTCCGTCCCGGGTTGGCAGCGAGGCGAAGAGATCCTCGTCTTCCAGTGACCAGGCAAGGTCGCTCGGTGCGCCGACGGTGAGATCGTCGATGGGCGTACCCACGAGATCGCCTTCATCGCCGACAGCAAACAATCCGACCCATCCGTCGTCACGACGAAACGCCTCCGCATGGCGGGCCACGACGTCGAATGCAGCCTCCACGTGCGGATCGACCTCCGGCTCGGTCGTTGCCACGCTGCCGTCGTAGAGGGAGTGGCCGTCGAACTCCCAGCCGGAGCGCACACCCAGGAGGTCGATGACCGACGGCAGGATGTCGATCGTCTGCGCCACGTCGTCCCGAACGTCGCCCGCCTGTTGGCCAGGCGCCTTGATGAACAGCGGTATGCGGAACACCTCGTCGCGATTGTTCTCCGTCGGCGCCCGTCCGAAGTCCGGCGGAAGCATGCTCGTGCCGTGGTCGGAGGTCACGACGACCAGGGCGTCCTCCCACGCGCCAGTCTCCTCGAGCTGGTCGATCAGGCGGCCGAGGGCGACGTCCACGGCTCCGACTTGCAGCGAGTGCATCTGGTAGCCCATCTCGACGACCCGCTCGAAACCGGGCGCGTCGCGATCGTCGCCCAGCTCCTTGGGAAATCGCGTCAGGCTGGTGCCCCACGGTGTGAGCGTCCACGGGTAGTGCGGCAGTGCCACATGGATGAAGTGGACCGCGGGACCCGCGTCGATCGCAGAGATCGACTTGTCGAATGTGTTGAACTGTCCGACTGCGCTCCTGTCGTCGGGGTCGAGGCTGCGCCAACGGCCGAAACCGTCGCCTCCGAGGTCGATCGCCGTTGTCTGCGTGGTGGACCCCCCTCCCGGCGTTGCGCTGGCGTCGACCTCCGCCTTCCCGACCGCGTCGCCGGTAGGGCCGAGGTCGCCGCCGAAGTCGCCCCAGGAGTGGTCGATCGCCGGCAGGTCGTCGGCCAGCTCGTCCGGGAGGACCTGGTGCCCGTAGACGATCGCGCCGTCCTTCAGGGCTTCGCGCACCGACCTGGCGGGCAAAGGCTCACATGCAGACCGCGGGCACATGTCGGTCACCGGTTCGTAGCGATTGATCGGATAGCGCGCACCGAACAACGAGAGGAGGTTGTGCGGGTGGTCCTCGTAGTTCGGTAGCGCACCGTCTTCGGTCAAGGTGCCCGAGAGGATCGACGGAACCGACTTGGTGGTGAGGGACGAGTGACTCGACGCGTTGCGGAACCACGTCGACCTCGCTGCCAGCCGCGCGAAGTTGGGGTACCGCGCGTCGTTGATCGTGCCGTCGGGACGCAGCAGCGTAGTCACCGGCAGCTCGTCGAAGATGACGAAGATGACGTTGCCCTCCAGCTCTGGTGGTTGCACGGGGCCCTGGCCGCTCGCGGACCCCCTACCCAAGACGAGCTCCGCCGTGGGACTCGCGAAGAGGAACAGCAACAGGAACGCCACATTGCCAATGGCGAGGAGCGAGAGGAACGTGCGGGCCGGGGCGCGAGTCTGCGCGACGTAGACCACGAGCCCGGCGAACGCCAGCGCACCGACAAAGACGACCCATGGTGCATCGACCCCCAAGTGGTCGAGAACCACGAGGCCGAAGAGGAAGGCGAATCCGGCGAGCGCCAATGCGAACGTGACGACACCAGCGCGCGGATGAACGAGCCAGGCGAGCCGGACGGCGGCGACCGCCGCGAGTCCTGGGGCGAAGGCCACCAGGAGAGCGAAGACGACGATCTGGGTGGCGCTGTAGCGACCCGCCACGAAGAACTCCGGGTTCTTTCCGAACAGGTCGAGCACAGGTTGGGTGATGGCCAAGCCGGCGACGCCGACCAGAGCAGCAGCCCCGTACCCGCGGCTCCGCCACGTCGAGGCCTGCGGCCGCACCTCCACCGGCTCTGCCGGGTCCATGGCCTCCTTCATCGCGGGCGGACGGTAGCCCAGTTCACGGCGCGCGATCGCCCGGCTCCGAGGCGCTCATTGTCAGCTCGCTGCCGGGCTCCCCCAGATCGTCGACGCCATCCGCGTCCGCGGCTACACGTTCGTGACCATGACCGCGCTGACCGGCGGCTGACGCCGCTCCGGCCGGCGGGCTACCCCGCCGGCGGCGGTGCGATGGGATGCGGCATGCAGAGCTCGTCGTACTCGGCGATCACGATGCGCTCGGGATCGATGGAGCAGGTCGGGCACTGGGGGTCGCGCAGCATCCGGTAGGTACGGAACGACTCCTCGAGGGAGTCGTACGCGAGCAGCCGGCCCGAGAGATCCTCGCCGACGCCGAGGATGAGCTTGATGGCCTCGACCGCCTGGATCGAGCCCACGATGCCGGGCAGCACGCCCAGGACCCCGGCCTCCGCGCACGAGGGGGCCAGCTCCGCGGGCGGGGGCTCGGGGAGGAAGCAGCGGTAGCACGGGCCGTCGTGGGGCTTGAACACGGTCACCTGGCCCTCGAAGCGGAAGATCGAGCCGTGGACCACGGGGATCTCCAGCTTCAACGCCGCGTCGTTGAGGAGGTAGCGCACGGGGAAGTTGTCGGCGCCGTCAACCACGATGTCGTAGCCCGACAGGATGTCCATGACGTTGTCGGCGCCGAGGCGCACGTCGTGGGTCACCACGTTGACGTCGGGGTTGATGGCCGTGAGCGTCTTCTTGGCCGAGTCGACCTTGCGCTCGCCCACGCGATCGATGTTGTGGAGGATCTGTCGCTGCAGGTTCGACTCGTCGACGACGTCCATGTCGACGATGCCGATGGTGCCGACACCCGCCGCGGCCAGGTACAGCGCCGCCGGCGAGCCGAGCCCACCGGCGCCCAGGAGCAGCACCCGCGCGTCGAGCAGCTTGAGCTGACCCTCGACGTCGACCTCCGGCAGGAGCAGGTGGCGCTGGTACCGGTTGCGCTGCTCCGGCGACAGCTTGCGCGGGGCGGCCCAGTCGCGGCCCTCGTCCTTCCACTTGTTGAAGCCGCCGGTCATCGACACGACGTCCTGGTAGCCCATGTCGCTGAGCGTCTTGGCCGCGAACGCCGACCGCACGCCGCTGGCGCAGTGGATGATCACCGGCGCCGCCTTGTCGGTGATCCGGTTCTCGACCGAGCTCTCGAGCGTGCCCCGCGGGATGTGCACCGCCCCGGGGATGGCGCCCTGCTCGTACTCGTCGGGCTCGCGCACGTCGAGGACCACCGCCTTCGGGCGGCGCCGCAGCTCGTCGGCCTGCGCGGTGTCGACCTCGCGGATCTCGGCTTTGGTGGCGGCAAGCAACTCACGGAAGCTCGGCATGGCAACCTCTCGGGCGAACTCTCTCGGCGACTGAAAAGCCTACAGACCCGCTCAACATTCTGCGTGGGCCACCGCCCCGGCGGGGGCCGTGACCCCCGGCACCGTGCCGGGGAGCGGTCAGGCCTCGATCGGGACCTCGTGGATGGCCTCGATGAAGTCGCCCCGGTCGACGGCCAGCGGGCCCGCGACGGCCAACCGTCGGAGCAGCAGGATGCCCATCGTGAGGAACGCGACCAGGCTGCCGACGAGCAGGCCGAGCTCGACCCGGAGGAACAGGTCGTCGCTGGCCACCCAGGTCGTCACCGCCAACGCGATGATCCCCATCGCCCAGCCGATCGCCTGGTCGCGGTGTCCCCCCAGTGCGATCACCGCTTGGGCGCAGGCGAGGGCCAGCATGTACAGGCCGCTGCCGGCGGCCAGGAGTCCCATCGTGCGGCTGTCGAGATCGGAGTTGGGGAACATGATCTCCACGATTGTCGGTCCGAGCACGGCGCCGACGACGGTGCCGGCGACCGCCAGGGCGGCCACCACGACCATGATCCGCTTGAGACCGACCCGGAAGTCGCCGAGACGGCCGGCCGTGGCCAGCGCCGACAACTTCGGCAGCAGCGCCGCCTGGACCGCCTGGAACAGGAACAGCGGGATGCGCGCCACGACGACGCCGGTGATGAACCGCCCGGC
>Ga0081538_10001558_pt1 | contig 23495 bp, 20 predicted proteins | sample TabmetS5T2R1_FD_71022 | JGI IMG/M metagenome (GOLD analysis project Ga0081538, IMG submission 71022) | Tabebuia heterophylla rhizosphere microbial communities from the University of Puerto Rico - S5T2R1 | ecosystem: Host-associated > Plants > Roots > Rhizosphere ... | reverse complement strand
CCGTGAGATAGCCCCCGCCGCCGCTTGCGGCGTCCAGCTCCTCGTCGGACATCTCTGCCCGGTTCAGCGGGATCACGAGGTAGCCCTTCTCGGGTGTCTCCTCGAGTACCTCGATCGTGACCGACTCCGGGATGTTGATGTCCGTCTCGTCGGCGACGGCCGCGCGCGGATCGGCCTTCAGCCGCTCGCGGAACGCATCGTCGGCCCACGCGCGCGAGACCAACTTCTCCTCGAGCTCGCGGCGGGTTGGGGCCGTTGCATCGGTCATATCGGTTTCCTCCCCGGAGGGTCGCAAATCGTGATGAGCGAGAACGTAGGAAGCTTCGGCTTGGCTCGCAACATCGGCGCTACCGAGCGTTTCCGACCGGAGGACCACCTACCGTTACATCTACGCGCGAGATGCGCGAGACGCGCGCGATGCGCGGAGTCGGGGGAGTAGGGGCGGATACCGGCCTTGGTACCTCCGGTCAATGGCCCCGAAACCGGCTCAGAGGGCCGCCGCGATGGCGGCCCTCGTTTTTGCTCCTAGCGCCGGGGGTCGGCCTACCAGTCCGCAGGCGCAAGCCACCGTTGCCACTGCCGGGAGCGCAACCGCCGCTGAACTACGCCCGGACGATCCGGCTCGGTGATGGACTCCCACCAGTCGCCGCCGATCCCGCGATAGCGGACGACGAAACGCAGTCCTTGTCGTCGCGTGTGGTCATGGACCATCGCCGGCTCTGGGAGTCGGACGGATATGGCTCCACTGCCCTGACTCGGAAACCCCATCCCGGCTCGTAGCGTGTGAATCTGCGGCGTCGGCTCGGGTGCCCATGATTCGTCCGGTTTCTTGACGCGGACCTGTATGTCGAGCGCCGCACCCGGTCCGTCGTTGTGAAGGCTGAGGTACAGCGTCTCGGCGCTCCCGCCCGCGAACTGTGCGAACAGATACGGGCGATGCGCGAGTAGGACATTGCGCCACGCCGCGATTGCCGCAGTAGCAGCGGCTATGGCCGAGACGGCGGCTAGGGCGGTGGCGATGGACACGGTGTAGGGCGAATGTTCGCTGGCATATCGGGCGGAAATCGAGCCGTGTTGCCACTCTGTTGCCACCCCCCGCGGGTAGCAAGGCCCCCAGAAGCGAGAAACCCCGCCTTAGCGGGGCTTCTCTAGATGGCGAGGCCCAGAATCGAACTGGGGACACCACGATTTTCAGTCGTGTGCTCTACCAACTGAGCTACCTCGCCGAAGCAGCCCGACGATGGTAGCGGCGGGGGGTGGTCCCTCGCCGGCGGCGGTCAGCCGGCTAGGCCAGCCCCTCGACCTGGTACTCGCGCAGGAAGCCCTCGAACAGCCGCCGGTGGCCCTCCTCGTCGTGGAGGATGTCGATGACCATGTCCTGGGTCACGAGGTCCTTGTCGTCGCAGAACTCGACGATCCGGTTGTAGTGCTCGATGGCGCCTGTCTCGGCCTGGATCACGCCCTTGATCACGTGGACGATGTCGGTCTGCTCGTCGGGTGGCTGGAGGTAGGACTGCTCGGCGTTGAAGTCGAGCGAGCCAGGGACGACGCCGTAGAGCTCCTTGATCCGCTCGCCGAAGCGCCGGGCGTGACCGAGCTCCTCCTGGATGTCCTCCTCGAGCGACTCGATGATCTCCTGGGCTCGCACGCCGTCGGGATTGATCGAGTTCGCGACGTAGCTCATCACCGTCTCGATCTCCATCCAATAGGCCCTGGTGAGCATTTCGATCAGCTGATCGCGCTCCGCCTGCATCTCCTCGCTGAGGATGCCGTGGCGGGGTGTTGTCGTCGTGTCTGCCATGGTCTGAGAGTACCCGCCGATGGCAACCCAAACCGAGCACATCCCCCACATGGAGCGCCCTCCGAAGGCGCTCTGGAACCGCGTCGTCGCCCAGCCCGAGCGCGCCCCGGAGCTCATCGCCCTGGCGGCCGCCGACCGCTTCGGACCGCAGGCCGAGGAGTGGGTGCGGGTGGCCGGCGCGGGCCACAGCCCGAAGAAGCTCGCCAAGATCGCCTACAAGAAGCACGTGCGCCTGGCGCAACTCGAGGGCGGCGTGCTGGGCGTGGGCGGTGCGTTCACGGCCGCGCCCGACGTGGTCGCCCTGATCTGGATCCAGAGCCGCATGATCTTCTACATCGCGGCCGCCTACGGCTACGACCCGCGTCACCCGATGCGGCCCGCCGAGCTGCTGGCGCTGCAGGGCGTGTACGCCACCCCGGAGGATGCCCGCAGGGCGCTCGACGGGATGGGCAAGCTGATGGCCCAGGCGATGGTGGAGAAGGCGCTCGCCGGTCGCACCCCCGACCGCCTGCACCGCCGCCTCGTGAGGTACCTCGCCCGGCGGCTGGCACGCCGCTACGCCGGCCGGCTGATCCCATTCATAGGCGCTCCCATCGGCGCGATCCAGAACGGCAACGCGACCAAGTACGTCGGCCGGCTGGCGCTGTCGTACTACGCGCGTCCGTAGACCGGGACGGCCGCGCCGCTGGTGGGCGCCGAGTCACCGGAGACCAGGAAGCCCACGACCTTCGCGATCTCCTCGGGCTGGACCCACTTCGAGTAGTCGGCGTTCGGCTGCGCCTCGCGGTTGGCGGGCGTGTCGATCACGCTGGGGAGGATGGCGTTGCAGCGGACCCCCTCCTTGCGGTACTCCACGTCGAGCGCGTTCACGAGCGCGAGCACCGAGGCCTTCGCCACCGAGTAGGCCCCGCCGCCCGGGTAGGGCCGCAGCGCGGTGCGCGCCGACACGCATACGAACGCCCCGCCGCCGCGCTCCATCAGGCGCGGCATCGTCGCGCGCGCGAGAAGGAACGCGGGAGTCAGGTTGAGCTGCATGAGCCGCGCGAACTCCGCCGGATCGGTCTCGTGGATCCGCGGCCCGTCGGCGAAGCCCCCCACGAGGTTGACCACCGCCTCGAGGTCGTCCACCTTCTGTACGGCGGCCGCTGCGGCGTCCGCGTCGAACAGGTCCGCCTCGACCAGCTCGACGGCTTCCGAGGCGAGCCGCTCGCGCTCGGCCTCCACCACCCAAGTCGCCGTCACCTGGTGCCCCGACCGGATCAGCTCGCGCACCACGGCGGTCCCGAGGAAGCCCGTGCCGCCGGCCACGAGAACGGCCATGTCAGAAGCTCCCGTCGGGGGGCGACTCCATCGTCAGTGCACCCTATCCCGTCCGAATCCAGGATTACCGTGGCAAGCTCGATGGAGCAGCCCCCGCTCATGCCCACGAAGTGCTTCGTGCGCGACCTGACCGACGGTCAGGAGGTCAACTCGATCTTCGTCGTGAAGGCGCACGCCCGGCGCCAGCGGCGCACCGGCGAGACCTTCCTCAAGCTGCGGCTGGGTGACGTCTCGGGCTCGATCGAGGCCGTGGTCTGGGACGAGGTGGACCGGCTCGCGCCGATCTGCCCCAGCGGTGCCATCGTCCGTGTGCTCGGCCTCTACTGCGTCGACGAGCGCTACGGCGGGGCGCTCACGATCAAGCGGATGCGGGCCGCCGTGGAGGGCGAGTACGACCTGGCCGACCTCATGGAGAGCTCGCCGGTTCCGTACTCGCAGCTCTGCGCCGATCTCGACTCGCTCGTCGAGACGATTCAGGGGCCCCACCTGCGCCACCTGCTCGGCCGCCTGATCGGCCCGGAGTACCACGAGGCGCCGGCGGCCAAGTACTACCACCAGGCCTACCGGCACGGGCTGCTGGAGCACTGCCTGTCTGTGGCCGAGGGCGTGAGCGCGCTCGCCGCGAAGTTCCCCGGGATCGACCGCGACGTCGCCGTGTCCGGCGCGCTGTTGCACGACATCGGCAAGGTCGAGGCCTACAGCTCGGTCAACGGCGCGATCGAGTTGACGGACGCCGGCAAGCTGCTCGGCGAGATCGCGCTCGGCTACTACATGGTCCGGCGCGCCATCGAAAACATCGACGGCTTCCCCCGCGAGGACGCGGACGCGCTGCTCCACATCGTCTTGAGCCACCACGGCAAGCTCGAGCACGGCAGTCCGGTCGTGCCCTGCACGCGCGAGGCCACGCTCGTCCACTTCATCGACAACCTGGGCGGCAACCTCGGAAGCTTCGACCGGATCGAGCGCACGCTCGCCGACGGCGCGCGCTGGTCCGACTTCGACCGCGGGCTCGCCACGTCCGCGTACTTCGCGCCGCGGGCCGCCTAGTACGGTCCCCCCGTCGCATCTCGGAGGGTCTTGGTCCGACGGCCGCAGTTGGTCGGCTCGAGCGCCGCGACCGGGCAAGCGTCCGACTTTGGTGTTCCATACGAACACCAGGGTCGGACAGTAGACCGCGATCGCCGTGCTGGGTCGAACCAAACGGCTCCCCTTGCCCAGCCAAAACCACCCCCCGCGACCTCCCGCGCGCGAGCCCAACCGGAAGCGACAGGCGAGTACGGCCTAGCACCCGCCCGTTGGGCGGTCGGTTATCCGCCACCCGCCCAAACACGACAAGCGTGGACGGGCCAGCGCGCCGCCTAGGTCGCGACCAGCGCTCCCCGGTCGACCTCGATCCCGAGCGCATCGACCACGGCCGGGTCGAACTGGGTTCCGGCCTGGCCCCGCAGCTCCGCGAGCGCGTCCCGCGGCTCGCGCCGCGGCCTGTACCGCCGCGCCTCCGTCATGGCGCCGTACGCGTCGCAGACGGCCATGATGCGCGAGGCGACCGGGATGCGGATCCCCGAGAGCCGGCTCGGGTAGCCGGCGCCGTCCACCCGCTCGTGGTGGTGGCGCACGATCAGCGCGATCGCCTGGAGCCCCGGCACGCCGGACACGAGCTCGGCGCCCCAGGCCGGGTGGTTGCGCATGAGGCTCTCCTCGGATTCGGACAGCGGTCCCGCCTTGCGGAGGATCTCGCGGGGGACCCGCAGCTTGCCGACGTCGTGCAGCAGCGCGGCCAGCTCGAGCTCCAGCAGCTCCACGGGCTCGAGCCCCATGCGCGCGCCGGTCTTGCGCGCCACCTCGACCACCGTGTCCGAGTGCTGGCGCGTCTCGCCGTCCCACACCAAGAGGGCGGTGGCGAGCGCGTCCACCTGCGAGGCGGCAGTGCCGGCTTGCTCGGCGCGCCGCTCGTGGGCGGCGAGCGCCGCGCCCGAGAGCCAGGCCACCTCGCCCAGCAGCTCCAGGTCGTGCACGTCGAGCTCGCGGGCGGGGTCGCGCGTGCCGACCGCCAGTGCCCCGCGCACGCTTCCCTCCCAGCTGACCGGGGCCGTGGCCATCGTGTGCACGCCGCGAGCCATCGACGTGCCCGGATCCTCCGTCGGGCCACCGACCTGTGGGAGGACCGCGGGCCGAGGGGCGCGCAGCATCTGCCCCATCACCCCGGGGTCGGCGGGCAGGCGCCATCCGATCTGCTCGGGGTTGCTTCCGCGCGCTGCGGCCACCACCACGTCGTCGGCGTGATTCGGATCGCGCAGCAGCAGCCAGCTGCGCTCGAGGCCGAGCAGCACGCGCGCGAGGTCGCATAGCCGGTCGAGCACGAGTCCGAGATAGCCCGTTGCGATCAGGCGCGACGCCCGCTCGTGGGGGGCAGCCGGGTCCTGGACGGCCATCCGATGTTCCCTTCCGACGGAGTGTGTACCGGGAATCTTCCCGCCCGGTACGGAGTTGCGCAAATTGCGAACGCGCCCGCAACAGCCGCGGCTGTGCCCGGGTTTCCCGCTTATCCTCGTAACGTCGATGGCGAAGGACACCGAAAAGCTGATCCGCCAGCTGTCGCTGATCTCCTTCCTGATGGCGGAGCGGCGACCGGTGTCCGCGCTCGAGATCAAGCAGGACGTCGAGGGCTACTCGCAGATGAACGACGAGGCCTTCGCACGCCGCTTCTACGCCGACCGCGCCGAGCTCGAGTCGCTCGGCATCCACCTCAAGGTCGACAAGCCCGCCGAGGGCTACTACGAGGCGGAGAACTACTCGCTCCCGCCCGAGAACTTCTACCTCTCGGCGATCGAGTTCACCGACGAGGAGCTGGGCGCGCTGCGGATGTCGCTCTCGCTGCTCGACGGCGAGTTCGCATATGCGGAGCCGCTGCGCCTGGCGCTCCAGCAGCTCTCGTGGGGCAAGCCCTCCCCGCTCGACGCCCCCGAGGAGCGCACGGTCACGCTGGCTGTGAAGGCCGGCGCGGGGAGCCGCGCCCTGTCGCAGCGCCTCTCGAAGCTCGAGACCGCCATCTTTAGGCGCAAGACGATCGTGTTCGACTACTACACGATCGGCCGCGACGCGCAGGAGAGCCGCAAGGTCGACCCTTACCACCTGCTCTACAGGGGCGGGCAGTTCTATCTGATCGGCTGGTCGCACGAGCGTGGCGCGCTGCGGGTGTTCCGCGTCTCGCGAATCCGCGGGAAGGTGGGCTACTCGTCGAAGGCCGAGCACGACTTCAACCGCCCCGAGGACTTCGACCCGCGCGACTACGCGATCCGCACCGACTGGCAGCTCGGCGACCCGATCGGCCGCGCTCGCATCTGGCTGTCCGACCGGATCGACTGGCTCGCGCTGCGCCACTTCGGCCACGCCGGCGAGGTCACCGAGGTCGACGACGGCGTGATCTTCGAGACCGACTACGCGAACTCGCGCCAGATGATCTCGTGGGTGCTCGGGCTGGGCGAGCACGCGCGCATCGAGGGCCCGCCCGAGCTCGTCGACGAGGCGCGCGAGCGCATCGAGACCTTGATCGAGCGGCACTCCGAGCTCCCCGACCTCGCCGCGCCGGTGGAGCGCGCGCCGGCGCCGGCGGAGGAGGAGGAAGACCGCGAGTCCTCGCCGATCCGGCCCGAGCGCTTCGCCCGGCTGGTGACGCTGGCGGGCATCCTCATCGACGCCGCGCGCGAGGGTCACAAGCTCGACGTGGCCGCGCTGTGCGAGAGGCTCCAGCTGAGCGAGCAGGAGCTCCGCCAGGACATCGACGTGCTGAACGTCGTGAACTTCGGAGGGGGATCGTATGTGCTGTACGCCGAGGTGCAGGGGGACCAGATCGAGGTCGACCCGGAGCCCTACGGCGACAACTTCGCGCGACCCGCTCGGCTGCTTCCGCTCGAGGCGAAGGCGCTCGTCGCGGCGATCGACTTCATCGGCGAGCACCTGCCCGAGGGTTCCCTCGCGACGGCGCGCCAGAAGATCGTGGACGCGCTCGGCCGGGACCCGGCTCAGGAGGGCCTCCAGATCACCACGGCCAAGGGCGACGACTCCGAGGTCGCGCGGGTGGTCAGCCGCGCGATCTCCGAGCGCCGGCTGCTCGAGTTCGAGCACTACAAGGAGGAGCTCGACGAGTTCACGACACGCCGGGTTGAGCCCTACAGGCTCATGAACGGCCAGGAGGGCTGGTACGTCCACACCTGGGACCCGGACAAGGAGGACACACGCTCCTTCCGGCTCGACCGGATCCGCTCGGCGACGATGCTGGACGAGCGCTTCGAGCCGCGGCCGGGAATCGAGCCGGACATCCACGGGTGGCCGAGCACGGGCGAGGTGGCCGACTCTCGCATCGCGCGCGTCTGGGTGGCGCCCGAGCCGGCCCGCTGGGCGCGCGAGGAGAGGCGTGTCGTCGAGGAGCTGGAGGACGGCGCCGTGATCGTCGAGATGCCCTTCGCGGGCCACCACTACCTGGCGCGCGAGATCCTCAAGGACGCCGGCGACGCGGTGGTGCTCGAGCCTGACGACGCCCGCCACGCAGTCCTCGAAGCCGCCGAGAGCTTGGCAGGCGCCGCCAGACGCTGAGCGATGATGCGAGCCGCGGACGCACGGTCGGGCCGCGCGTCTGCGGCCTGGGTCCCCCTCACCCCCCAGGGTTAACCGGCGAACTACCCCTATTTGCGGCAAACGACACGAAGTTCTTCCTCCGCGGCCAAGCCCCGACCCGAGCTTGGGCCGGTGAGGCACAGCGGCGCGGGATACCCTGCCCACGCATGCCGTCCCGCCGCAGCGAGATCGAGATGACCGACGAGGAGATGCGCGCGTTCCTCGCCGAGCAGATGGTCATGCAGTGCGCCACGGTCGGACCGCGGGGGCTCCCGCACATGGTGCCGCTCTGGTACGTGTGCGAGGCGACACCCCACCCTGCGCAGGCGGCCGAGCCGCCTGCTTCGGGCCTGGACCTACTGGGCTGGACGTACGCCAAGTCCCAGAAGGCGAAGAACCTGGAACGCGACCCGCGCGCCACGATCGGGATCGAGGACGGGGTGGAGTACCACGAGCTGCGCGGGGTGATGTTCGAGTGCGAGGTGCAGATCGAGCGTGACGCGGAGCAGGTGGAGGGCTACGGGCTCAGGCTGTTCGAGCGGTACGCAGGCGACGGGCTCACCCCTGAGATCCGGGAGATGGTGGCGGCGCAGGCGCGCAAGCGGGTCGGCCTCCGCTTCGTTCCCTCACGCGTGGTCAGCTGGGACCATCGCAAGCTCGGGGGCGGGTATTGATGAAGGGCTTGATCCTCTCCGGCGGCAAGGGCACCCGTCTTCGGCCGCTCACCCACACGAGCGCAAAGCAGCTCGTGCCGGTCGCCAACAAGCCGGTCCTCTTCTACGGCATCGAGGCGATGGCCGCCGCGGACATCCGCGAGGTCGGCATCATAATCGCCCCCGAGACGGGCGACGAGATCCGGACGGCGGCCGGCGACGGGTCGCGGTTCGGCGTCTCGATCGAGTACATCGAGCAGGACGAGCCGCTCGGCCTCGCCCACGCGGTCCTTACCGCCGAGCCGTTCCTGGGCGGTTCGCCCTTCGTCATGTACCTGGGCGACAACCTGCTCCGCAACGGCATCGTCGAGCTGGTCGACACCTTCCGCGCCGAGCAGCCGGACGCGCTCATCCTGCTCACCCCCGTGCCCGACCCGGAGCACTACGGCGTGGCCGAGCTCGTGGACGGCCGGGTGGCGCGCCTGATCGAGAAGCCGAAGGAGCCGCAGACCGACCTGGCGCTGGTCGGCGTGTACATGTTCACCCCGTCGATCTTCGAGGCGGCGCGCGCGATCGAGCCGTCCTGGCGCGGAGAGCTCGAGATCACCGACGCGATCCAGACGCTCGTCGACGGCGGCAAGCGCGTGGACCCCCACATCGTGCACGGCTGGTGGAAGGACACCGGCCAGGTCCAGGACATGCTCGAGGCCAACCGGCTGATCCTCGACGACCTGATGGAGCAGGTGGACGGCGAGCTCGTGGAGTCCCGCGTGGAAGGACGGGTGGTGATCGCCGAAGGAGCCCGGCTCGAGCGGACCACCGTGCGCGGGCCCGCCATCGTGGGACGGGGCTCCCGCCTGACCGACGCCTACATCGGCCCCTACACCGCGGTGGGCGACGACGTGACGATCGAGAAGGCGGAGCTGGAACACTCGATCGTGATGTCCGGCTCGGCGATCTCCGATCTCGAGTACCGGATCGAGGCAAGCCTGATCGGGAAGAACGTCCGAATCGGGCGGGGGCCGGCGCTGCCGAAGGCATATCGCTTCGTGGTCGGCGACAGCGCCGACGTTCAGATCCTCTGAGCGTCAGAGGCCGCGCTCGTAGCGCCTCTGCTCCTCGGCGGTCCGTTCGGCCCAGGGGATCGCCTCGAGTCGCTCGTCCGGGATCGGCTCGCCGCTCTCGACCGAGCGCCCATAGCTTCCATCGGCCAGCCGCCGCTCGGCGCGCTCGATGGCCTCGAGCTCCTCCTGCAGCCGCTCGCGAAGTCCCTCGTCCACCTCCTCGTCGGCGAGGAACTGGGCGTCGTCGGCCGGGTGCTGGTCGGCGTGCGAGAGCTCCTCCTCGTCCCCGCGCTGCGCAGTCTCCGCGAGCTGTCTCTGCACGCGCTCCCGCTGTTGCGCGAGCAGACCGCGTGCACGTTCCTCGTCCATCGCCCGATGGTACGCCGTCGCGCCCTGACATCCTCTGCTCCGTGAGGACCATCGTCACCGGGGCGCGCGGAATGCTCGGCCAGGACGTCGCGCGCCTGTCCGGCGGGGTGGCGCTGTCGCGCGCCGAGCTCGACGTGACGGATCGGGCCGCCGTCGGCGATGCGATCGCACCCGGGGACCTGGTCTTCAACTGCGCTGCCTGGACGGACGTGGACGGCGCCGAGGAGCACGAGGTCGAGGCCACGCGAGTGAACGGCGACGGCGCCCGCAACGTCGCGGAGGCGGCCGGCACCGTGGTGTACGTCTCGAGCGACTACGTGTTCGACGGGCGCAAGACGGAGCCCTACGTGGAGAGCGACCCCGTGCGGCCGTTGTCCGCCTATGGCCGCTCCAAGCTGGCGGGCGAGCGCGCGACGGCCGCGGCCAACCCGCGGCACTTCGTGGTGCGGTCCTCGTGGCTGTTCGGCCCGGGCGGGCGCAACTTCGTCGAGACGATGCTGGGGCTCGGCCCTGAGGTGCGCGTGGTGGACGACCAGCTGGGCTGCCCCACCTTCACCGGCCACCTCGCCGAGGCGCTCGTGCGGCTCGCCGCCGGCGAGGACTACGGGGTGCACCACATGGCGGCGTCGGGTGCCTGCTCCTGGTACGAGTTCGCCCGCGAGATCTTCGCCCGGGCGGGCGTTGACACCCGTGTGAAGCCCTGCACGACGGCGGATTTCCCGCGCCCTGCGCCCCGTCCGGCCTACTCCGTGATGGCGAGCGAGCGCGGGCACCGGCTGCCCGACTGGCGCGAGGGGCTCGAGGCCTACATGGGGGTGCGGGTGTGAGGCTGCTCGTGACCGGAGCCGCCGGCTTCATCGGCTCCACATTCGTGCACATGCTGCACCCGGACCACGACATCGTCGTGCTGGACAAGCTCACGTACGCCGGCAGGCGCGAGAACCTGCCCGAGGACGTGGAGCTGGTGGTGGGGGCGATCGAGGACCGGGACCTCGTGCTCGAGCTGGCCGAGGGAGTGGACGCGATCGTGAACTTCGCCGCCGAGTCGCACGTGGACCGCTCGATCGCGGATCAGAACGCCTTCGCGCGCACGCACGTGATCGGCACCGGGGTGCTGCTGGACGCCGTGCGGGAGCGCGGGATCGGCCGCTTCCTCCAGGTGTCCACCGACGAGGTGTACGGCTCGATCCAGGACGGCTCGTTCACCGAGGGCTCGCCGCTCGATCCCTCCTCGCCCTACTCGGCGACCAAGGCGGGCGGCGACCTGCTCGTCTCGGCGCACGCCCACACATACGGGATCGAGGCGGTCATCTGCCGCGGCTCGAACAACTACGGCCCGCGCCAGTACCCCGAGAAGCTGATCCCGCTGATGATCCTGAACGCTCTTCACGGCGACCCGCTGCCCGTGTACGGGGACGGCCGCCAGGTGCGCAACTGGCTGTACGTCGAGGACTTCTGCCGCGGGATCTTGGCCGTGCTCGAGCGCGGCCGCGGGGGCGAGGCCTACAACGTCGGCGGGCCGGACGAGTGCGAGAACATCGAGGTGGTCCGGCGCATCCTCGCGCTCACGGGCGCCGACGAGTCGCTGATCGAGCACGTGACCGACCGTCCCGGCCACGACCGGCGCTACTCGCTGTCGAGCGCGAAGCTCGCCGCGGAGCTCGACTGGAAGGCCGAGACGCGGTTCGAGGACGGCCTGCGCCAGACGGTCGACTGGTACCGCGAGAACGAGGCATGGTGGGGACCGATCCGGTCGGGCGAGTACCGCGAGTACTACGAAAGGCATTACGGAAAGGCGCTCCGCTAGCCTCGCCGGCCACGGCCTCGGTGCGGGTCAACTACAGCAACCAAAGGGGACTCAGCCGAGGCTCGGCAAGTTAGTCGACCATATGTTGACTAACTTCCCATGCCCCCCGCCCTCCCGACGAGGACGACCTCTGAACACCCCTCCCTTCATCGGCAGGGTCGTCGATAGTCTCGACCGGGTGTTCCGAAACGACCCCGCGCTGAGCCTCCGCGGCCTCACCAAGCACTACGACGACGGCACCGTCGCCCTCGAGAACTTCGATCTCGAGATCCCGGCGGGCGCCTTCTTCGGCCTGCTGGGCCCGAACGGGGCGGGCAAGACCACGCTCATCAGCGCCGTCTGCAACCTGCTGCGGGTGACCGGCGGCGAGATCTCCGTCTTCGGGAACGCGCACCACACCATGGAGGCCCGCCGCTCGATCGGGCTGGCCGAGCAGGACATCAACCTGGACCGCTTTCTCACCGTCCGCGAGACGCTCGTGTACCACGGGGGCTACTTCGGGATGGAAGAGCTCGAGTCGCGCGCCGACGAGATGATCGCAGCGTTCGGGCTCGAGGCGAAGCGCGACACCCGCGCGCCGAGGCTGTCCGGCGGCCAGCGCCGCAGGCTGCTGCTCGCCCGCGCGCTGATGCACCGGCCGCGGCTCGTGATCCTGGACGAGCCGACCGCCGGCGTGGACTTCGAGCTCCGCACCGAGCTGTGGCGCTACATCCGCCGGCTTCACGCCGAGGGCACCACGATCCTCCTGACCACGCACTATCTGGAGGAGGCCGAGGAGCTCTGCGACGAGATCGCCTTGATCCGCGGCGGCCGGCTCATCGCGCGCGACACCGCCGCAGGGTTGCGCGAGGACTTCGGCGCCGACCGGCTCCAGGACGTGTACGTGAAGGCGATGGCGTCTTGAGCGGGCTCGTCTGGCTGTGCAAGCGCGAGACCCTGCGTGTCTCGAAGCTCTGGACGCAGACGGTGCTGGCGCCGGTGATCTCGTCGATCCTCTTCATCCTCGTGTTCGGGCTGTCGCTCGGCGGGCGGATCGACCAGGTGAGCTCTGTGGACTACGAGGTCTTCATCGTGCCGGGACTGATCACGATGGGAATGGTCCAGGCGGCCTACGCCAACAACGCGTCTTCGATCTTCCAGGCCCGCTTCGACCGCTACATCCACGACGTGCTGTCCGCACCGATGCGGCCCTGGCAGATGACGCTCGGCTACACGGTCGGGGGCGTCTTCCGCTCGCTGGCCATCGGGATATCGCTGCTGCTACTGGCGGTGATCCTGGTGGACGTGCCGATCGAGCGGCCGTTCGCGCTGCTGGCCGCGGTGGCGCTCGGGCTCGTGCTGTTCAGCGCGCTCGGCGTGGTGGTGGGGATCTACGCCGAGGTCTGGGATCACACGACCTTCATCAACAACATCGTGATCCTGCCGCTGACGTTCGTGGGCGGCGTCTTCTACTCGGTCGAGGTGCTCCCCTCGCCGTGGGAGGAGCTGTCGCACTTCAACCCGGTCTTCTACCTCGTCAACGCCGTGCGCTTCGGCTTCCTGGGCGAGAGCGACGTGTCGGTCTGGCTCTCGCTCGGCGTGACGGCGGCGCTGGCGCTGCCGGTGTACGCGTGGTCCCAGTGGCTGTTCACGACCGGCAGGCGCTTGAAGGACTAGAGCGGCGGGTCACCCGCTGCAGGAAGTGCCCGCGGCTCGTGGAGTGGCGCGAGCGGGTCGCCAGGGAGAAGCGAGCCGCGTTCCGCGACGAGACCTACTGGGGCCGCCCCGTGCCCGGCTTCGGCGACCCCGACGCCGCGGTCTTCCTCCTCGGCCTCGCCCCCGCGGCCCACGGCGGAAACCGCACGGGGCGCGTCTTCACCGGAGACCGCTCGGGCGACTGGCTGTTCGGCTCGCTCCACCGCACCGGCTTCGCGAACCAGCCCACGTCGGTCCACCGCGACGACGGCCTGCGGCTCGACGGCGCGTGGATCGCGGCGGCGGTCCGCTGCGCTCCGCCCGCGAACCGGCCGCTGCCGGCGGAGCGCGACAACTGCCTGCCGTACGCCGCCGAGGAGCTCGAGCTGATCCGGCCGGAGGTGATCGTCTGCCTGGGCGCCTACGCCTGGGACGCCGCGTGCCGGCTGCTCGCGCTGCGTCCGCGCCCGCGTTTCGGCCACGGGGCCGAATACGAAATCGAGGGCGGCCCGACGCTGCTCGGCACCTACCACCCGAGCCAGCAGAACACCTTCACCGGCAAGCTCACCGAGGCGATGCTGGACGCCGTGCTTGCACGGGCGCGTGCCCTCGCATACTCCCGACAGCCTTGGGGTATATAGTGCCGCAGCCGTAAGGAGCCATAGCCGAATCCCCGGCCGTCAGGCGGCCTGGGAGCGGGGGATCCAATCCTTGGGGCGAATCACGGCACCTGCCGTGTAGCGCTGCTCTTCTGGCGCGAGTCCGACAGCTAACCCCGTAGGCGCGCGAGAAGAGATTGGAGCTGGCATGCAAAGCACGCTGCGGACGGGGGTTGCCGTAGCCGCGCTGACCTTGATCCCGGCCGCCGACGCCGCGGCGGCCTCGTATGGCTCCCGCACCCTCCGGGAGGGTTCGAGCGGGTCCGACGTGAAGCGCCTCCAGCGCTATCTGGATCGAGCCGGCTACGACACGTCGGCCGACGGCATGTTCGGTCCGGCCACCGCGCGCAGCGTGCGGAGCTTCGAGACGGCCGAGGAGAGGCGCCCAAACGGCGCCGCCTCGCGCTACGAGCAGCGCCTGGTGCGCTCACGGGCGGCGCAGGCGGAGGAGGTGGCGCCCCCGGCCGAGGTCCCCGCCCCGGCTCCGGCCGGCGAGAAGGGCTACATCGACGAGAACGGCCTGGCGGTGGCGCCCGCCTCGGCGCCACCGGAGGTCCAGGCCATCATCGCGGCCGGCAACGCGATCGCCGCCAAGCCGTACAAGTACGGCGGCGGCCACGGGCGCTGGAACGACACCGGCTATGACTGCTCCGGCTCGGTTTCCTACGTCCTGCACGCGGCCGGCCTGCTCAACACCGCCCTCGACTCGACCGGGTTCATGAGCTGGGGCGAGTCCGGGCGCGGCGAGTGGGTCACGATCCGCACCAATCCAAGCCACGCCTACATGATCGTCGCGGGACTGCGCTTCGATACCAGCGCCCGCCGCGAGACCGGGAACCGCTGGAGCGCCGTGATGCGCTCCGCCAGCGGCTACACCGCGCGCCATCCAGACGGCCTCTGAGGCGGTGGCCCTCGTGGCCCTTGCGGTGCTGCTGCTCGGCACCTTCGCCGGCCTGCTGCTCGGACGCCGGCGGGCCCTCCTGATCGTCGCGATCGCCATCCCCGCCGGAGCGCTCCTGGGCGGCTCCGAGGCCGCGATGCTGGGAGTGCTGGGCGTGGCGGGCTGCGTGGCCGGCCTCCACCTGCACAGGGTGGTTGCCGAGCAGTACGTCCCGCACTAGCGATACGCTCGTGGGTCGGTGGCAAACGACCCGCTCGCAGGCTTCACACCGCAGGTACGTGATTGGTTCACGCGCTCGTTCGAGCGTCCTACCCCTGCTCAGATCCAGGCCTGGCCGGCCATCGCCAGCGGCGAGAACGTGCTCGTCTCCGCCCCGACCGGCTCCGGCAAGACCCTCGCGGCCTTCCTGTGGGCCCTCGACCGGCTCGTCGCCGAACCGGGCAGGGGGCGGCTCGTCTACGTCTCGCCGCTGAAGGCTCTCTCCTACGACGTCGAGAAGAACCTGCGCGCGCCCCTGAAGGGCATCGGCGGCGAGATCAGCGTGGCCATCCGCACCGGCGACACGCCTCAACGGGAGCGCCAGGCGATGCTGCGGACGCCGCCGGACGTGCTGATCACCACCCCCGAGTCGCTCTACCTCATGCTCACCTCGCGCGCGCGTGAGTTCCTGGCCGAGACCGAGTCGGTGATCGTCGACGAGATCCACGCCGTCGCGCGCACCAAACGGGGCGCGCACCTGGCGCTCACGCTCGAACGCCTCGAGCACGTGGCCGGGGGGCCGCTCCAGCGGATCGGCCTGTCCGCCACGCAGCGGCCGCTCGAGGAGGTGGGACGGTTCCTGGTCGGGGCCGGGCGCCGGTGCCGGATCGTGGACGCCGGCGTGCGCAAGCCGCTCGACCTGAAGATCCAGGTTCCGGTGGAGAGCATGTCCGAGCCGGATGCCCCCGACTTCGGGGCGCCCGGCGTGGACGGATACGGCACGTCGGCGGGTGGCGGCGACCTCGCCGGCACCGGGCTCGGTGAGCCTCCCGCCACATCTCGCTCGATATGGCCGGCGATCTACCCCGAGCTGCTCGACCTCATCCGGAGGCACCGTTCCACGATCGTGTTCGTGAACAGCCGCCGGGGCGCGGAGCGGCTGGCGGTGCGCCTGAACGAGCTGGCGGTCGAGCAGAACGGGACGGAGCCGGCCGCCGGGCCCGTCTACATCGCCCGCGCCCACCACGGTTCGCTTGCACGCGAGGAGCGCCTCGTGGTCGAGGACCTCCTCAAGTCCGGCGAGCTGCCCTGCCTGGTGGCCACCAGCTCGCTCGAGCTCGGCATCGACATGGGCGCCGTGGACCTGGTGGTGCAGGTGGAGTCGCCCAAGTCGGTCACCGCCGGGCTGCAGCGGATCGGCCGCGCCGGGCACGGCGTGGGCGAGGTCTCGCGCGGGCGCATCTTCCCCAAGTTCCGGGCCGACCTGCTGGAGTGCGCCGTCGTCGCCAAGCGGATGCGGGACGGGGACATCGAGCCGACCGTCGTGCCCAGCAACCCGCTGGACGTGCTCGCCCAGCAGGTCGTCGCGGTAACCGCCACCGGCGACGAGTGGAGCGTGCCCGAGCTGCACGCGCTCGTCCGGCGCGCCTACCCGTTCTCGGAGCTGAGCCGGGAGCTGCTCGACTCCGTGCTCGACATGCTCGACGGCCGGTACCCGTCCGAGGAGTTCGCCGAGCTGCGCCCGCGCATCGTCTGGGACCGGGTGGCGGACACCATCCGGGCCCGCAAGGGCGCCCTCCAGCTCGCGGTCACCAACGCCGGCACCATCCCCGACCGCGGCCTCTACGGCGTCCATCTGCCCGACGGCCGCCGCGTCGGCGAGCTCGACGAGGAGATGGTGTATGAGGCGCGCCCGGGCCAGACCTTCCTGCTCGGCGCCTCCACCTGGCGCATCGAGGAGATCACCCGCGACCGCGTGATCGTGACGCCCGCGCCCGGCACCCCCGGCGCCGTACCGTTCTGGCGCGGCGACGGCGTGGGCCGTCCCAAGGAGCTGGGCGAGGCGATCGGCGCGTTCGCACGCCAGTCGGTGGAGCGCGAGCCGGCCGAGCTGGCGGCCGAGTACGACCTCGACGAGCGCGCCGCCAAGAACCTCTCGACGTTCCTGCGCGAGCAGCGCGACGCCACGCGCGTGGTGCCGAGCGACCGCACGATCGTGATCGAGCGCTTCCGCGACGAGATCGGCGACTGGCGCCTGTGCGTGCTCTCGCCCTACGGCGGGCGCGTGCACGCCGCCTGGGCGCTCGCCCTGTCCGCCCGCGTGCGCGACGAGTTCGGGCTCGAGTCCGACGCCATCTGGTCGGACGACGGCATCATCGTCCACCTGCCCGACGCCGACGAGCCGCCGAGCGCCGACCTGGTGCTGGTGCAGCCGGACGAGCTCGAGGACTTGGTGGTGCGCGAGCTGTCGAGCTCGGCGCTGTTCGGTGCCCGGTTCCGCGAGAACGCCGCCCGGGCGCTGCTGCTGCCACGGGCCCGCCCCGGCAAGCGCACGCCACTCTGGCAGCAGCGGCTGAAGGCCCAATCGCTGCTCGAGGTCGCCAAGCGCTACGGCCAGTTCCCGATCGTGCTCGAGACCTATCGGGAGTGCCTGCGCGACGTGTTCGACCTGCCCGGCCTGGAGGCGCTGCTGCGCGGGCTGCACACCCGCGAGCTGTCGCTGGTCGAGGTCGAGACCCAGCGCGCCTCGCCGTTCGCCTCCTCGCTGCTGTTCGACTACGTCGCCACCTACATGTACGAGGGCGACACGCCCAACGCCGAGCGGCGCGCGGCGGCGCTGTCGCTCGACCGCGAGCTGCTGCGCGAGCTGCTCGGCCAGGAGGAGCTGCGCGAGCTGATCGACCCGGGCGCCCTGGCGGAGGTGGAGGCCGACCTCCAGCGAACGAGCGAGCGCACCCGCGCCGCCAACGCGGACGGCCTCCACGACGTGCTCCGCGCAGTGGGGGACCTCACCACCGACGAGGCCCAGGCCTGCTGCCTCGAAGCGGTGTCGGCCCAGCGCATGCTGCGAGACCTCGAAAAGGAACGCCGCGCGATCCGCATGCGGATAGGCGGCGAGGAGCGCTGGCTCGCGGCCGAGGACGCCGGCCTCTACCGCGATGCGCTCGGCGCGATGCCGCCGGGGGGGCTGCCGGCGGTGTTCCTCGAGGAGGTCGAGGGGCCGCTCGCGCGGCTGGCGCGGCGCTACGCCCGCACGCACGGGCCGTTCACCACGCGCGACCTCTCCGACCGCTACGGGGTCGACTGCGGCCCGGTGCTGCGGGAGCTGGAGGCCGCCGGCGGCCTGATCCGCGGCGAGCTGCGGCCCGGGGGCACCGAGCGGGAGTGGTGCGATCCCGAGGTGCTGCGCCGGCTGCGGCGTGCGTCGCTCGCCACACTCCGCAAGGAGGTCGAGCCCGCCGAGCAGCGTGCCTTGGCGCGCTTCCTGCCCGCGTGGCAGGGCGTGGACTCCTCCGCCTCGAGCGGCGTCGACCGGCTCCGTGAGGTGCTCCTGCCGCTTCAGGGCCTTGCGCTCGCGCCGGAGGTCTGGGAGCGCGACGTGCTTCCGCGCCGCATCGGCTCGTACTCGCCCGCGTGGATGGACCAGTTGTGCGGCGGCGGCGAGATCGTCTGGGTGGGCGCCGGCGCGCTCGGCTCGCGCTCCGGCCGGGTGGCCCTCTACTTCCGCGAGGACGCGCGCTGGCTCGGCCCGCCGCCCACCCGCGGCGAGCGGCCGGAGGGACCCGCTCATGACGCGATCCGCGAACGGCTCGAGCGCGGCGCCGCGTTCTGGACCGACCTCCTGGCCGACCTCGGCGAGCGCGAGCCGGCCGAGCTCCAGGAGGCGCTCTGGGACCTCGCCTGGGCGGGGGAGGTCACCAACGACGCGTTCGCACCGCTGCGCGCGCCGCGCCTCTCGCTGGCCAAGGCGACCCGCGACGCCGGCCGGCGCTTCGCCCGGCGCCGCCGCCCCGCCTCGCCGCAGGTGCAGGGGCGCTGGTCGCTCACCGCCCCGCTGTTCGCGGACGCCCCGGCGCACGGCCCGCGCATGCGCGCCATCGCCGAGGTCCTGCTGGAGCGCTACGGCATCGTGACCCGCGAGACGGTGCTCGCGGAGGGCATCCCCGGTGGGTTCGCGGCGCTGTACGGCGAGCTGTCCAACCTGGAGACGCTGGGCACGGCGCGGCGCGGCTACTTCGTCGAGGGCCTGGGCGGGGCCCAGTTCGCTCTGTCTGCCGCCATCGAGCGACTGCGGACGATGCGTACCGACGAGCCTGCGGGCGCCGTCGTGCTGGCGGCGACCGATCCCGCCAACCCGTTCGGGGCCACGCTGAGCTGGCCCAAGCGCGACGAGGAGACGGCAAGGCGGCCGGCCCGCGTGGCCGGGGCGTTCGTCGTGACCCTCGACGCCGAGCCCGTGCTCTACGTGGAGCGCGGCGGCAAGGGCCTGTTGCCGCTGCGCGAGCCCGACGCGGAGTGGCTGCGACCGGCGCTCGAGGCGCTCGCCGACGCCGTGAGGCGCGGCCGTGTTCCGCGACTCGCCGTCGAGCGCTTCGACGGGGCCCCCGTGGTGGGATCGCCCACCGGCGAGCTGCTGATCGAGCTCGGCTTCCGGCAGGGACCGCGCCGCCTCACGCTCAGCGCCTGAGCGTCCGCAAAGTCAGGGGATTCTCTCCGTTTCCACGGGGACCGGCGCGCCGTAGCTTCGGCGACGCGATGCCGAGCTACCTGATCGAGGGATATCTGCCCCGCTCACGCTCCGCCGAGCTGACCGAATCGGTTGCTCGGCTGCGGAGGGCGGCGGACGCGCTCAGTGCGGAGGGAATCCCGGTGCGCCACCTGCGCTCGGGCTTCCTGCCCGCGGACGAGCTCGTCCTGCATGTCCTCGAGGCGGACTCCGCCGAGGCGGCCGGCCACGCGACCAAGCGTGCGGGAATCGCGCCCGACCGAATCGTCGAGGCGGTGACCGTGCGATGACCCCACAGGAGGTTGGATCATGAGGACGCGCTCCACACTCGTTGCGCTGACGACCTGCGCCGCGCTCGCGGCCGGCTGCGGCGACGAGGCGACCGACCAGGGATCCGGTTCGAGCTCGAGCCGCGAGTCGAGCGAGGTCAGTCTCGCGCAGCGTCACGCCCAGCTCGAGAAGGACCCGTACGCCCTGCGGTGCTCGGACATCCGGGACAAGGTCGCCTCGGCGGACATCACCCGGAGGGTGCAGTACGCGCTCGCCGACGACGCGCGCATCCGGGGACTGAACCGGCTTCAGTCCTCCCAGAGCATCTTCTATGCCATCACCGAGCTCTGCAAGGCGAAGCCCGGCTCCTATCAGCCGGCGAACGACGCGATCGCCGCGGTGCGCAGCGGGGAGCTGCGGGCGGATCTCGGTACTCCCTGAGACCGTTGCCCGCGGCTCGCTCCGGAGGTAGCCTCGCTCGCGAGGATCGTGACCTCAGGCCCAGGGCTCGTCGGAAGAGAGGAGGAGCTCCGCGAGGCGGAGCTCTTCCTTCAGGGCATACCGGGCGGCCCCCGGGCCCTCGTGATCGAGGGCGAGGCCGGCGCCGGCAAGACGTCGATCTGGGAGCACGCGCTCGCGGCCGCAGCGAGGGAGGGGTTCCGGACGCTCGCTGCCCGTCCGACCGAGGCGGAGACGAGCTTCGCCTACGCGGCGCTCGGCGACCTGCTGCGCGAGCACGCGGATGCGCTCACCGGCTTGCCCCGACGCCAGCGGCACGCGCTCGAGGTCGCCCTGCTGCTCGACGACGCCGGGAACGACTCGCCGGACCAGCAGAGCGTCGCCCTGGGATTGCTGGGGACGCTCCGCCGGCTGACGGCGGAAGCCCCACTCGTGCTTGCGGTGGACGACGTCCAATGGCTCGACGCTCCCTCCGAGCTCGTGCTGCGCTTCGCCGCCAGGCGCCTGCGCGAGGGCCCGGTCGGCATCCTCGTCGCCTGGCGCACGGAAGGGGGCGAGCCCGTGCCGCTCGAGCTGAGCCGCGCGCTCGCGCCCGAGCGGGTTGAGCGTCTCGTCCTGTCGCCCCTGAGCCTGGGCGCGATCCAGCGGCTGCTTCAGGACCGCCTCGACTTCCTCCCGCCGCGCCCGGCGCTGCGCCGGCTTTACGAGATCTCGGGGGGCAATCCGTTCTTTGCCCTCGAGCTGGGCCGGGCAATGCGCGCCGGCGCCCTCGAGCTACAGCCCGGCGAGCGGCTCCCCGTGGCCCTCGAAGCGGTCGTCGGCACGCGGCTCGGAGCACTCTCCCAAGGCGCCCGGCGCGCCCTCGCCGCCTCGGCCGCCATGGCGCAGCCCACGCTCGAGCTCGTCGAGGGCGTGGAGGGCGCGGGGCGGGCCGGGCTCGACGAAGCGGAGCGGGCGCAGGTCATCACCGTGCGAGACGGACGCATCCGCTTCGCGCACCCCCTGCTCGCCTCCGGGGCTTACGCCGCGGTCGAGCCCTCCGTTCGGCGGGAGCTACACGCCCGCGCCGCCGCGGTCGTCACGGATCCCGAGGAGCGAGCCCGGCACCTCGCGCTCGCCGCCACGGGCCCGGACGAGGCGGTCGCCGAAGCCCTGGAGGCGGCGGCGGGACGGGCCGAGGCCCGCGGCGCTCCGCCGGCCGCCGCGAACCTCTACGAGTGGGCGACGCGGCTGACCCCGGCGGGGGCGCACAGGAACATGCTGCGGCGCAAGATGCATGCCGGTTTCTGCACGTTCCAGACCGGCGACACCCGGCGCGCGCGCGAGCTGCTCGACGAGGTCGTCGCCGCGCTGGAGCCGGGACCGGACCGCGCCCGGGCGCTGATCAGCCTGGCGCGCGTGCGTTCCTATGACGACGACCTGCGCGCCGCCGAACAGCTCTTCCGCCAAGCCCTGGAGGAGGCCGGTGGCGACAAGGAGCTCCTCGCCGCCGCGGGCGAGAACGTGGCGGCGATCCTGTTCCGGCTGCGCGAGCGCTTGGAGGAGGCGATCGAGCATGCCACCGCGGCAGCCCACGCGGCAACCGCGGCCGGCAGCAGCGGGTGGCTCGCCGAGGCGCTCGGCGCGCGGCTGCTCGCCGAGGCCGCGCTCGGCCGGACGGCTGAGGCCAAGACAACGCTGGGGTCGGCCCTTGCGCTGCAGGAACGGTGCCGCGACCGCCGCGTGATGGCACAGCCTCTGTTCCAGGTGGGCGTCGTATGGCTCTGGTGGGACGAGCTGGAGCGCGCCAAGGAGGCCTTCGAGTGGTTGATTCGCCGCGCGCGCGAGATGGGCGACGAGGGATCGCTGCCGTACGTCCTCGTGCTGGCCGCCCAAGTGGAGTGCGTGCGCGGGGATACCCCGCTCGCGGCGAGACACGCCGACGAGGGCTACGAGGTGACCGAGCAGGCCGGCCAGGCCACGCTGGGCGCGTACCTCCTGGCTCTGCGTGCGCTCGCCCACGCCGAAGCGGGAGAGGCCGAGCCTGCCAGGGAACGGGCCGCGCGCGCCCTCGCGCTGGCGGACCGCACCAGTGGACGCCCGGCGGAGCATTTCGCGCGCGCCGCGCTCGGGCTGCTCGAGCTGTCGGTCGGGAGACCGGACGAGTCGGCGGCCGCGCTCGGCCCGCTGGTGGACTTCATCCGCCGAGAGCGGATCTGCGAGCCCGGCACGGCGCGCGTGGTGCCCGACCAGGTGGAGGCGCTGATCGCCCTCGGTGAGATCGACGCCGCCGGCGAGCTGCTCGAGTGGTACGAGGGCAACGCCGAGCGCCTGGGCCGTCGCTCGGCGCTCGCCGCCGCGGCTCGCTGCCGTGGCCTGCTGCTGGCGGAACGCGGCGACCTGCCCCGCGCACTCGACGAGCTGGGGCGCTCGGTCGAGCTCAGCCAGGGGGTGCCGATACCGCTGGAGCGTGGCCGCGCGCTGCTGGCCCACGGCGCCGTGCATCGGCGCGCCCGACACAAGCGCGCGGCGCGTGAATCGCTCCAGTCGGCCCGCAGGGAGTTCGAGGGGATGGGGGCGGCTGCCTGGGCCGAGCGGGCGAGCGCCGAGCTGACCCGGGTGGGCGGAAGGCCGCCATCCGACGGCGTGCTCACGCCGACCGAGGACCGGGTCGCCGAGCTGGTCGCCGAGGGCCTGCAGACCAAGCAGGTGGCGGCAGCGCTGTTCGTCTCGGCCAAGACGGTCGAGGGCCATCTAACCAACATCTACGCCAAGCTCGGGGTGCACTCGCGCACCGAGCTCGCGCGGCGAATCAGGGGCTAGCGACTCGCCGCAGTACGGTTGGCCGGTGCGTGCCGCCCTCGTCGTCCTGCTGGCCCTTGCCCTCGCCCCCGCCGCGGCCGCCGAGCCGGTGGAGATCAGCGGCGCCGACCCGGAGGCCTACGGGCTGGACCTTCGCTACACGGACCGGGGCGCCGGGCGGCTCTCGGGGAACGAGCGGATCGAGTTCGTCAACCGCGGCCCGGCGGCGATCGGCAGCGTCTGGCTGCGGCTGTGGGCGAACGGTCCCGACAACTGCCGGCCCCGCCGCATCCGGGTCGAGGTCGAGGCACCGGCCGCGGCCGGAGCGGAGCGGGTGCGGTGCACGGCCCTGGAGGTGCGCCTCGCGGCGCCGGTCCCGCCGGGCGGCACCGGCGTGGGGTCGCTCCCGTTCGGGGGT
>Ga0081538_10001557_pt1 | contig 23509 bp, 26 predicted proteins | sample TabmetS5T2R1_FD_71022 | JGI IMG/M metagenome (GOLD analysis project Ga0081538, IMG submission 71022) | Tabebuia heterophylla rhizosphere microbial communities from the University of Puerto Rico - S5T2R1 | ecosystem: Host-associated > Plants > Roots > Rhizosphere ... | reverse complement strand
CTGCCCGTCGGCAACCTGCTCGCCTTTCGCGTCCGCCCCCTGCGGGGCGGGCGCGGGACGAGCCGGGCCGACGCCATCGGCGGGGCGGTGGTGGCCACCGTGGTGGCCGCCGTCGCCATGTGGTTCATCGCCCTGACCCTGAGCAACGTGCCCCTGTCGCCGTTCTCGCGGGCGGTCCACTCCTCCAGCGTGCTGCGGACCATCGACAACTACGCCCCCCGGCCCCCGGCGGCCCTGGCCCAGCTGCGGGGCCTGCTCGACCGCTCCGGGTTCCCGGAGGCGTTCGCCACCCTGCGGCCGCCGATGGTCTCCGGTCCCCCGCCCAAGGCGGCCAGGACCCCGGCCGTGCAGCGGGCCGCCGAGGCCACCGTCCAGGTCCAGAGCCGGGGCTGCGGCGGGGTGCTGTTCGGCAGCGGCTTCCCGGTCGAGCGGGGCCTGTTCATCACCAACGCCCACGTGGTCGCCGGGTCGCGCCGCCACGAGCTGGTGACCAGGGAGGGCGTGCGGGCCCCGGCCACCGTGGTCTACTTCGACCCCAACCACGACCTGGCCCTGCTGTCGGCGCCCGAGCTGTCGGTCGGGCCGCTGCGCCTGGCCCCGGCGCCGGCCAAGCGGGGCCAGGAGGCGGTGGTGATCGGCTACCCCAGCGGCGGGCCCCAGCAGTTCATCGGGGCCAGCATCGCGCTGCGGACCCAGCCCGAGGCGCCCGACATCTACGCCCGGCCCCAGGGCAGCCGCCGCGACATCTACGTGCTCCACGCCCGGGTGCGCAAGGGCGTCAGCGGCGGCCCGGTGGTCGACCTGCGCGGCCGCTCCCTGGGGGTGGTGTTCGCCGCCTCGACGGTCGAGCGCACCGAGGGCTACGCCCTGACCAACGCCGAGGTCCGCCGGGCCCTCGACCGCAACGACGGGAACACCCGCCCGGTGTCCGTGGGCGGCTGCGCGGTCTAGCGGCGAGCCGGTCCGGCGGCCAGGGCGGCCCGGCAGGCCTCCTCGAAGGTGGCCAGCTCGCGGGGCATGAGGCGGCGGGCGGCGCCGTCGCTGACCACCACCCGGTTGCGCAGGCCCTCGGCCAGGGGCCGGGCCACGGTGGCCGGGACGTCGGTGAAAAGCCCGATCCAGCGCGACGACAGCCCGGGGGTGAACAGGGGCACCCCGACGATCAGGCGCCGCCGGCCCTCCAGGCGGGCGAACCGGAGCATCATCTCCCGGTAGGTCAGGACCTCGGGCCCGCCGACCTCCAGCCGCTGGCCGCGGGTGGCCTCGGTCTGGGCGGCGTCGGCCAGGTAGCCGACGGCGTCGCCGAGGGCGATGGGCTGGCTGGCCGTGTCCACCCAGCGGGGGCAGACCATCACCGGCAGCCGCCGGACCAGCTGGACCAGCATCTCGAAGCTGGCCCCGCCACGGCCGAGCACGATCGCGGCCCGCAGCACGGTCAGGTCGGGCCCGGTCGAGGCCAGGGCGTCCTCGACCGCCCGCCGGCTGGCCAGGTGCGGGCTGAGCCCCTCGCCCTCGTCGCCCAGGCCCGACAGGTACACGACCCGGTCGACCCCGGCCGCCCTGGCCGCCCGCCCGAAGCTGCGGGCGTGCTGGAGGTCGCGCCGGGCGAACTCGCCCTCCTGGGCCATGGAGTGGACCAGGTAGTAGGCGACCTCGACCCCGTCAAGGGCCGGCCCCAGCCCGGTCCCGTCGTCCAGGTCGAGCCGGTGCCAAACCACCCCGGACGGGCCGCGGTACCGGTCGGGACGGCGGGTGGCGGCCCGGACGGTGTGGCCCCGGCCCACCAGCTCGGGCACGAGGGCGCCGCCGACGAACCCGCCGGCCCCGGTGACCAGGATCTCCATGCCGGCAATCTTCTCCCCGGCCCCCATGGTGCGCATCCCGGCCGGTGCCCCCGAGGCCGCTGGACGCCGGCCCTCGCCCGCTGGCAGGCTTGCCGCCATGGAACCCTCGGCCGGCATCGACGGGCTGCTGCGCCGCATGGAGGGGCTGCTGGCGCCGCTGGAGGCCGGCGGCGACCCGGGACGGTTCTTCCTGGCCACCTACCTCAGAACCACCCGGGCGGTCGCCGAGGAGCTGGACCGCGGCGGGTTCCGCGACCCGGCATGGGTCGAGCGCTGGGACGTCGCCTTCGCCGACCTCTATCTGGACGCGGTCGAGGCCGCCCAGGCCGGCCGGCGCCCGCCCGAGCCGTGGGCGGTCGCCTTCGGCCCCACCGACCGCCTCCTGCAGCCCCTCAACCGCCTCGCCACCAGGCGGTTCCTGCGCGAGTCCCGAGCCAAGGTGTGGGCCAACACCCGCCTCCTCAACGCCGCCCGCCGCACCGGTCCCGACGCCTACGCCACCCGCCTGGCCGAGCTCGAGCACCTGGCCGCCACCCGCGTCGCCGACCTCATGGCCCCCGGCCAGGTCGTCCTGAAACTGGCCGTCAAGGGCTTCGGCGTCCGCCTCCGGGACGCCTGAAACGGGTGCCCCCGGGGGCTGTGGACAACGCCGCAGAACGCGCTGGTGCATGTGCTGCACATGCACCTATGCTGTTGCGCATGAGGACCCGGATGATCCAGATCCGCCACGTCCCCGAGGACGTGCACCGGAAGCTCACCGAACGCCAAGCGTGAGGGGATCTCGCTCTCGGACTACCTGCGACGCGAGCTTCTCCTGCTCTCGCAACAGCTCACCTGGGAGGAGCTGTTCGAGGAGATGGATCGCCAGAACCGGTCGTTCGACGGCTTGGAAGGGGTCGACTCGGCCGAGCTGATCCGCCAGGGCCGCGAGGAGCGCGACCAGGAGCTGATGGGGCGGATCCTCGGCGACGACGAGGACCCTTGATCATCATCGACGCCTCGGTCGTGGTCGACCTGCTCATCAAGCCACCTGCCGAGGTCGCGCCCATCAAGGCCAGGCTCGCCGGCGAGCGGAGCAGCCACGCTCCCCATCTGCTCGACGCGGAGGTGACCCACGCCCTTCGTCGGCTTCTCCTCGCCGGCCGGCTGACCGACCTCTCGGCACGCCGGGCACTCCGCGACTTCGCGATCATGGGACTCAAACGCTGGCCCCACCGGGCCCTGCTGGGCCGCGCCCTGGCGCTCCGCCACCAGCTCAGCGCCTACGACGGGATCTACGTGGCCATGGCCGAGGTGACCGGGGCGACCCTGGTCACCCGGGACGCCCGGCTGACCCGGGCTACAGGGCACCGGGCCAGGGTCGAGCTGGTCTAGTCGGCGAAGCCGTTGCCGCGGGCGGCGGCGCGGAGGTCGAGGACCTTGTCGAGGACGTCGGGGGCGACCCCGTGGTCGAGGGCGACCTCGCGGAGGGAGCGGCCGGTGGCGGCCGCCTCCTTGGAGATGGCGGCGCCCTCGTCGTAGCCGACGACCGGGTTGAGGGCGGTCACCAGGACCAGGGTGGACTCGGCCAGGGCCTGGGCCCGCTCGGTGTTGGCGGTGATGCCATCGACGCAGCGGGCCGCGAAGGCCCGGCAGGCGGCGGCCAGGTAGGTGATCGACTGGAGCAGGTTGCGGGCCATCAGGGGGATGTAGACGTTGAGCTCGAAGTGGCCCGAGAGGCCGCCCACGGTGATGGCGGCGTCGTTCCCGATCACCTGGGCCGACACCTGGGTGAGGACCTCGGCCATCACCGGGTTGACCTTGCCCGGCATGATCGAGGAGCCCTTCTGGAGCTCGGGCAGGACCAGCTCGGCCAGGCCGGCCCGGGGGCCCGACCCCATCAAGCGGATGTCGTTGGCGATCTTGGTGCAGCTCACGGCCACCGTCTTCAGGGCCCCGGACAGCTCGACCAGGGCGTCGCGGGCCCCCTGGGCCTCGAAGGGGTGGGCGGGCGGGGCCACGTCGAGGCCGTGCACGCGGGTGAGCCGCTCGCGGACCCGGGCCGCGAACTCCGGGTGGGCGTTGAGGCCGGTGCCGACCGCGGTGCCGCCCAGGGGCAGCTTGCGCACCCGGGTCAGGGCCGCCTCGACCCGGGCCGCCCCCTCCCGGACCTGGGCGGCGTAGCCGGCGAACTCCTGGCCCAGGGTGACCGGGACGGCGTCCATCAGGTGGGTGCGGCCGGTCTTGACCGCGTCGCGCAGCTGCTCCGCCTTGGCGGACAGCGACCCGGCCAGGGCGTCCAGGGCCGGCAGCAGGTCGTTGGCCGCCGCGTCCAGGGCGGCCAGGTGGACGGCCGTCGGGAAGACGTCGTTGGAGGACTGGCCCATGTTGACGTGGTCGTTGGGGTGGACGTCCTCGCCGGCCAGGGTCGAGACGACCTCGTTGACGTTGGTGTTGGTCGAGGTGCCGGACCCGGTCTGGAACACGTCGATGGGGAACTGGTCGTCGTGCTCCCCGGCCGCCACCGCCTCGGCGGCGGCCGCGATCCGCTCGGCCCGGTCGGCGTCCAGCAGCCCGAGCTCGGCGTTGACCCGGGCCGCCTCGGCCTTGACCCGGGCGAGCATCCGGACCACCTCGGCCGGCATCCGCTCCCCCGAGATGGGGAAGTTCCCGATCGCCTTCTCGGTCTCGCCCTTCCACAGCTGCGCCATTGCGGTCCTCCCCTGGTCGTCAGAGATGATGCTACCCACACATGGACCCGGCACCGATGTGGACCTGCCCGCGCTGCGGGCGGTCGTTCGCCAACCGCAACCAGCCGCACGCCTGCGGCCCCCTGGACCTGGACCGGCACCTGGCCGGCCGGGACCCCGAGGTGGTGGCCATCTTCCGGCGGCTGGTCACCCTGGCCGAGCGCAACGGCCCGGTCACGGTCCTGCCGGAGAAGACCCGCATCGCCTTCCAGGTGCGGATGAGCTTCGCCGCCTTCGAGCTGCGGCGGCGCTGGGTCGACGGCCACGTGGTCCTGGCCCGGCGGCTGGAGCACCCCCGGTTCCGGCGGGTCGAGACGTTCTCGCCCCGCAACCACCTGCACCAGTTCCGGCTGGAGCGCCTGGAGGAGGTGGACGAGGAGGTCGCCGGCTGGCTGGCCGAGGCCTACCGGGTGGGCGAGCAGCGCCACCTGCGTCCCTAACCCAGGGCCTCCGGGTTGAGCAGGTTGGGGGGCCGGCGGCCCTCCAGGGCGGCCAGCAGGTTGGCGGCCGCGGTCATGCCCATGGCCTCCCGGGTCTCCAGGGTGGCCGTGCCCAGGTGCGGGACGATGGTGACGTTGTCCAGCTCCAGCAGGTCGGGGTGGACCTCGGGCTCCCGCTCGAACACGTCAAGGCCGGCCGCTCCCAGCTGGCCGTCCCGGAGGGCGGCGGCCAGGGCGGCCTCGTCCACGATCGGACCGCGGGCGGTGTTGACCAGCACCGCCGTCGGCTTCATGCGGGCCAGCTGCCCGGGCCCGATCAGGTGCCGGGTCGCCGCCGAGAGGCCGGTGTGGACGCTGACGAAGTCGGCCTCGGCGAGCAGCTGGTCCAGCTCGCGCCAGGCCACCCCCAGGGCGGCCTCCTCGCCGGGCTCCAGGCGGCGGCGGGCGGTGTAGACCACCGGCATGGCGAACCCGGCGGCCCGCCTGGCCACGGCCCGCCCGATCCGGCCCAGGCCGATCACCCCCAGGGTCTTGCCGTGGACCTCGAACCCGAGGAAGAACTCCGGGCCCCAGATCCAGGGCCGCCGGGCCCGCAGGAACCGGTCCCCCTCGGCGACCCGCCGGGCCGCGGCCAGCAGCAGCGACCAGGCCAGGTCGGCGGTGGCCTCGGTGACCACGTCGGGGGTGTTGGTGGCCAGCACACCCCGGGCCGTGCACGCCTCCAGGTCGAGGTTGTCGAACCCGACGGCGTAGTTGGCCACCACCCGCAGCTCCGGGCCGGCCCGGCCCAGCAGCTCGCCGTCGACCCGGTCGGTCAGCATGGTCACCAGCCCGGCCTTGCCCGCGACCCGGTCCAGCAGCTCGGCCCGGGGCATGACCCCCTCGCCCTCCCAGACCTCGAGCCGGCAGCGCTCGGCCAGGTGCCGGCGGACCCGCTCGGGCACCCCGCGGGTGACGAGCACGGCGGGCATGCCCGGATTCTAGTCGGCGCCACAGCAGGGCGCGGAGCAGGGCGACCCGGCCCAGCGGCCCGAGGACGCGGCAATCGAGACGCTCGGGCGGCTCAGCCGCGGAGGAAGCTCAGTCGGACCCGGCGCCGCGGGTTGTCATCGTTCAGGTCGACCAGGCATATCCGCTGCCAGGTGCCGAGCAGGAGGCGGCCGGCCTGCACCGGGACGGTGAGCGAGGGGCCGGCGAACACCGGCAGCAGGTGGTCGGCGCCGTGGCCGCGACTGCCGTGCCGGTGGGCCCAGCGGTCGTCGCGGGGCAGGAGGCGGCCGAGCACCTCCTCCAGGTCCTCCTCGGACCCCGACCCGGTCTCCATCACGGCCAGCCCGGCGGTGGCGTGGGGCACGAACACCGACAGCAGGCCGTCCCCGCCGGCCTGGGCGGCGAAGCCGGCCGCCCGGTCGGTGAGGTCGAGCACGTGCCTGCCGGCGGTGTCGATCCGCAGCTCGGTGGTGTCCATGGCGTTCGCGGCCAGCCTACCCGGTGGCCGCCTCGGCCGCCTCGGCCCGGGCGATGGCGTCCTCGGTGACGAAGCGGAACCCGGCCAGGGTGGCCAGGGTGATCACGGCGGCGGCCAGGAAGGCGCCACGCAGCCCCAGAGCCTCGGCCAGGGCGCCGCCGAGCGCGGCCCCGATCGGCATGGTGCCCCAGCCGACCAGCCGGTAGCTGGCGTTCATCCGGCCCAGCAGCCGGTCGGGGGTGATCCGCTGGCGCAGCGAGACCGTGACCACGTTCCAGAGCACGATGCCGGCCCCGCCGGCGAGCCACGAGGCACCGATGGGGACGGGCAGGGCGGTGACCACGGGCGCGACCAGGGCGGCCGCGTTGAGGACGACGCTGAGGACCAGGGTGCGGACCCGGCCAAGGCGCCGCTCGGTCGCGGGGGCCAGCCAGCTGCCGAGCAGCGACCCGACGCCGAGGGTGGCGGTCAGGATCCCGTAGCCGGCCTTGGACAGCCCCATCGGCCCGGGGGCGACCGCGAACAGCACGAAGATCGAGAAGGCGGCGCTGAAGGCCATGTTCTGGAGGCCGAGCATGATGGCCAGCGGCCGCAGCAGCGGGTGGCGCCAGACGAAGCGGGCGCCCTCGGCGATCTCGTCCCGCAGCCTGGTCGATCCCGCCGGCCCGGCCCCGGCCGCCCGGAAGCCGCCGACGATCAGGGCCAGGCAGCCGGCCCCGACCAGGTAGGCGGCCGCGGGCAGGCCGATGGCGACGGCCAGGCCGGCGGCGGCCAGCAGCCCGCCAAGGGGCGGGCCGACGAAGGTGTTGGCCACCAGCTCGACCGCGTACAGCCGGCTGTTGGCCCGGGTCAGGTCGTCGCGGGACACCACGGCCGGCAGCAGCGACTGGGCGGAGGTGTCGAACAGGGTCTCGCCGACACCGAGCAGCACGGCCACGGCGTACAGCATGGCCAGGGTGGCCAGGTCGAAGGCGACGGCCAGGGCCAGGCCGCCGAGCAGCACGGTCCGGACCAGGTTGACCCGGACCATCGACTGGCGCCGGTCCAGCCGGTCGGCGAAGGCCCCGGCCACCGGGGCCAGCAGCCACGGAAGCCGGGCGGCCACGGTGACCCCGGCGATCAGCAGCGGGGACCGGGTGAGCTGCACGGCCAGCAGGGGCAGGGCGACCCAGAGGACCCCGTCGGCCAGGTTGGCGAAGCCGGAGGCGACCATGGCCTTGGCGAAGTTCCGTCCCAGGGGCATGGACGGGACCATAGCCGGTTGATTTGGAACAGTCAATCGATAGAATAGAGCCCATGAGTGAAGGGGAGGCGCCGCGACCGGGGCAGGCGACCGATGGGCCGGTGGCTCAGGGGCGGGTGGTCCGCCGGCCGGCGACGGCGGCCGAGGCCAAGGCCCTGGCCCACCCGTTGCGCATGCGGATCCTGCGGCTCTGCCTCGACCAGGCGCTGACCAACAAGCAGCTGGCCGAGTGGCTGGGCAAGGACCCGGGCACGGTCCTGCACCACGTCCGCACCCTGGTCGCCACCGGGTTCCTGGTCCCCGAGGAGGTCCGCCAGGGCGAGAAGGGGGCGCTGGAGAAGCCCTACCGGGCCACCGGCAAGTCCTGGACCCTGAGCCTGGAGGAGAGCCCGGTCAGCGAGGCCACCACCACCCAGGCGATGCTGGAGGCGTTCCTGGCCGAGCTGGCCGAGGCCGGGCCGGGGGCGGCCACCGCCTTCAACCGGCTCGCCCTGACCCTGAACAAGGCGTCCCGCGACGAGCTCCAGACCAAGGTCCTGGCCGTCCTGGACGAGTTCGTCACCCGGGGCCCCGACCCCGACGGCGAGCCCTACGGCCTGCTGTTCGGCATGCACCGCCGGCCCATCCCGGGACCGGCCGGTCAGGACCCGGGGAGCGGCGGGGTGATCCCCAGGTCGTAGGCGAGCAGGTCGCCGTCGCGGCGGACGCCCTCGGTCGGGCGGTGCCGCTCCTGCCCGCCCCGGTGGTCCAGGTGCAGGACCTCGGCCCCGCGGGCCAGCACGGCGGCGTCGGCCAGCAGCCGTCGGTGGCAGCGCCACCACAGCGTCTCGGAGCACATGGCCGTCGTCCGGCCGGTGTCGGCCTCGGCCAGCAGGCGGTCGAGCGCCGCCCAGAACCGCGGCCCGCGCATGTGGTCGGCGTAGCCCCGGAAGGCCGGGTGGCGCAGGGCCTGGTTGACCGAGTCCGGGTCCGGCCTGCGGAACCCGCCCAGGTCCGGCTCCCAGCGGTAGGCGACCCCGGCCTCGGCCAGCCAGCCGGCCATGGCCTCGCGGCGGAACTGAGGGTGGCGGCGGCTGCCCGGGGCGGTGCGGACGTCGACCAGCCGCTCCACCCCGGCCCCCTCCAGGAGCGCGGCCAGCTCCTGGGCCGTGGCCGTCCCGTGCCCGATGGTGAACAGCGTCGTCACCGGACGATCTTGTCCACCAGGATCAGGGCGTAGTAGGAGAGCGGGAAGGTGATGAGCAGCGAGTCGACCCGGCTCAGCACCCCGCCATAGCCGAGCAGCACGGTGCTGCGGACCTCGGTCCGGAACGCCCGCTGGATGAAGCTGCCGGTGAGGTCGGCCCAGACGCTGCCGAAGGCGATCACCAGCACCAGCACGACCACGGCGGCGATCGACCATTCGGCGGGGACGGCCACCCACAGCCAGCCGACCCCGACCGCCGCCCCGACCAGGTTGCCCAGCACCCCGCCCCAGGTCTTGGTCGGGTCGACCCGCGGCATCAGCTTGCGGCCCCCCACGGCCGACCCGGTGGCGTAGGCGGCGATGTCGGACAGGGCCACCGACACGGTCACGATCAGCAGGAAGTTCAGCCCCCAGGGCTCGGCCGACTTGACCAGGACGATGTAGGCCATGGGCAGGGCCACGAACACGTACCCGACCAGGGTGTCGGCGACCTGCCGGTGGGCGTCGGTGATCCGCCCGGACAGGACCGGCACCAGGGTGAGGGCGATGAAGAAGCCGAACGGCAGGAAGCCGAAGAAGTCCCTGGCCAGGGCGGCCACCAGCAGGCCGAGCTCGCCCCCGAGGATCAGCAGATAGGCGTAGCGGCGGTCGATGCCGGCGATGCGGACGAACTCCGAGCAGCCCTGCACGACCACGAAGGTGGCCAGCAGGAAGGCCAGGAACCCGCCGGTGAACACGGCCAGGACGAACAGCGGGCCGATCACGAACCAGGTGCGGGCGCGCAGGAACAGGGTCGAGCGCCGCCACACCTGGAGCGAGCGCCGCTGGGACAGGACCACGGCGGCCAGGCCGACCACGATCAGCGCCACCACCCGGAGGAACACGGGCAGGAACAGCGGGTTGGCGAGGGGGTTGCGGGGCACGGGCCGGCCTACGCCCCTTCCCAGCCCTTGACCATCGTGCGCACCTCGGCCACCGCCGCCTCGGACCGGCGGACCAGCTCGTTGTAGTCGTTCCCGGGCGGGATCGGTGGGCCGATCCCGACCACCACCCCGCCGGGCAGGGGGATGAAGGAGCCCTTGGGCATCACATGGTCCAGCCCGTGCAGGTACATGGGGACGACCGGGACCTGGGTGTCGACGGCCAGGTAGGCGAAGCCCTTCTTGAAGCCGGAGGCGCCGGTGCCCCGGGTGCCCGAGGGGAAGATCAGCACCGACCAGCCTCCGCTCACCAGGTCCTTGAGGAACTGGAGGGACTCGCGGCTGGAGCCGCCCGAGCGCACGAACGGGACCGTGCCCAGGGCCAGGGAGGCGGCCGCGCCCTTCACGGCCGAGCTGTAGAAGTAGTCGGCGGCCGCGGCCACGGCCAGCCGCCGGCGGATGCGGCCGCCCACGGCGGCCAGGCACACGGGGGCGTCGAAGTGGCTCTGGTGGTTGGCCACGAACACCGCCGGCCCCTCCAGCTTGGCCAGGTTGCGCTTGCCGATGACCGTGAACGGCGAGATGAACTTGAGCAGCGGGACCAGCGCCCCGTACTGGATGCCGCTGCGGACCAGGCGGGCCGGCGGGGTCCTGGCCCAGGAGTAGGTCGGGCCCGGGCCGCGCCTGCGGGAGGCTCGGCCCTGAGCCGCCTGGCTCTGCTCCCGCTCGCTCACGTGGCCTCCCGACCCGGCGACTCCTCGATGCATTGAACCAGACCGGCCCCGGCACGGGGCGGTTACCGTCCGCGGCCCGGGCCCCTTGCTAGGATGTCGCGTGCCCACCGAGCTCACCAGCCCCAACAACCCGCGGGTCAAGGAGCTGGTCGCGCTGCGGCGGCGCCGGTCCCGCGACAGCGGCGCCGTCACCCTGGTCGAGGGCCACGCCGAGCTGGTGCTGGCCCTGGACGCCGGCGTGCGCCCCCGCGCCCTGTTCTGGTGCCCGGAGCTGGCGCAGCGCGACCAGCTCGGCACCGTCGACCGGGTGGCCGCCCTCGGCGCCGAGGTGGTCCGGCTCAGCCGGCCGGTGTTCGAGAAGGTCGCCTACCGGCAGTCGCCCGACGGCTGGCTGGCCGTGGTGCCGGCGCCGCCGACCGACCTCGGGCGGCTGGTCTTGGGCGACCGGCCGCTGCTGCTGGTCTGCGAGGGGGTCGAGAAGCCCGGCAACCTCGGCGCGATCCTGCGCACCGCCGACGCCGCCGGGGTGACGGCCGTGATCGCCGCCGGGCCGGTGACCGACTGGGGCAACCCCAACCTGGTGCGGGCCAGCAAGGGCACCGTGTTCTCGGTCCCGGTGGCCTCGGCCGGCTCCGCGGAGACGCTGGCCTGGCTGGCCGAGCGGTCGGTGCCGGTGGTCGCGGCCACGCCCGAGGCCGAGACCCTCATGGTCGACGCCGACCTCACCGGCCCGGTGGCCGTGGCCGTCGGCTCGGAGAAGGACGGCCTGTCCCTGCCGTGGCTGGAGCGGGCCCGGACCAGGGTGCGGATTCCCATGCGGGGCCGGGTCGACTCCCTCAACGTGGCCACCTCGGCGGCCCTCCTGGTCTACGAGGCGCTGCGCCAGCGGATGGGCCGCGAGGCCCGGCCGTAGCCGGGCGCGTCAGCCGGCGAACAGGGCCGGCCGGCCGGAGAAGCGGGCCGCCTCCTCGACCGCCGCCGCCACCCCGAGCAGCTCGATGTCGCCGCCGAGGCGCCCCACCAGCGACAGCCCCACCGGGAGCCCCTCCAGCGACCCGACCGGCACCGACACCACCGGCGACCCGGAGCAGTTGAACGCGCCCGGAAGGGCGGTCAGCGCCTCCTGGACGCCCATCGTCCGCCCGTCGCCCAGCTCCAGCACCCGGCAGTCGCGGGCGGGCGCGACCACCGGGATGGTGGGCAGCACCAGGGCGTCACGGGCCCCGAGCAGGTCCTCGACCAGCGCGGCGAAGCGGTCGCGGTACCGCACGGCGGCGATGTACTCCACGGCCAGGGCCTGCTGGCCACGCCGGATGGCGTTCAGGGTGCGCTCGCCGTAGCCCTCCTCGCCCGTCTCGGCCAGCAGGGTCGCGTGGGCCGCGGCCAGCTCGGGCAGGACCATCGTGGCCACCGCCGCCCTGGCCGTCCGCAGCGGCAGCTCCACCTCGTCGATGCGGGCGCCGCCACGCTCCAGCTTGGCGCAGCACCGGTCGACGACCTCGGTCACGGCCGGGTCGACCAGGGCCAGCTCCTCCCCGACGAGCCGCCCCAGGCGCGGCGACGCCGGCTGGGCCGCGCCCGCCCCCGGCGGCCGGCCGGACAGGACCTCGAGCAGCAGGCCGGCCTCGGCGACGCCGGCGGCGATCGGACCGACGTGATCGTTCGACCATGACAGGGGCACCACCCCGTCGGTGGGGACGGCGCCGTAGGTCGGCTTGAACCCGACCACGCCACAGCAGGCGGCCGGGATGCGGATGGACCCGGCCGTGTCGCTGCCGACCGCGAGCTCGACCAGGCCGGCGGCGACCGCGGCCGCCGACCCGCCGCTGGAGCCGCCGGCGATCCGGTCGGGGTCCCAGGGGTTGACCGTCCCCGGAGTCAGCACCCCGTAGGCGAACTCGTGGGTGCGGGTCTTGCCGACGATCACCATGCCGGCGTCCCGCAGCCGCCCCACCACCTCGGCGTCCCGCTCGGCCCGGTTGCCGGCCAGCTTGGGCGACCCGGCCGCGGTGACCGCGCCGGCCACGTCGATCAGGTCCTTGACCGCCACCGGCCGGCCGTGCAGCGGCCCCCTGACCCGCCCCGCCGCCGCCTCGGCGTCCCTGGCCGCGGCCTCGGCCCTGGCCTCGTCGGCCAGCACGGCCACGAACGCCCCCAGCCGCCCGTCGAGCGCGTCGATGCGGCCGAGCGCCTCGGACACCAGCTCGGCGCTCGACGGCCCGGCGGCCGGGCCTCCCGGACCGCGGCCCCACTCCCCGTCGCCCATGACCCCGATGCTACGGTGCCGCCATGGCAGGCACCGCATCCGCAGCTCCCGACCCGTCCGGCGAGCGCCTGGCGCGGCTCCGGGCCGAGGTGGTCGAGTGCCGCCGCTGCCCCCGGCTGGTCGCCTGGCGGGAGCAGGTGGCCCGCGAGAAGCGGGCCGCCTTCCGCGACCAGGACTACTGGGGCCGCCCGGTCCCCGGCTTCGGCGACCCGGCGGCCGGCCTGCTCATCCTCGGCCTGGCCCCGGCCGCCCACGGCGGCAACCGCACCGGCCGCATCTTCACCGGCGACCGCTCCGGGGACTGGCTGTTCGCCTCCCTGTGGCGCACCGGCTTCGCCAACCAGCCGGTCTCGGTCTCCCGCGACGACGGCCTCGCCCTGACCGACTGCTACGTGACCGCCCCGGTCAAGTGCGCCCCGCCCGACAACAAGCCCCTGCCGGCCGAGCGCGACGCCTGCGCCCCCTGGCTGACCGCCGAGCTCGCCCTGCTGGAGGTCCGGGTCGTGGTCGCCCTGGGCGCCTTCGCCTGGGACCAGGCCCTGCGCCATCTGGGCCCGGTCGCCCCCAGGCCCCGCTTCGGCCACGGCGCCGAGACCCCGCTCCCCGGCGGCCGCGTCCTGGTCGGCTCCTACCACGTCAGCCAGCAGAACACGGCCACCGGGCGCCTGACCGAGAAGATGCTGGACGCGGTGTTCCGGCGGGCGCGGGAGCTGCTCCAGGATTCGGGCTGACCACCGGGATTACAGAGTTGTCATGCCGCCGGGGGCCTCTGGCCGGCCCTGGGCGGGAGCCATAGACTGGCGGCAAGGAGCTGCCAATGCTGGCTGAAGACGACCAACCTCCCCGCGCGGCGCTGTCCGGCAAGATCCTGGTCGTCGACGACGAGCAGCGGATCCTCCGGTTCGTGGTGCGCGGGCTGGAGGCCGAGGGCTTCACGGTCGACTCGGCCGACAACGGCCCCGAGGGCCTTCGCAAGGCGCTCGAGGGCGGCCACGACCTGGTGATCCTCGACCTGCTGATGCCGGGGATGGACGGCGTCTCGCTGCTGCACCGGCTGATGGCCAGCCGGCCGGCCCAGGCCGTGCTGGTGCTGTCCTGCCTGACCGCCACCGCGACCAAGGTGCGGTGCCTGGAGGCGGGGGCCGAGGACTACCTGGCCAAGCCGTTCTCCCTCGACGAGCTGCTGGCCAGGGTCCGGGCCCGGCTGCGGGCCGCCGCCGGCCGGGCCGCCACCAGCCTGGTGGCCGGCCCCCTGCGGCTGGACCTGATCCGGCGCGAGGCCGACAGCGGCTCCGGGCCGGTCCCGCTCGCCGAACGCGAGTTCCTGCTGCTGCGCGAGCTCATGGCGCACACCGGCACGACCGTCTCCAAGCAGCGGCTGCTGTCGTCGGTCTGGAAGTACCACTTCGATCCCGGTTCCAACGTGGTCGACGTCTACGTGCGCCGGCTCCGGGCCAAGCTGGGCGCCGAGACGATCAGAACGATGCGAGGTGAGGGGTATCGAATCGCCACGCCTTGACCGCTTCGGCCGGCCCCCGGGCCGCTTCTGGCTCGACCTGGTCTGGGTCGGCTTCGCACTGGCCAACCTGGTCGCGATGGCGCTGTCGCCGGCGTGGGAGACGGTGCCCTTCCACTTCATCTGGGTCAGCCTGACGGTGCTGTACGGCTACCGGGTGTGGGGGCCGCGGGTGACCGTCGGGCTGCTGGCCGCGGTGGTGGCGTCGACCGGCGCCCTGCTCCTCCACGACGTCGTCGGCCACACCCAGCCCGCCGACGAGCTGGTCGAGGTCCCGCTGATGGGGGCCATGTTCCTGGCCATGGTCTGGCATGCCCAGCGCCGCCGCAGCGCCATGGAGGACCTGCGCCAGGTCTCCGACGCCAACCTGCGCCTGCTCCACCGCGAGCGCCAGTTCATCCAGGATGCCTCCCACGAGCTGCGCACCCCGATCACAGTCGCCCTCGGCCACGCCGAGCTGGTCGGGCGGGCCAGCCGCGAGCCGGAGGTGGCCGAGGACGCCCGCATCGTGGTCGACGAGCTCCAGCGCCTGCGCCGCCTGGCCGACCGCCTGCTGCTGCTGGCCACCAGCGAGGACCCCGACTTCCTGTCGCGGGCGCCGATCGAGGTCGAGCAGCTGCTGCATGTGATCCTGCAGCGCTGGGCCCCGGTCGACCGTCGCTGGCGGCTGGGCCCGACCGAGCCGGCCACGGTGGTCGCCGACGCCGACCGCCTCGAGCTTGCCGTGGACGCGCTGGTCGAGAACGCGGTCAAGCACACCGGCCCGGACGACGAGATCCGGCTCGGCGCCCGCCGCCAGGGCGACCTGGTGGCCATCGTGGTGGCCGACTCGGGCCCCGGCATGCCTCCCGACCGGCTCAACGGCGTCTTCCGGCGCTTCGCCCGGCTCGACCAGGCGCGCAGCCGCGACCTGGGCGGGGTCGGCCTCGGTCTGGCCATCGTGAAGGCGATCGCGCAGGCGCACGGGGGCACGGTGGCGGCGCGGAGCACGCCCGGTCGGGGCAGCGTCTTCCAGCTCCTGCTGCCCCTGGGGCCCGCCCCCGGCCCGGTCGACGCCCGCCCCGACGCCCTGGCCTCGATCACCTAGGCCCACCCGCGGCCCGCCCGGACCGAGGCCGATGACGGGATTGTCATGGGCGGCCAGCGGCGCCCCTGCTGGGCGGGGCCGTGCCCGCGGGCGGCGGATGACAGTGCCGTCATGTTGCTTCTCAGGCGGCGGACCCGGACCTAGCGTGGCCTTGTCGCTTCGAGGGGGGCCGACGGCGAGGAGGTCGCCATGCGCGCGCGGGGACGGTCGCCCATCCACCGAGGCACGGTCCTGCTCACGATCCTGGTCGCCGCCCTGGCCCTGGTCGGCTGCGGGGGCGGGGAGCCGAGCAACCAGCCCGCCGCCCAGCCGTCCACCACCCAGGCGCCCCCGACCACCGCCCGCACCACGGTGGCGGTCACGCTCCAGGAGTTCTCCGTGACCCCCGCCCAGGCGTCGGCGCCGGCCGGGCAGGTCACCTTCCAGGCCAAGAACACCGGGCCCAAGGACGAGCACGAGCTGGTCGTGATCAGGACCGACCTGGATCCTGGCAAGCTCCCGACCAAGTCCGACGGCTCGGTCGACGAGGAAGGGGCGGGGCTGGACGCGGTCGGGGAGATCGAAGAGTTCAAGGTGGGCATGACCCAGCGCAAGGCCTTCGACCTGGCGGCGGGCCGCTATGTGCTCATCTGCAACGTCGTGGAGAAGGACGAGGGCAAGACCGAGGCCCACTACCAGCTCGGGATGCGCACGGCCTTCACCGTCGGATAGCCCGGCCGATGCCTCCGGTCCGGCGCTGCCTGGCGGTCGCCCTGCTCGGCACCGTCCTGCTGCTCCCCTTCTGGCCGGCCGCCGCCCAGTCGACCAAGCCGGCCGTCAAGGCCACGATCGACGGCACCCCGCAGCTCAAGTGGCAGCCGGCCGCCGTCACCATCGCGCCCGGCGGCAAGGTCACCTTCAAGATCGTCGGGGCCACCCCGCATCCGGTGGGGTCGGGTTCCGCGCCACCCAAGGACGACGGCAGGTTCGACACCTCCGGCTGCCAGCTCGGCGACATGAGCCGGGACGGCGCCTCCTGCACGGTCGCGTTCAAGAAGGCCGGCACCTACCCGTACTTCTGCCAGCTGCACTTCGCCGCCGGCATGGTGGGCACGATCACCGTCCGCGCCGGCGGCGGCGCCGGCGCGGCCACGCCGGGTCCCACGTCGGCGGGCGGCACCCCGGCCGGCGGCACCTCGGTGGTGGCCACGCCGAAGACGGCCACGCCCCCCGGGTCGGGCCGGCCGGCCATCTACTGGGCGGGCTACGGCCTGTTCGCCCTCGGCGCCCTGATCGCCCTGGGAACGCTGTTCGCCTATGTGCGCTACGCGCCCCGCTTCCGGCGACCGTCGCGCTAGGCCGGCCCCGGCGGCTCACACCGGCCGGCCGCGACGCCCTCCGCACCATCCGGGCGGCGCAGCGACGCTCCCCGGGCCGCCGCCTGAGGGTCAGGAGGGCGGGGTCCGGGCGTAGGCGGTGGGCGGCCGGCCGACGGCCGCGCGGAAGTCCCTGGCGAAGTGGGCCTGGTCGAAGTAGCCGAGCTCGCGGGCCAGGAAGGCCAGGTCCAGGTCGTCGCCCCGGTCCAGGCGCTCGACCGCCTCGTGCAGGCGGGCCCGCCGGATCACCCACTTGGGGGGAACGCCCACGTAGGTGGCGAACAGGCGCTGGAGCCGGCGGGTACCGATGCCGGTGCGGTCGGTCACGTCCGCGACCCGGGTGATGTCGCGGTCGGCCATGACCTGGTCGACCACCCGGTTGACCAGGGCCACGTTGGGGTCTGGTGGGGGCGGCCGGGCCAGGAGGAACGCCTCGGCGGCGGCGACCAGGGCGGCCTCGCCGCCGGCGGCCAGGAGCTCGGCCACCAGGCGGTCGCCGGCCGGCCCGAAGACCTCGGCCACGGCCACCCGGCGGTCGGTCAGGGTGGCCACCGGGGCGCCCAGGAAGGGGTGGAACCCGGCCGGGCGGAACCGGACCCCGAAGGCCCGGCCCTCGCCCTCCAGCTGGCGGGTGAACCGGCCGGTGAGCACGCCCATCACCCCGGAACGGTCCCGCTCGGCGACCAGGTGCACCGACGGGTGGGGAAGGGTGTGCTGGGTGTAGGGCTCGCGGCCCCTGAGGTCCCAGCTGACCGTCCAGTAGTGCTCGACCAGCTCGGCCAGGGCCGGGCTCGGCCGGGCGCGGGAGACGTCGAAGCGCCGGCGCCCGGACTCCAGGCCCAGCACGCCCCTCGGCGCCTCCTCGACCGCTCGCCGGTCCGTTCGGCCATCCCCCAGGGTCGGGCGACGGCCGGGAGCCGTCGCGTTTCTACAAGCCTTCCCCGCATCGGCGGGCCGACACTGACCGTGGAGGTGATCGACGATGACACAGGCAACCGGCAAGGCGACCGGAGGGTTCACCATCAAGGGCTGGGACGAGCAGCCGTGGGCCGAGCACGAGGGGGCCCCCAAGCTCACCCACGCCCGCGTCACCAGCGCCTACGGCGGCGACCTGGAGGGCCAGGGGACCTCCGGGCTGCTGATGCTGTACGACGACGACGACGCCACCTACGCCGGCTACGAGCGGGTCGTCGGGTCGCTGAGCGGCCGCTCGGGCAGCTTCGTGCTCCGGCTGGAGGGAGGCTTCGAGCAGGGGGCGGCCAGGACGACCTGGACGGTGGCCGAGGGCACCGGCACCGGGGAGCTGGCCGGCCTGCGGGGCGAGGGCGGCTATGTCGCCAAGCAGGGCGAGGCCGAGGTGGTCTACGAGCTGCGCTGGTCGTTGGGGTGACCGGCCTGCGCCTGCGGGGCACCATCCACCCCGGCGGGCCCGACTGGGTCTACCTGCCGGTCGAGGTGCCGGCGGGCGTGGCCGAGCTGGCCGTGCGCTACCGCTACGACCGGCCGGCCACCCCGCCCGGGGTGCCCGGCAACGCCCTCGACCTCGGCGTGTTCGACGAGCGCGGGCTCCGGGGGTGGTCGGGTGGGGCCCGCGACGGCTTCACCATCGGGCCGTCGGGGGCCACCCCCGGCTACCTGCCCGGCCCGGTCGGCCAGGGCACCTGGCAGGTCGTGCTCGGCCCCTACACCGTCGCCCCCCAGGGGCTGCGCTGGGAGGTCGAGGTGCGGCTGCGCCGGGGGCCGCCGGGGCCGGCGTTCGTCCCCGACCCGGCGCCGGCGCGGGCCGCCGGCCGGGGCCGGGCCTGGTACCGGGGCGACCTGCACACCCACACCGTCCACTCCGACGGCCGCCGCACCCCGGCCGAGCTGGCCGCCGACGCCCGCGCGGCCGGGCTCGACTTCCTCGCCTCCACCGAGCACAACACCCCAAGCGCCTCCCTGGGCTGGGGGGCCCACGCCGGCCCCGACCTGCTGGTGATCGACGGCCGCGAGGTCACCACCCGCGACGGCCACTGGCTGGCCCTCGGCCCCCGGCCCGGGGCCGTGCTCGACTGGCGCTACCGGGCCGCCGACGGCGTCCTCGACCAGGTCCTGGCCGACCTGCACGGCCAGGGCGGGCTGGCCGTGGCCGCCCACCCGTTCAACCCGTGCCTCGGCTGTGCCTGGCGGTTCGGCGACCGGGGCCTGGACGCGGTCGAGGTCTGGAACGGCCCCTGGACCCCCGACGACGAGGCCGCCCTCGGCCGCTGGGACCGGCTGCTGGCCGCCTCGGCCCGGACCGGGCGGTTCCTGCCCGCGGTGGGCGGCAGCGACGCCCACACCCGAGAGGATCGGGTCGGCCTGCCCCACAACGTCGTGCTGGCCGACGGGCTGGAGCGGGGGGCGGTCCTTGGGGCCCTGGCCGCGGGGCGGTGCTGGCTGGCCGCGGAGGCCGCGGTCGACCTGCGCCTGGAGGCGACCGCGGGGGCCGGCTCGGCCGGGATCGGCGGGCGCCTGGAGGTCCCGCCCGACCAGGAGGTCACGGTCCGGCTCCGGGTGCGGGGCGCCGCCGGCTGCCTGGCCCGGCTGTGCACCGACGCCGGCACGGTGCTGGAGGCCCCCCTCGGCGCCGACGACGCCGCGGTCGAGTGGACGACCACCGCCGCCGCCTCGGCCTGGGCCCGGGCCGAGGTCCGCCGCCCCGGGGCGGCCGGACCCCGTCCCGGGGCCATGGTCGCGCTCACCAACCCGGTGCTCCTCGGCCCGGGAGACCTCAGCGGCCGACCTCCAGCTTGACCACCAGGTCGTCCAGGAACGCCTCCCGGGCCTCGGGGGCGGCCCCGCCCAGGACCAGGCCGGCCAGGTAGGTGGTCACCGGGGCGGCCCGGCGCTCGGAGGTGTGGGCGGCCACCCGGGCCAGCTCCAGGATGGCCTCGACCTCGCCGGGGCCGACCTCCGGCGGGTTCGGCCCGAGCAGGGAGCGGACCCGCTCCAGGAACTGCTCCAACTCGCCTGCCTGGTCCATCGCGTCCTCCGGTCGCTCGGCGTCCCTCGACCCGCACCCTAGCGCGTGCCCGCCTCCCAGGCCTCCAGGTCGGCCGGGTCGTCGAGGTCGACAAAGGAGCGGCCGTCGGGGTCGAGGGCCCGCCACCGCGGCTCCTCCACCACCAGGGTGCCCAGGCCGGCCAGCAGGCCGGCCAGCGAGTGGTCGCCGGCCGCCTCGGCCAGCCGGGCCCGGGCCAGGGCCAGGGCCGGCGCCCGCTGGTACACCGCGACCAGCGGCTCCAGGCGGGGGCCGCGCCGGCAGGCCACCGCCTCGGCCCCGGGGGCCAGGCCGACCAGATGGGCGAGCAGCTCCACCCGCAGCCCCGGGTGGTCGCCGGCCAGGACCAGGACGTGGTCGGCGTCCAGGGCGGCCAGGGCGGCGGCCAGGGCGGCCAGCGGCCCCCGCCCCGGGTCGGTGACCAGCCGGGTGGCCAGCCGCCGCGCCGGATGGCCCTCGGGGGCGACCAGCACCACCGGGTCGGCCACCCGGGCGGCCGCGGTCAGGGCCACCGAGGCCAGCTCGACCCCGCCGACGGCCAGGGTCGCCTTGTCGCGGCCCATCCGCCGGCTGGCCCCGCCGGCGAGCACCGCCGCGGCCACCATCTAGGCCCCCCTTTGCCCCTCTGAGCAGCGAATATAGGCATCCTGGGCCGTCGAGATAAGGCGGTTGCCCGATGCGGCCACCCTACCTCAGAGACCGATCATGGCTGCGACAGGAACGAACCGTCGCACAAGGAGCAGCCGATGTTCCCCGCAGCCCACCCGGACATCATGGGGCAGCTGGCGCGCGAGCGGATCGCCGACCTCCGGGCCGACGCCGAGCGGTACCGCCGCAGCCGCCCGTTCCTGGCCAGCTGGCGCAGGGCCCGCTTCGTCGAGCCGGCCGCCGACCTGAGCCGGGTCTCCCCGGCCGCCGCGCCCGAGGCGGCCGAGGCGGCAGAGGCCGGCCGGGCCGCCTGAGCGGCCCGGCCCGGCCCCGCCCCCCGATCCCCCACCCGACGGAAGCGTCCCACCTGGCTGGTAGCCTTGCCGGCATGCTGGCCGCCCGGACCGGGCTCAGCCCGGTGATGGTGGGGCGCGCCGACGAGCTGGCGCGCCTGCGGGAGCTCGCCACCACCACCGGTGAACCGGCCGTCGCCCTGATCAGCGGCGAGGCCGGCATCGGCAAGACCCGCCTGGTGGCCGAGCTGGTCGCCACCCTCTCCCCCACCCTGCCGGTCCTGGCCGGCCAGGGCAGCCAGGGCGCCCCCAGCCGCCCCTTCCAGCTCCTCCTGGAGGCGGTCGAGCCCCAGGTGGCCGCCTGGGACGCCATCCCCGAACCGCTGGCCGACCGCTCCGAGCCGCTGCGCCTGCTGCTGGCCCCGGTGGCGCCCAAGCTGGCCGGGCACGCCGAGCGCGAGTACGGCCAGGAGGAGCTGCTGCGGGCCGCGGCCGCCCTGGTCCGCGAGCTGGCCGGCCCCCGGGGGGCGCTGCTGGTGTTCGAGGACCTGCACTGGGCCGACGCCGAGAGCGTGGCCCTGTTCGGCCGCCTGGCCGTCACCGCCGACCTGCCGCTGCTGCTGGTCGGCACCTTCCGGCCCGAGGGCGTGGCCCGGCGCCACCCGCTGGTCGAGCTGCTGGTCGAGCTGGAGCGGCGGCGTTCGGTGGCCACGATCGCCCTGGAGCGGCTCGGCCAGGACGGGGTGGCCGAGCTGCTGGCCGCCGTCTACCGCGACCCGGTGCCGTTCCAGGTGGCGGGGGCCCTGCACCGGCGCACCGGCGGCAACCCGTTCTTCCTGGAGGAGCTGGTGGTGACCGCCGGCCGGGTCGACCCGGCCCGGCTCGCCACCATGCCCCTGCCCTGGAACCTCAGCGAGGCCGTGCTCCGCCGGCTCGACGACCTCGACCCGACCCAGCGGCGAGTGGTCGACGCCGCCGCCATCCTCGGGCGCCGCATCTCCTTCGACCTGCTGGCCGCCGTCACCGGCAGCGGCGAGGACGAGCTGATCGCCGTCCTGCGCCACCTGGTGGCCGGGAACCTGATGGTCGAGGAGGAGCCGGACGTGTTCGCCTTCCGGCACGCCCTGACCCGCGAGGCGATCGCCGGGCGCCTGCTGGGCCGGGAGCGCCGCCGCCTGCACGAGAAGGCCCTGGCCGCGATCCAGGAGGGCGGCGGGGACGACTGGGCGGCGATCGCCTGGCACGCCGAGGGGGCGGGCCGCTACGACGAGCTGGTCGAGGCGGCCCGCAGCGGCGCCTGGAGCTACCTCCAGAAAGGCTCCACCGCCGAGGCGCTGCGCCTGGCCGAGACCGGCCTGTCAGAGGCCGAGCGGGACCTGGACCTGCTCGCCGCCGCCTCCAAGGCGGCCTGGATGATCGGGCTGCTGCCGCTGGCCGTCGAGTACGGGGAGCGCTGGCACCGGGAGGCGGCGGCCACCGGCGACCCGAAGCCGGAGGCGAAGGCCCTGGTCCACCTGGGCCGGCTGTACTGGGAGGCCAGGGACTTCCCGCTCCAGTGGCGGACCGTCCGGGAGGCCCTGCGGGTGGCCGAGCCGCTGGGCGAGGGCGAGCCCCTGGCCCGCGCCTACGCCCTGGTCGCCGAGGCCCACATGCTGAACGACCGCACCAAGGAGGCGGTCGAGTGGGCCGACAAGGCCCTGGCCATGGCCAACGCGATCGACTGCCCGCCGGTGCGGGTGTCGGCCCTGGTCAACATGGGCACCGCCCTCGCCTCCACCGCCGAGGAGCACGACCGGGGCATCGCCCTGCTCGAGCAGGCGATCGCCGAGGCCGAGACCGGCGACTTCGGCTACCTGCTCCACCGGGCCCTGCACAACCTGCTGGTGCACAAGCTGGACACCTGGCCGCCCGAGCGCAGCCACCAGGTGCTGCGGCGGATGCGGGAGACGGGAGAGCGGACCGGCCGCGGGTCGGAGGCGCCCGGCTGGGCCCTACGGCGCAGCGAGATCGCCGTGATCGAAGGCGACCTGGAGGTGGCCCTCGACGCCATCCGCAGCGCCCGCCGCTCCGAGCTGGTCCCGCTCGAGGGCTGGATCGACCCCTTCCACATCGAGCTGCACGAGGCCAGCCTGCTGCTGGAGGCCGGCGACCTCGACCGGGTGGAACGGTTCCTGGAGCGCTACCGCGACCGGGACCCGACCCGCGGCGACCCCTGCGACCCGGCGTGGCTGGAGACCGTCCGGATGGAGGTGGCGGCCAGGCGGGGCGACCTGGCCGCCGTCCGCGCCGCCGTGGCGGGCTTCGTGTCGATCCCGGCCTGGATGGGCTGGGGCTGGAAGCACGGCGGCGTCGAGGGCCTCCACGGCCTGCTCGCCGCCGTTCGGGCCGGCCTGCCCCCGGCCGAGGCGCACCGGCTCCTCGAGGTCGTCGACCACGTCGCCCCCGGCGATCCCGACCGCTGGAGCCCACGCCGTGCCGGCCGCCGCCATCTCGAAGCGGCCATGCTGGAGGCCGGCGGCGATCCGGCCCGGGCGCTGGACGCCTACCGGCAGGTCCTGGACCACCACGAGCTCTACCGGGCCCCCTACCTGCTGGCCGACTGCCACCAGGGCGCGGCCCGCTGCCTGCTCGCCCTCGACGACCGCCCCGGCGCCCTCGACCACGTCCACGAGGCCGTCCGCCTGCTCGACCGCTGGCCCGGCTGGCGCCGCGATGAGGCCACCGCCCTCCTCCGGCGCCTCGGCGACCGCCGGCCCCC